>JAABUN010003391.1_pt1 | contig 24820 bp, 25 predicted proteins | sample 5559311 | NCBI WGS metagenome assembly JAABUN01 (sample SAMN10711877, study PRJNA513370) | rock metagenome | isolation source: Antarctica rocks | place: Antarctica: Victoria Land, Siegfried Peak sud
ACGTATTGCCTCGAAAGCGAACGATAAGATAAAGTAGAACGTGGAAATATATCTTTGCATCTAAAGCCGGAGAAGTTTTTTAAACATAGGGAATAAAAAATGGATTTTACAACAAAAGAATTATTAAAGCGTTATGTAAAACTGGCAATCGGACAGCCGTTCGCGCCGATTTTATTGAACATTCTGGTTACGAGCGTCTGCGATATGCGCTGCACGCATTGTTTTTTCACGGACGAGCTTGACGACCGTCCGCGCAAAAAGTTGCAAATGAAAACCGAAGAAATCGAGAAAATTTCGGAAACTTTAGGCGGCAATCTCGGCGTTTTAATCTTAGCGGGCGGCGAGCCATTCACGCGCAAGGATTTACCGGAAATCTGCAATGCTTTTTACCGAAACAACAAATTAGATTCGGTTTATATAATGTCGAACGGTCAAATTCATCCGCGAATTTTCCCCGACGTTACAAGAGTTTTGCAGGAAAATCCGAATCTGAACGTAACGATTGCATTGGGAATCGACGGGATGAAAGACGCGCACGAAAAAATTCGGCGCAAAGAAGGAAGCTGGGACAAAGCGATTCACACGGCGCGCACATTGAAGGAAATGAGCAAACAATTTCCGAATCTCGACGTGCAGACCTGCACGTGCGTGATGCGCTCGAACGAAGACACGATTTTCGATTGGTATGATTATCTCAAATACGATTTGAAGCCGGACAAAGTGAATATCAATTACATTCGCCCGCCGTCAGCCGACCCGAACGAATTGAATTTTGACCACAATCGCTACGCGCAGTTGTCGCAGATGATTCTTGACGACACGAAAAACGCTGCGATAAAAAACAATTACGGCGGCGACGCCGGATTTTTCAAAGCAGCGATTGACCTTTATATGCACGACCTTATCGCCAAAACCAAAGAAACCGGCGAGCCGCAGATGACTTGTTACGCCGGAACTGCGGGCGCGGTTATCTTCGACGAAGGCACGATTTCGTCGTGCGAAAATTTGGAAGCAATCGGCAACCTGCGCGATTTCGATTGGAATTTCCAATCGGTCTGGAACTCGCCGCAGATGAAAGCGCGCCGTCAGAAAGCGAAATCCGGCTGTTTCTGCACGCACGAATCGAACAGTTATTATCCGAGTTTGCCGTTTAATCCGAAACATTTGATTCAGATTAAAAAGCTCGAAAAGCAAATGAAAAAAGCGAGCATCGAGATGGCAAAGCAACCGCAAACTGAAGGAATAGCCGTCGAAGTATAAAAAATTCCAATGCAAATATCGCCGGAAACGATTTTAGAAATGCCGAACGCCGTTCTGCTTGTCGAGCAAGTCAAAACAAGACTTAAAGACGAGCAGAAACGGCGAAGGCATTTTTACGAAATCGTTGAAGAAAATAAAAAAATGGAATTTATCAACGGCGAAGTCGTTTTCCACTCGCCCGTCAAATTACAGCACAATCGCGCAATCGGATTGATGTATAAATTGCTCGAAACATTTGTTACAAAACACAAACTCGGTTTCGTCGGCATCGAAAAAACAATGGTTTCGCTGACGCGCAACGATTACGCGCCGGACGTTTGTTTTTTCGGCAATGAAAAGGCGAAGGATTTTACCGGAAAGCAAATGAAATTTCCCGCGCCCGATTTCGTCATCGAAGTATTATCGGCTTCGACGGCAAAATCCGACCGCGAAACGAAATTTCAGGATTACGCGGCGCACGGCGTCGGCGAGTATTGGATTATCGATGCGGAAATGCGAACTATTGAACAGTATTTTCTGCAAAACGAACAGTATGAGCTTTTGTTAAAAGCCAAAGACGGCGCAATTGAAAGCGTTGTTTTGCCGAAATTCAAAATCCCGATTCGGGCGATTTTTGACGAAGCGGAAAATCTCAAAACTTTAGTGAATTTAATTTCCGAATAGTTTTTCTTTATTTTCCTTTAATGCCGCAAAACACACCGAAAATTCTCATTCTTTCGTCCGACACCGGCGGCGGTCATCGCTCGGCGGCACTGGCTTTGGCAGAAGGTTTGCGGCGATTTTGGCAGGGCGAATCAATTGCCGTTCGGACGATAAAAGCCGTCGAAGAATCGCATCGGATTACGGGAAAGCTTGTCAATACATACAACTGGATTTTGCGGAACAAGCAGCATTGGATGAAATACGTTTATTGGGTGATGAACCGATTTCGTCCCGAAACGCGCGATTTTGTTTATAAAAGAAGCGTCGGTTACGCCCGCGAGCAATTTGAAAAATGGTGTCCGCACATCGTCGTCAGCGTTCATCCTTTAACGCAGCACGTTTTCGGGCGCATCTTGAAAGAACTGAATTTATCAAAACAAATTCCGCTCGTAACGGTCGTTACAGACCCGTGTTACGGATTTTGGAAAGGCTGGGCGTGCAACGACGTTTCGCTCTACTTGGTGGCGAACGAAGACGCGGAAAGACAGCTTATAGATTACGGAATCGCGCCGGAGAAAATAAAAATTTCGGGAATGCCCGTGCATCCGAAATTCCGCGAAGTAACGGAAAAAGACGCGCAGGCGGCGCGGCGGTCGTTCGGTCTTGATGCCGAAAAATTTACGGTTTTCGTTAACGCGGGCTGGATTGGCGGCGGCAATATTCCGCAGATTTTCCGCGAACTCGTGCGCGGCGAGTTAGACATCCAGACGATTTTTCTTGCCGGAAAAAACGAAGAATTGAAACGCGAAGCCGAAGAACTGGCGAAGACGGCGAAGTTTCCCGTAAAAGTCATCGGCTATTCGGACGAAATCGAAAAAATGATGCAGTCGGCAAACGTGATGATTAGCAAAATCGGCGGTTTGACGACGTTTGAGGCTCTCGCGTGCCGTCTTCCGATTATCGCCGACGCGACGACAAAACCGATGCCGCAGGAATTAGGAACGGTGAATTTAATAAAACGGCGCGGCGCGGGAATTCTTCTGGAGAAAGCGAATGATATTGTGCCGACTGTTAAAAGTTTGCTCAATAATTCTAAAAAATACACGGATATGAAAGCGGCGGCGGCGAGTCTGTCGAATCCCGATTCGACCGAAAAAATCATCGCGGAAATCTTCGCGCTGCTGCCGCCCGCAAAAAACAAAATCGCCGAAGACGTGCTTCAAGCAACTGCTTGAAATCAAGTGATAAGTGATAAGTGATAACTGACAAGTTTTGAAATCTCTTTACTTATCACTTATCACTTATCATTTTGCCTTTTAGAGTTGAATTGCCTAAACTCATTCTTTTGCAAAATTACTGGAGAAAATAAATTTGTGAGTCTTTTACTCGAAGGAAAACGCGCCTTTGTCTCGGGCGGAACGCGCGGCATCGGCGCTGCCGTCTGCGAAGTTTTCGCCCGCGAAGGCGCGGACGTAGCTTTTAATTACAACTCGCGCGACGATTTGGCGGAACAAATCAAAGGTAAAATCGAATCTTACGGTAGAAAAACATTGGCTTACAAAGTCTCGGTAACAGACCGCGTCGGAATGAAGCGCATCGCGCGCGAGATTTTTGATGCGTGGGGTGGCATCAATGTTTTGGTGAACAACGCCGCCGTCAACAAACCCGACAATTTTGCGACGACGACGGATAATTCTTGGGATTTTGTCGTCGATACAAACGTCGGCAGCCTTTTCGCCGTTACAAAACCGTTTTACAAACAAATGATTCGCCAGCGCGCCGGCTCGATTTTAAACATCACGTCGGTCGGCGCAATTCGCAGTTTGCCGACATCGGTTCACTACGCGACATCGAAAGCCGCGATGATTGGCTTTACAAAATGCCTTTCGCGCGAAGCAGCCAATTTCGGAATTAGCGTCAACGCTATCGCGGCGGGAATTTTCGACACCGATTTAGGAAACACTTTGCCCGAAAGATTACTGCAGATGCACGATTTTTGGGTTTCAAAAGGACGCCTTGGAAAGCCCGAAGAACTCGCTGAATTCGCCGCCTTTATGACGAGCGACCGCAACAGCTTTATGAACGGCGAAATCGTTATTGTCGACGGCGGCGCGGTAACTTGAAAATTAATGGAAAATGGAAAGCGGAAAATGGAGAATGTAAGAACTTGCCTTTAACATTTTCCATTTTCCGCTTTCCATTTTCCATTTAATAAATTATGCCTTTGCCGATTGCTCACGGATTATTGGGCGCAAGCGTTGTCGCCGCGCTGCATCCGACGCCGACAAATCGTTTTTGCATTCCGCTTTTATTCGGCGCATTTTTGGCGAACGCGCCGGATTTCGATTTTCTTTTCGTCTTCATTTTTCAGTCCAAAGAATGGCATCGCGGCTTTTCGCATTCGATTTTATTAGCTTTTATCGTTTGTTTGATGTTTGTTTGGTATTTCGGCAGGCAAAGATTTAGACAAGCGATTGCTTGCGGATTAGCGTTTTTTTCGCACTGCATTTTAGATTTTGTAACGACAAAAGAAGGCGGCGGCGTTCAATTGCTGTCGCCTTTTTCTTCGGAAAGATTCGTTTTCGGCTGGAAAGGGCTTTCGGAAATGCCTGCAAAACTTTCGGCGGCGCAAATAATTCAAACTTTATCGATTGAGTTTGCTTTGTTTGCGCCGTCATTAATTTTAATTTTATTTTTAAGACGTTATTTCACCTCTCGTTCCGAAACATAACGGCAAAAACTTCTCGCTGCAATTACATACTCGGAGTCGTGTTCGATTGCCATTTTCCGCTTTTCCAATCCGCCATACGCTTTTCGAGCGCGCTTGTGTTTGCTTTCGGATTTGCGGCTTTAGCGACGGTAATGGCGCGCTGGATAGTTGCGAGCGCCTCTGTTTTTTTACCTGTTTCCGCCAGCAAATACGCTTTTAAACCGAGTGCGTTGCCGGTTTCTTTCATTTTCAAAGCGGCGTCGAGCCAGCCGATTGCTTCGACATAGTTTGCCGTCATTTTTTGCCCGTAAATGTAATTTGCCGCATCGACCGGCGCTTTGAGGTTATCGGCTTTAAGATTCGTCATTTGTTTGCGAATTTCGGTCAAAGTTCTTTCGTTCACATCGCCGACATCGACGGTAAAAGGCACGCGCATTTTTTCCCATCGCACGACGACATCGGCTGTCGTCGCCTTGACGTTTTCAAATCCAAGCGACATTGTTTCCTGCATTTCCACCGTTTGCGGTTTCGCCGTTACTCGCAGTTGGTCGTTTTCCGGCTTATACGCAAAACTGCCCCATTGGTCGTTCACCTTGCTGAAAATTATCGTCCACTCGTCTTTGTTCGGAATCGTGTGGAAGCCGTATTTTCCGGCAGGCAAAATTTGACCGTTGATTTTCAAATTCTGACTTGTTTCAAACGTCGTATTTTCGTTCGCGCCCGTGCGCCAAACTTCGCCGAAGGGAACCAGTTTTCCCCAAACTTCGCGCGCCTTCGTGTTCGGACGGTGATAAACGAGCGCGATGCGCGTATCGCCAACGGTTTGCGCGACTTCCTGCCGCTGCGACTCGCGCGGCAAATTTAACTGCGCCAAAGCGTTTGACGCGAAAAGTAAAGTAAGCATTACGACCGGATAGATTGTTTTTTTCATAATTTTAACTCCGAAACTGATTGGTTAAATTGTAAATCGTTTGATAGAAAAACGAGAATTTCAATAATACATTTTTTATTAACAAATAACTATTTTACGCTTTACAATGTGGATTATCTAATTTTTCTTTCGCTTTCTGCACGAATTTTTTTATCATTTCGGCGACTTCCCACTGCATTCCCTGACTGACGCGCTTCTCGCCCGCGAGTCCGGCGAGAAGATGCAAATCCTTAGCGCGTTCGCGGCGCAGCTCGACGTTTTGCGAAAATTGAACAAGCGTCGAGCCCTCGCCTTTTTCGAGAAAATCCGCCGCGTAGCGCAGAAGATTTTCGCGCTCGCCCGTTTTCGGTCGCCACTCGATGCACTCTTCCGAGCTTTCCGATAATTCGACGTTAAAGGATTGCCGCATCGCGCCGACAATCGGAATGTCAGCTCGTATCGTCCAGCGCATTGAACCGTCGGGCGCGGTGTGAATGCTTTCGACGTTCGGCATCAGCTCGACAAAATTTCTCGTGTCGGTAAAAAATTCGCGCACCCTTTGAATCGGAATCGCAACTTCAAATTTATCGCCCGTAGCGGCGCGGATTGTGAACATTTATTTAGTAGTGAACGGTGAACGGTTAGTGAAAAAAACTCACCGTTCACCATTCGATTAAAAAGTTCCGTTGAACAACATTGCGTTGAAAAATGGGCGCGTCGTCGTGCGGAAGATGCCGCGAAAAAACGGTTCTTCGGCGAATAAAATGACGTGTCCCGCGCCGGTCGGCTCGTCGATGACGTATGCCGTGCCTTTTAATAATCTTTCGGTGTTGCCTTCCCAGACGAAACCAGAAACGGTCAGCGGATTTTTCGGTTTCGACTCGAAAAGCAGGGCGTTTGTGCCGTCTTTCGAGAAGCGGAAAAAATAACCGCTCGACAGCAGAACGGGCAGATTGTCGTTTTCCAGACCGTAAGTCAAATAGGTCGTGCGGTCAACCGTCGCGCGCATAATCGCGCCCGGAATCGCTTCGGGAACTGCGCCGGCGTTTGCCGACGGAGAGGCAATCGGCGGAAGCGCGGGCGGCGCGCCGTCTTCTTTGTCGAACTTTAATTCCTGCGCCGGATTCGGTTCGAGTTCGCTCGCCGCCGCCTGGCGTTTATTTTTCGATTTTGCGTTCGGCGCGGGCGCCGGCATCGGTTTTGCTTCGGCTTCCTTTTTTTTATCGGGGTCTTCGTTGGCGGGAGTTTTGCCTTTTTCTTCGTCGTCATCGCTGCCGACGAGTTTAGCGCTCGTCAATCCGACATCTTTTAACGCGGCAAAAACCGACGCGCCCTTAACGGTTAAGAGCGTTCCGCCGCCTGAAATCCATTGTTTCAAATTTGTTACCCCGGTTGCTCCGAGCGAGCCGAAATAACGACTCGCCGCGCCGTCCGGCATAATCAAAATTGTGTAATTTTTCAGCGCGCCGCTTTTTACATTATTTATCGTGAGCGGCGTAAAATCGACGCCGTAGCGGGAGAGCGTCCACCAAATCGAGCCGTAAGAAGTCTGGTCAACGCCTTCGTCGGCAACCATCGCAATCTTGGGCGCTTGCAATGAGACGACGTTTTCCGCGCCGACGCCCGTGTCGCCTTCTTCGTTGTAGCCGGTGTTGACGGCGAAAACCTGCGCGCCGAGTTCGGTTGCAAGGCGATTTATCGCTTCGTGAATCGTTTCGGCGTTGCGCGTAACGCGCACAACGAACGTGCCGCGCGGGTAAGTTCTGCCGCCCGCGCTTAAAGGTTTTGTGGCGACGGCGATGCGAAAGCCTTCTTTTAATAAACGAATCGCAAGCGCGCCCGCGCCGTCGCTTGCGTATGGAATAATATATGCAATCTGCGCGCGTCCCGAAACTGCGCCGCGTTTTGCCTGTGCGAGATATTCGTTTGTAACTAAATTCGCATTAACGTTCGGCGCGTCTTCCGTCCAGAAAGCATCGACGCCGAAAGCGAGCGGCAAGTTCCACGCCGTAATATCATAAAAACCGTATTCTTCCTTTTGCGCCGTCGAGCCGCGCCGCTCATTGCGCCGAAAGCGCGCCATATTGTCGTTGACAAACGCTTTATCCTGCGGCGTTTCCTGTTCGAGCAGAGCTTTTATAATGCGTTTCTGCGGCTGATTCAAATCGATAATATATGAACCGGCTGGAAATGTTTGCGACATTCGCGGCGCGTCTTTCTGCTCGTAACTGTGCGCGTTTGAACTTGAAAAAGAAGCGCCTGCGACTTTTACCTCAACGCGCGCGCGCTGCAAAATCTCAATCAATTCAGCAGTTTTCACGCGGTCTTTTTCCGGCGAAATTACGATACGTTTCAATTTTTCGCGTGCCGTGTCCTCGATTGCCGAGCGGCGAAAATCGTAAAAATCCTGAAGACGCTCGGCGCGGTTTTTCGCTAAGGTTTCGAGCGTCGTCAAAGATGCGACGTAATGTTTGGCAATCGCCGAACGCAATGTCGCAATCGTGCCGTCGTCGCGCGTCCAGCGCAAGCCTTTGAAGCCGCCGCCGTCGGTTTCATAAGTCATCCCGATTGCGCCGTTCAGGGCGGGAAACGAATCCCAGTAACCGGGATAAAAAAGGTCGAAAATGTCGCGCACGTAATAATCCCATTTGTTCGCGTCGAAATTGCGCGCGTTCGCTCTGCCGAAGGTGTCGAGCCATTTGTTGGTTTGCGGCTGCGGCAGATTCGGGTTTATCGGCAAGGCGGCGGGCGGGAAAAAATACTGTGACGGCTGACCGTGCAAATCGACGACGACTTGCGGATTCCAATCGAAAAACGCTTTTTGCAAATTGCGCGTTTCTATCTGCGTGGCGGCGATATTGTCGCGGTTCAAATCAAAACGAAAATGGTTGTATCTGCCAGTAATCGTCCACGGCTCGCGGTGTTCGAGCGCGTTGCGGTCGGCGTTTCCGGTTGCGACGGAGTTATACCACGTAACAAAACGCTCGTGTCCGTCCGGGTTTTCGCCCGCAATAATCAGCGTTATGTTGTTTTTTAAAATGTCCAAAGTCGCCGCCTCGTTCGAGGCGGCAAGCTGATAAACGACCTGCATCATCGCTTCAAACGACGCCGATTCGTTGCCGTGAATCGTGTAAGCCATCCACGCAATCGCCGGATTATTTTGCGCGATTCGGTTCGCTTCGCTCGGCGCAAGCGTTCTCGAATCGGTTAATTTCTGGTTAATCGCTTTTATTTCGTCGAGTCGCGCAATGTTTTCCGGCGAAGAAATCGCAATTATATGCTGCATTCTGTGTTCGTTCGTCTCGCCGATGTCGAAAATTCGCACGCGGTCGGGCGCGGTTTTGGCAATAGCGTTTATTACGTTTTCCATCTGCGCGTAAGTTGTGTGAAAATCGCCGACATCGAAACGCAAGATGCTTTGCGGGCGCGGAACTTCCCGCCGATATTCGCCGCGCGTATAAAAATCGAACTTTTCTTCTTTTTGCGCGTAGGCAAACGTTGAAAACGCGGCGCAGAATAATGCGGCAACCAAAAGGCTTTTAATCTTCATTAGAAAAATTTCGGACGGTTTCGGATTGAATTTTGCAGAGCTTTTTAAGATATTAAAGTGTAAATGTTAAAACACAAAAAGACAATGGAAAATTTCGACGAGAAAATGTGTCCGCGCTGTTATTCGATGCGATTGAAATCGTGGACGGAATTAACCGACGAGCAGAAATTTCTGGTCGAACGCCTGCCGCGCAACACCGAATTTGCGCCCGAAGAAAGAAAAAAGCATCGCTTTTGCGAGCGATGCCGGTTTGAAGAAGTCGAAAAAGAATTTAAAGTTTAATTGATTTTCTTTATTTTCCTCTAATATCTTTTCTGGTCCCGGCGCATAATGACAACCACTTCGCTGCCGCCGAGCAAAGTTTTTCCGACCGTTACGCCGACATACGAGTAGCCGCCCGCGCCGCCTTCGTTGATTTCCTTTTCCATCGTCGAGGTTTTGCTGGTTGCGAAAAGTTTATATTCGATTTTTCTTACTTCGGCTTTCGTGTCTTTATCCATAATGACGACAACTTCGTCGCCGCCGATGAAAGTTTCAAAAACAGCCTGTCCTTTATACTCAAATCCGCCGTCGCCAGCCTCTTGAATTTCTTTCTGCATCGTCGAAGTCTTTGACGTGGCGAGCAGTTTATATTGGAAACGTCCGCCCGTAGCATCGCCGCCGGCTTTCTTTGACATAATCACCAGAACTTCGCTGCCGCCGAAAGATGTCTTTCCGCCCGAAACGCCTTCAAAACGAAAACCGTCGGCAGCCGCCGCCTGCAATTCTTTATGCATCGTCGAAGTTTTTTTCGTCGCCAGCACTTTGTATTGCGTTTGCGCGCGGGCGGAAATTTGAAGCGTCAAAACGACGCCGACGCAAAAAAGTAGAACGGTTGATATTTTTTTCATTTTTTGTTTCTCCGATTTCAAATTCGATAATACAACAGCGAAGCTTGCGCGCGCGAAAATAAAAAAGTATTGCTGCGGCTAACAATGACGTTTTGAAAAAATCGAGCCTCAAACATTTTTCGCTTGAGGCTCGATTTTTCTTGATTTACTTAACGCCCGGAAAAGCGTTTTTGTTCGCCCGCAAGTTAATCTATCTTTTTCTGAATTTGCTGGCGTCGAGCGTTATTTCGCCGTTGATGTAAGCGGTGATTTCCGTGCCTTTTGGAATGGTTATATCTTTGCCTTTCATAAGCAGAAAGAAAGGCGCGGCGGGGAAAAATAAAATGCTGGACGCGACGATTGCGCCGGTCATCGCGCCGCCTTTACCGTTGCCTTTGGTTTCTTTGACGGCGCGCAGAGCGACTTTTTCGTCCGAGACAAGCCGCACCGAATCGATGGTTATGTCGAGCTTTCCACCTTTTCCCATTCTGCCTTTCGGTTTGCCTTGCGTAACCGTTCCCATCGCGGTCGAGCCGCGAGCGATAACGACAACATCGCCGACTTTAACGTCTTCGAGAACTTCAAAATCGACGGTTTCGCCCGTTTTGGCGTCGGCGGACGACATCGTTCTGCCAATCCGCATTTTGACCGGCGTTCCGTCGTGCAGAACAAAATCGGCGGGCGCGGTCGGTTTCTTGGCTTCCGTCGCGTCGTCGTTTCGCGCCGCGTTGCTAACTGGCGATAAAACAAAGCAAAAACCGCTTTGCAGTAATAAAAACGTTAAAGAAAAAGATAGAAATCTTTTCGTTTTTGATTCTCCTGAAAATTGAATTTTTAGTTGTTTGGGATTTAGAAAAATCGATAGTTAATCGTTCTAAAAAGTTGAGTGATAGTAGTCTGTTTTTATTATATTTGCAAGAAAAAAGCAGTTTATAAAATTTTATTAAGTTTGTTGGAAATTTGGCGCGCCAAATTATTCGCCAAACTGCCCCACGAAGTGGTTTCGCCCGCCGCGATAATAGTGCCGCTTTTGTTGTCGTAGACCCGGAAAACGTAGCGGTGCGTGATAATTGAGAGCGGCACGAAACCGATTTCGATATACAAATCGGCGTCCTGTTTATAGCGCACGATGTTTAAATTCAGCCGCCGAAATTCCTTGTTTTTGAGCAACTCTTTTTCGAGCGCCTGACGCGAGGGGTTGAGCGAAGATTTCGTTATCGCAATGGTTTTCGCCGCGCGCAAGGCTTCTTTCGCGTCGAGAACGACGTGCGCGTTCGCTGTGCTTTCAATCGAAGGCGTTTGATTTTGCGAAAAAACAGGCGCGGTTTGATTATTTATTTCAACCGTTAAATTGCTTGTTTCCGGCGTTTGAATTTTATTAGCCGCGCCGGTTCTTTCCGCGTCGTCGCCCTTTTTGTCGAGCATCAGCGCGATAACTTCGTCGGCGACGCCCGCTTTTTTTAGTTCAATCAACGCTTGCGCCGTCGTGTTGTATACGCCCTTAGTGTCTTTGATTTTGCGCGCTATTAATTCCTTGCTCAAACCGGCGCGCGTCATCGAGATTATTTCGCCGTTCGACAGAGTTTCCGTTTGCGCGGGAACTGAAACGGCAAGACAAATAACAATGAAAACGAAAAATAAGATTTGTTTAGTCATAAGTTTTATTTCCGAAATGGTTTATACGCAGTCGGTCGTCGCGCAAATAATTACTAAGAAAACGAGAATCGCAAAACCGGCAATAGCTCCGATTTGCCTTCCGGTCAAATTGTTTTTGCCCCTAATGCTTTTAACTTGCGAATACGGAACGTCGGCGGACGCGCCGCTTTTATCGACAACGACAGAGAAAGCCTCTTCGCGCAAGCCGCCGACATAACCTTTCAACCTTCGTATTGTCGCGCAGTTTTACACTGATGCAAGCGTCGCGCCCCGTTCCGAGTTTTGTTATCTCGGTTTTAATTTTTGCCGCAAATTCGCTTTCTTCTTCCGCGTTTGCGGCTTTAACGTTCGTGCAGAAAATAAGACTTGTCAACAAGCCGAAAACGATAACGGTTTGAAATTTTTTGAACATAATATTTTACCTTTGGTTTCCGAATCTAGAGCCGGAAAGTCCGAAAGGTAAATAATATTTCAATCGTTTTTCGTTTGTTCGGGCGGTTGTGAGACTTTGTTTGACTGTAACAATCAGTTTGAAAGAATGCGGTCGAAAGCGGCGCGGACATTGAGACGGTGAACGGTTAATTGTTCGAGAAAATCTTTTACCGATGCGAGCTTCATTCTTTGCGCGATGATTTGCAAAGCGTTTTGATTGGCGAGCGGCAGGCGCGTCGAACGTCCGACGACAAGGCGCAGATTGTGGTCGGTTTCGCTTAAAAATTTGTAGCCGTTTGAAAAATTTTCAAAATCTTCACGGTTTAACGAATCGTTTTCGCGTAGCTTTTCGAGCATAAAAACGGTCGAGCGGCTTTTTTCGTCGTCCGGCACGTCGTCGCGCAGTTGCAGAAAACGCATCGCAAAATAAACGTCGAGCATTCCGCCCGCGCCGAATTTTATATCGATTTCGTTTGTTTTATGCGCGTCCGCTTTTTCCTGTTCGAGCCGTTCGCGCACGCGCCTTGTTTCGTTTTTCAGTTCGGCTTTATCGGCTCGGCGCGCCTTTTGATGAATGATTTTGCGCGCTTCGTTTTCGGTCGCTTTCGCCAACTGCAAATTACCGCCGACGCCGCGCAATTTCACATACGCGAGCCATTCCCAAACGGCGGCGCGCTCTTTCAGATAATTTAAAAACGCGGGCGCGCTCAAACTCGTCGCGCCGTTTTTCCCGTCGGGACGCAGCCGCAAATCGACGCGGTAAAGATAACCGTCGCGCGTCAGCGACGACAAAACGGTTACGAAAATCTCGACGGCGCGGGCGAAGGCGAGGGATGAAGGCGGAAGGCGGAAGGATGAATTAAGAGCAGCGTTTTCTTCCGCCTTCATCCTTCCGCCTTCATCCTTATTTCTCTCGTAGATTAAAACCAAGTCCAAATCCGAGTTGTAATCCATTCCGCCGCCGCCGAGTTTGCCCAAACCCAAAACGGCGAGCGGGAAATTTTCGATTTCCGTTTTCAGACGCCGCGCCAGCTCGCGTTTTGTAATAAGAAGCGCGGCTTCGACGCTTGCTTCGGCTAATTTCGTCTGCGCTCTTTTTGCTTCGCCGCGCTCGATTCGTTCAAAAACATCGAAGACGACGATTTCAAATAAAGCGCGCGTCCACCTTTTGCGAAGAACGCACAGTTCGTCTTTAAAATTCGTCGCGCTTTCGACGGCGGTCAGAAGAATTTTTCGATAATCTTTTTCGCCGAACACGTTTTCGATGTCGGGCAAATTTTTAATCAACGCCGGATTTGCCGCCAGTGTTTCGGAAAAATGCGGCGAAACTTCGGCTAGACGTTCGACGATTTTCAAAGTTTTGCCGCTTAAATCGATTGTCTTGTCGTCGTCTTTTTCGACCGACGAAAAAATCGATTCAAGCGTTCGGTTGACGCCGGACTTTTCGGATGTATCGGGCAATAATTCTATGTGCGAAAACGATTGAGGAAGCGCGCCGGAATTTGACGCCGCGCGCGTGTGGGAAATTTGCGGCGCGTCTTTGGCGTCTGTTTTTTCGCCCGCGTTTTTCTCGCCGTCGGCGCGCGTGAAAACGCGCTCGAAAATACGGTTGACGTTTGCCGCGTGTTTTTCGAGCGTGCGGTCAAAATCTCCGACTGATGCGAAATTCATTCGCCGCGCCGTCAAAAATCGTTTGTCCGCCGCTTCCGACACGCGATGCGTCTGCAAGCCGTTTTCCATTTGCAGACGGTGTTCGAGCGCGCGCAGGAAACCGTAGGCTTCGACAAGTTCGGTTAAATCGGTTGCGCTTAAAATTTTGCGGTCGGCGAGCCGCGCGAGGCTGACGAGCGTGTGCGGCGCGCGCAGCCATTCGTCTTTGCCCGCGTGGGCAAGCTGTAAGGCTTGTGCAATAAATTCGATTTCGCGGATGCCGCCGCGTCCGAGTTTTACGTTGAAATTGCCGTTGTCGAAATTCTTTTCGAGATTGATTTTTTCCTTTGAACGGCGCACGTTTTCGAGCGCGTTTTCGACGGTTTCATCAATCGAAAAAACCGTCGATTTAACCGCTTCAAAAAAATCTTGGAATATTTTTCTGTCGCTGGCGCAGGCGCGTGAGCGAATTAAAACCTGACGTTCCCATGCGCGCGCAGCGGTTTCGTAATAATTGATTGCTTCGTTCAGCGAAATCGCGGGCGCGCCGACCGAACCGTGCGGGCGCAGGCGCAAATCGACACGATACGCCGCGCCTTCGCCCGCCTGCGCGCCGACGAGCTTTGTAACGGCGGCGGCGAGTTTTGCAAAATATTCGCGGTTTGTGATGACGGTTTCTTCGCTGCCGCCGCCCGTCGCGCCGTCGCCCGAATAAAGGAAAAGCAAATCGATGTCCGAAGCGTAATTTAATTCTTTCGAGCCGAGCTTGCCGAGCGCGACGACGCAGAAAGTCGCGGGTCTGACGCGCTGTTTTTCGTCGGTTTCGAGCGGCGCGCCGTAACGATTGTCGAGCGTCTGGCGCGCCTGCCGCGCGGCGTATTCTAAAATGGAGTCCGCCAGATTTGAAATTTCTTCGGTCGTCTCGCCGATTGTTGCAAGCCCTCGAATGTCCTGCAAATAAACGCGCAGCAACTCGCGGCGGCGAAAACGCGCGAGCAGAATGTTTGTTTCGACGTTCGTATTCGTCAGCGCGAAACGCGCCAGCGATTCGAGAAGCTCGTCCTTGCCGCGAACTTTTGCCGAAATTCTTTGCCGCTCGAGCCACGAAATATAATTGGGATTTTGCAAAACTGTCGTCGCCAGAAGCGGCGAAAAAGCGGCGAGCGTCAAAACGTCCGAAAGTAAGGCTTCGTTTTTCAAAAGTTTTTTCGCTTCTCTCGCGTGTTTTTCAGAAAGCTGTCCGAAAAAGCGCCGTGCCGCTTCGCCGTCCGGCAGATTTTCGGTTAAAAATTCGATTTTTTCGGGCGTCGCCATTTTTTTAGTTTCAAGTTTTCAGTCGAAAGTTTCAAGCCGGAAAAGTGGTTTTAATCGGCAAAGTTTTATTATTAATTTCGCAAAATTTTATCAATTTCGTTTTTGACTTTGCGCGTCATTCATCCTAACTTTTCCAAAGTAAATCAATTTTATAAAAATACAGAGGAAGAAAATTTTATGAGCAAAGCCGAATCAGCCGAACTGATTTTGAAATTGTATGATTTGCGCCGCGAAGCGACGATGAGAGAGGCGCGCAACTGGATGCTGACGTTTTTTCCCGAGTCGGCGCAGGACGTGATGCAGGCGATGATGAACCCGGAAACGTCCGCTTATTATCGAATGGTCGTTTCCTATTGGAATATGGCGGCGGCACTCGTCAATCACGGCGCGATTGACGCAGATATGTTCGAGGAGACCAACGGCGAGCATTTCGTTATATTTTCAAAAATCGAGCCGTTTCTGCCCGAACTGCGCGAAATGACGGGCAATCCGAAAATGCTTTCCAATCTCGAAACGCTTGTTATGCGCAGCGCCGACGCCAAAGAACAGCTCGCCAAAACCCGCGAAACGATGAAAAGAGTTATGGAAATGCGCGCGCAAATGGCGCAAGCTAAGTGAAAAGTGAAAAGTGAAAAACTAAAAGTTAAAGACAAAGCCCTTTAATTTATTTTCTTAAATAATTCCGCAACTTTTCACTTTTCACTTTTAGTTTTTCACTAATTCTTATGAAAATCACGTCTGCCGAGTTTGTTAAAAGCGCGTTTAACGAGACGCATTGGACGACGGACGGTTTGCCGGAAATCGCTTTTTTGGGGCGCTCGAACGTTGGGAAATCGAGTCTTTTAAATTCTCTTTTACAGAGAAAAGGCTTGGCGCGCACGTCGAACACGCCGGGCAGAACGCAGAGCGTTAATTATTTTCTGGTCAACGAGCGGTTTTATTTTGTCGATTTGCCCGGTTACGGCTACGCGAAAGTCTCGAAGGCGATGCGCGCCGATTGGGGAAAAATGGCGGAATCGTATCTCGGCGAACGGCAGGAACTAGCGCTTTCGATTCAACTCGTCGACGCACGCCACGAGCCGACGCCTCTGGATAAACAACTTCACGAATGGCTTTTGTTTCACGGGAAAAATCATTTAATCGTCGCCACCAAAGCCGATAAATTGTCGAGCATAAAATTAAATAAAAGTCTGCGCACCATTGAAAATGCTTTGCCGCAAAGCCCGATTCTGGCGTATTCGTCCGTTACGGGAAAAGGGAAAGATGCTTTGTGGGAAAAAATCGCGGCGGCTTTGGCGAAAAATTGAAAATTTCGGTTGATTTATCCTTTCTTATCGGGTAATAATTAACTATTCCCAAAAACTCAGGGTTACAGAAAAAGCTGTCGAGCTTGATTTCAAACGTATCTGCAAAGGAAATCCATACAAATTTTTTCGCCGGAGTTGACTGTTTCAAAACATTTTTCACAAAGGTTTTTTGATTTTTCAGATTAAAGCCTGTTTGATTTGAATATAGATTCTCGGAAAAACTGCACGCTTCCGAAAAAGACGCACACCTATAAAACAATGCCAACCAAAACAACGCAAAGTAGATTGAGAAGACCGACCAGAGCCGACGGCGAGAGCAGCAGCGGCGATGACAGCATCAGCAATGACGGCAACGGCTCGGAAGAAACGCAAATTCAAGACGGCTCGTCAAATGAAGTGTCGGCGACAGAAGACGGCGCGAGCGTCGAAAGAGAAAACGTCGTCGATAGCGGCGGCAACGGCGGCGCAAACGGCGGCAGCAATAATAAATCCGCGCCTTCCGACGGCATTTTCGATTTGGCGCGCCTCAAAGATATGTCGATTTCCGATCTGACTTCGATTGCCAAGGAAATGGGCGTCGAAGGCGCTTCGGGGATGCGCAAGCAGGAATTAATTTTCAAAGTTCTCGCCGCGCAAACCGAGAAAAGCGGTTTGATTTTCAGCGAAGGCGTTCTGGAAACTTTGCCCGACGGTTTCGGTTTTCTGCGTGCGCCCGAATACAATTATTTGCCGGGTCCCGACGATATTTACGTTTCGCCTTCGCAAATCCGCAAATTCGATTTGCGCACGGGCGACACGGTGAGCGGTCAGATTCGCCCGCCGAAGGAAGGCGAGCGATATTTTGCGCTTATCAAAGTCGAAGCGATAAACTTTGAAGCGCCGGAACACTCGCGCGAAAAGATTTTCTTTGACAATTTGACGCCGCTTTACCCGGACGAGCAGTTGAAAATGGAAACGCCCGAGCCGGAAAACATCGCGGCGCGCGTGATGGATCTGGTAACGCCAATCGGCAAAGGACAGCGCGCGCTTATCGTCGCGCCGCCGCGCACGGGAAAGACCGTTCTGCTGCAAACCATCGCCAACTCAATTACGGAAAATCACCCGGAAGTTACACTGATTGTTTTATTGATTGACGAGCGACCCGAAGAAGTAACCGATATGCAGCGTTCGGTTCGAGGCGAAGTTATTTCTTCGACGTTCGACGAGCCGCCGACGCGCCACGTTCAGGTTGCCGATATGGTTATCGAAAAAGCGAAACGTCTTGTCGAACACAAGCGCGACGTTGTAATTCTGCTCGATTCGATTACGCGCCTTGCGCGCGCGCATAACGCTGTCGTTCCACCGTCGGGCAAAATTCTATCGGGCGGTATCGATTCAAACGCGCTTCAGCGTCCGAAACGCTTTTTCGGCGCGGCGCGCAACATCGAAGAAGGCGGCTCGTTGACGATTATTGCGACGGCTTTAATCGATACGGGTTCGCGTATGGACGACGTAATCTTTGAAGAATTTAAGGGAACGGGCAACAGCGAAATTCATCTCGACAGACGTTTGTCTGATAAACGCCTTTTCCCGTCAATCGATTTGCAGCGTTCGGGAACGCGCAAAGAAGAATTGCTTATCAACAAGGAAGATTTGAATCGAATCTGGGTGATGCGCCGCGTTCTCAATCCGCTTTCGCCCGTCGAGCAGATGGAAGTCGTGCTTGAAAGGTTGAGTAAAACCAAAGCCAATTCGGAGTTTCTCGCTTCGATGCAAAGCTAAATCAATCGGTAAATAATAACGGCAAAGCGGCAAGTAAAAAATAAATTTTACTCGCCGCTTTTTTATCTTGTAAAGGGAAGTTGTATTGCAAAAAAAATTAGAATAGCGAATTTTTCTATAGTGCGCCCAAGTCATTAAAAAATATATGAAATTTTTTTCTTTATGTTTCCCTAGTTACAGAAACTTTCTTGTGTCTGAAGTAAATTATAAATCAAGCCGTTGAAAAGAAATTGGTAACTTTGCCGAACTTCATTTAAGCTGTGCGCTGGCGCGGCTGAAAATCTAACGCGCGTATTTGATATGTGGAACAAGGGTAACAAGGGGAAGGAGAAACAGGGAAGGGAACGGAGTGCAATCCGTTCCTTTTTTATTTGCGATGTAAATTTTAATTTTCGTTTCTCGTTATTTGCTCTGGAAATTGGTTAATCCGAGAAAATTATCAAAATATCCGCATGCCGAACGTTATTTTCGCCCGTATTCTTCTACGACTTTGCGGTAACAGTCGCAGGAAAATTCTTCGAGTTCCTCGCGGTTTAAGATTTTGATATGACCGCGACTGTATTTGATAAGTCCGGCGGATTGCAGATTTATCGCCGCAAGGGTGATGCTCGGTCGATTTGCGCCGAGCATAATGGACAAAAACTCCTGCGTCAGCGGCAGGTCGTTTGTTCCCGAACGGTCGCGGCACATCAGCAGCCAGCGGCTCAAGCGTTCCTCAATCGAATGCAGGCGATTGCACAAAGCGGTCTGGCTTATCTGCGTTACAAAATCGTGCGTAAAGCGCAAAATCAAATTCTGCATCTCGCCGCCGCGCGCAAATTCCCGTCTTATAGCTTCGACGCCGACCCGCGTGCTGCTGTCGGCACTTTGAACCAGCAAATCGTTGGCAGTTGTATCGACGCCCAAAAAAACATTTAACCCGACGACGCCTTCGCGCCCAATAACACCGACTTCCGAAGTTTGCCCTTCGGCTGTATTGGCGACGACGCAAACCATCGAATTGCTTGGAAAATATACGTGATTGACCGATTCTTCGGCTCGATAAAGCACTTGTCCGAGTTTGAGTGGAGCTTCTTCCATATCGGGCAGCAGGCGCTCGATAACGTCGTCGGACAAAGCATTTAGAATTTGGTTGTTAGTCGAAGGACGCCCGAAAGACGGCGTTTGGCGTGAAGTCGGTTTTCTCATTTATTTTACGTTTCGCTATCGAAATTACGGCAAACACACAAGGAAATAGTGGTGAGATAAAACTGTATGTTGTGCGATGAATTGTAAAAAAACTTTAAATTCTGTATTGACGATAACACAAAGATTTGAGAAGCCACATTGATTTACCGCCGCGAACCGTAAATTAAAAATAAAGTTCGAGATTTGACAACCGCCGGACGATAATTGATAACTGATAACTGAAAAAAATGAGAGTTGCCATATTAGCTGCCGAAGCAGTTCCGTATTCAAAAACAGGCGGTCTCGGCGATGTCGCCGGCGCGCTGCCCAAAGCCCTTTGTCAAATCGGCGTCGATGCCGTTTTGATAACGCCGCTTTACCGTCAAACGAAAGGCGAATATCTTCACAAACTCGCAATAGATGATTTGTGGGTGAACTGGCGCGGCGCGGGTTTTCGCGCAAAAGCGTTTTACTCGGAAGCGAACGGCTCGCCGACGTTTTTAATCGACGCGCCCGAGTATTTTCACCGCGATTCGATTTACGGTTACACGGAAGATTACGAGCGTTTCGCGTTTTTCAACCACGCCGCGCTCAGCCTTCTGGAACGCATCGGCGCGCCGCCCGACATCGTTCATCTGAACGATTGGCATTGCGGTTTTGCGGCGGTTGAAATCGCTTTGAAAAGAAGGCGCGACGATTATTGGCGAAACGCGCGCACAGTTTTTTCCATACACAACCTCGCCTATCAAGGCGCGTTCGGAATGGATGAATTAAGTAAGTTAGGTTTCGGCGACGATTTTTCGCGCAACGCTTTTTCGTTCGACGGCGCGGCTTCAGCCTTAAAAGCCGGACTCGCCGATTCAGATATGCTCTCGACGGTTTCGCGCCGCTACGGTTACGAAATCCAGCAAAGCGAAAACGGTTACGGTCTTGACTGGCTGCTTCGTCAGCGTTCAGACAGACTTTTCGGCATCGTCAACGGCGTCGATTACGACGTTTGGAATCCCGAAACCGACGCGCAGCTTCCCGCGCATTTTAACGCGGAAAATCTGGACGGGAAATTGTTGTGCAAGCGCGCTCTTCTGCAAAAATTTTCGCTGCCGGAAGCAAATATCGACAAACCGATTTTCGCCGTCGTAACTCGGCTGACGGCGCAGAAAGGTTTTGAATTAATTGAGCAAACCGTCAGCGAGGTTTTATCGACGGGCGCATATTTCGTCGCGCTCGGTTCAGGCGAAAAATCTTACGAAGAATTTTTACAGAAACTGCGCAACTACGCGCCGTCGCAAGTCGGCGTCTTTCGCGGCTACAACGAAGATTTAGCGCACCTTATCGAAGCCGGCGCGGACATTTTTCTGATGCCGTCGCGCTTTGAGCCGTGCGGCTTAAATCAAATGTATTCGCTCCGCTACGGCACGATTCCCGTCGTCCGCGCCGTCGGCGGTCTCGACGACACAATCGAAGATTTCGACGCCGCGCGCGGCACTGGAAACGGTTTCAAATTTTCGGAATTTCGCGCCGACAAATTTCTCGAAAAAATCTACGAAGCGATGTTCAACTATTATGAGCCGGAAGCGTGGCGCAAAATTCAAACAAACGCGATGAGCGTCGATAATTCGTGGCAAAACGCGGCGCGCAAATATGTCTCGCTCTATCAAATGACGGAAAATTTGTAGCGATGAAGCAGATAGATAGGGGTTAAAAACGAATGATTTAAATTGATTTAAATATCCCTTTTATCTTCTTTGTCCTCGTAAATTATACTCAAATGTTTTCATACGAAATTGATGAAAATCTAAAGTTAATCTTGCCGATCGAACAAAACGCGCAAGAGATATTCCTGTCGGTGCGTGAAAATTTTGAGTATCTGAAGGAGTGGATGCCGTGGGTAACGGATGATTATTCGATTGAAACGGCGTGGGATTTTGTCAAGAAAAATTTAATTGAGATGGCGGATAACGGCACGTTTGCAGCCGCCGTCGTGTCGAATGAAAAAATAGTCGGAACAATGGGCTTTCATCATCTGGACGCGGCAAACAAATCGGTTCAGATGGGCTACTGGCTCACAAAAGAAATGCAAGGTAAGGGCATTATAACCCGATGCTGCCGCGTTTTGATTGATTACGCTTTTGATGAACTAAAGCTAAACCGCGTGCAGATAAACTGTAACGTCGAAAACGCGAAAAGCCGTGCCATTCCCGAAAGATTAAATTTCAAGCTCGAAGGCGTTCACCGCCAAGTCGAATTTCTGCACGGCGAATTCCGCGATTGGGCGGTTTACGCAATGCTAAAAGAAGAATGGAAAAAAGTGGACAACTGATAGTAAAAGCAAATTATCGGTTACCCAAGTATCAGTTATAAATATGATTATTGTAATAATTGGCGCGCAGTGGGGCGACGAGGGAAAGGGAAAAGTCGTAGATTTGCTGGCTGACCGCTTCGACATCGTGGCGCGCTATCAAGGCGGACACAACGCCGGACACTCGGTTTATGTCGGCGAGCGAGCGTTCGTTCTACGCCTTCTGCCTTCGGGAATTATTCACGAAAATAAAACGTGCGTTCTCGGAAACGGAATGGTTATCGACCCGAAAGCGTTTTTCGAGGAAGTTGACCAGATGGAAAGTCAGGGAATTTCCATCACGCCCGAACGCTTGAAAGTATCGAGCCGGGCGCACTTGATAATGCCGTATCATCGCGCTTTAGACCACACTTCAGAAGAACGCTTGGGAAATGAAAAAATCGGCACGACTCTGCGCGGCATCGGTCCCGCGTATGAAGACAAAGCCGGACGGCGCGGCATACGAGTTTCGGACGCGCTCGTTCCCGAACTTTTAAAATCGCGCATCGAACGAAACTTAGCCGAAGCAAACCGCGTCATCGTTCTATACGGACGCGAACCACTGCGCTCGGACGAGATTTTCGCGGAAATCTCCGCGCTCGCCGAACGCCTGCGCCCGTTTGTTACCGAAACAACACATTTCTTTGCCGAAGCGAAACGGCGAAACAAAAAAATCCTGCTCGAAGGCGCGCAGGCGACTTTGCTCGACGTTGACCACGGAACGTATCCGTATGTAACTTCGTCAAACCCAACGGCGGGCGGCGCGTCGGTCGGCGCGGGCATTCCGCCGCACCACATTACGGGCGTTTTGGGCATCGTCCGCACATATATGACGCGCGTCGGCGAAGGACCTTTTCCGACCGAAATGCTCGATGAAGAAGAAGCGACGGCAAATTTAATCAGAGAACGCGGCAACGAATACGGCTCGGTTACAAAACGCCCGCGCCGCTGCGGATGGTTCGACGCCGTAGCGACCAGATATGCCGCCGAGCTGAACGGCTTCAGCTCGCTCGCGCTGACAAAACTCGACGTTCTCGACGCTTTGGACGAAATCAAAGTTTGTGTCGGGTATGAAATTGACGGCGAAAAAATCGAAACGTTTCCGGCGGTTTCACAGGATTTGCAGCGGATAAAACCCGTTTACGAAACTTTGGAAGGCTGGAAATCGAACACCGTCGGCGCGACGAAAATCGAAGATTTGCCAGCAAAAGCGCGCGCCTACGTCGAATTTCTCTCGACGGCAGTCGGCGTCGAAATCGGCTTAATCTCGACGGGACCCGAACGCGACCAAACCGTTCTGCTGCAAAATTCGTTGATGGAAAGCTGGTTTGTTTCTTAAACCGAGTGGCGGCTTTTAATTATTTGTTCGCCTCGCAAACACATTTGAAAGCGAATTTGCAAACTCGTTTTTCGTTGTGTAATATAAATGTTTCGCCAAGCGGCTTCCACGCTTTCGGCTTGGCGCGTGGTCCGATAGCTCAGTCGGTAGAGCAAATGGCTTTTAACCATTGGGTCGAAGGTTCGAGTCCTTCTCGGATCACCATTTATTTACAATAAGTTAGGGCATCTCGAAAGATGCCCTTTTCTTGTTTTTTGTGCGAGTTTTGTGCGAAACATTATTTCGTGCCGTTTTTTCGCAAAAATATCGCTTCAATTTCATTTGTCGCGTCTCTCTGCATTGACGGTAAAACGTGGCTGTAAGTGTCGAGCGTTAAGACGATGCTTGCGTGTCCAAGACGTTCTGAAACGATTTTCGGGTTTTCGTCTGCGGACAAAAGCAAAGTTGCCGTTGTATGCCGCAGGTCGTAAAGGCGAATATTTGGCAAGCCTGCTTTATCTCGATTCGGCTTAAATTAGAGTATCACTTGCGATATACTTTATTTTGATTTATTCTTATTTAGAGATGAACATATTAAATACAAAAGAAGTCGCCAAAAAATTAAATGTTTCTTCTATTCGAGTTCGCCAGCTAATCAGAAATGGACGATTACCGGCAAAAAAAGTTGGACGTGATTTCGTAATTGAGGAAAAAGATATTGCGCTGGTTGCCGAAAGACAAACGGGCAGACCGCCGAAAGTTGAAAACGGCAATCAAACAAACGGCAACGAAAAAAGAATCAAAACAATTTTCGACATAGTGCCTGAATTGGCAGGAAAACACGATAATTTGCCGTCTGATTTATCAACAAACAAAAAATACTTGGAAGGCTTAGGACGTGATTAAGCCTACAATTGCCGACACAGGCGTTATCGTGGCTTACTTGAACAAAAAAGACCAATGGCATCAATGGACGCTTGAGCAAATGAGAAATTTGCCAACGCCTTTTTTGACTTGTGAAGCTGTTATTACCGAAGCGTGTTTTTTGATGCAGAGTAAGCCGGACGGAAAGGCGGACGTTCTGAAAATGCTCGTCGAAGGTGCTTTACAAATTGATTTTTCTTTATCGAATGAAGTTGCGGAAATAAAGAAATTGATTAAAAAATATGACAGCGTTCCAATGGATTTTGCCGATGCCTGTCTTGTCCGAATGAGTGAATTGATTGAAAATTCGGTTGTTTTCACGGTTGACGGTGATTTCCTGATTTATCGCAAAAACGGCAAAAAGGAAATTCCTTTGATTTATCCTACCTAAATTTAATCTTTCGTCATTAAGTTTTTGAACATTTCCGCGCCTTTGGCTTGCGTTTGAGCAATCATTTTTCGCAATTTCGCAAGGTATTGATTGAGCGCAGAAAACGCTTTTGAGTCATATCAAGCCGCTTATCAACATACATTCCTTGTTCAAGCGAATAGCTTTGGGAAGTGGCGTTCTTGTGATAGATTTCCATATTTCGAAGCCGAAGCCAGCGCATAATAATTTCATCTATCAGCATCTTTTCGACGAAAGTTGAATTTTGATAACCTAAATTCAATTTTCATTTCTTCGATCTGTCTTTCGGCACATTCTTTGAGAAAGATTGAGTTCACACAATCTCTTAGAATTTCATTAAAAACATTGCTTTGGAGATTTCCGGCGGATCGGTAAAGTGTCGGATATTTGTCCAATTGCTTAGACACTGCTTTCAAATCTTCCGGCTTTGGATTTCCTTTATCAATTCTCTTGACCAACAGTTCAGCCACGGCATTTGTCCCGATTGTTACGAATCGGTCGTCAAGGCACAGCTCGAACGGCGAAATAAAGATTAAAGGAAACCGCGCGCTTTGTTTTCAAATCTGGATTGAGACTTTTTATGAATGATATACTGTCGGACGT
>JAABUN010003392.1_pt1 | contig 24817 bp, 22 predicted proteins | sample 5559311 | NCBI WGS metagenome assembly JAABUN01 (sample SAMN10711877, study PRJNA513370) | rock metagenome | isolation source: Antarctica rocks | place: Antarctica: Victoria Land, Siegfried Peak sud
AGGCCCGCACCCGCGACCTGCTGGAGGAAGCCATCCGGGCCGCCGCCGAGTGGGTAACCGAACAGGATGCTAAAAACTGGTTTGACCATTGTGGATATCATGTACAGTGATTTGGAAACCGCTCTAGGGTAATAGTTACGTTAGATTTACCCGTGATATCGACCGTCTGCTTGGCGTAGCCAATAAACGAAACCGTGAGCGAAGTGGCCGTGGCCGGCACTTGCAGTTGAAAGCCGCCGTCGGCCCCCGTACTGGTGCCGGTGGAGGTGCCTGTTACAAGCACTGTCACGCCCGGCAGGCCGGTGCCGGCGCCATCGGTCACCTTGCCCGACACTTCCCGCGCCGTCTGCGCATGACCAATCAGGGGGAGGAACAGGGTTAGTAGCAGCGCTTTGCGGCCCGAGGAGGAGCGGGCCGCTGGTTGCTCATAGGATTGGTGTGTTGAGTAACAAGTGTTACGCATGAGTGAAAAGGGTTGAAGTGTGGGAATTCTAACTGGGACCTGCTTGCCTTTACCTATCGCAATCGATTTCCGGAAACGATTACGAAAATCCTAGGAAAAGACAATCAAGGGTTTACCAATTTGGAAGAAGTGCGGTAAAGATAGCAAATCACACCGCTTCAAACTGGTTTCTTACCATTTTATGGCAAAAGAATATTATCTTCCTACCATTATTACTTACTATGACATCTTTATCCCCAGCCAAGTAAGCTAAAAGCGCTTTCACCTGAACGGAGTATAATAGTTACCAAACAGCAAATCAATAGATTACACAACAAGAACAGCTACTTAGAGGCGCATAACAACGGCTTGCCAGGGCTCCAGGGCGAGGGTAGGGCCGGCGACCAGGGTGGGGTAGTTGTTGAGCAGGGGCGGGCCGCTGGGCGTCAGGCCGGGGGGTAGGGGCCAGGCGCGCTTCTCGGATGAGAAGTTGAGTACCACCAGCACCTTTTCGGGGCCCTGGGTGCGGGTGTAGGCCCAGATGTGCGGGTTGGCCCGGTCGAGCAGCTGGTACTGGCCATACACCAGCACGGGGTGCCGCTGGCGCACCCGCATGGCCCGGCGGAAGTGGTTCAGCACCGAGGTAGAGTCTTTATCCTCAGCCGCTTCATTAACGGTGACGTAGTTGGGGTTCACCTTGAGCCAGGGGGTGCCGGTGGTGAAGCCGGCGTGGGCCGTGGCATTCCACTGGAAGGGCGTGCGGCTGTTGTCGCGCGAGAAGCGGGCCAGGCCGTGGAAGAAGGCGGCCGGGTTGCCGCCCTGCTGCTTAAGTAAGGCGTATGCGTTGCGGGCGGCCACGTCGCGGTAGTCGGCTATGCCCTTAAACTGGCTGTTGGTCATGCCCAGCTCGTCGCCGTTGTAGCAGTAGGGTGTGCCGCGCATGGTCAGCAAAAAGGTATTGAGCAGCTTGGCCGAGGGCGCGCGGAAGGCCGGCCGGTCGTCGCCAAACTTGCTCACCATGCGCGGCTGGTCGTGGTTGCCCAGGTCGAGGCCCTGCCAGCCCTGCCGGGCAAAGGCACTGTCCCACTTCGTAAACACGCGCTTGAGGTCGGTGAGCTTATAGGTATCGGCGCCGCTGCCCACGCCCGTGCCCTCAAAGTGGTAGGTCATGTCGAGCTCCTGGCGGGCGGGGTCCACGAAGAGGTGCGCCTCGGTGAGGTTGCGGCCCGCGCCCTCGGCCACGGTCATCACGTTGTAGTGGCTTAGTACCTCGCGGTTTATCTCCTTCAGGTAGTCGTGCAGGTGCGGGCCGTGGTTGTAAGCGTTGGCGAAGTTCTGGTCGTTCAGGCCCGGCATGGGCGGAAAAGCCGGGTCCTTGGCCACAAACTGGAAGGCATCCATCCGGAAGCCGTCGATGCCCTTATCCAGCCAGAAGCGCATGATATCGTGCACTTCCCGGCGCAGCCTGGGGTTGTTCCAGTTCAGGTCGGGCTGCTTTTTGGAGAAAATGTGCAGGTAGTAGCTCTTGGTGGGCGCGTCGTACTGCCAGGCATTCTTTTTCACGTCGAAGGTGCTGTAGCGGGCCGGCGGCGTGCCTTTTTCGGCGGGCCACCAGTAGTAGTAGTCGCGGTAGGGGCTGGTGCGCGAGGCGCGGGCCGACTTAAACCAGGCGTGCTCATCCGAGCTGTGGTTTACCACCAAATCCATCACCAGCTTAATGCCGCGCGCGTGCATTCCCTTCAGCAAAGCGTCGAAGTCGGCCATCGTCCCAAACTCGGGCATAATCTGGCGGTAGTCGCTGATATCGTAGCCGTTGTCGTCGTTGGGTGAGGCGTAGATGGGGTTCAGCCACACGGTCCCTACCCCCAGGCTTTTGAGGTAGTCGAGCCGCTGGATAATGCCCTTGAGGTCGCCCACGCCATCGCCGTTGCTGTCCTGAAAGCTGCGTGGGTAGAGCTGGTACACCACGGTTTCCTTCCACCAGCCGGGCTTTTTGGCCAGGGCGCTACCGGCCGCAGCGGGGGGGGTAGGCGTGGTTGCCCCAGCTGCCGCGGTTTCCTGCCTGGCCGACTGGTTGCAAGCCGCGCCCGCGCCGGCCAGACAGCAGATAAGAAAGGTAACGCGAAGATTCATTAGGGGTAGTGTGCTTCTCACGAAGGGTATTGCGGAAAAGAACGTCATTCCGAGCTTGCCGAGGAATCCCGCTCGCGTCATTGAACGAGGCCCGAACGACCCACGCGAGATTCCTCGGCAAGCTCGGAATGACGTTCTTTTTCGCAGCTCATTTTATGACGATTAGTAAGAGCAAAAGGCGGGAGGCTGATACTATAAAGCATTTTTGACAATAAGGTTACTATCAGACAACTGAATCAGCCAGGGCCAGCACCTGCGCCGCCGAAATAGCCGGCGTGGCGCCCTGGTAGCTGGCCACCAGCGAGCCCGCCGCGCAGGCAAAGGCCAGGTAGTCGGCGGGCGGCTGCCCGGCCAGCCAGCCCTTGAGCAGGGCCGCCAGAAAGGCGTCGCCGCTGCCGATGGTGTCCCGCACCCGCACCACCAGGCCGGGACCGCGGTAGAGCTGCCCGCCCACCCAGAGGGCGGCGCCGGCGGCACCCTTGGTCACGCACACGGCTTGCAGCTGAAAGCGGGCGGCCAGCCATGCCAGGGCAGTTTCTTCGGCCGGGCTCACGCCAAACCAGCCCAGCAGCTCGGCCAGCTCGTGGTGGTTGAGCTTCACTACGTCGGCCTGCCGCAGCAGGTAGGTCACCACGTCGCGCGAGTAGTGGGGGGGGCGCAGGTTCACGTCAAACACCTTCAGCGGGGCCTGCTGGAGCAGGCGGTACAGCGTTTCGCGGGTGACGGAGCCGCGGGCGGCCAGGCTGCCAAACACGAAGGCGTCGGCCCCTTCGACCAGGGTGCGCAGGTCGTCGTGGTACTGGATGTAGTCCCAGGCCACGGGTTGCAGTATCTTGTAGGTCACTTCCTGGCTGTCGCTCACGTTGGCCTTCACCACCCCCGTCAGGTGGGTTTCACCTTGCTGCACATAGCTGGTATCCAGACCTTTGCTCGCTACGAAGGCCAGCAGCTCGGTACCCAGGTCATCGTGGCCCACGCGGCTGATGAGCTGGGCCTCCAGGCCGAAGTTGCGCAGGTGTACCGCCACGTTGAGCGGGGCCCCGCCGGGCTGCTTGCCGGTGGGCAGCACATCCCAAAGCATTTCTCCAAAGCAGATGACGGGCATGGCGTGGGTGGGGTAGGAGGTGAAGAGGGTAAGCGGTAAATCGTCTGTCATTGCGAGCAAAGCGAAGCAATCGCACCAGCACGATAGACGAACGAGCGGCGCGGGTGTCGTGCTGGTGCGATTGCTTCGCAGGCTCGCAATGACGAGAAGGCTCAGTGCATAACCAGCGTTTTTTCGACGCCTTCGAGGCTGGTGCCTTTGGTTTCGGGCATGAAGCGCAGCACGAAAACCAGCTGCAAGACCATCATGGCGCAGAAGAAGGCGAAGGTGTTGCCGCCGCCCAGGTGCTCGGAAAACCAGGGGAAGGTGAAGGCGATGACCGTGGCCATGACCCAGTGCGTGGAGCTACCCAGCGCCTGGCCGCTGGCCCGCACGGCGTTGGGGAAAATCTCGGAGATGAACACCCAGATAACCGCGCCCTGCGAGAAGGCGAAAAAGGCGATGTACACGAACAGCAGCACTGGCACGCTGCCAAACTCCTGCGTGTAGAAGGCCCGCGCCACCAGCCCCAGCGTGGCAATGAGGCCCACCGAGCCCACCAGCATGAGCGTGCGCCGCCCAAACCGGTCTATCAAATTCACGCCCAGCAAAGTGAAGATGAAATTGACCAGCCCGATACCCGCCGACGACAGCAGCGCCGCGCTCTGGCCGCGCCCGGTCATCTCAAAAATGCGCGGGGCGTAATAGATAATAGCGTTGATACCAGACACTTGATTGAAAAAGGCAAACGCGATGGCCAGCAGCACCGGCGTGCGGTACTCCGCTGCCCAAAGCGACTCGCTTTGCCGGGCGGCGTGCGCCTGGCTGGTGAGGATGGCGGCCACCGTAGCGTCCACGTTGGTGGGGTTGATGATGCGCAGCACGGCCCTACCCTCCGCCAGGCGGCCGTGCAGCAGCAGCCAGCGCGGGCTTTCGGGCACCCGAAACAGGAACAGCAAAAAGGCCAGCGCCGGCACCGCCTGCACGCCCAGCATGAGGCGCCACGAGTGGTCGCCCACGTTGGCCAGCAGGTAGTTGGAGAGGTAGGCGGCCAGGATGCCGAACACGATATTAAACTGAAACAGGCCCACCAGCTTGCCCCGCGAGTCGGCCGGCGAAATCTCCGAGATGTAGAGCGGGGCCGTCACCGACGAGGCCCCTACCCCCAGCCCGCCCAGGAAGCGAAACACCAGAAACGGCACCCAGGCCGGGGCCAGCGCCGCGCCCACCGCCGACACCAGGTAGAGCACCGCAATCCAGCGCAGCGTCTGGCGGCGGCCCAGCTTATCGCTCGGGATGCCGCCAAACATGGCGCCCAGCACCGTGCCGATGAGGGCAATCGAAATGGTGAAGCCGTGCTCCACGGCGCTCAGGTGCCAGAGCTGCTGAATGGCTTTCTCGGCCCCCGAAATCACGGCCGTGTCGAAGCCAAACAGGAAGCCCCCGAGCGCCGTGACGATGGACCAGAAAAGAACTTTGCGCTGAAGCATGGGGTAGGAAGCCACTAAATGTTCCCCAAAAGTCGGCGGTGCCCAGCGCCCAGGCTTGCTGCTTTATTTCAAATGATTGCAGGAATCTTACAAATCAGTAACTTATTAGTAATTTTCTGGTAATCAGCGCAATCTCTCACAAATCCTACCCCCTCCTTACCGCTTGGCTTCCACTAATCCTGCGGCGCTTGCGAAATTCTGTCAGGCGCGCGACGTGAGGTGCAGGGCCCGGAACTCGGAGGGCGATACCTGGTACCTGGCCTTGAAGGCGGTGGAGAAGTAGGAGGGCGAGGAGAAGCCCGTTTGGTAGGCTACCTCGGCAATGGTACCGCCCTCTTGCAGCAGCAGCAGCCGGGCCTTGGTGAGGCGGATGCTCTGGAGGTAGTCCGTGACGCCGGTGCCAAGCAGGGCCTTCACCTTGCGGTAGAGCTGCATCTGCGATACGCCGAGGCTGCGGGCAATGTCGTCCACGCTCAGGCCCGGCTGGTCGAGATTGGCCTCGATAATGGCGGTGAGGTCGGCCAGGAATTTCTGGTCCACGCGCTGCGGGACCACGGTGGCGGTATCCACGCTCAGCTCGCGCCGGAAGTGCTCGCGCTGCTGGTCGCGGTTGCGCAGCAGCGTGCGCAGGCTTTCGAGCAGAAAGGTGGGGTTGAAGGGCTTGGTGAGGTAGAGGTCGGCGCCGGCCTGCACGCCGGCCACCTGCTGCTCGGGCGCCGTCTGGGCCGTGAGCAGCACCACCGGAATGTGCGAGGTGCGCCAGTCGCCCTTGAGCGTGGCCGCCACCTGCAAGCCGCTCAGCGCGGGCAAGGTCACATCGCACACGATAATGTCGGGAATCGCCTCCGTAGCCAGCCGCAGGCCGGTGGCCCCATCGGCCGCCGTACTCACCTGAAAGTGGGCCTGAAGCTTCTCCACCAGGAAGTTGCGCACCTCGTCGTTGTCTTCGATGAGGAGCACGGTGGCCGTGGCGGGGGTAGGGGCCACCTCCGCCCTGGGCTCGGCGGCCCCCTCATCGAGCTCGAAGCTGGCGCGGGGGGTAGGGACCGGCGCCCCACTGGCTTCCTGCCAGCCCGCGGGGCGCGTCAGCGGCAGCGTCACCTCGAAGGTGCTGCCGTGGCCCGGCTGGCTCCGAAACGAGAGCGTGCCCTGGTGCAGCCGCGTGAGGCCCTCAGCCAGGGCCAGGCCCAGCCCCGAGCCATTGGCCGAGGGCTGGCGGCCCTGGTAAAACCACTCCAGAATGTGCGGCTGGTCGGCCTCGGCAATGCCCCGGCCATTGTCTTCCACGCTGATGCGCACCGCGTCGGCGGCCGGCACGGGCTGCATACTCACCGTAATCCGGCCGCCGTCGGGCGTGTATTTGAAGGCGTTGGAAAGCAGGTTGAACAGCACCTTATCCAGGATATCCCCATCAAACCACAGGCTGATAACCGGCTCGGCGGGCAAAAACCGGAACGTGATGCCCCGCTGCCGGGCCGGCTTCTCAAACACGTCCATGATTTCGCGCACGAAGCCGACCAGGTTGCCCTCGCTGGCGCGCACGGCCATCTTGCCCACGTCGATTTTGCGAAAATCGAGCAGCTGATTCACCAGCTGGAGCAGGCGCTGGGTGTTGCGGCGCACCAGCCTGAGGTCGTGGCGCTGGGCGGGCGAGAGGTCGGCCGGGCTGGTCAGCATCTCCTCCACCGGCCCCAGAATGAGGGTGAGCGGCGTGCGCAGCTCGTGCGAGAAATTGGTGAAGAACCGCAGCTTGGCCTCCGATGAGCGGCGGCCTTCCTCGGCCAGCTCGGCCAGCTGGTTGCGCTGGGCGCTGATTTCGGCATTCTGCCCCTCCAGCGTGCGCCGGATGCGCCGGTTGAGGCGCGACGAGCGCCAGGCCAGCGCCCCCAGCAGCACGGCGCCCAACAGGCTGGCCAGCAGCAGGTACACCGTTATTTTTTGGGTAGCGTAGCGGTGCAGCTCGGCCTGCAATTGCTGCTGCTGCTGCCGAATATCCTGGCGCTGCGTGGCCAGCTGCTCGGCCTGGGTGCGCACGGCACTCACGTTGGTCGAGTCGATGACCATCGTGCCCAGGATATTTTCCTTTTCATACGGGAGGCGGCGCAGAATGCGCAGGGCCGTGCGAATGGCCAGCTCGCCGCCGGTGGGGTAGAGCAGCGTGGCCTTCAGGGAGCCATTTTCGACTAGCTGCAAGCCATTGCCAGGCCCCGCGAGGCCATCGACGCCGATAATGCGCACGTGCTTCAGGCCCAGCTGCTGAGCCACCTCATGGGCCGCCCGCGCCATCGGGTCGTTGTGGGCAAAAATCAGGTTAATAGCGGGGTGGGCGCGCAGCAGGGCGGGCAGGCGCTGCCGCACCAAATCGGGCCGCCAGTCGCCATCGAGCCGGGCCACGAGCTGGAGCTGGGGGTAGGCGGCCAGCGCCTCCGCGAAGCCCAGGTGGCGGTCGGCGGCCGGCGACGAGCCGGGCGCGCCCAGGATTTCGAGTATCCGGCCGCGCTGGCGCAACAGCTGCGCGGCGTAGTGGCCGGCCGTGCGGCCCACCTCCTGGTTGTTGCCGCCCACGTAGGCCGTGTAGAGCTGCGAGGTGGTGCGGCGGTCGAGTATCACCACCGGAATCCCCTGGTTATAAGCGGCTTCGGCCAGCGCCGTGAGCGGCCCCGACTGGTTGGGCGAGATAATCAGCAAATCGACTTTCTCCCGAATCAGCTCCTGCACCTGGCGGCGCTGCACGTCGCTGTTGTTGTGCGCGTCCAGCATCCGAAACCGCACGTTTGGGTGGAAGCTCAGCTCCTTTTGCATCCCCGCCAGCATGGCTGCGCGCCAGGCATCGCCGGTGGTGCACTGCGAAAAGCCAATCTGGTACACGGGCTCCGGCGGCACCGGGGCGCAGCCGGCCACCAGCGCCAACAAGCAGAGTAGCCGCCAATAGCGCCAACCAGGAAGAAGGTAGGTAAGCAAGTGGGTGGAAAAAGTAGTACGAGCGAGGAGTAAGCCACAAAGCCTTAGCCAGCAGCCAATTACTTGATAGCTAACAAACAGTTTCGGGCACATCGAATGCCTCCGGTGCCTGGTAAGGTACTCTATAAATACGCCAGCCAGGTTTCGGCCAGCCAATTTTTAGCTATTAACCACCTTCATACCCAATAGGTTGAGGCAGTAAAACCAGGTAATAACCGCACCGCGCGGTGGGCCGCGCGCCAGCCGCGCTTAGTGCCTTACTTTTGGGGGGCAGCTACTCCTGGCTACCCTGGTAGCACTAGCCGGATATCCGCCGGCCCGGCGCTTCGCCCTCTTCTCGTATGTCCCTTCCCACCCGCTCCCGCTTGCTCGCGGGCCTCTGCGCCCTGCTGCTACTGGCCGCCCGGCTGCCCCTCGCCGCCCAAACCGCGCCCGACCCCTGGCGCATCACTGCCGACAAAATCGACCCCGCCAACTACTACGGCGAGACCGTGGCCAACGGTATGATTGGCCTGGTATCGTCGCCGATACCTTTTCAGCTCAAGAACGTGGTGCTGGCCGGCGCCTACGACCAGTACGGGCGGGGTAGGGTGAGTAATTTTCTGAACAGCTTCAACCTGCTCGACATGTACCTGGAGGTGGACGGCCACCGCCTCAGCGCTCAGGATGCCCGCAACTTCCGGCAGGAGCTGGATATGCGGCGGGCGGCCCTCACCACCACCTTCGACTACCAGGACAAGGCCACCATCCGCTACACGTACTACGCCCTGCGCCAGCTGCCCTTCACGGTGCTGCTCGACGTGAGCATCGCGGCCAAGAAGGACGTGGCCCTCACCGCGGCCAGCGTCATGGATGCTCCCGACGCCCTGCGCGACGTGCAGAACTACTACAACGAAATCGACCGGCCGCACGCCACGCTCAGCCTGCTCACCTCGTCGGCTAAGAGCCCCACCGGCAAGTTGCTGCTGTGCGCCAGCACCAGCTTTTTGTTTGAAGAACCGCACGGCCAGGAGCCCCGCATTATCCACGAGATGTGGGACAACAATATGCACCTGATGAAATTCAGCAAAGTGCTGAAGGCCGGCCAGACCTACGCCTATGCCGTGGCGGGCTCCAGCATCACGTCGGCTCACCACCCCGACCCGCTCAACGAGGCCGAGCGCCTCACCATCTTCGCCCGCCTCGAAGGCCGCCAGCGCCTGCTCGACTTCCACACCAAGGCCTGGAAAGAGTTGTGGCAGAGTGACATCCAAATATCCGGCGATGCTCAGGCCCAGCAGGATGTGCACTCGATGCTGTACCATCTCTACAGCTTTTCGCGGGCCGGCACCGACTACTCGCCCTCGCCGATGGGCCTCTCGGGGCTGGGCTACAACGGCCACGTGTTCTGGGATGCCGACCTGTGGATGTTCCCGGCCCTGCTGGTGCTGCACCCCGAAATCGCGAAGTCCTTGGTCGAGTACCGTTTCCGCCGCCTCGACCTGGCCCGGCGCAATGCCTTCGCTCACGGCTACCAGGGCGCCATGTACCCCTGGGAAAGCGCCGACTCGGGCGTGGAGGAAACGCCGGTGTGGGCGCTCAGCGGGCCCTTCGAGCACCACATCACGGCCGATGTGGCGCTGGCCGCCTGGCAGTACTACTCCGTGACGCAGGACAAGGCCTGGCTGCGCGAGAAAGGCTGGCCCATCCTCTCCGCCACCGCCGACTTCTGGGCCAGCCGCGTCGAGCGCAACGGCCCCGGCCACTACGACATCAAGAACGTAGTAGCCGCCGACGAATGGGCCGAAAACGTGGATAACAATGCCTTCACCAACGCCGCCGCCCAGGTCAACCTCCAAAATGCTACCGCCGCCGCCCGGCTCCTGGGCCTGCCCGCTAACCCCGACTGGCTGCACGTGGCCCAGAATATCCCGATTCTGAAGATGCCTGACGGCGTGACCCAGGAGCACGCCACCTACCACGGTGAGGGCATCAAGCAGGGCGACGTCAACCTGCTGGCCTTCCCGCTCAACGTCATCACTACCCCCACCCAAATCCGCAAAGACCTGGAGTACTACTCGGCGCGCGTGCCCAACGAAGGCACGCCCGCCATGACGCAGGCCATTTTCGCGCTGCTCTACTCGCGCCTCGGCGACGGCGCCAAGGCCCGGCATTTCTTCCAGGATGCCTACCTGCCCAACCTCCTACCCCCCTTCCGCGTCATCGCCGAGACCAAGGGCGGCACCAACCCCTACTTCGCCACCGGCGCGGGCGGCGTGCTGCAAGCCGTGCTCATGGGCTTCGGCGGCCTCGACATCACCCCCACCGGCATCGGGCAGCGCAAAACCGCCCTGCCCACCGGCTGGCAGTCAGTCAAAATAACGGGGGTAGGGCCGCAGCACAAGACGTATGCTAATGGCAAATAGCCGCAAAGTCACAAACACCCGCCGTAGTGGGCGGGTGTTTTTAATTGTGGCTCCCTCCTGGGTGCGTAACAGGTAAGTAGAGCAGTTTCCCAATCGTTGTACAGGTTAACTTGGTGCGGGCTGCCGGCGTTGAGTCGGCTGTCCGCTCGTCGTTCGCGCCGCTCGTTCTTCCAAAGAGCGGACAGCCGACTCAACCCCGGCAGCCCGCCGTGTACACTGCCTTGGAAACTGCTCTAACCAACTGGTATGCTACCCCCGCCACTTGGCCCGGTGCCACGCCAGCAATGCCGGGTCGGGCAGAAACCGCCGCCGCGCCGGCAGCCGTAGCCCTTGCCCGTGGAAGCGCCCCAGCAACGCCCCCGCCGCTTCGGCATCGGGGCGCTGCGGGTGGCGCACCGCCGGGGCTACCTCTATCACGTAATCCTCGGGCCGGATGGTGAACAGGCCCAGCTCAAAGGCACGGTCGTGCAGGGCGTTTAGGGCCAGGCCGTTGCGGGGGTTCATGCGGTTAATTTCGTCTTCTGCCCACGGCTTGATGTGACCCGCGACTAATAAGGAAGCCTGCCGTAGCCCCGTAATACAGCAAGTATTATCGTAGGCAGCCATAATGGTTTTGCGGAAAAACTGCTGATTGACGCGCACTTTGACCAACTGTTCTCTTACCCGTCCTACTGGCACGGGTGGCAACGGTTCGTATTCAGCCGCTACTTCTTCCAGCGTGATATGTTGTGTTTCGGCTAACAGCTTTTCGCTCTCGTAGGCTTTGCCCGACCAATCGGCATAAAACTCATTCCAGACCTCTTTGTCCAATTTGCTCGCATTGCTCATGCCTGCTTGCGACAGGCTGGGGTCGAGGCTGGCAAAATTCACCAGTTTTAATGCCAATGAGTTGGCTGTTCGACCAAGTAAGTCAGCTAGCGCAATAATTTCAGGATTACGACTGTGCAACTGTCCAAAAGTCAGCTTGCAATACAGGTTAATTGCCAATAGCAACTCATCGCGGGTCCAGAGGCGTTGTCCAATCTTCATAGTTTGAGCGTAATAAGGTCGTGCCTTGGTAGAGCGCGGCTTCAAAGCTAAATTGTAGTTGCCTAGCTTAGCATTTCTACTTCACTGCCATGTCAGAAATTATCTTTCCCATCCTTACTGAAGCTGAACAAAACGTTCGGCAGGCTACGCTTATCCTGCTCAAACGGGAAGCCAGCATTACGCCAAAAATAATCAGCCAAACCATTGGCTTCGCCGCCCAAGTAGCCGGAAATCAGCCGTTAAATTTGGCGAGCATACGTGAGAGTGTTGAAAAAACGGTAGCTGCTTTGGCGGCCGAAAACCGAACCCTGGCGTCATTATAGGCTCAATGAGGCATACAGTAGCCTAACTGGTACCATTCCGGTCGCTCACGTCGAGATGAACCGTGAAGCCTGCAACACCCTGCGCACCCGACTCGCCTGGTATTACCTGCACGACCACCAGACCCGCGAACCATATAACGCCTACCTGCGGCAACGCATTACCCGCGAACAGTTGTACGCGCTGGTGCCCGACCAACTCCTGAAGTCGGTAATTAATAAGGCAATCAGTGAAGAAACCCGCGCGTCAATCTTCAGGCAGATTGACGAGCAGCTGGCCCTGCTGCCGGAAGATAACCGGCAGGTCGATTTAATTATCGGCGGCCCACCCTGTCAGACATTCTCCGTAGCGGGCCGTGCCCGGATGGGTACCGCTATAATGGAGCAGGACCCCCGCAGTCGCCTGTACCTGCAATACGCCAGGTTTCTGGAAAAATACCAGCCCCGGATGTTCATCTTCGAGAACGTGCTGGGAATGCGCAGCTTCCGGCAAAGCCAGCAGGTTGACCTGATTCGGGATGCCTTCCTGGAAGTTGGGTATGAAATGGAAGTGCGCGAGTGGAACGCCCGCGAGTTTGGCGTTTTACAAAGCCGCGAACGATTAATTATCGTGGGGTGGCGAAAAGATGGACCTGAACAACTTGGGTACCCAAACTTTCACACGCTGAACGAAAAGAGCCGCGAACAGCACACCGTGGCCGAGGTGCTGGCCAACCTACCCCCCCTCACGATTGCCGAAGAAGGCAATAAGGGCCGGAAGGGCGGGCCGTACCCGGTTTTTGATTACCCGGTCCGGTTAGAGCGGGGCCTTGAAACCGACTACGTTATTAACCAGGGACTACGTGACCGCTGCCCGGTGCTGACGTGGCACGTAGCCCGGCCCCAGACCGCGACCGACCGCGAAATCTACCGGCTGTACATCGAGGATTGGGAGGCCAAGAAGCACCTGCCAACTGCTGCCCGCCTGAAATACCACGAGCTGCCGGACCGGCTTAAATCGCACAAAAACAAGCTTGAATTCAGCGACCGGTTCAAGGTCGTGGCGCGGGAGCTGCCTTACTCGCAAACCGTAGTGGCGCACATTCACAAGGATGGGCACTATTATATTCATCCTGACTACGCCCAGGCCCGCTCGTTATCGGTCCGGGAAGCGGCGCGGCTGCAATCCTTCCCGGATAATTATTATTTTGAGGGGGCGCGCACTTCCGCGTTCCGGCAGATTGGCAATGCCGTACCCCCGTTGATGGCGACTAGTATTGCGAAAAGCGTGAAGGCGGCCCTGGAGGGCGACGGGGATTTCCTGCCCCGCGATTTACGCCGCTCGGGCCGGTTAGATAAGGCCCCGCCCAAGACCCCCGGAAGGCCCAAAGCACCCAAACCCGCCCCGCTTTTTGCCGGGTTACCGGAAGCCTGATTCCAGACCCTATCGCCTGATTCTACCCGCTGTTTTATGTCGCTATCCACCAGCGGGCCACCCGCTGGCGCTACCCGGCCCGGCGAGGGCGAAGTGGTGCCGCCTTCCCCTGCTGCCCTGATTGAGTCGCTGCGTTCCCTGGGCTACACGCCGGAAACCGCCGTGGCCGACGTTTTGGACAACAGCATTGCCGCTGGTGCCACGCACATCGGCGTAAAATTCGACTGGCAGGGAGCCGATTCCACGCTGACGATTATTGACGATGGGGGCGGCATGGCGCTTACCACGCTCCTGGAGGCCCTGCGCCTGGGCAGCCGCCCGGCGGGTGGCGTACGCCGCCCCGACGACCTGGGCCGTTTCGGCCTGGGGCTGAAAACGGCAACTTTCTCGCAATGCCGGCAGCTCACCGTACTAACGAAAGCCGTAGGAGGGGAAGTTGTTGCCCGTTGCTGGGACCTCGACCACGTAGCCACTTCCGGCCAGTGGCAGCTGCTGCATCCGGTCGGCGTGGAGCCGCTCGAAGCGCGGTTGCGCAACCTCGTTTCCGGCACCATCATCCGCTGGGCGCTTATGGACCGGTTTGTCGGCCCCGGCACCACCCCGGACAAAGCGCATTTCTGGGCCGTAGCCACGCGCATCAGCCAGCATCTTTCATCAACCCGCCCGACAGTAAAACGAAACTAAAAGCCAGAACAAAGCCCCCGGTGCCGGATAAGTTCTGGTTTCAGGACGTAGCCGCCAAAGCTATGCTGTTTCAAGCCGCTGAAAAACTATATGACCAGACTTTTGGCCGGGGTGGTGGCTACCGGGCCCTCACCGTTTGCTACGCGGTAGCGTGGCTCCGGCACCTGATGAACCCGGAACCAGTCAGCCTGAACCGTATCTGGCGGCAACAGGGCCTGACCGACCCGATGCGCGAGGCCGTGCAGGCCACCCTGCGGGTAGTGGACAACTACCTGCGGGAGACGGCCGGCACCCGCACCGCGCGCGAGTGGGCCGTGAAAGAGGAGTGCTGGCTGCAATTACGGCAGCAGCCCGTGCCGCCCGCGCTGCTGGCGGCCATCCGGGCAGTTCCTCCCACTGACCGCGCCGCCGATGTCCCCCGCGCCCGCCAAGCCCCGGAAGAGCTGGCCCGCGAGGAGCAGCGGGCCCAGGCTGCCGCCCTCACCTCACTGGGGGAAACCGCCTGGGATACCATTGAGACGTGGGGCCGGCAAAGCCAGCGCCTCACCCCGCGCCAGCTCGAAATAAGCGGCAACATTGCCCGCGCCATTGAGTTAAACCGCCCCCTGACCGAATCCGAAATCAACAACGGACACGCGGCCATTGACGCGGTACTTGAACACCAGCCCGACCTGCTGAGTAGCCTGGAAGAAGCAATAACCGCCCCACCAGCTGCCCCCGGTCCTCGCGACGACCAATCCTTAACGCTGGAACTGTTACGGCGGCTTTATGACTGGGAACGCGCCCACAAATGTCTGACCGACTTTCATTTTAATATGATACGCAAGCTGGTTCGTGAGCAACGCCTGCCCAAACCCTTTGAGGAAAAACTGATACAGGAAATTATTCGGCGCGCCCGTAACAAAGGCTTCAAAGAATAGGTAATATATTAAATGTAGATAATGTGAAAATGTAGACGACAGAAAAGCGCTGGGCATTAGCTTATTACGCTCTGTTACATTTTCGTATTCTACACATTACCAAAATTTTTAATGGGGTAGCGTAGGGCGTAGCATATTCTTCGGCTGGACCCTGGTCTGGTTCCCGGTTTGTGTTCCGGTCCATCCCCAAAAATAACTGGAGATAGCCGAATATTCAATCCCACACTATGCCCTCACTGTCTGGAAATAAAGAAGCCCGCCGATTATCGGCGGGCTTCTTTCGTCGTAGCGCTCCCTCCTGGGCTCGAACCAGGGACCCTCTGATTAACAGTCAGATGCTCTAACCGGCTGAGCTAAGGAAGCTAATTTATCCGAAACCGGCGCTTTCGGGCTGCAAAGATAGAAAAGGTCTTTTGGAAAAACCAAGTTTTTGCCATAAAAAACCGCTTTTGCTGGCAAAAACAGGCTTAGTTCGTGATTGTCAGCAGGCTGCCACTCAAGTTGGTGCTGTACTGGCGGAGCGAGCGGGTAGCGGGGCCGCCCGTTACCTGGCCCTGGAGGCTGAACTGGGAGGTGCAGCAGCTATCGCGGAAAAACAGGCGCGAACTGCGGTCAAGGGTCACGGTGGCGCAGCTGCTCAGCGGCTGGTAGGGGCAGTTGCGCTCGAAGGCCGAGTAGGTGGTGGCGTTCTGGCGCACCACGTAGATTCCCTTCACGCCGCCCTGGCCATTGGCGCTGCCGGGCGGGATGGCGACTACTCCGTTGTCGAAGCGCAGGGCCTTGTTTTGCTGGTCCAGCAGGTCCAGCTGCACGTTTACCGGCACGCTGGGGATGGTCGTGGTGGTATCGGTATTCGAATTGCAGGCGGCGAGCAGACCGCTGGCCAGCAGGCCGGAAAGAAGGTAACGCATCGGGTAAACGAGTAGGGGCTTCCCAAACGCACGCAAGCGCCCGGTAGTTTACCGGGCGTTTGCGAAAAGTCATTTTTGCGGCTTTTACGGCCCGCGCCTATTTTTTAAACAGCGAATTGACGAACGTGTGCCGGTCGAAGAGCTGCAGGTCCGTCATCTTCTCCCCTACCCCAATGTAGCGCACCGGGATGCTGAACTGGTCCGAAATCCCAATCACTACCCCCCCCTTGGCCGTGCCATCGAGCTTGGTAATGGCCAGGGCCGTAACCTCGGTGGCGCGGGTAAATTCCTTGGCCTGCAGGAAGGCGTTCTGGCCGGTGCTGCCGTCGAGCACCAGCAGCACCTCGTGCGGGGCCTCGGGAATAATTTTCTGCATCACGCGCTTGATTTTGCTCAGCTCGTTCATCAGGTTCACCTTGTTGTGCAGGCGGCCGGCAGTGTCGATGATGACCACGTCGGCGCCCAGCTCCACGCCCTGCTTCACGGCGTCGTAGGCCACGGCGGCGGGGTCGGTGTTCATACCGTGCGAGACAACCGGCACGCCCACCCGCTGGCCCCACACGATGAGCTGGTCCACGGCGGCGGCCCGGAAGGTATCGGCCGCGCCGAGCACCACCTTCTTGCCGGCGCCGTGGAAGCGGTGCGCCAGCTTGCCGATGGTCGTGGTTTTGCCTACCCCGTTCACGCCCACCACCATTATCACGAAGGGGTGGCCGGGGCTGTCGGGCCGGTCCAGGATGGCGCGCGAGCCGGTACTGTCGCCGTGCGCATCGAGCAGGCCCACAATCTCTTCGCGCAGGATGCGGTCCAGCTCATTGGTGCTCACGTACTTGTCGCGGGCCACGCGCTTCTCGATGCGGTCAATGACCTTCACCGTGGTGTCGATGCCCACGTCGGCGTGCACGAGCAGGGTTTCGAGGTCGTCGAGCACGGCCTCGTCCACGGTGCTTTTGCCCACCACGGCCTTGCTCAGCTGGTCGAAGAAGTTGGTTTTCGTCTTCTGCAAGCCTTCGTCGAGGGCTTGCTGCTGCGCTTTACTTTCCTTGTCTTTCTTAAAAAAGTCGAAGAGGCCCATAATACCGGCAAAAAGAACGTCATGCTGAGCCTGCCGAAGCATCTCACCCGAGTTGTTGTGAGGATAATTGCTTACTTCCGCCCGCGAGCGCGATGCTGCCTTCGTCAGCATGACAGAAGTGATAAACACGAAAAAAGTCCCACGAAGGTGGGACTTTTTCACTACATCAGCAGTCTGGAAGGCTTATTTGCCAGCCAGCGCATCCTGTACTTTATCCACGGGCACCATTTCCTCCTTGAAGGTATAGGCCCCGGTCTTCTCCGAGCGAACGGCGCGAATTATTTTCGCCCAGTCTTTGCCGGTGGCGGTTTTCAGCGTTGCTACTACTTTCTTAGCCATGACTCAGGTTACTTAATTTCCTTGTGAACAGTCATTTTGCGCAGAATCGGGTTGAATTTCTTCAGCTCGATGCGCTCGGGGGTGTTCTTGCGGTTCTTGGTGGTGATGTAGCGCGAGGTGCCCGGCATACCCGAGTTTTTATGCTCGGTGCACTCCATGATAACCTGCACCCGGTTTCCTTTCTTGGCCATCGCGACGGGAGGGGGTTAGTTTTTAATTTTAGGACTGCAAAGATACGGGTTTTTTCCGCAACTTCGCAAGTGGCCAGCCAGATACTGCGTTAGCAACCAACTTGCCAATTATTTTTTGGTAGTAACCGCGGCACAACAAAGCCGGTGCCTGCCCCCTGCCCCCCATAAAAGGGCTTGAGCGGTAGCACCGGCATTCGTATTCAACAGGCCCGAAAAAACCTGCGAATTTGCCGCGGCAGAGGCGGACTAATAAACGATGAAGCCCTGCTCCCTGGCCTTCTTCAAGGTGGCCATGATGCCATTCTTGTTGATGGTGCGAATGGTAGAGGCGGCTACTTTCAGCGTCACCCAGGCGTCTTGCTCAGGGATGTAAAAGCGCTTTTTCTGCAAGTTGGGGTAGAACTTACGCTTAGTCTTGTTGTTGGCGTGCGATACGTTGTTACCTACGCGGGTACGCTTGCCGGTCAAATCACAAACTCGGGCCATGATATCGAAGGGTTAGATGATGCTATTCCGAAACGGGCCGCAAATATCGGCAAAATTCAGCCAACCACCAAATCAATTGAGAAGCAGGAGTGAGGAATGAGGAGTTGTTGCTGGGGGCTCAATTCCTCATTCTTCATTCCCAATTTCCAATTTCCTCCAGGGGCAATGGCGGCAGCCGCTGCCGCAGCAGAAACCCCGGCGCTGGTGGTACTGCGCGGTGAAAACGAGGTAGCCCTCGGGAGTGTGGTAGAAGTCGCCGGGCTGCAGGGGCAGGGCGGCAAAGGCGGTGAGGCGGGGGTCGGCACTGGGCATAGCGAGGCGCGAAAGTAACGCCTGGGACCAACCAAACGCGGCCGGGCGGGGTTCAGGAATAGTACCTTAAGTACCTTGCGGTGCTTTCTCATTCCTGCCTTCTACCCGCCTATGCTAGCCCCTACCCCCACCTCGCGCGCCGAAGAGCTAATGCAGCTCGAAGACCAGTACGGTGCCCACAACTACCACCCGCTGCCCGTGGTGCTGAGCCGGGGCCGGGGCGTGCACCTGTGGGACGTGGCTGGCAAGCGGTATTTCGACTTTTTATCGGCCTATTCGGCTGTAAACCAGGGGCATTGCCACCCGCGTATCATCGGGGCGCTCACCGAGCAGGCGCAGCGGCTGACGCTGACTTCGCGGGCTTTTTTCAACGACCGGCTGGGCGCGGCCGAGAAGCAGCTCTGCGAGCTGTTTGGCTACGACAAGGCCCTGCTGATGAACTCGGGGGCCGAGGCCGTGGAGACGGCCCTCAAGCTGGCCCGCAAGTGGGGCTACCAGGAAAAGGGCATCGCGCCGAATATGGCGCGCATCGTGGTGGCCGAGCATAACTTCCACGGCCGCACCACGGGCATTATTTCCTTCAGCACCGACCCCGACAGCACGGGCGGCTTCGGCCCCTACGTGCCGGGCTACCAGGTGGTGCCCTACGACGATGCCGAGGCCCTGGCCGAAGCCCTGGCCGACCCCCACGTGTGCGGCTTTCTCATTGAGCCCATCCAGGGCGAGGCGGGGGTAGTGGTGCCCGGCGAGGGCTACCTAACGCGGGCCGCCGAGCTGTGCCGGGAGCACAACGTACTGCTGATTACCGACGAAATTCAGACCGGCCTGGGCCGCACCGGTAAGCTGTTGGCTACTGATTACGAAGAAGTTCGGGGTGATATTCTCATTCTGGGCAAAGCCCTGAGTGGGGGCGTGCTACCCGTGTCGGCGGTGCTGGCCGACGATGCCATTATGCTCACCATTCAGCCCGGCCAGCACGGCTCCACGTTTGGCGGCAACCCGCTGGCCTGCGCCGTGATGCAGGCCGCGCTCGACGTGCTGCTTGAGGAGAAGCTGGCCGAGAACGCCTACCGCCTGGGCGAGATTTTCCGCGCCCGAATGCGCCAGGTGCAGGCCCAACGCCCCGAGGTGGTAGCGCTGGTGCGCGGCCGGGGCCTGCTCAACGCGGTGGTTATCAAGCCCGCCGCCGATGGCCGCACGGCCTGGGACGTGTGCGTGAGCCTGATGGAGCACGGCCTGCTGGCCAAGCCCACCCACGGCGACATCATCCGCTTTGCCCCACCGCTGGTCATTACCGAAGAGCAGCTGCACGCGGCCTGCGACGTGATTGAACAGGTGCTTCTGGCATTCTGAGCGCGAGGGTTCGCAAGGGTAAAAGAGGTTTCGCGAAATGCGCCGAACCGCTACTGGCGGCCACGGCAGGCGCGTGGCCTTGGGGTAGATGTGGGGGGTAGGCAACCGAGCGCCGGGCCGCCGATTAGCGAAAACCGCGGAATATTCGTACAGTCCACCTTAGGCTTCACCCCCGGCTTTTTCCTATGCACTTTGCTACGCGCTTTCGCTTGTTTTTCTTCGGTTTGCTGCCGCTGCTGGCTGGTTTTATGGCCAGTAGCTGCCAAAGCAGCCGGCCCGGCTTTTCCTTTCAGCCCGCGCCCTGCCGGGCCGCTACGACTGTGATGCCTGGGGTAGGTACTACACTGGCCGATTCAGTCGCTTTGCCCGCTACGGAGGCTACGGAATTCGTTATGACTGGCCCTACCCCCCGCCCCGGCGCCCGGCGCCTGGCACGGCTGGCGGCGGTGCTGCCGCAGTTGCGGGCGGCAGTGGCTGGCCCGGTTGGGACCCTCACGGCGAAGCAGCCTCAGACCCAGTCGGCGCGCCACCTGCCGCGCTTGCTGCGGCAGCGCGCCACCCACGGCGCGGCCGAAAATGGCCTGGGCCGAGTGGCGCTGTTTTTTATTGGGGTGGCGCTCGGCGTAGTGGCCGGACTGGCGGCGCTGTTTGCCCTCATTCCGGGCGTGAGCTTCTGGGGGGGGGTAGGACTGGCCGCGGCCGCGCTGGTCGTACTCTTTCTGCTCTATAGTCTGGTAAGCGGCGGCAAGAAGAAAAAAGCCTGATGGTAGGGTAAGCTTTACTTTAGCTTGCCGCGAGGGGGCAGGGGCCGTGCACGGCAAGCTAAAGCTTACCCTACCCCCAACTTTTCGCCGCCCGCCGGGCACACAAAATACCCGGCCGGCTGTTCTGTTTGCTATGATTCCAACTCACCGCCCCCGCCGCAACCGTAAGTCGCAGGTAATCCGCGACATGGTGCAGGAAACGCGCCTCACCGCCCACGATTTTATCTACCCGGTTTTTATCATTGAAGGCCAGAACCAGCGCCTCGAAGTGAAGTCGATGCCCGGCGTGTACCGCTACTCAGCCGACCGCATTATGGACGAAATCGGCGCGGCCGTGGAGCTGGGCATCAATTCCTTCGCGCCGTTTCCGGGCCTCAATGACGCGCTGAAAGACCCGCTGGCCCGCGAATCGACCAACATGGACGGCCTCTACCTGAAAACGGTGGCCGACATCAAGCGCCAGTTCCCTGACGTGGTCATTATGACCGACGTGGCGATGGACCCCTACTCCTCCGACGGCCACGACGGGGTAGTGAACCAGGAAACGGGCGAGATTCTCAACGATGCCTCGCTCGAAATACTGGGCCAGATGGCGCTGACCCAGGCCCGCGCCGGGGCCGACATTATCGGGCCGAGCGACATGATGGACGGTCGCGTGGCCTGGATTCGGGATGTGCTTGACCGCAACGCGTTTCAGCACGTCAGCATCATGAGCTACACGGCCAAGTACGCGTCGGCCTTCTACGGCCCGTTCCGCGACGCCCTGGATTCGGCCCCCAAGCGCGGCGATAAAAAGAGCTACCAGATGAACCCCGCCAACCGCCTCGAAGCCCTGCGCGAGCTTCAACTCGACGAGGCCGAAGGCGCTGACATGGTGATGATTAAGCCCGCGCTGAGCTACCTCGACATCATTCGGGAAGTTAAAAACAACACCAACCTGCCCGTGACGGCCTACAACGTGAGCGGCGAGTACGCCCTCATCAAGGCCGCCGCCCAAAACGGCTGGGTCGATGGCGAAAAAACCATGATGGAGGTGCTGCTGAGCATCAAGCGCGCCGGCGCCGACGCCATCCTGACCTACTTCGCCAAGGACGCGGCCGGGGTGCTGCGCCGCGGCTAGGCCTTTGGCTGAGCCCTGATTCAGCAGGATATAAAAGAACGTCATTCCGAGCTTGCCGGGGAATCTCACCCGTGGTCGTTGGCCCATCGTTCAACGACCCACGCAAGATTCCTCGGCAAGCTCGGAATGACGTTCTTTTAGGAGGCATTTTGGAATAAGACTACCAACTCAAGAATATGACTGCCGACCTGACCATTCGCCGCGCCACGGCGGCCGACTTGCCGGCCATCGTGGCCGTGGTGCGCGCCGTGGTGCCGCTGATGAACGCCAGCGGCAACCGCCAGTGGACCAGCGACTACCCCAACGAAGAAGTTTTCCACCAGGACATCGAAAAGCAGCACCTCTGGGTAGCCGAGCGCCTGGGCGAAATTGAGGGGGTAGCCACCCTCACCCAGGACCAGGACCCCGAATACGCCAACGCCGACTGGGACGCCGCCGAGCCGGCCCTGGTAACGCACCGGCTGGCCGTGGCCCCCGCCGCCCAGGGCCGGGGCGTGGCCGCTGCCCTGCTGCGCCAGGCCGAGCACGAGGCCGCGGTGCTAGGCTTACGCACGCTGCGCGTCGATACCAACTCAGAAAACGCGGCTACCCAGCGGCTGTTTCCGAAGCTGGGCTACCGCTTTGCGGGCGAGATACAGCTGGCGTTTCGGCCGGGGCTGCGGTTCTTCTGCTACGAAAAGCGGTTGGAGTAAAATAATTTTCTACGTGATAGTCAGAATATTATGCTGACGAAGAAAGTATCTTGGTCGGTTTGCTATAACAACTCTCGGGTCAGGTGATATCCCAGCCTCCCTACCCCCTCTTCCGGCCACCAGCCTGCCTGACGGTTCCATCCGCAAGGCTCCGTATTTTGCCGCCATGACTGATTTGTTCCGCTTCGGCCTGGTAGTACTATTGCTCGGCCTCGGTATGGGATATAGCGCGCGGGCGGGCAAATTGACTATGGCCGCCGTATGGACAGGCGGCGCGCTGGGGATACTCATCTTTCTGGGCAGTGGCTTTGCGGGTATGGCGCTGCTGGCCCTGTTTTTTGGCCTGGGCACCGCCGCCTCTAGCTGGCGCGTGGCCGATAAGCGCCACCTGGGGCTGGCCGAGGAAAACCGGGGCCGCCGCACGGCCAGCCAGGTAGTGGCCAATGCTGGCGTGGCGGGCCTATTGGGCTTGCTGGCCTGGCAGTTGCCGCCCTATGCGCCGCTGGCCCACCTGATGCTGGCTGGCAGCTTTGCCGCCGCCACCGCCGACACGCTGGCCTCAGAATTGGGCAATGTGTACGGCCAGCGCTACTACAACATCCTCACTTTGCGGCCCGATACGCGCGGCCTCAACGGCGTGGTGAGCCTGGAAGGCACGGCCCTGGGGCTGGCGGGCACCGCCGCGCTGGCGGCCACGTATTGCCTGGGATTTGGCTGGGGGCCGGCCTTTGGGTGGTTGCTGGTGGCGGGCACGGCCGGCAACCTGGCCGATTCGGTGCTGGGCGCCACGCTGGAGCGGCGCGGCTACCTGAGCAACAACGCCGTCAACTTCCTCAATACGCTCACCGGCGCGCTGGTAGCGGGCGGACTAATGCGTTGGCTGAGTTAGTATTACCGGAACTTACGGACGGTGCGCCAGAATAAATTTCGCGCAGGATTTCGCAGTGGAAAAGAGTAGGGTGCGGGGCTTGCCCCCGCCCATCGTTGCTCGCTTGGCGCGCGATTCATTCACCGACGGGCGGGGGCAAGCCCCGCACCCTACTTCGTGAGGAGTGCAAATCCCAATCACGTTAAAAACCCCTCGTGCATTACCGGCTACGGCGTAGCGCTGGAGCCCGCAAACGGCCATTTGGCCTCGCGGCGGCTCCAGAGCAGAAATGCCACCGTACCCAGCGCCATCATGCCCAGCGCGGCCACCTGAAAATAGAGCCGGAAGTGCAGGCCGCCCCAGTTGACCTCGACCGGCGCGATGCCCGCAAACACGGCCAGCCACACGAGGATAACTACGATGACAGGCAGCGGGTAGAGCGGCATCTTGAAGGGCAGCGCCGCCGTGCCGCGCCGGCGGCGCAGCAGCACCAGCCCCACCGCCTGGCCCACGAACTGCACCAGAATGCGCATGGCCAGGATGGCCGAAATCACCTCGCCCAGCCGAAACAGCAGGCTGAACACGAACCCTACCCCCCCCAGCAGCAGCAACGACACGTAGGGAAACTGCTTGGTGGGGTGCAGCTTGCCAAACACGGGTAGAAACTCGCCATCGGCCGCCGCCGCGTAGGGGATGCGGGAGTAGCCCAGCAACACCGCGAAGAGCGACGCGAACGCCACCAGCAGCACCATGCCGGTGGCAATGGTAGCCGCCGTGTGCCCATACAGCCGCTCCATAAACACGCTGATAATGAACTGCGATTTGTCGCCGGCGCCGGCCTGCCAGCTCTGCACCTCCTGCCACGGAATGACGGTGCCCACGCTCCAGTTCAACAGTAAATACAGCGTCGCGATGCCCAGAATGCTGAGGAAAATGCTGCGCGGAATCACCTTTTCGGGGCCTTTAATTTCGGCGCCCAGGTGGCACACGTTGTAGTAGCCGAGGTACGAATAGATGGTTTTGACGGCCGCCTGGCCCATCGCCACCGAAATGAGCAAGCCGGGCAATTTCCCTACCCCCCCCGCCGGCAGCCAGGCCACCGGGTGGTTGGCGTGGGTGAGGCCGCCAAAAATCAGCCAGCCCATGAGGCTCAGCACGCCCACCCACAGCGCCACGCCCAGCTTGCCGATGTCCTCGATACGGCGGTAGAGCAGCACTATCAGCAATAAAACCACCGCGCCGGCCACCGCTTTGGGCTGCCACCACTCGGTCATGGGCACGAGGTAGCCGAAGTACTGGGCGAAGCCGATGGCGCCCGACGCCAGCACCAGCGGCGACTGAATAAGCGTTTGCCAGACGTAGAGGAACGACATGTAGCGCCCCCACTTCTGCTGGCCGTAGGCCAGCTTGAGGAAGCGGTACGAGCCGCCCGCCTCGGGGTAGGCCGCGCCCAGCTCGCTCCAGATGAGGCCATCCATCGCGGCCAGCGCCGCGCCCACCAGCCAGGCCAGCAGAAAATTTGGCCCCATAAAACCCATGACCAGCGGCAGCGTGACAAAGGGGCCAATGCCCACCATGTCAATCATGTTGAGGGCGGTAGCTTGCACCAGGCCCAGGCGGCGCTGTAAAGATGGTTGCGACATAGGCGGCGAAGGTAATGAGCCAAGCTAGCCTGTCATTGCGAGCGCAACGAAGTGAAGCGCGGCAATCGCACCCGAACGGTATCCGCACGACTCGTTCAGGTGCGATTGCCGCGTCCTTGCTTGATACGCGACATGCTCGCAATGCCAGACGAAGTAGGCTGCAAACCCTAGCGCAGGTCCG
>JAABUN010003393.1_pt1 | contig 24814 bp, 22 predicted proteins | sample 5559311 | NCBI WGS metagenome assembly JAABUN01 (sample SAMN10711877, study PRJNA513370) | rock metagenome | isolation source: Antarctica rocks | place: Antarctica: Victoria Land, Siegfried Peak sud
CTGGTGAACTGCTCTCGGCTGGCCCGCACCGGCACCCCGTCCCCGTCCGGGACCGGACCCAGGGTGCGTTGGGCAACCGCGGCGGCCTGCTCCACCGGTAGGTTGCGGGCCCGGCGCCAAAAGTCGAGCACGGCCCTTAGGTCAACCCAACCCTGGCTCAGCGCCCACTCCGCGCGTTGGGCCACCCCACCGGGGGCCAACGCCAGACCGACCCGGTCGTGGCAGGACTGGATGCCCCATCCCGTCAACGCCTGCACATCGGTGGCGACGGCGGACTTGGTCCGCGCCCGCCAGTGCCGGCGCCCGGTCTCCGACAGCTCCTCCACCCCGGCTACATCCTGGCTGGCCAGCAGCTCCTCCACCCCGGCTACATCCTGGCTGGCCAGCAGCTCCTGCCCCGCGGCCACCGCCAGGTCTCTCACCATCCCCAGCATCGCCGCGTCGGTGAAGCGCGACAGTACCATTGTGGCCTCCAGACCGTCGAGCAGGCGCCGGTCTCGCACTGACCCGCTGACCTGGACCCCCCGGCCCCCTGCGCTCATCCCTACAGCGATCGCCAGGACATGCTCGGCCGCGTGCTCAGGCAGCCCCAGTGTTATCAAGCCCGCTGACACCGCCCGGACCGCGTTCGGGTCCAGGCCCGCGTCAACCGCACGGTCAGGACCCTCCTGGTCCATCGACTGCGGAGCCGCAGTGTAGGGGTCTCCCGCCCTCGACTGCAGATCAGCGGGGCCGCGGTCGCCGTCAGACCCTGATCCATCCGCCCACAGGTTGAACGGCCACCGCATGGGCTCGCGGCTCTCCGGCCGCTCATAGTCCACCCGTCCCCGCAGCTGCGACCGGGCCGCAGCGGCATCGGTGAGCGCCCGCAGCTCGGCATCGAGATCTGAGCCCAGCACCAGCTCGCGCAGCAGGTTCTCCAGTGGCCCCGCCGGCGGTACGAGGTGGTGCGCCTTGTCGAACATCACGGTCCCCTCCTCTGCATACGGGTGCGGTGTCGGATGTGTTGTCTGCCTGTAGTTTAGAACACATGTACGACACGACTGGGGATGCGACACGCTCCGGCGTGAACCGATCAGTGGTCAGCCGCCCATGCCCGGTGCAACGGTGAGGTAGCGAGCTCCTCGCCCAGGAATCGTGTCAGCGTCCCCGCCCCACCCGCCAAGCAGAAGTCGTGACACAGCGACCCGGGGGCCTCCCTTTGATGCGCGGCGTGCCCGGGGCCGACCCCTCCATGCACAGCAGCCCCGGCGGACGGCCAGCACTCAGCGGGATGAGACGCGCTTCGCCCCACCGTGGAACGGCCAAGCGAAAGCACGCTGTCGATCACGCGCGCCCTGCCCAGCATTCCGGGAGCGGTGCGGTTGTCCTGACTGCGCAGCACCAGGTCTTCGCGGTAGACGCCCACCCCGTCCACCGCAGCCTCCGCGCGACTGGTCAGCCGACCCCCCAGCTCCCCGAATCGACCGAGCACGAGCGACTCGCGCAGCACCAGCCTCGCGGTGCCGGCAGCCTCCACGCGCAACTGCCGCACGACGTCGGCACCGTCCGCAACGACGAACGGCTCTCCGCTCCACCGCAGCCGGCCGCCGTCGTGGATCACGACCCGCACGTCCCATCTGGCCGGGATGCCACGACCGTCGTAGGCGACCGTGCCGGCGATGTCGCGCAGGTGCACCGTCGCACCCGGCCCCACCTCGACCGAGATCTCCATCTGGTCGCCGCCGAGCAGGAGCGCACTCGTGGCCACCAGCCCGATCGTGCACCCGTCCGCACCCGCACGGACCAGCAGCGGTCGCAGCAGTCCCGCGCGCAGACTGGCCCGGTGGCGCCCAGCCTCGTGGGTGACGCGGATCGACGTGACGCTCATGACTCAGTCGAGGGTCGAAGAGTCGTGCGGGTGCAGGTGTGCCGCCATCGGCCCGGGGTCGTGCGGCACCAGCTCGCCGGCCCGGAAGGCGCGCAACCGCCCGAGCACCCACCCGGCGAGTGCATCGACCGACGCAGGGTCGGTCCGCGACAGCGCCAGCACCGGACCACCGTCGCGCGCTGCATGGGCGTCAGCGACCATCTGCGGCAGGTCCACGCCGACGTGTGGCGCCAGGTCGGTCTTGTTGAGCACCAGCAGGTCGGCACCAGTGATCCCGGGGCCCCCCTTGCGGGCGACATCGCCGCCCCCCGCCACATCCAGCACGAACAGCTGGGTGTCGACCAGCGCAGGGGAGAAGGTCGCGGTCAGGTTGTCACCGCCGGACTCGATCAGCACCACGTCGAGGGGAACGAAATCGCGTTCGAGGTCCTCGATCGCGAGCAGGTTCTGGCTGATGTCGTCGCGGATCGCGGTATGCGGACACGCCCCTGTCTCCACCGCCCGGATCCGCTCCGGCGCTAGCACCCCGGCGGAGCGCAGCAGCCGGGCGTCCTCGTCCGTGGAGATATCGTTGGTCACCACACCCAACGCCAGCCGGTCGCCCAACCGGGTGCACAGCTGGGCGATGATCGAGCTCTTGCCCGTACCGACCGGCCCGGCGACCCCGATCCGCAAGGAGCGTTGCTCAGGCACGGAACAACCTCCGCCGCTGACCGTGATGAGACTGCGCCCAGTGCTCGATGAGCGGAGCGCTGTCGGCGGGCAGGTCCTCGACGCACCGCAGAGCACGGACCTCGGTGACCAGTCGCTCCACGTCGCTTCCCGCCGCAACGGCGACCCGCACCCCCTCGACCGGGTCGAACGGCGCCAGCTTCAGTGCCGCAGAGACCACCGTCTGGACGTCGTCAAAGGCGATGACCCGGGCAAGCTGCTCCGCGCTGACGCCCGCGACGGCCGCCACCACCCCCACCACGACGGGTCGGGCGAAGCGTCGCTGCGCGAGGTCGACCGACCATACAGCCTCGGCCATCCGCAGGTAGCTGCGTCCCAGCAGATCGGAGGCCTCGCGCAGGGCGTTCGAGACGGTCCGAGCCCGCCAGGCTGCATCGACCGACTCCAGCGCGTCCAGGACCTCATCGCCCCGGGCGCCGACCAAGGCCAGGTAGACCGACCGGGCGAGGACCGCCGTCGCCGCCTCCACCTTGGTAACGGTGCGCAGCCGGACCGCGATGTAGTCGCTCAGCTGGTCGCGCGTCATACCGTGCCGGAACGCCGGCTCGACCCCCGCCGACTGGGTGTGCGCACCCACCGGCAGCCGCCCGTCGGCCAACAGCAGACTCAGGTATGCCGAGTGATCCGGTAGGCGCTGGGCTGCCTCGGCCGGCTCAGACTCGGCCGGCTCAGACTCGGCCGGCTCAGACTCGGCCGGCTCAGACTCGGCGGGCGCACACTCGGCGGGCTCAGAAAAGGGCATACAGCTGACCCAGCGGCACCCGGTCGACCGGAGCCGGGACGATCTCGACGCCCTCGACCTCGATCCGGAACGTCTCCGGGTCGATATCGATCTGCGGCAGGACGTCGTTGTTGACCATGTCCGCCTTGGTCACCTGGCGCGTCGGCCGCACCGCGACCAGCTCGCGGCCCAGCCCCAGTCGCTCGCCGAGCCCCTCCTCGAGAGCGGCCGGTGCGACATACGTCTGCGAGAGTCCTGCCCCGTCAGGGTGATAGAGGCTGGGTCGCATCAGCACCGGCTGTGGGGTCGGGATGGAGGCGTTGGGGTCGCCCAGGGCGCCGCAGACGATGCCACCGCCCTTGAGCACCACCTCCGGGCGCACGCCGAAGAAGCGCGGGTCCCACAGCACCAGGTCGGCCAGCTTGCCGACCTCGACCGAGCCGATCTCGTGGTCGACGCCATGCGCGATCGCCGGGTTGATCGTGTACTTGGCGACGTAGCGCCGAGCTCGGAAGTTGTCGGCCGGCAGCCCCCCGGCCAGCTCGCCGCGGACCGCTTTCATCACGTGCGCGACCTGCCAGGTGCGCATCACCACCTCGCCGATCCGGCCCATCGCCTGGGCGTCGGAGGAGGTCATCGAGATGGCGCCCAGGTCGTGCAGGTGGTCTTCAGCGGCAATCGTGGTGGCGCGGATCCGGGACTCGGCGAAGGCGAGGTCCTCGGGCACCGCGGGGTTGAGGTGGTGGCAGACCATCAGCATGTCCAAGTGCTCGGTGACGGTGTTGACCGTATGCGGAAGGGTCGGGTTGGTCGAGGAGGGCAGCACGTGCGGCTGGCTCACCACGGTCAGGATGTCGGGGGCGTGCCCGCCGCCGGCGCCCTCGCAGTGGAAGGCGTGGATGCTGCGCCCGTCGATCGCTGCCAGGGTGTCGGCGACGAAGCCGGCCTCGTTGAGCGAGTCGGCGTGCAGCGCCACCTGCAGCCCCCACCGGTCGGCGCCGGTCAGCGCGGCGTCGATCGCCGCCGGGGTGGAGCCCCAGTCCTCGTGCACCTTGTAGGCGCCGGCACCAGCGCGCGCCGCCTCCTCGAAGGCCTCGGGCGAGACGGTGTTGCCCTTGGCGAAGAGTAGGAAGTTCATTGGGTAGGCATCCAGTGCCCGGTGCGCGCGGGCAAGATGCCAGGCGCCTGGGGTCACGGTGGTGGCCTTGGAGCCCTCGGAGGGTCCGGTGCCACCCCCGGCGATCGTGGTGATTCCGGTGGCCAGGGCCTCAGCGATCTGCGAGGGGGAGAGCAGGTGCACATGCGCGTCGAACCCGCCCGCGGTCAAGATCTTGCCCTCCCCGGAGATCAGGTCGGTGCCGGGACCGATCACCAGCACCGGGTCGACGCCGTCGGCGATGTCGGGGTTGCCGCTGCGGCCGATCCCGGCGATGCGACCGGCTCTGATGCCGACGTCGGCGCGCACGACGCCCCAGTGATCGAGGATGACCGCGTTGGTGATGACCGTGTCGAGCGCGCCGTCGGCCGAGGTCAGCAGCGACTGGTTCATCGACTCCCGGATCGACTTGCCACCCCCGAAGACCGACTCCTCGCCGCCGAAGGTGAGGTCCTGCTCGACCTCGACCCACAGGTCGGTGTCACCCAGCCGGATCTGGTCGCCGGTGGTGGGACCGAAGATGGCCGCGTAGTCCTCGCGCCGCAGCCGTGCCATCAACCCTCACCCCCCTCGGTGTCGGACCCAGTGTCGGTGTCGGACTCAGTGCCCGTGCCCGTGCCCGTGCCCTGCTCTTCGTCGTTGGTCTGTCCGGGGTGGGTGCTCTGATCCGTATGCCGTGCGTCGCCCACCTGGATGCCCGGCACCCGCCGGGCGCCGCGTAACGCCACGATCGGCACCTCGCGGGAGGCGCCCGGCTCGAACCGCACCGACGTCCCGGCCGCGATGTCGAGCCGGAAGCCCTCGGCCTGGTCTCGGTCGAAGGACAGCCCGGCGTTCACAGAGGCGAGGTGGATGTGCGACCCGACCTGGATCGGGCGGTCGGCGGTGTTCACCACGGTCAGGGTGGCCCGTTCGTGCTCGGCGCGGTCGGCGTTGATCTCGACCCACCCGGGCCGGACCCGGACGGCACCGGGCACTGAGCTGTCGCTGCTCGACATACCGATTCTCCTCAGCCGATCGGGTGGTGCAGGGTGACCAGCTTGCGCCCGTCTGGGAAGGTCGCCTCGACCTGCACCTGCGTCAGCATCTCCGGGACGCCCTCCATCACCTGGGCGCGGGTGAGAACCTCGGTGCCTCGCTCCATCAGCTCGGCAACCGTGCTGCCCTCCCTGGCCCGTTCGACCGCCCAGGTGCTCAGCAGGGCGACGCTCTCGGGGTAGTTGAGCAGGACCCCGCGCCCGAGCCGGTCGCGGGCGACCATGCCCGCGACGGCGAGCAGCAGCTTGTCGGTGTCGGCGGGAGACATGTGCATCGAGGGCTCCTCGGGCAGGTCTCGACGGGTGGCGGACCCGTCGGCGGGCTAGATGTCGCGGAAGGTCTGGATGCCGGCACCGAGGTTGTTGAGGCGGGTCGCCAGGTCCTCATAGCCTCGGTGGATGACGTAGACGTTGCGCAGCACCGAGACACCCGGTGCGGCCAGCATAGCCAGCAGGATGACGACGCCGGGCCGCAGCGCCGGGGGGCACATGATCTCCCCGGCCCGCCACTTGGTCGGCCCCTCGATCATCACCCGGTGTGGGTCCATCAGGTGCACCTTGGCACCGAGCGTGGTGAGCTCGGTGAGGTAGATGGCGCGGTTCTCATACACCCAGTCGTGGATCATCGACGAGCCGTGTGCGCACGCCGCGATGATCGCGAAGAACGGCAGGTTGTCAATGTTGAGCCCGGGGAAGGGGAGGGGGTGGATCTTGTCCAGCGGCGCCTTCAGCGGCCCCGGGATGGTGCGCAGGTCCACGAGTCGGGTGTGCCCGTTGTCGGAGCGGTACTCCTCGCTCAGCTCGTACTGCAGCCCCATCGTGTCGAGCACGGCCAGCTCGATCTCCATGAACTCGATCGGCACCCGCTTGATCGTGATCTCGCTACCGGTGACGACCCCGGCGGCCAGCAGGCTCATCGCCTCGATCGGGTCTTCCGACGGCGAGTAGGTGATGTCCTGGTCGATGTCGCCGACACCGGTGACGGTCAGGGTCGTGGTGCCGAGCCCGTCGATGACGACCCCGAGGTGCTGCAGGAAGACGCACAGGTCTTGAACCATGTAGTTGGACGAGGCGTTGCGGATGGTGGTGGTGCCGGTATGTCGTGCCGCAGCCAGCAGGACGTTCTCGGTGACGGTGTCGCCACGCTCGGTGAGCACGATCGCCTTGGTCGGTCGGCGATGCGCATCGACGGTGACGTGGTAGCTGCCGGTGGTTGCCGTGACGTCGATGCCGAAGTGTCGCAGCGCGATCATGTGCGGCTCAACGGTGCGGGTGCCGAGGTCACACCCGCCGGCGTAGGGCAGCTCGAAGGTGTCGAACTCATGCATCAGCGGGCCGAGGAACATGATGATCGTGCGGGTGCGTCTGGCCGCTGCCTGGTCCATCGAGGCCAGGTTGATCCGGGCCGGTGGCACGATCTCCAGGTCGGAGGAGTCGGGCAGCCAGCGGATCTTGAAGCCGATGCTGATGAGCACCTCGGTGATCCGGTTGACCTCCTCGATCCGGGCCAGGTTGCGCAAGGTGGTGCGGCCCTTGTTGAGCAGCGAGGCGCACAGCAGGGCGACCGCGGCGTTCTTGGAGGTCCGCACATCAATCTCGCCGGAGAGCTTGACCCCTCCGGTGATCCGCAGGTTCTGCGGCACCGAGCTGCCGACCGAGACGATCTCGGAGTCCAGGCTCTCCCCGATGCGCGCCAGCATCTCCAGCGACAGGTTCTGCTTGCCCTGCTCGATCCTGGCGACGGCGCTCTGGCTGGTGCCGAGCAGACCGGCGAGCTCTGACTGAGTCAGGTCTTTGTGCCGCCGAGCGTCCCGGATGAGGGTGCCGATGCGGGACAGGTAGGGCTCCGTCATGCGGACCACTGTAGATCACATGTGAGATATCGCCACCAAGCGTGGGCGCATGCGGGTGTCCTACTGCGCAGGGTGCGCCTGGAGCGCCCGGGCGATGACCGGAACGCACAGCTCGCGCTGCCAGGGACGGGCGCCGAGGTCGCTCAGCGCCTGGTCAAGCGCCGCGGTGGCGTTGACCCCCGAGGCGTCGTTCGTGGGTCTCGGTGGCGACCAGAGCACGCGTCGCAGGGTGTCGGGGCTGATCAGGTTCTCCACCGGCACCTCGTAGCGCTCGGACAGAGCAGCAAGATCGGAGCGGGCCTGGACCAACCGGGCGGCGGCCACGGGGTCACGGTCGGCCCACGCCCGGGCGGGCGGGGGAGCCTCAGATGACGCACTCAGCTCGGGCAGGTCGGTCTCGGCCACGTCGGCAGCTGCGCCGATCGCCTGGACCCACTCATCTGCGTGCCGTTTGAGACCCTGCTGCGCGCGACGCTGTCGGGCGGGGCCTTTCTCCGATGCGCCGCTGCCGAGGGTCTGGGCACTGCCCGGGGCTCGCATCGCGAGGTCGATCAGGGTCGCGTCGGGCAGGATCCGAGCCGGTGTCACGTCCTGCGCTCTGGCTAGGGCGTCGCGGACCTCCCAGAGCTCCCGGACCGTGGCCACGGCCCGGCGGGTGCGGACCCGATGCATCCCCGAGGTGCGCCGCCACGGGTCGAGCCTGTGGTCGGGGCCGGTGAAGTGGGTGAGTGCTTCGAACTCCTGGGCGGCCCAGTCGGCCTTGCCCTGCTCGCGCAGGTCCTGCCCCATCCGCTCCCGCAGCTCGACGAGCAGCTCGACGTCGAGCGCGGCGTAGCGCAACCAGGCCTCCGGCAGCGGCCGCGTCGACCAGTCGACCGCTGAGTGCTCTTTGGCCAGGGTCACCCCGAGGTAGAACTCCAGCACGGCGGACAGCCCGACCCTGGGGAGCCCGGCCAACCGCCCGCCCAGCTCGGTGTCGAACAGCCGACGCGGCCGCATACCGAGCTCGGCCAGGCAGGGGATGTCCTGGGTCGCTGCATGCAGCACCCACTCGGTGTCGGCCAGCGCGTCGTCGAGCTCGCGCAGGTCCGGCAGCGGCACCGGGTCGATCAGCCAGCTGCCGCTGCCCGCCCGGCGCAGCTGCACCAGGTAGGCACTCTGGCCGTAGCGGTAGCCCGAGGCGCGCTCGGCGTCGACGGCAACCGGGCCGCTGCCTGCGCGCAGCGCGTCGATGGCCGCGCGCAACCCGGCGGCGTCCTGCACGACGGGGGGGACCCCGTCAGCGGGGGTGTTGAGCCGGACGAAGTCGGCCGCCGGCTCGGCGCTGTCGGGCACGAGGTCGCTCTGCTCGGCTTCGGGGGTCTCCTGCGTCACGCGGTCCTACCGCCGGATCCCGGGGAGGGCCGTGACGCCCTCGGGCAGCGGCGGCAGCCCGGCCAGAGTGCACATCAGGTCACCCCATGCCTGCAGGTGATGAGCCAGGCCGCTGGGGTCGGTCACCACCGGCGACCAGGACGCCCGGACCTCCAGCTCGACGGTCGGCTCCCGGTCCTGCAGGGCCCCGAAGCTCTGCGACGACACTGCCGTCACCGTGCCCGCCTCGGCGACCCAGCGCAGGTTGCGTGCGGTGAGAGCCTCGGTGAGCCAGGACCAGCCGACCTCGCCGGCCAGCGGGTCGCCACCGACCTCGGGCTCCATCGTGGCCTTGGCGTAGGTGACCGCGCGCCAGGTGCCCTCCCACGGCTCGGGTGCCGAGGGGTCGAAGAGCACCACGAACCGACCGGTGGCCACGGGCTCGTCGTCAGGGTCGCGGGTCGGCACGACCTCACCGGACAGGGCGACCGCGTGGGGGGAGAGCCGGGTCGGCGCTGGGACCTCCTCGAGGAGCAGCTCGGGGCGCAGGTGTAGCGCGCGCAGCGACTCCAGCGCCTGCGCGAACAGGGCGGTGTCGTGCGTCGACTCTGCACCTGAAGCCGGTGCACGCCCGGCTGGTATGCGGCTGACCACACCTGCGAGAGTAGGCGGCGGACCTGGCTACGGCGGTCACGAAACGCCGAGGTGAGCGTGCGAGGATCGGCCGGTGAGCACCAGCGAGCATCCCGATGCGCCCTCCTCCCTCGGTCTCGAGCACAGTCCGCTGCTGCGCGCCGCCCGGGGAGCGTCGGTGCCGCATACCCCGGTGTGGTTCATGCGGCAGGCGGGGCGCTCGCTGCCGGAGTACCGCGCGCTGCGGGAGGGCGTGGCGATGCTCACCGCGTGCCGCACCCCCGAGCTGGTCACCGAGATCACCCTGCAGCCGGTGCGCCGGCACGGGGTCGACGCTGCAATCCTGTTCAGCGACATCGTGGTGCCGGTGCAGGCTGTTGGGCTCGACATCGAGATAGCACCGGGTGTGGGGCCCGTGGTGGCTCAGCCCGTGCGCACCCGGGCCGACCTCGACCGGCTGCCCGAGCTGAGCGCCGACATGGTCCCCGACATCACGCAGGCCGTGCGTGCCCTGGTGGCCGAGCTCGGGCCGGTCCCGCTGATCGGCTTCGCGGGTGCGCCCTTCACCCTCGCGTCCTACCTGGTCGAGGGCGGACCGTCCAAGAACCACGAGCGCACCAAGGCGCTGATGCACGGTGACCCGCAGCTGTGGCACGATCTGTGCGCCCGGCTGGCTCAGATCTCCGGGGCGTTCCTGCGAGTGCAGGTCGAGGCGGGGGCGAGCGCGGTGCAGCTGTTCGACTCCTGGGCCGGATTCTTGTCCCGCCGTGACTATCTCGCATCTGTTGAGCCGCACAGCCGGGCCGTGCTCGAACGGCTGGGTCGCAACGCTCCCGACGTGCCGCGGATCCACTTCGGGGTGGGCACGGGGGAGCTGCTCGTCGACATGGCACAGGCCGGGGCCGATGTCATCGGGGTGGACTACCGGGTCGGGCTCGCCGACGCGGTCGCCCGCACCCAGGGCCGGTATGCCGTGCAGGGCAACCTGGATCCCGCCTTGCTCTTCGCCCCGTGGCCGGCGCTGGCGGCGCAGGTGCGGCGGATCGTGCAGGAGGGCCAGGCCGCACCGGGGCACATCTTCAACCTCGGTCACGGGGTGCTCCCGGAGACCGACCCGGACGTGCTGACCCGCGTCGTGGCTCTGGTGCACGAGCTCGGCTCTCCGGGTCACGAGGATCACGAGGATCACGAGGATCACGAGGATCACGAGGATCACGAGGATCACGAGGATCAAGCGGGTCACGCGGGGAGCTGATCGGTCTCCTGGACCACTGCGCTGCGACGACGGCCGTGCCGGCGATACCACCACAGCACCGGCCCCAGCAGCACCGTCAGGGCCATGCCGAACGGCAGCAGCGCGCCAACCCCGGTCAGCAGCGCGGCGGTCGCCGTGCCGAAGGCCGACCAGCCGCTCCGCAGACCGGCGACGAAGCCGCCGGGGTCCTCCTGCGCCGCCATCGTCGTCGACTCGTCGGTGCGCATCTCCACGGTCAGCGACGAACGGGAGACGTCAGCCTCGAGACTCTGCTGCACCGCGCGCAACGCGTCGAGCTCGGACTCCCGCTCACTGAGCTCACGCTCCAGGGCCACGATGTCCTTGATGCTGCCCGCCCCGTCAAGCAGCGATCGCACTCGGTCGACACTGGCTTGCAGCGTCTCGACCCGGGCCGTGGTGTCGACGTAGCGCTCGGTCACGTCCTGGCTGGTCGTCGTGCTGGAGATGACCGTGCCCAGCGCTGAGACCTGGTCCACCGCCTGGTCCAGCGACTCCGAGGGCACCGAGAGGACCAGGAGGGCGTAGCCACTCCCGTCGTCCTCGTCGACGGCGGGGGTGATGTCCTCGGACACGACATACCCCTGCGTGCTCTGCGCGGCCGCGCGGACCTTCGTCGCTGCTTGGCTGACGTCCTCAACGACCAGACCGACCGTCGCGTCTCGGGCGATCATCCGCCCCGGTGCCGCGTCGACCTGGGCCCGGACCACCTCGGCCACGCTGCCTTCGGCACCGAACCCCGTCGCCGCCTCGGCAGCACCACCGTCGGCCTCCATCGCCGCGTCGCCCGAACCCCCGCCGTCGCTCCCGGCGTCGGCGCCGGCGCCGGCGAAGGCATCGGCCGCGCCGTCCGCAGCGCTGGTCTCGTTGTTGCTGGCGCTGCACGCTCCCAGCAGCAAGGTCAGCAGGAGGACGACCAGCGCCAGGACGGCTGCCCCGGGCCGGTCTCGGTGTCCCTGCCGGCTGCGCGTGCCAGAGGTGGAAGTGGAAGTGGTCGCGAGAGGCATGGCAGGACTCCTGGATGCGGCAGTGGTTTCACTGTGAAGCAGGCGGCGGGGCATCGGCTCCGCCGCGGGGGTCACGATCGGGTCACGATCTCGGGATGGGACAGTGGGGGTATGCAGTCGTGCGCGGTGGTCGGCGCCGGGATCAGTGGCCTGGCCGCTGCGTGGGAGCTGGTCAACCTGCACCCGTCGATGCAGGTGACCGTGTGGGAGGCCGGTGACCGGGTGGGCGGCAAGCTGCGTGGAGCGGACGTGGCCGGGGTGGGTGTCGACGTCGGCGCCGAGTCGGTGCTGGCCCGCCGGCCGGAGGCCCTCGACCTGATCCGCGAGGTGGGCCTGGGCGATGACCTGATATACCCCGCGACCTCCACGGCCTCGATCTGGAGCCGGGGCCAGCTGCACCCGATGCCGCCGCGCACCCTGATGGGGATCCCCTCCGACGTGCAGACCCTGCGCGGGCTGCTGCGCGACGAGGAGGTCGAGCGGGCGATGGCGGAGGTGGCCACCCCCGGCGTCCACGACGACGTCTCGATCGGCGACCTGGTCGCCGACCGGCTCGGGTCCGCTGTCCTGGACCGTCTCGTCGAGCCGCTGCTGGGCGGGGTCTACGCAGGGCACGCCCGCGAGATCTCGGCCGCCGCGGCGCTGCCGGTCGCCTGGGAGGCCTACCGAGCCGGGGTGTCACTGATCGCGACGGCCGCAGCAGCGCTACCCCACCGGTCGGCGGACGGGCCACCCGCGCTGGTGTTCGCCGGGCTCACCGGCGGGTTGCACCGACTGACCGCCCGGCTGGCCGAGGCGCTGGGCGAGCGCGGGGTGCGGGTGTGCACCGGGGTCACCGTGCGTGAGCTGCAGCGGTCCAACGACCGCTTCGAGCTGGTGACTGGAGCGGTGAGCCGACCCACGACATACGACACCGACCTCGTCGTGCTGGCGCTGCCTGCGGCGCCCAGCGCGCGCCTGCTCGGCCAGGTTGCACCGGGCGCTGCCGAGCTGCTGGCGCGGGTGGAGGCCGCCTCGATGGCGCTGGTCACGCTGGCGCTGCCGGCGCAGCGGCTGCCGCAGCTGGTGGGTTCGGGCTTCCTGGTGCCCCCGGTGGAGGGCCGGGCGGTCAAGGCGGCGACGTTCAGCGCCACCAAGTGGGACTGGGTTCGTGCGGCCGGCGAGGGCACCGGGCCGGACGGGTCCGACCTGGTCCTGTTGCGAGCATCGCTGGGCCGGCACCGCGAGGAGGCGGTGCTGCAGCGCCCCGACGCACAGCTCGTGGCCCTCGCGCTGAGCGAGGTGGGTCAGATCGTCGGCGCCCCCCTGCCCACACCGGTCGCAGCACACGTGCAGCGCTGGGGCGGCGGGCTACCGCAGTATGCCGTGGGGCACCGGCAACGGATGGCCACGGTGCGCGAGCAGGTCGCTGCGGTGCCGGGGCTGGCGGTGTGCGGGGCCACCTACGAGGGTGTCGGTATCCCGGCCTGTATCGCCTCCGGCCGGGCAGCCGCCCGCGCCGTCGCGCCCGATGGAGTCTGACCCCGGCACGGCTACCCGGGCGGGTGTGACCCCGGTCATGGAGCCACAATGATGAACATGAGCCCGTCCGTTGCGCAGCACACCCAGCCGAGTCCCGAGCAAGCCGACCAGATCAACCGTGAGATCCGCTACGCGATGTACTCGGTGTTTCGGGTGAGCAGCCCGGTCGAGGGCGACCGCGAGCGGCTCGCGGCCGAGGTGGACGCCCTGGTGGCTGAGGTGACCGATACCGGCGTGGTGGTGCGGGGGCTCTACGACGTCTCCGGGCTACGGGCCGACGCCGACCTGATGGTGTGGTGGCACGCGCCCGAGGTGGAGCTGGTACAGACGGCATACCAGCGGCTGCGTCGCACCGGGCTGGGTCGGCACCTGGAGCCGGTCTGGTCCCAGGTGGCGATGCACCGGCCGGCGGAGTTCAACCGGGGACACGTGCCGGCGTTCCTGTCGGGGGAGGACCCGGGGGCCTACCTGTGCGTCTACCCGTTCGTCCGGTCCTACGAGTGGTATGTCATGGACGAGGGCGAGCGCAGCGCGATGCTCAAGGAGCACGGGCTGGCCGCCCGCGACTATCCCGACGTGCTCGCCAACACCTTGTCGTCGTTCGCTCTTGGCGACTACGAGTGGATTCTGGCCTTCGAGGCCGATGAGCTGCATCGGATCGTCGACCTGATGCGTGAGCTGCGCAACACCAGGGCCCGGCTGCACGTGCGCGAGGAGGTGCCGTTCTACACCGGTCCGCGGGTGAGTGCGGCTCAGTTCGTGGCCTCGGCTCCCTGATGCGCTGCTCCCGCAGCAGCGGGCCGGCTCAGTCCTTGGGCTGCAGGGTCATGCTGATCGAGTTGATGCAGTAGCGCTGGTCGGTGGGGGTGTCGTAGCCCTCACCCTCGAAGACATGCCCCATGTGCGACCCGCAGGTGGCACAGCGCACCTCGGTGCGCACCGAGCCCATGCTGGTGTCCTTGATGTACTCCACCCGGTCCTCGGCGAGCGGGGCGTAGAAGGAGGGCCACCCGCAGTGGCTCCCGAACTTCGCGTCGCTGCGGAAGAGCTCGGTGCCACAGGCCCGGCAGGCATAGACACCCTCGGTGGTGGTGTCGGTGTACTCCCCGACGAAGGGGCGCTCCGTGCCGGCCTCGCGCAGCACGTGGTACTCCTCGCGGGACAGTTGCTCGCGCCACTCCCGCTCGGACTTCTGGACGCGCGGGGTGCTCTGGTCGGTGTGGTCGGTCATGCTCGGGGCAACGCCGGGCGGCGGCCAGACGTTCCCCCGAGCGCGATCCTGCCGAATCGATCCAGGTCAGCGCGACGGCGACCTCAGCGCTCCATCACCTTGGTGCTCGACTTGAAGGTGCCGAACCAGCCGTAGGACTCGTCGTCGGCGTCGTCGGCGAAGCCCATGACGCCGATCTGTCCGGTCACGACGGCCTCGCGGTTGGTGTCGGAGTAGGTCGAGCGGTAGCGGATGCCGTCAGCAGTGAACGATTCGCTCCACTTGCTGGCGTAGGTGCTGCCTACCCCGGTCCAGATGATGTTGACCCCAGGTCCGGCGCCCGTGGGGCCGCCGTGCGGGTCGAACGCACTCAGTGTCCCGGTGAGGGTGGCGCTGTCCAGCTTGCGGTCCACGGTCAGGGTGAGCTGGTCCTCGTCGCCGTAGAACTCTCGGAAGCTGACGAAGTCGCAGCCGAACTCCTCCTCGCCCTCGTCGCCGTGACCGCCACCGTAGGGGGACTCGCCCGGGTCGCAGTCCCAGTCCTCGACGAAGCCAAAAGCCTCGAGCGAACGACTGTTGCCCCGGGCGTCCAGATAGCCGGTGTGCACGTTGCCGCCCACATTCGGGATCGTGCCGTACTCGGTCCACTGCACCGAGGCGAACTCTCCGCTGTCCTTACTCATGAACTTGGTGGAGGCCGACGCCGGGAGACCGGCGCCGGCAACGAGGGTGAGCGCAGCAGCAACGGCAACGCTCGCGCGGGTGAGAGTGCGGGTGGTGGTCATGATGCTCTCCTTCAAAGGGGGACCCAGAGGTCCGGGTGATCCGTACCCCGGGTCCGGGGGCCGGAAAAGGGGTTGCTCAGCGACGGGTATGCAGTCGAGCCAGCACCACGGCACCGACCTCGTCGCCGTGGGTCAGGCCGTGCTCGATGCCCATCGGGTAGTGGATGCCGCCGTAGATGCGCGAGGCGGCCGCCTCCTGCGCCGCGTGGGTGAAGGAGGTGAAGTCGCGGGCCGGCATCGAGCGCTCGGCATGACTGTCGTCGTGGATCGGCACGTCATCGCCGATCAGGTCGGTCAGCACCGTGGCTGCCGCGGCGGAGGCCACCGAGTGGCCCGAGGTGTACTCGGGGAACTGCGGGGTGTTGACGAAGGTCGTGAAGGCTGGGTCGATGTAGCGCTGGATGTAGGTGACCGGGCGCAGCAGGTTGGAGATGTACTTGTGCGTCCAGCAGCTCACGAAGGCCTCGTGCAGCGTGATGCCGAGCCGGACGAAGGTCTCCAGCGCCACGCTGAGCGGCAGCTGCTGGGCGCTGACCACCTGGGAGGTCAGCAGCATCCAGTGCCCGGAGGGCAGCCCCGAGAAGACCGGGTTGTCGCTCCAGAAGCTCGCGATGTCACGCTGCGGATCGGTCAGCGTGCGCTGCGCGTGCACGACGTGCAACGCCTGCGCGTAGAACGCCGACGTGGGGTCGCTCGAGAAGGGCACGTGTGGCTCGGGGACGATCTCGTCGCTGCTGCGCATCACCATCGGGCGCACCTGCGCCCAGTAGGGCTCGATCGCCGGCCGGTAGTTCGGTGGGGTCGACTCCCACAGGCTAGGGCCGCCGGTCGGCGGGGTGTAGGGCCGCCCGACGATGTCGGCGTAGCCGTCGGTGGCGATCCATGCCGCCAGCGCGGCGGCGACCGCTCGTCCGTGCCGCACCGAGTTCTGCAGCACACCCGGCGGGACCCCGGCGGACCTCCGCTGGGCCACCTGCACGTCCCGTAGCGCGGTGAGGGTGGCCAGCGACTCGGCGGGAGCGGCGGCATACAGCGACTGGCTCACCTCGTGCGCGCTGGTGGCGAGCGCCGTGACGGCGTCGATCCGGCCACGCGCTGCAGGCAGCCGGCCCAGCCCGGTCAGCGACCCGCCCAGCGAACGGTAGCCAGGCATCAGTGGCACGCATGCCTCGTACATGGCCAGGGCGACGTAGTTGTAACAGCGGGCGGCCTGCGGCGGGCTCGGCGCCAAGGCCCAGGTGACGTCGTAGGCGTGCTGCACCCAGTCCTGCGCACAGCGAGCAGAGGTGAGGTCCAGGTCGATGGATCCGGGCGAGGCCGCGTGCGCGGCCCTGCCGGGGAGGAGGAGACCGGCCAGGCCGAGGGCACCTGCACCCTGGAGGACCGTGCGACGGGGGAGTGCTGCAGACGACGACGATGGCGACATGCTGTGTAGACGTCGCCAAGCGCAAAAAAGTACGAGTCCTTTGGTTACAAAAGCATCACGATTGGCGGGGCGACGGATCGCCGGGGCTGCGCTGTAGGTTGAGGCGGTGGTCGCAGCCCAGATGGTCGAGGTGCGCTCCGTGGCTGGGCCGGTGCGGACCGTGCGGATCAGCAGCGCCGACCGCATCCTGTGGCCGGCGACCGACTGTGGCGCGGCCATCACCAAGGCCGACCTCGCGGCATACGTGCTGGCGGTCGGTGAGCCCATCCTGCGGGCGCTGGTCGACCGGCCGGTGACCCTGCAACGCTTCCCGACCGGCATCGAGGGGGAGGAGTTCTACTCCAAGAACCCGCCGCGCGGGGTGCCCGACTACGCGCGCTCGGTGACCGTCACCTACCCCTCCGGCCGGCGGCACCCGCAGCTGGTCGTGGACGAGGTAGCGACCGCGGTGTGGGCGGTGCAGATGAACACCCTCACCTTCCACCCGTGGCCGGTGCGCACCGGTGCGCCGGACAACCCGGACGAGCTGCGGATCGACCTTGACCCGCAGCCGGGCCGCGCGTTTGCCGATGTGGTGCAGGCAGCGGTCGGGTTGCGTGAGGTGCTGCGGGAGGTGGGGCTGGCACCGCTGGTCAAGACCACCGGCAACCGTGGGGTGCACGTCTTCGCGCCGATCGCACCGCAGCGGGAGTTCCTCGAGGTCCGCCACGCTGTCATCGGGATCGCACGCGAGCTGGAGCGACGGATGCCGTCCCTGGTCACCACCGCGTGGTGGAAGGAGGAGCGGGGGAGCAAGGTGTTCGTCGACTACAACCAGGCCTGCCGGGACCGGACTTTGGCCGCGGCGTGGAGCCCGCGGCCGCTGCCCGGGGCACCGGTGTCGACCCCGGTCGCCTGGGAGGAGCTGGGCGACGTCGACCCGACCACGCTGACGGTGCATACCGTGCCTGCGCGGCTGGCCGAGCGGGGCGACCCGTGGGCCGACCTGCACGCGCCCGAGCTGGACCCTGCCGCCGCGCCTGGTCTGCAGGCGGCATTGGCCCTGTGGGAGGCCGACCTCGAGCGCGGACTGGGCGAGCTGAGCTTCCCCCCCGACTACCCGAAGATGCCGGGGGAGCCGCCGCGGGTGCAGCCCAGCCGCAAGGTCGCCGAGCACTGGCCGCAGGAGGCGGGCGAGTAGCCGCACGGGGTTGCGCTGGCGCTGCTGGCGGAGTTCCCGCGGTCTGTCGCTGCGATGAGGCATGATGCGGATCGTGGACCTGCCCGTCATGCCGCCGGTCAAGCCGATGCTGGCCAAGCCTGCCAAGGGGATACCCGACGGGCAGCTCTACGAGCCCAAGTGGGACGGGTTCCGTGCGATCGTCTTCCGAGACGGTGCCGAGGTGATGATCGGCAGTCGCAACGAGCGACCGCTGACCCGCTACTTCCCTGAGGTCGTCGAGGCCGTGCTGGGCGCCTTCCCGGACCGGGCGGTCATCGACGGTGAGATCGTGGTGGCCGACCTGGCCGGCAACCGGCTCGACTTCGAGGCGCTGCAGCAGCGGATCCACCCAGCGGAGCGCCGGGTGCGGATGCTCGCGGAGCAGACCCCGGCCAGCTTCGTCGCCTTCGACGTGCTGGCCCTGGGTGCCGACAACCTGATGGACCAGCCGTTGGACCGCCGCCGGGCCCTGCTGGAGGAGGCGTTCGACGGAGTCGACCCGCCGGTGCATCTCACCCCGCTGACCCGCGATGCCGAGGTGGCCAGGCACTGGTTCGAGAAGTTTGAAGGGGCCGGGCTCGACGGGCTGATCGCCAAGCGGCCCGACCTGACCTACCAGCCGGACCAGCGGGTGATGACCAAGGTCAAGCACGAGCGGACCGCCGACTGCGTCGTCGCCGGCTACCGCGTCCACAAGTCCGGGCCGGGCGCGATCGGCTCGCTGCTGCTGGGGCTGCACGACGAGCACGGCACCCTGGCCAGCGTCGGGGTGATCGGTGCCTTCCCGATGGCCCGCCGCAAGGAGCTGTTCGCCGAGCTGCAGCCGCTGGTGAGCGAGTGGGCAGGGCACCCGTGGAGCTGGGCCGCGCACGAGGGCGGCGAGCGCACCCCGCGCAAGAACGAGACGTCGCGGTGGAACGCGGGCAAGGACCTGTCCTTCGTGCCGCTGCGCCCCGAGCGGGTGGTGGAGGTGCGCTACGACTATATGGAGGGTGCGCGCTTTCGGCATACGGCACAGTTCGTGCGGTGGCGACCCGACCGCGACCCCGCCAGCGCCACCTACTCCCAGCTGGAGCAGCCGGTGGACTTCGACCTGGCCGACGTGCTGGACGTGCGCTGAGCATGGATGCCCGCAACGCTCGTGCAGCGACCACGGCAGCGGTCACTGGTGTCGTGCTGGGGTTGCTGTCGGCCCTGGGCTCGCTGAGCGTCGCCACCTACTTCGCCCGCCGGATCATCACCCCGGAGTATGAGAAGAAGGACGACACGACCATCCTGGCGGTCAGCCACAACGCGGTCAGCCACAACAATGACACCATCACCTTGCGGGCCGAGCCGCACACGCTGACCCCGGGTCACTACGGGCTGTGGCTCCACGACGGAAGCGGGCACGCCCGGCTCGGCGAGGTGGTCTCGGTCGACGCGACCTCACGGCGGGTCGATGAGCACACGGTGACCCGGGAGCTCCTCGGCGTCGATGAGGGCGAGCTGGCGCCCGGACCGGCCCGCTGGAACGCCTACCTGTACTACGGCACACCCCGCTCGTCGCACGGTTTGGCCTATGACGACGTGCTGGTCGCCAGTGACGTCGGTGACCTGCCGACCTGGCTGGTGCCGGGGGAGCGGGGCACCGGGCGGTGGGCGATCCTGGTACACGGTCGCAGCGCTCGGCGCGAGGAGACCTTGCGCGCCCTCCCGGTGCTGCACCGCCTGGGGATCACCAGTCTGGTCCCGATGTACCGCAACGACGTCGGTGCGCCGGCCAGCATCGACGGGCGATACAACCTGGGGCTGTCCGAGTGGCGCGACATCGAGGCCGCCATCCGGTATGCCGTGCGGCACGGTGCCCGCGAGGTGGTCCTGGTCGGCTGGTCGATGGGTGGGGCGGTGGTGCTGCAGACCCTGGACCGCTCCGAGCTGTCCGGCTGGGTGAGCCAGGTTGTGCTGGACGGACCCGTCATCGACTGGGGTGACGTCATCTCCTACCAGGCTGATCTCAACGGGTTGTACTGGCCGGTGGGCGTCCTGGCCAAGACCCTGCTGGGAGGCAGGGTCACCCGCGGGCTGATCGGGATCGCCGAGCCGATCGACATCGCGGTCACCAACTGGGTGCAGCGGGCACCGGAGCTGCACCACCCGATGCTGCTCATCCACTCGGTGGCCGACGAGGTCGTGCCCTACGGCCCGTCCCAGCAGCTGGCCGAGCGCAGACCCGACCTGGTGCAGCTGGCCCTGTGGGAGCAGGCACTGCACTGCCGCGAGTGGAACACCGACCCAGCGCGCTGGGAGTCGCTGGTGACCGACTTCTTGAGCGGGCACTCCGCGGCCGGCGCTGCACAGGGTGCCGCCGCTGCGCACCCGTTGGAGTGAGCGGGCCGGCGCCGATCGTGCCACGATGCCGAGATGGCCACATCTGAGACCTCCCACAAGAAGAAGTCCACGAAGGCGAAGAAGTCCGCAAAGCCCAAGCAGACCAAGGGCTCACCGAAGGCGGCCGCGCCGCAGGCGCCGTTCAGTGACGCGCTGCGGGTGCGGGACGGGTTCGTCCTGGCCGACGTCGACCCGCGTGGCACCCCGGCCTTCGACGGCGGCAAGAGCGAAGGCAAGGACCGCCTCGCCGCGGCCGACGACGAGCTCGACTCGCTGCAGGAGCGGCTCTACGCCCACGGGGTCAGCGGCGGCAACACGCGGGTGCTCCTGGTCATCCAAGGGCTGGACACCGCAGGCAAGGGCGGGATCATGCGTCACGTCGTCGGCCTGGTCGACCCTCAGGGCGTGGAGCTGACCGCCTTCAAGGCGCCGACCAAGGAGGAGCAGAAGCACTCGTTCCTGTGGCGGATCCGCCAGGCACTGCCCGACCCCGGGATGATCGGCGTGTTCGACCGGTCGCACTACGAGGACGTGCTCATCGTGCGCGTGCACGACCTGGTGCCCAAGGCGCAGTGGTCGCGTCGCTACCGCACCATCAACAGCTTCGAGTCGTCCTTGGTGCGGGACGGCACGACCCTGATCAAGGTGATGATGCACATCAGCGCCGATGAGCAGAAGGCGCGGCTGGCGGAGCGGTTGGAGCGCCCCGACAAGCACTGGAAGTACAACCCCGGTGACGTCACCGAGCGAGGCCACTGGCCGGCATACCAGGAGGCCTACCAGGAGGCGCTGGTGCGCTGCTCCCCCGAGGCCGCCCCCTGGTATGTCGTGCCGGCGGACCGCAAGTGGTACGCCCGGCTGGCCGTGCAGCAGCTGCTGCTGGAGCACCTGCGCACGCTGGATCTCGCGTGGCCGCAGGCAGACTTCGACGTGGTTGCCGAGAGCAAGCGGCTGGCGGCCAGCTAGCCGGCTGCCGGCCGGTCAGGCCAGCTGGGGCTTGGGGGTGGCGACCAGCACGATCACCGAGCGAGCCACCAGCGTGTGCGTCGACCCCGCCTGCCAGGGGCTGTCGTCGTTCGCCTGCGCCCCGCCGTCGCTGGCACCTGGCTCCCGGACACTGCTGGTGTCGATGACCACGCTCCAGCAGTCGGTGTCGATGTCGTCCGGGAGGGTGAAGTCGACCTGCTCGTGGTAGGCGTTGAAGAGCATGAGCAGGTGCTCATCGGTGACCGGGCGACCCCTGGTGTCCGGGGTCGGGATCGCCTCACCGTTGAGGAACACCATCAGCGAGGAACGGCTGGCCGCCCAGGCGTCACCGTCCATCACGGTGCCCTCGGGCCTGTACCAGACGATGTCGCCCAGCTCGCTCTGGCCGCCGTGGTCGGCGTCACCGGCGAAGAAGCGACGCCGCCGTAGCACGGGGTGGTCGCGGCGCAGTTCAATCACCCGTGAGGTGAAGGCGAGCAGCTCCTGCTGGTCGTCCTTCAAGTCCCAGTTGACCCAGGACAGCTCGTTGTCCTGGGCGTAGACGTTGTTGTTGCCCTGCTGGCTGCGGCCCAGCTCGTCCCCGTGCAGCAGCATGGGCACGCCCTGGCTGAGCAGCAGGGTGGAGATCAGGTTCTTCTGTTGCCGCAGCCGCAGCGCGCTGACTTCCGTGTCGTCGGTGGCCCCTTCGACCCCGCAGTTCCAGGACCGGTTGTGGCTCTCGCCGTCGTTGCCACCCTCGCCGTTGGCATCGTTGTGCTTGTCGTTGTAGGAGACCAGGTCGCGGATGGTGAACCCGTCGTGGGCGGTGACGAAGTTGATCGAGGCGTAGGGGCGTCGGCCGGAGTGCGCGTAGAGGTCGGAGGAGCCGGTTAGCCGAGAGGCGAACTCGCCCAGGGTGCGGGGCTCGCCGCGCCAGTAGTCGCGGACGGTGTCGCGGTACTTGCCGTTCCACTCCGTCCACAGCGGCGGGAAGTTGCCGACCTGGTAGCCGCCGTCGCCGAGGTCCCAGGGCTCGGCGATCAGCTTGACCTGCGAGATCACGGGGTCCTGCTGGATGATGTCGAAGAACGCCGATAGCTTGTCGACCTCGTGGAACTGCCGAGCCAAGGTGGCTGCCAGGTCGAAGCGGAAGCCGTCGACGTGCATCTCGGTCACCCAGTAGCGCAGCGAGTCCATGATCAGCTGGAGCACGTGCGGGCTGCGCATCAGCAGGCTGTTGCCGGTGCCGGTCGTGTCGTAGTAGTGCGACTTGGCGTCATCGACGAGGCGGTAGTACGAGGCATTGTCGATGCCGCGGAAGGCCAGCGTGGGACCCAGGTGGCTGCCTTCGGCGGTGTGGTTGTAGACGACGTCGAGGATCACCTCGATGTTGGCGTCGTGCAGGGCCTGGACCATCGACTTGAACTCGGTGACCTGCTGACCACGGGTGCCGTATGCGGCATACCCGTTGTGCGGGGCGAGGAAGCCGATCGTGTTGTAGCCCCAGTAGTTGGACAGACCCTGCTCGACCAGGTGGGTGTCCTGGACGAACTGGTGCACCGGCAGCAGCTCGACCGCCGTGACCCCCAGCTCGGTGAGGTGCTCAATGATCGCCGGGTGGCCCAGCCCGGCATACGTGCCGCGGATCTCGTTAGGCACCTCGGGGTGGGTCATCGACAGGCCCTTGACGTGCGCCTCGTAGATGACGGTGTCGTGGTATTCGTGCCGCGGCGGGCGGTCGTGACCCCAGTCGAAGAACGGGTTGATCACGACCGAGAGCATGGTGTGCCCCAGCGAGTCCTGCTCGTTGACCGAGTCGGGGTCGCCGAAGTCGTAGCCGAAGAGCGGCTGACCACCGTCCGCCTGGCCCTCGATCGCCTTCGCGTAGGGGTCGAGGAGCAGCTTGGTCGGGTTGCACCGGTGTCCTTGCTCGGGTGCGTTGGGGCCGTGCACCCGGTAGCCGTAGCGCTGCCCTGGTTGCACCGTCGGCAGGTAGCCGTGCCAGACGTGCGCGTCGACCTCGGTCAGCTCGATCCTGGTCTCGCGACCGCGCTCACCCACCAGGCAGAGCTCCACCTTCTCCGCGATCTCGGAGAAGAGCGCGAAGTTCACGCCGGAGCCGTCGTAGGTGGCGCCAAGAGGGTAGGGCTTGCCGGGCCAGAGTTCCATCACGTTCTTTCCGTCGTCGTTTGGTCGATCGTTATGTGGTACTTGCCTCCGACGGCTCTGTCGGCATCGTTCATTGTGACGCATCACGGAGTGGGCGGTCGCCTTGCCCCGATTCTGCAGGCCCGGCGGCTACCGTGAGCCAATGACCTTCCGGCAGCGACTCCGCGCGGTGCTGCGGCCGATCCCCGGGGCGGTTCCGCTGGCCCGGCTCGTGGCCGAGACCGTCGGTATCTGTCTGCGCTACCGGGTCACCGGGCTGGCCTCCGAGGCGGCGTTCTTCGCCCTCTTGTCGCTGCCGCCGCTGATCCTTGGTCTGATCGCCGGCATCGGCTTCCTGGGACGTCAGCTGGGCGCCGACGCGATCGGCACGGTCACTGGAGCTATCGAGACCTGGTCGCTGCGGTTCCTGACCCCCGACACGGTGCAGGAGGTGATCATGCCGATGGTGCAGGACACGCTGACCGGAGGGCGGGCAGACCTGCTGTCCATCGGGTTCGTGCTGTCCTTCTGGTCCGGCTCCCGCGCGCTGCACGTCTTCATGGACACCATCGCGATCATGTACGGCCAGAACGGCTACCGCGGCATCGTCAAGGCTCGCGCGTTGAGCCTGTCGCTCTATGTCGCCTCGATCGTGGCGATGGGGGTGACGGTGCCGCTGGTCCTCATCGGACCGGGATACCTCAACGCCTGGCTGCCGGAACCGGCCGACTTCCTGGTCCAGCTCTACTGGCCCACCGTCTCGGTGCTAGGGCTGGTCAGCCTGACTGGGCTCTACCACTTCGCCACCCCCGAGCGTTCACCCTTCCTGCGAGACCTGGGCGGCGCCATACTGAGCATCGCAATCTGGGTCGGGGCCTCCATCGTGCTGCGCTCCTGGGCTGAGCGGGCGGTCGGTGGAGCATCGGTCTACGGACCGCTTTCGACCCCGATTGTCCTGCTGATCTGGTTGTACTTCCTGTCGATCGCTGTGCTCATCGGTGCGGCGTTCAACGCCGCCATTCGCCGGCTCTGGCCGGCCAAGGACTACCGGGGGCCGGTCTCGCGGGTGAGCGAGTGGTGGGACCAGCGTCGCTCGGAGGAGGACCGCAACCGACCCCTGTCCCCGGTGCAGTATCCCGATGAGACCCCGCGGCGAGACGGGGTCGACCGGTTCGCCGCCATGCGCCGCAGGCGCCCCGCCAAAGACGTCCGAACGGATTTGGTGAGCCGCAGGAGCCTGGGCTAACCTTCCCTGACGCCGCGGCGGTATCGTCGGGGGCAGTGCGGACATAGCTCAGTTGGTAGAGCACAACCTTGCCAAGGTTGAGGTCGCCGGTTCGAGCCCGGTTGTCCGCTCGGAGGCAGCACCACCACGTGCCTCATACGGTGGAGTGGCCGAGAGGCGAGGCAACGGCCTGCAAAGCCGTCTACACGGGTTCAAATCCCGTCTCCACCTCGACACCACGGGTCAGCACCCGGGCGATTGGCGCAGCGGTAGCGCGCTTCCCTGACACGGAAGAGGTCACTGGTTCGATCCCAGTATCGCCCACCA
>JAABUN010003395.1_pt1 | contig 24796 bp, 22 predicted proteins | sample 5559311 | NCBI WGS metagenome assembly JAABUN01 (sample SAMN10711877, study PRJNA513370) | rock metagenome | isolation source: Antarctica rocks | place: Antarctica: Victoria Land, Siegfried Peak sud
CGCGACGTGGTGGGTCCGGACACCCGCCCCGTGACCCAGCGCGTCGCGGTCACCCCGCAGGCGGCGGAGATGATCCGCCGCCTCCGGGAGGAGAACGGGCCCTTGATGTTCCACCAGTCGGGTGGGTGCTGCGACGGCTCGTCGCCGATGTGCTTCCCGCTGGGCGACTTCATCACCGGCGACTCCGACCAGTTCCTCGGCGAGCTGGACGCGGGCGCCCCTGAACCGGTGCCGGTGTGGATGTCGAAGGAGCAGTTCGCCTACTGGCGGCACACCCATCTGACCATCGACCTCGTGCCCGGGCGGGGGGCCGGGTTCTCCCTCGAGGGCCCCACCGGTTTCCGGTTCCTCATCCGGTCCCGGCTGCTGACCGAGACGGAGATGTCCGACCTCCAGGTCAGCGACGCCGCCGCGGTGGGGGCGCAGGCTCAGCCGCTCCCGCCGTCGCGCTGAGGGGTCAGGTCCACGGCGCTTCGAGGACGATCTTCCCGACTGCGCTGCCCTCGGCGTGCCGGTGCCCCTCGGCCGCCTGGACCATGGGATAGCTGCGGTGCACGTTCGGCTGGAGCTCACCGCGATCGACCAGGACCGCGAGGTGGGCCAGGTCCTGCGACCGGGCGCTGGCGGCCACCGCAGCCCAACGACGACCGTCGCGCCGAAGCCTCGGTGGGACGGCGGGCCGCAAGGCGTCGACGCTGACCGGGCGGGTCGACACCATGACCCCGTCGGGAGTGAGCAGATGCCGGACGCTGGAGAAGCCGTACTGCGCCGGGCAGTCCAGGATGACGTCCCACCGCTGCGGCAGAGCCGTGATGTCTCGACGCCGGTAGTCGACGACCTCGTCGGCTCCGAGGCTGGCGGCGAAGGCGAGCTTGGGTCCGCTCGCCACTGCGGTGACGTGCGCGCCGGCCAACTTGGCCAGCTGGACGGCGAAGGAACCGATGCCCCCCGAGGCGCCGATGACGAGGACCTTCGTGCCCACGGGTCGCCCGCCGAGCCCGGCCCGGCGGTTCAGCGCCTGCAGAGCCGTCAGCCCGGCCAAGGGCAGCGCGGCCGCCTCGACCAGCGAGCAGGACCGGGGGGCCAGCGCCGCCCGGCCCTGGCGCAGCAGCACCCGCTCGGCCTGGGCTCCCCCGCCGTGACCGAGCAGGGCCATCACCCGGTCGCCCGGCGCGAAGGCGGTCACCTGCGGGCCGCACTGCACGATCTCCCCCGCCAGGTCGAAGCCGGGCGTGAACGGCATCCGTCCCCAGGTGGCGATCTTCACCTGACCCCGCCGCAGGCCCAGATCGGTGCCGTTCACGCTGGAAGCCCTCACCTGCACCACCACCTGGTCACCCGTCGGATCAGCCGGTTCCTCGACGTCATCCACGTGGAGCACCGACGGGTCCCCGAGCTCTGAGAACCGGACCGCTAGCACGAGCGCCTCACCGGGCCACCAGGAACGGCGACCGCCGCACCCAGTCCGCGGACTGCGCCAGCTCGAGCATCGTCTGGGCCACCTCCCTCTTGGTCACCGGCTTGGCCGTCAGACCTGGTGCCTGGTCCACCAGCACCGCGCCCCGGCCCGCGTCGGTGTCCACCAAACGCGGCGGGCGAACCTCGGTCCAGTCCACTGTGCTGTTCACCAGCAAGGCGTGCTCCGCCTCCTTGTCACCCACCAGGTCGGCAGCGAGCCGGCGGGTCAGCTCCGACACCAGCCGCGCACCGCGGCCCTTCCGGTCACCCGGCAGCGTCACGCCTGCCCCCGAGACCGTCACCACCCGGCTGACGCCGAGCTCCTGCGCGGCCGCCAGCAGGTGCGCCAGCCCCACTGCACCAACTCCGGGTCCCGACCGCTTGGTCACCCCCACGCACCACAGCACCGCGTCAGCACCTTCCAGGGCCAGCCGCACCGGGCCCGCATCGCGTACGTCCACCAACGCTGGCACGACCCCCGCCGGCACGACCCCCACCGTCCGAGCCGCCGCCACCACCTGGTGCCCGCCGGCAGCAGCGACCTCCACCGCGCGCCGCCCCACCCCACCGTTCGCCCCAAACACAACAATCCGCACTGCTCTCCTCCATCGTCAAGGTGCTTGACAATCTAGCCCAGCACTCCTAGATCCGGTCGGGCCACCGTCTATCGTCGTTTCGTGACCGTCGTCCCGCTCGCGCTGCTGCTGCTGCGAGCCAGCCGATGGTTTGACCGGCAGCTGCTGGAGGGACTCCACGACAGCGGTTGGCCGATGCTCACCGCCGCTCAGTCCTTGGTCTTCGCCCACCTCGAGCCGGACGGGGTCCCGCCCGCCGAACTGGCTCGACGCCTGGGCAGCACCCGACAGGCGACGCACCAGCTGGTGACCGGCCTGGTGGCCCTCGAGCTGCTCGCCCTCCGGCCCAACCCCGCGCGCCGGGGCGGGCGGTTGGTGACGCTCACCGCCCAGGGCCGGGCGCTGACCCACGACGCGCATCACCTCCTCGCCGCGATGGAGGACGACCTGGGCGCCGACCGGATCGCGCAGCTGCGAGCCGCGCTCAGCGTCTTCACGCAGCCCGAGCACATCCTCGGTGGCTCTCAGACCCGTGTCGGTTCACTCCTGGGCAACCGGGTCCAGGCTGCGCCGTCGGTGTCCCCGGTGGGAGACTGACGCATGGCCCTCACCACCGACACTGCGTCCTGCCCACCGGAGGCCGTCTTCGCGGTCCTCGCCGACGGCTGGCTCTACCCGAGCTGGGTGGTGGGGGCGTCCCGGATTCGTGACGTCGAGCCGGCATGGCCGGCCGAAGGCGCCAAGATCCACCACTCGTTCGGTGTCTGGCCGCTGCTGATCGACGACAGCACCTCCGTGCTCGAGTACGACCCCCCGCGCCGGATGGTGCTCAAGGCCCGAGGCTGGCCGCTGGGCTCGGCCCGCGTCGTGCTCGAGGTCGAGCCGAGCGCCGACGGCTGCCGGCTGAGGATCGACGAGGACGCGGTGGAGGGGCCGGGGACGCTGGTGCCCAAGGCCGTCCGCGACGTGCTGATCCACGTCCGCAACGTCGAGACGCTGCGCCGGCTGCGGTACCTCGCCGAGGGCCACGTCCCCACCCACGACGGGGCCTGAGCCCGGACCGGTGCGTCAGAGCCGTCCGGTCCGGGCCGCCGCCACGACCGCACGAGCCGCGTTCGCGCCGGGCGCACCGTGCACCCCGCCGCCCGGATGTGCCGAGGCTGAGCCCAGGAACAGCCCGCGGACGGGTGTGTCGGCGCGGCCGAGACCGGCGATCGGCCTGAAGATCACCTGCTGGTGGAAGTTGGCCGTGCCACCGCCCAGCGCGCCCTGGACGAGGTTCTCGTCGCGCGCCTGCAGCTCGTGCGGACCCATCACCCGGCGGGCGATGATCCGGGAGGCGAAGTCCGGGGCGTACTTCTCGATCCGCGCCTGCATCCGGTCGGCCATCCGCTCGTTCTCGTCGCGGTCCCAACGGCCGGTGATCCCGTCGGCTCCCGCGTCGCGGTGCGTCACCTGGGGCACGTGGGTGTAGGCCCACACCGCCTCCGTGCCGGCCGGCGAGCGTGTCGGGTCCGACGTCGTCATCTGTCCGACCAGCAGGAAGGGTTCCGACGGGACGCTGTGGCTGGTGATCTCGGTCTGGGTGCGGCTCAGCTGGTCCATGGAGTCGATGACGTGCACGGTGCCCGGCGCCACGGGCGGTGGGCTGGCCCAGGGCACCGGTGAGGACAGCGCCCAGTCGACCTTGATGGTGCCGGGGTCGTGCTCGTAGCGCAGCATCCCGCGGCGGACCCGGTCAGGCAGCTCGGCGTAGTCGACCAGCTCGCCGTACAGGGCGGTTGCGGCGACGTCGGCGACCACGGCTCGGGCGTCGATCCGTTCGCCGTCGGCGGTGACCACACCCCGGACCCGGCGCCGGTCCACCAGCACCTTGGCCACCCGGGTGCCGGTCCGGATCTGTCCGCCCTTGGCACGGAGCCGGTCAGCCATCGCCTGGGTGAGCCGGCCGGAGCCGCCTTCGGGCACCGGGAAGCCGACGGTCTGGCCGCTCATGGCCAGCAGCAGACCCAGCAGGCCCGAACCGGCGGCGTCCATCGGGATGTCGGCGTGCAGCGCGTTGCCCGCGATCAGCAGCTGGCCCGCCTCATCGGCGAAGCGCTTGCCGCCCATCGTCGAGGCCGGCTCCAGCAGCGTCCGCACGTAGTCGAGGCCGCCGACCTTCGGGAGCTTGAGCAAAGTGGCTAGACCGCCCTTCACCGGAGGGAACGGGGTCAGCAGGGCCTGGATGAGCGACGGCCCGATCCTCAGCCAGTCCTGGTGCAGCTTCCGCCAGGCGTCGCCGTCACCCGCGGCGTGCTGCTCCAACCCGGCGACGGTGTCCTCGACCCCCCGGTGCAGCATCGCCCAGGAGCCGTCGGGCAGCGGGTTGCCCAGGATGGCCGGCGCGTGCCGCCAGACCAGGCCGTGCTCCTCCAGGTGCAGTGCGGGGATGACGGGCGACGCCAGCGACAGCGGGTAGAAGGCGCTGAAGGCGTCGTGCACGAAGCCAGGCGCGACGTCGGTGTCGCTGCGCACCGCCCCCCCGACCTCGGGCTGGGTCTCCAGCACGAGGACGTCCCAGCCCGCGTCGACCAGCAGGTTGGCCGCCACCAGCCCGTTCGGTCCGGCCCCGATGACGACGGCGTCCTTGCTCGCCGATCCTCCAGCCACTGCTGCTCCGATCCCTGTCACTGCTTCCGGTTGCGGCCCAGGCGGGCTCGCACGCCGGCCAGGATCGACGCTACGGGACTGCCCTGACCCCCGTGCAGCCTGTTGCCCCCAGGCACCGGAGCCGGCACGTTGCCGGGTACGTCGACCGCAGCGCGGCGCACGTCGGTCGCGCCGACCTCGAACAGCGGGGTGACGATCCGGTCGAAGAGGCCCGGGAACAGCGTGAAGCCCCAGATGATGGGCCGGTTGAGCGGGCCCACCTGGATCCGCGGCCGGGGGTGGTCCAGCAGCCGGAGCGCAGCCTTCGCCACCCGCTCGGGGCTGACGACGGGGGGCGGCGGCCGGCCGACCCAGCCGAGGTAGTTCGCCGCCTGCAGGTAGACCGGGGTGTCGACGCCGCCGGGGGAAAGGTGGCTGACGTGCACGCCGTGGCGGTCGACGTTCTCCACCTGGAGCAGCCGGGCCAGCCCGCGGACGCCCCACTTGCTCACCGCGTAGGCCGACATGTACGGCGGCGCGATGAAGCCGATCAGCGAACCGACCAGCACGATCGAGCCGGCGTCGCGCTCCCGCATGCCGGGCAGCACCGCTCGGGCGACGTTCACCGAGCCGAGGAGGTTGGTCTTGACCACCGTGTCGAAGATGTCGGTGGGCACCTCCTCGAGCCGACCGTAGGCGACCAGCCCGGCGGAGTGGACGACGGCGTCGACGTGGCCGAACCGGGCGGTCACCACGTCGAAGGCCGCGTGGACTGCGCTGTCGTCGGCCACGTCGGTCGGCAGGTCCAGCGCCGATGCGGCCCCCGCCGCCCGGCACTGCGCGGCAGCCTCGGCCAGCGCCTCGGGGCCGCGGGCCAGCAGGACGACGTGGTCGCCCTGCCCACTAGCGGCCAGCGCGGTGGCCAGCCCGATGCCGCTGGAGGCGCCAGTCACCACCACGACGCGTGGTGCGTGCTCGTCCACCGATCCTCCCCCGTCCTGCGGCGAAGCCCTCCGCCGCGTCGATCGTCTCGGGACACGCTTCGCCGCCGGGCGCCAGGCGGATGCGTCGAGGCCACATGGCCCCGGGGCGGTGGCACCGGTCCGTGCCTCAGCGGAAGACGACGGTGCGGGTGTCGTTGATCATCACCCGGTGCTCGCTGTGCCAGCGGACAGCCCGGGACAGCACCTGCGTCTCGACGTCGCGGCCGGCGGCGACGAAGTCCTCCGGGGCCATCTGGTGGTCGACGCGGACGACGTCCTGCTCGATGATCGGGCCCTCGTCGAGGTCGTCGTTGACGTAGTGCGCGGTGGCGCCGATCAGCTTGGTGCCCCGGTCGTGGGCCTGGTGGTACGGCTTGGCGCCCTTGAAGCTGGGCAGGAACGAGTGGTGGATGTTGATCGCCCGGCCGGCGAGGGCGTGGCTGGTCGGCGCGCTCAGCACCTGCATGTAGCGGGCCAGCACGACCAGCTCGACGTCGTGCTCGGCGACCAGCCGGAGCATCTCGGCCTCGGCGTCGGCCTTGGTGGCGGGGGTGACGGGCAGGTGCACGTAGGGGATGCCGGCGGAGCCCACCAGGTCGGCGAAGTCCGGGTGGTTGGAGACCACCACCGGGATCTCGATGTTCAGCGTGCCCATCCGGTGCCGGTACAGCAGGTCGTTGAGGCAGTGCCCGAACTTGCTGACCAGGATCAGGGTCCGCGTGGGCGTCGCGGCGTCGGCCAGGGTGAAGGTCATCCCGCGCTGGGCCGCGACCTCGTCGAAGGCCCGCTCCAGCTCGGCGAGCGGGGGCACCGCGGCGACGAAGTCGAACTGCACCCGCAGGAAGAAGCGGGCCGTCTCCCGGTCCCCGTACTGCTGGCTGGAGAGGATGTTGGCGCCGAACCCGACCAGGAACCCCGCCACCGCGTGCACCAGCCCGGGCCCGTCGGCGCAGGACAGGGTGAGGACGTACTGCGGGCCGGACGGGCGGGGTGGCATGGCGGGCTCCAGGCGCTCGGGAGCCGCCCGGCGGCCTGGGCGGCGAGCGCCACCGTACAGCCCCGCGGACGTCCGCCTGAAGCAGTCCAAGGCGTCCCGCCGGAACGTGGGGAGCCGAGCGGCGCTGCCTAGAATGACGCCCATGCCCTCCCCCGATCTCCCCGCCACCGAGCCGGACGCCCGGTGGCTCGACCCGGAGGAGCGGGCGGCCTGGCTGAGCCTGTCCCGCACCATCGTCAAGCTGCCCTCGGCGCTGGACGCCCAGCTGGAGCGCGACGCCGGCCTCAACTACTTCGAGTACATCGTGATGGCGATGCTCAGCGAGCAGGACGACCGGACGCTGCGGATGAGCCAGCTGGCCGCGCTGACCAACGCCTCGCTCTCCCGGCTGTCGCACGTGGCGAAGCGGCTGGAGTCCCGCGGCTTCCTGCGTCGTGAGCCCGACCCCGACGACGGCCGCTTCACCCGCGCGGTGCTCAGCGAGGCCGGGCTCGCGAAGGTGGTCGACTCCGCCTCCGGCCACGTCACCGCCGTCCGCGAGCTGGTCTTCGACGCCCTGACCAACACCCAGCTGCGCCGACTGCGCGAGGCGACGGAAGCGATCCTGACCCGGGTCGACCCCGGGAACGGCAGCTGGCCCCGGCCGTCGGCCGTCTGAGCGCCAGGTGCCCACCGCGGAGCCCGTCCGTATCTCCGTCGTCATCCCCGCGCTCGACGAAGCCGACTACCTGCCGGCCGCCCTCGCCTCGCTCGGGGCCCAGGAGGTGCCGGGCGGCTTCGAGGTGCTCGTCGTGGACAACGGCAGCACCGACGCCACCGCGGCGCTCGCCGCGCAGCTCGGGGCTCGCGTCGTCCGGGAGACTTCGCCGGGGGTCTGCTCCGCCCGCCAGCGCGGCACCGAGGAGGCGCGCGGGGACGTCGTCGTCTCCACCGACGCCGACACCGTGCACCCACCGGGATGGCTGGCCCGGCTGGCCGACCACTTCGAGGCCGACGACGTGGTCGCCGTCGCGGGCCCCTGCCGCTACACCGACCCGCCGTGGTGGGCCCGGGTGTTCGCGCGCGGTTGGTTCGCAGCCGTCGCCGCCGTGCACGCGCTGACCGGGCACGTCTTCTACGTCACGGCCACCAACGTCGCCTTCCGCCGGGAAGGCTTCCCCGGCTACGACACCCGGCTGACCCAGGGCGGCGACGAGGTGGACCTGCTCCGCCGGCTCCGGCGGCGGGGCCGGGTGGTCTGGGACGCAGGCAACCCGGTGCTCACCTCGTCCCGCCGGATCGACCAGGGCCTGCTCCACACCCTGGTGGTCTCCTTCGGCTACCACTACGCGCTCAACCTGGCCCTGAACCGGGTGGCGCCCGACCGGGTGATGCACGTCGCCCCGGCCATCCGTCAGGAGCAGGCGGCCGCCAGCCGACGGGTGCGGCGGCGGTGGCGGGTCGCGCTCGGCACGGCCGCGGGGGCGGGGCTCCTGCTCGGCAGGCACCGCTCCGGGCGTGCTCGGCCCTGACTTGCCGCTGACGTCCCCGGGGGCGGGATGGCAGCGGTCCGGCGTTGTGGCCGTGCGCTAGGTTGGCGCCGTTCCCATGTCCCACTTCCTGCTGCCGGCGACGCCCCTCTACGGACACGTCACCCCGATGGTGGCCATCGGGCGCGGCCTGGTGGAACGTGGCCACCGCGTCACCGTGCTCACGGGTCGAAAGTACGCCGCCACGGTCCGCACCGCCGGCCTGGACTTCCAGCCGCTGCCCGCAGAGGCCGACTACGACGACGCCCAGCTGGACGCCTGGCTGCCCGGACGCCAACGGCTCCGCGGGGTCGCGGCGGGCCGGCACGACATCCTGGGACTCTTCGTCCGCCCGCTGCCGGCCCAGCACGAGGCGTTGCAGCGGGCCCTGGCCGAGCGCTCCTACGACGCCGTGGTCTGCGAGGCGGCGTTCCTGGGCGTGCTGCCGCTGCTGAGCGTCCCGGCCGACCAGCGGTTGCCGGTGGTGGGGGTCTCGGTGACCCCGCTGGCCCTGAGCAGCGCCGACTGCGCACCCTTCGGTGCCGGCCTGCAGCCGGACCACACCGTGCACGGCCTGAGCCGGAACTGGATCATCAGCACGGTGCTGCACCGCGGCCCGCTCCGCCCCGTCCAGGCCGGACTGCGGGCGGCGCTGCGCTCGGTGGACGCGCCCGAGCCAGAAGGCAACTACTTCGACCAGGCGACCCGTTTCGACCTCACCTTCCAGCTGGCGACCCCGGGGATCGAGTACCCCCGGCGGGCGATGCCGTCGACGGTGCGGTTCGTCGGTCCGTTGCAGCTGCCCGTCGCCCCCGCCGGTCCGCCGGACGGCCACCGGCCGGCAGGGCGGCGCACCGACGGGCCCGGCCGCACCGGCGGGCCCGGTCGCGCCGGCGGGCCCGGTCGCGCCGACGGCCTGCCCTCGTGGTGGGGGGACTTGGACGGTCGGCGGGCCGTCGTCCACGTCACCCAGGGGACGATGGCCAACGGCGACCTGAGGCGGCTGATGGTGCCCACGGTCCGCGGGCTGGCCCGCGACGACGTGCTGGTGGTGGCCTCCACGGGCGGCCGCCCGGTCGAGCAGCTGGTCGAGCAGCACGGCGGGCCGCTGCCCGACAACGTCCGGGTAGCCTCGTTCCTCCCCTACGACCAGCTGCTTCCCCGGACCGACGTGATGGTCACCAACGGCGGTTTCGGCGGGGTGCAGCAGGCCCTGGCCTACGGCGTCCCCCTGGTGGTGGCCGGCAGCACGGAGGACAAGCCGGAGGTGGCCGCCCGGGTGGCGTGGTCGGGCAGCGGGGTCAACCTCCGCACCGGCTCGCCCGGGCCCGGGAGGGTGCGGCGGGCCGTCCGGCGGGTGATGGCCCGGCCGTCGTTCCGGCGGGAGGCGGCGCGGCTGCAGCGCGAGATCGCCGACCTCGGAGACCCCGTCGCCACCGTGACCGCTGTGCTCGACCGACTGTCCGAGGACCGCCTGAGAGACTCCGGTGCTGATCAGGTAGGTCCTCCCGCACCGCGGGTGCGGGTCAGCCGGTGTAGGGCACCTGCGTCCAGCTGAGGACCCCGCCGCGCTTGCGCTGGTTGATGGTCACCTTGAGGTAGTCGGCGTTGTTGTCGGACCCGTCGACGGTCACCCTGCGCAGGTTCGGGGCAGGCCGGTCGACACCGTAGAAGTCGACCCACGGGGAGCGGGCGGCCAGCGGGCGGTCGTCGTTGTAGACGTGGCTGTCACCGTTGAACAGGTACACCGGGCCGTCGAAGTCGCGGGACTCCTGCGCCAGGGCCCGCACAATCGGGGTGAACGCGAAGGAGTTCGCGTACTGGGGGTCGGTCACGGTCGGGTCGAACATGTCGGCCTGCATCATGATCACCACCGCCCGGTCCCGGTGCTGGCGCGCTCCGGCGAAGGTGTCGCGGATCAGCTCGATGCTCGCCGCGGTCCGGCCGAGCACCTCGGCGCTCTGCTCGGGGGTCGGAGCCGTCTGGCCCGTTCGCGGCGCCAGAGCGTTGTTGCTGCCCACGACGTGCGCGACGCCGAAGGACACCCCCGCCCGCCGGTACTGGACGTTCTCCGGATAGCCCTCACGCGCCTGGCTGTCGAGCCGCACGGGTCGCCGGCCCAGGCTGGCGCCGGGCTCGTCGAAGAAGGTCGAGCGGACGGCCTGGAGCCGCTCCAGCGGGTCGTAGGCGCCGTTGTTGGGTCGGTGGCAGTCGGTCCACTCGTTGTCACCGGGGGTGTAGACGAGCGGGTCGGCGAACCGGTCGAACTGGGTCCGGATGCGGTTGAAGTACGCGTCGCTGCAGACCGACGACCCATTCTTGATGTCGCCGAGGTGGTTCACGAGCCGGACGTCGGGGTCCGCGTTGATCTGGTCGACGACCTGCGGGAACTGGGCGACCTGGGCGTCGCCGTAGGGGATGTCGCCGATGACCGCGAAGGTGTACGAGCCGCGACCCGCCTCGTGCCGGTCCCCCCGGCCCCCCCGGTCCCCGGCCAGCGCCGGACCTGACGAGGTCAGCAGCGCGAAACTGGTCAGGACCCCCACGACGGCGAGCAGCCGGCTTGCCGGGCGCCTGTTCGTCGTGCCCCTCATCGGTCGGCCCCGACCGTCTCGACGGCCGCGGACGTGCCGACGGAGCTGCGCAGGGCCGGGCTCGCGGCGGCGTGCCGGCGGGCCAGGTCTCCCACGTCGGGGTTGTCGGTGAAGAAGGAGTCCATCCCGGCGGCGAGGAAGGTCTCGATCTCTCGGCGCAGGTCACCTGGGGCGTTGGGGTCCGAGCCGAGCCGGTAGTCCAAGGGCAGGAACTGGTTCTCGAGCCGGAACGTCCAGCCGGTGACGGTCAGACCGACCCGGTGGGCGTCGCGGATCACCGCGGTCGGCCTCCCCAGCCGGTTGTCGGGGCCGCGGGGGATCATCACGTCCTTGCATACGCCGATCCCGTCGGCGTAGCGGCTGATCCGGGCGAGCCCACGGGCGGTCACCAGGTCGGCGTAGGTCCTCGGGTCTCCGGCGGCCTTGAGGTCGTACGGGGCACCCGAGCAGTCGATCAGCTGGACCAGGGTGAGGTCGGTGCGCCGGTTGAGCGACCGGAGGTTGCCGGTCTCGAAGCTCTGGATCACGACCGGGTCGTTGGCGTCGCCGTAGCCGTTGTCGTCCAGCACGTCCAGCAGTCGGTCCTCCAGGGCCAGGCCGAGCTTGGCGAAGTAGGTGGGGTGCTTGGTCTCGGGGTAGACACCGATCCGCCGGCCGTCGGCGGTGCGGGAGTGCCGGGCCAGGTCGACGACCTCGTCCAGCGTCGGGACGGGGTACAGCCCGTCGAACTGGGTGTTGGAACCGCGGACCAGGGGCAGCCGTTCCTTCGCCCGCAGCGTCCTGAGCTCGGCCAGGGTGAAGTCCTCAGTGAACCAGCCGGTGATCGAACGGCCGTCGACGACCTTGGTGGTGCGCCGACCGGCGAACTCCGGGTGCACCGAGACGTCGGTGGTGCCGCCGATCTCGTTCTCGTGCCGGGCGACCAGCTGACCGTCCTTCGTGGGAACGACGTCAGGCTCGATGTAGTCGGCCCCCTGCTGGATGGCCAGCTCGTAGGCGGCCAGCGTGTGCTCGGGACGGTAGCCGCTGGCGCCACGGTGCGCGATCAGCATCGTGGTCGGTGCGGCGACCCGCTTCTTCTTGAGCTGCACCATGATCATCTCCGTGTCGTCGGGCCGGCCGGGATAACGGGCGTCGTTGCCGGGGAAGTTGTTGTCGTTGGCGAGCAGGTAGCGCCCGCGGCCCATCGGGACGACCGTCTCGACGGACTGGAAGGGGAACGCGAACTGAGTACCGACGCCGTAGGCACCCGGCGAGCGCCGGACGCCGATCTTGTCCGGGTTGGCGATGTCGAGCAGGTCGACGAGCAACGTCTTGATCAAGAAGCCGTCGCGGTCGCGCTTGCGGAGGTCGACGGTGTAGAGGCGCTTGATGACCGCGGCAGACCCCTGGAAGTTGTCCCGCTCGAGGACGACCATCGTGTGCTTGCCGGTCATCTGTGCGTCACCGACGACGTTGTCGTCGGTGTCGGTCTGGTACGCCCAGGTGCGCCCGGTGTAGCGCTCACGGGAGGTGTCGAACTCATACACCAGCCGGCGGCGCTTGACGGGGTCGGTGGTGAGCGCCCCTTCGACGATCGGGTACAGCCGGCGGCCGTCCGGGCGCCCCGCCAGGGCCTCGAACCCCCGGCTGCGCGGAACGACGGGCTGCGCGGTGCCGAGCGTCGGGTTGTCGGGGGACTTGCCGCCAACGAACGGCACCGGCGCGCTCAGCACCCGCCCACTGCGGTCGACGTGCAGCAGGAACGGCCCGAACTCCTCGCCGATCCAGAAGGTGCCGTCCGCGAGCCGGACCACCGACTCGATGTCGAAGTCCGCGCCGGTCAGCAGCCGGGCACGCGTGCCGCCGTTGACGATCGGAAAACCGATCCTGCGGTCCGGGTCACGCAGCGAGATGAAGCTCTTGACCCGGATCGCACCCCGGCCACCGCTCGACGTCTCCCAGGCCGGCTTGACCAGGTAAAGCCGCAGCAGGAAGTCCTTCGAGTTCGCCTTGGTGCCGAAGCCGTTGTCAGGCATGGCCCAGAAGGTGCCGTCGCCGTTGGCGACCACCCCCGAGAAGCCGGGGATGACCTGACCGGCGAACGGTCCCTGACGGCCGTTGGCCGGGGTGGCCTGAGCTCCCGAGGGCGGGCCGGGGGCCAGGTAGTCCGCTGACAGCGTCGCTCGGGCCGTGAGGGTGGGGGTCGCCGGGCGGGCGCGTTCGGCGGGGCGGGCCACGCCTCCGGCGGGGCGCGGGGCGGCCTCCGCCGCTGCGGTCGGCCACAGCAGACCGAGGGTGAGGACGGCGGCCGTGGTGGCGGCCAGCGGGGACAGACGCATCGGTGCTCCTGGTGGGAGTCTGCGGGGGGGGGCCGCAGAAGGCTCGTGGCACCGACTCAACCGAGTGTGGGCGGCGAAGGCGTGGCCGCTGCGACACGGCCAGGCGTGCAGCAGGTGAACTCTGGACCGAGCCCGGTGCTCCCAAGCCCTCACCTGGGGGTCGACCCGCGTTCACCTGGAGGTGCCAGGGTGAGGCGCATGCAGCCACATCGACAGGTGCTGGGGGCGGCCGAGGTCCGCTGGAACGACTACGTGGGCACGGCCGCGGCGGACGACGCCGACGCGATGCTGGACCGCCCGAGCCTCTACGAGCTGGCCGGGGTGGACCGCGAGCGCTACACGATCGTCGGGGTCGACCTGGGCGTCTGGGAGGACACGAGGACCGCGAGCGTCTTCGCCGTCGACCGGGTGAGCCCGGAGCTCCAGGCCCACGCTGACATCGACGCCCTGGGCCGCGAGCGGGGCGAGATCCCCGTCGTGGAGTTTCTCCTGCCCAGCGAGGCCGTCGAGGGCTTCGTCGCTCACGCGTTCAAGCGGGTATCGCTGCGCCTGGTCGCCCGCGGCGTCCGCGAGCACCACCTCATCGTGGTCCCCAAGACCGACTGACCGCCGTTCCGACGTCCCACTGCCCGGTCCGACGGCGTGGTCAGCCCCGACCCGTTCGTCCCCGACACCTCAGCAGGTCCGCAGCCCCCCAAGGAGACACCCCGTGCCCCCCTCGTCCCACCGTCGGCTCCTCGCCGGCTCGCTGGCCGCCACCGTGGTCGCCGGCGCTGCCCTGGTCACGCCGGCCCAAGCCGCCGCCCCCAGCAGCGCCTTCATCTCCGAGATCCACTACGACGACGCCGGCGCCGACGTCGACGAGTTCGTCGAGGTGCAGCTGCCGCCGGGCACCAGCAGCGCAGGTCTGAGCGTGGTGCTCTACAACGGCAACGGTGGCGCGCCCTACGCGACCTTCCCCGTGCCCGCCGTGACCGCTCCTCCCGGTGGGCAGGCCGTGGCGCTGGTCCGGGTCCCCGCCAGCACGGGCCTGCAGAACGGCAGCCCGGACGGCGTGGTGCTGGCGTCCGGCACCACGGTCGTGGACCGGATCTCCTACGAGGGGGCCACGGTGGCGACGTCCGGGGTGGCCGCCGGTCAGACGCTCCCCGACATCGGCGTCGCCGAGGCCGGGGAACCTGAGGGCCAGTCGCTGTCCCGGGTGTACGACGCGGGCACCGACTCCTCCGTCTGGGTGGGGCCGGCGCAGGCCACCCCGGGAGTGCTGAACCGCTCAGCCGCCCCGCCGCCGCCCACGCGGACCTGCGACGCAACCCCGACCCGGGAGATCGGTGCGGTGCAGGGGCCGGGCCCGGCGACCCCGCTGGCCGGCGCCCGGGTGATCGTCCGCGGGACGGTCGTCGGCGACGTGCCCGGCCTCGGCGGCTTCTACCTCCAAGACGCCGACGGCGACGGCACCGCCGCCACCTCCGACGGCATCTTCGTCCTGAGCCCCGTGCCGGTCGAGCTCGGCGACACTGTCGCCGTCGCCGGCGTGGCGGCGGAGAGCTTCGGTCAGACCCGGATCACCTCCGAGCGCGAGGTCGAGGTGTGCGTCGGAGGAGGCGCCGCCGACCTGCCGGCACCGGCGGTGCTCGACCTGCCCGCCGACGACGCCGCCCGCGAACCCTTCGAGGGCATGCTGGTGACCGTCGCGGACGACCTGACCGTCAGCGAGGTGTTCGTCCTCACCCGCTTCGGCGAGCTGACGCTCAGCCAGGGCGGGCTGCTGGTCAACCCGACCGAGCTAGCCCGTCCCGGTCCCGAGGCCGACGCCGTCGCAGCGAGCAACCTGCGGCGCAGCCTGGTACTGGATGACGGCAGCAACGCCAGCCTGAGCGTCACCAACCGTCCCTACCTCTCCCCGACGACCCCGGTCCGGGTCGGGGACACCGTGAAGTTCACCGCGCCGACTGTTCTCGGCTACGGCTTCGGTGACTGGCGGCTGCAGCCGGCGGACGGCACCGCCGAGGGCACCTTCGCACCAGCCAACACCAGGCCCAGCGCCCCGGCCCCGGTCGGTGGCGACCTCCAGGTGGCGGCGTTCAACGTCCTCAACTACTTCCTGACCTTCACGGGCCCCGACGCCCGCGGCGCCCGCAGTCAGGCCGGCCTGGAGGCCCAAGCCGGCAAGATCGTGCCGGCGATCGAGACGCTCGGCGCCGAGGTGGTGACCCTGATGGAGATCGAGGACACGGCCAGCACCGGCTACGGCGACGGCAGCCCGGACCAGGCGCTGGCTGACCTGGTGCGTCGCCTGAACGCGGCCGCCGGGTACGACAAGTGGGACTACGTGCCGCTCCCCGAAGAGCTGCTGGCCGTGGACCGCGACGTGATCCGCAACGCGATCATCTACCAGCGTGGCGTGGTGCAGCCCGTCGGTGACCCCGTCGGGCTGGTGGACGAGTCCGTCTGGTTCAACGCCCGCGAGCCGATCGCCCAGACCTTCAGCAAGGACGGCGACCGCTTCACCGTGGTGGCCAACCACCTGAAGTCGAAGAGCCCCGGCGCCGCGACGGGCGACAACGTCGACGCCGGCGACGGCCAGGGCCAGTGGAACGGCGACCGGGTCCGGCAGGCCCGGTCGGTGGCGGCGTTCGCGGACCGGCTGCGGACCAGCAGCGGCGACGAGGACGTGCTGCTGATGGGCGACATCAACGCCTACACCCAGGAGGACCCGATCCAGACCCTTCGCGACGCGGGCTACACCGACCTCGGGGAGCTGTTGGACCCGGGCCGGTACAGCTACGTCTTCGACGGCGCGTCGGGCTCGCTCGACCACGCGCTGGCGAGCTCGGAGCTGGTGGCCAAGGTCACCGACCTGACGCACTGGAACATCAACGCAGTCGAGTCCCTCGCCTACCAGTACAGCGGCGACCCCGCGCTCTACGCCGCCGATCCGTACCGCTCCAGCGACCACGACCCGCTGGTGCTGGGCCTCGACCTGGAGGAGCGCTGCCACGGCCTGCTACCGACGATCCGGGGTACCGCGGCGGACGACGTGCTCCGCGGAACGAACGGGCGTGACGTGATCATGGGGCTCGGCGGGAACGACACCATCGACGGCGGGAACGGCGACGACGTGATCTGCGGCGGCGCCGGGAACGACACCCTCTTCGGCGCCAACGGCGTCGACACGCTGCTCGGCGGGTTCGGCGACGACCGGCTCGACGGCGGCAACGGCTACGACGTGCTCATCGGCGGACCCGGCACCGACGTGGTGCGTGCCGGCCACGGGAAGGCCACCGTGCAGCAGGAGGGCTCGGAGAGCTAACCGCTGACCGTCACGCCCGGGCGGCGAGCACCATCGTCGCCGCCCGCTCGGGGTCGCGGTGGACCTCGCTGCGCAGCCCCACCCCGGCCGCGAACGCCGTCACCGGACCGACCTGCTGCTCGCTGCACTCGAAGAGCAGTCGGCCCCCCGGTGCCAACCAGGCCGGTGCGCCGGCCACCACCCGGCGGAGCACGTCCAGACCGTCGGCGCCGCCGTCCAGCGCCATCGCGGCCTCGTGTTGCCGGGCCTCGGGCGGCATCAGCGCGATGGCCGCCGTGGGCACGTAGGGCGCGTTGGCCACCAGGACGTCCACCCGTCCGGACAGCCCGCGCGGCAACGCGTCGAAGAGGTCGCCCTGGTGGACCGTCGCCCGGCCCCGCAGGTTGTCCGCAGCACAGCCGACGGCGGCTGGGTCGAGGTCGGCCGCGTGCAGTTCCACGTCAGCCTGGCCGGCGAGCACCACCAGGCTGATCGCCCCCACGCCACAGCAGAGCTCGACAACCACCCCACTGGCCGGGGTCAGCGCCCGGGCCTGCTCGGCCAGCAGCTCGGTCCGCCGGCGGGGCACGAACAGACCGCGGCGCACCGGTACCCGGAGCCCGCAGAACCCCACCCAGCCGAGCACCTGCTCCAACGGCTCCCCCGCGACCCGTCGGGCCACCAGTGACTCCAGCCCGCCGGCCGCGTCCGCCGAACCGGCCTCGCTGAGCAGCGCGGCCTCCTCCTCGGCGTAGACGCAGCCGGCCGCCCGCAGGCGGGCAACGAGCGCGTCATCGGCCGCGTCGGTCATGCGGCTCAGGCTACGGGCGCCATAACGGGCCGCACTCAGACACGATGGGCGACGACGGCGTAGAGCGGGTCGCCGCGGTACCGGCGTGACGGCGGGGTGCGCAGGCTGACCTCGGGCTCGCCGAACCCGCCGGCCCGGCCCAGGTAGCCGGCCACGATCGCGCAGCGCCCAGCCTCGTCGGTGGCCAGCCAGCCGCGCACCGCCTTGGTCGGGAAGCAGCGGTTGGAGAAGGTCAGCACCACCGGCGCCCCGGGCCGCAGCACCCGCGCCGCCTCCGCCAGCACCTCCACCGGGTGGACCAGGTAGTCCACCGAGACGCAGCACAGCACCGCGTCGAAGGAGGCGTCGGGGAACGGCAGCGACGGGTCGGCGTTGAGGTCACGGACGACGCGCTCGGTGGCCGCCCGGTTGGCGGCGAGCTCGGCGTCGTTCATCCCCAGCACCACCAGCTCGGTGGGCGGGCTGAGCAGGTGGGAGACCCAGGACGACATCAGGTCCAGCACCCGGCGCGGCTCCGCTGCCGCGCCGTCGACGCCCAGCTCAGCGTAGAGCGCCCCCACCGCTTCGATGGCCACGTCGTCGATGTGGGTGACCAGCCGGGTCGGTGCGTAGAACCGGTCGTCGGGGGTCGGGTCGTCGCGGTCGAAGAACCAGGCCGGGTACGGGGCGTCGGGGCTGGCCACCGGCTCAGCGGACCCGGAAGCGCTCGACGAGTCCGTCCATGGTGGCGTCCATCCCCGCGTCGACCTGCTGGCGGGTCGGGTCGGCGTCGAACCAGTCGATGATCTCCCGTGCGCCCCGGACGAAAGGCACCCGGGCGACGTAGTCGGGGACCAGCCGCTTCACCTTGGCGTTGTCGAAGATCATGGTGTGCGCCTTGTCGCCGAGCAGGCCGGGACCCCACTCCGGGTCGGCGGCGGCGATGGCGTCGGAAGCCACGTGCACCAGCTCGGGTTCGACCCCGGCGGCCGCCGCGACGGTCAGGAAGATCTCGTTCCAGGGCAGCCACTCATCGGAGGTGATGTGGAAGCTGTCGCCGATCGCCGACGGGTGGCCCAGCAGGCCGACGAAGGCGTGGGCGAAGTCGGTGTGGTGGGTGAGCGTCCACAGCGAGGTGCCGTCACCCGGCACCACCACGGGGACGCCGCGCCGCATCCGGTCGACGACGGTCCAGCCGCCGTCGAAGGGCAGCAGGGTGTGGTCGTAGGTGTGCGATGGCCGGACGATCGTCATCGGCAGCCCCCGGTCGCGGTAGGCGGCGGTCAGCAGGTCCTCGCAGGCGATCTTGTCGCGGGAGTACAGCCAGAAGGGGTTCCGGAGCGGCGTCGACTCCCGGACCGGCATCCGCCCGGGCGGGGTCTGGTACGCCGACGCGGAGCTGATGAAGACGTACTGGCCGGTCCGACCCTCCAGCACGTCCAGCCGCGAGGTCACGTCGTCGGGGGTGAACGCCCGGAAGTCGGCGACGACGTCGAACTCGCGCCCGCCGACGGCGTCACGGAAGGAGTCGGCGTCGGTGAGGTCGCCGACCAGGCTCTGCACGCCGTCGGGGACCGGTCGCGTCGTCGAGGTGCCCCGGTTGAGCACGAACACCTCGAAGCCCTGGTCGCGGGCGCGGGCGGTGCAGGCCGAGCTGATGATGCCCGTGCCACCGAGGAACAGGACCGAAGGAGACGTCATGACCGCGATCCTGGCACGCCGGTCAGGCCCAGCCGACGTCGAGCCCCGCCAAGCCGGCCGCCATCGTGTAGCCGAGGGTGAGGGCGGTGGCCCCGTGCGGGCGGACGGGCAGCGGCACCACCTTCGGTCCGTTGAGGCTGGCGAACTCACCGCAGCGCCGGCCGTCCGGCATCATCAGCTCGCCGGTCAGCCGGAGCCCGTTGACTCGTTGATCTGGGTCGGGCACCGGGACGGTGACGTCCACCCGCGACTCGACCGGAGCGCCGGCGAAGGCGCCCGTCCAGACGGCCGCCGCCGGTCCGGCGGGCCGGTGTGACCAGCGGCCCCAGACGTCGGGCTGGTCGGCGTAGAACGACCAGTCGTGCCGCACCGTCACCATCTCGAAGCCGTCGCAGCGGTCGTCGGTGACGACCGGTTGGGCGAAGGTCGTGTAGCCGTTCGGCAGGCAGCGGGTCGCCGGCCCCAGCGTGCCAAGCCCCAGCAGCGCGTTGTACGCCGAGACCAGCGCCTCGTCGACCAACGCGGTCTCGACCAGCTCCAGCAGGGCGACGTCCACGACGGGAGCGGCGAAGGTGTGCACGTCGGCCTCGACGACCTCGATGACGTCGGCGTAGCCGTTGCGCTCGACGGTGGTGCGCAGGTGCCGGCAGAGCACCGGGTCGGTCTCGACCGCGTGCACCCTGCGGGCCCCGGCCCGGGCTGCGTGCAGCGCGAGGATGCCGGTGCCCGTACCGGCGTCGAGGACGACGTCGCCGGGCCGGACGGTCGCGGCCACCACCTGGGCCAGGGTCGCGGTGCGGCGACGGTCCCGCAGGCACATGTAGGGGAAGTCCGTCGAGGACCAGAACTCGCGGTCGTCGGCCACGCCTCGATAGTGGCAGGAACAGGTGTCCTAGGCTGCATCACGTACCCGTGCGGTGCACGGAGCCGCCCGCAGCAGCAGCGGAGAACGTCGGGAGGTGCAGGGTGGCCCCAGACCAGACCGTGGACGCAGACCGCCCGCTCCTCACCGCCCGGCAGGCCGAGGTGTACGCACAGCTGCTCCGGCACCGCAGGGCCGCGGAGGCCCTCGAGGACCTGACCCGACGGAGCGTCGCCACGGCGCTGGAGCTGGGTCTGGACTGGCCGGTCATTGCCGCCGGCCTCGGCACCCCACTGCGGGCGACGATGAGCTGGTACGGGGTGTCGCCCGGCGAGCGCGCCGACAGCCCGACCGCGCTGAGCGAGGGCGAGCAGCAGGTCCTCGCGCTGGTCCTGAAGGGCCTGACCAACCAGGCCATCGCCGAGAAGCTGTACATGTCCAAGCGCTCGCTGGAGGCGCAGCTCACCGGCCTCTACCGCACGCTCGGCGTGGCCAGCAAGGCCGAGCTGCGGTCCCTGCGTACCGCTCCGCGGGGTCGGTTGCACTGACGGCCGACTCCCCGGAAGCTACCCGCGGTGCGAGGGGGCCTGCTGGTTGGAGAGCCTGCGCCACACCCAGCTGGAGGGGACGTGCTGGTCGAACAGCACGTACGCGGCGGTGGAGTCGACCACCAGGGTGCTCTCGAGCTCTCGCCGCTCCGAGCCCTGTCCGGCGAACAACAGCTCGTCGTCGCGGGCCAGTACCGTCTGGCCGTCGGGGGCCAGGACGGCCTCGCCGTCACGCAGGAGCAGCAGCGGCACCACCTCCAGGTGGCGCTGGCGGTCCTCCGGGCTCCGCAGCAGGTCGTCGAGGGTCACCTTGCCGGCGGCCAGCCAGCCGCCCAGCGCCGGTGCCTGGGCGCGGTCCAGCCTGACCTTCCACAGGGCGGGAAGCCGGCGGCCGCAGCTGGAGCGCAGCCGCTGGAGGAGCTGAGCTGCCCACAGGTCCCCGCGGGCCGGCATGTCCTGGAGGAACCGCCAGAGCATGGGCGTGCTGATCTGGGCGTACACCTCGTGGGCGACCACCTCGGTCGGCACCAGGAGGGCGTTCACCCGCATGGCTTCGAACAGGGCCGCGCTGCTCGGCCGGTTCTGCCGGGCGGCCAAGAACAGTCGGGGGTTCAGCCGGCGAGCGTTGGCCAGCATGGACAGGTTGGTCGTGTCGTTGTCGGTGCCGGCCACCAGCCCGACGGCGTCGGCCAGGCGTGCCAGGGCCAGCACCCCCGGGTCGGAGGCGTCCCCGACGACCTGTCCCGGCCCAACCTCACCCCCCTCGGAGAGCTCGATCACGGTGACTTCGAGGCCGGCTGCCCGAAGGTCGGCGGTGACCTCTCGACCGAAGCGGCCGTAGCCGCACACCACCCACCGGCCCGCGGTGGGTGGATGGCCGCGCTCGGGCAGCTCGGCGCCCGGGCCGCCCTCCAGCCAGGTCATCAGCTGGTAGGACGCCGGCGCGCGCAGGGCCAGCCGCAGATGCTCACCGAACCGGTCGAAGGGGTTGACCACCGCGGGTGTCCCGAAGGCCCGCATCCGCTCCGCGACCCGGGCCGAGACGGTCCTCGCGACCACCGGCAGGCCTGGGCGCAGCAGCGCGGCCGTCATCGTGACGGCGAGGTTGGTCTCGTCGTCGTCGGTCAGCGCCAGCACACCCGCGCAGAACGGGTGGTCGAGACCGGCGGCGCTCAGGTGGTGCGGGTTGGCGGCGTCGGCCACCAGGCCGGGGATGTCCGCACGGAAGGAACCCAGCTCGAGGGCGTCCACCCGGTCCGACGACTCGTCGATGACGACGATCTGTTGTCCGAGCGCGTCGAACGACTGGGCGAGCAGCTCACCCGCGCGTCCGTAGCCGGCGACCAGCAGGAACGGCTCACGCAGCCGCGCCACCTTGCGGGTGAACCGCTGCAAGGCCAGCGCCTGCCGGAACGACCGGTCTTGGAGCAGGGTCAGCAGCGAGCCGATCGCGTACGCCCAACCGACAACGGAGAGGTAGATCGTGAACGTGACCCAGAGGCGCTGCGCAGGCGAGAACGGCCACGGCAGCTCGCCGAACCCGATCGTGGTGGCCGTGTAGCTGACGAAGTAGAACGCCTCGAAGAGGCTCAACCGCGCCACCTTGCCGTCCGGGTCGACGCCGGGGACCAACGTGAGGCCGACGACGCTGACGAAGAAGATGACGATGAGGGAGATCAGCGGCGCCCGCATGCGTCGCATCACCAGGAAGACGGCTGCGGATGCCTGGCTCGACGGCTCGATGTGTGCGCGGGAGGGGACCCGGCTCACCGGTTCGGCACGGCTGAACAGCTGGGACCAGAAGACCAGCAGCAGGTTGCTCACCGGCGCGCCAACGTCAACCGCGGTGGAAGGTGACGGTCTCGATCACCAGGAGCACGACCGAGACGAGGTTGGCCAGCAACGCACCACCGGAGAGCGAGACCACGCTGGCCGTGGCCACCGTGTCGATCCCGGACGCGGAGACCTCGGCGGCCCAGATCCACACGACGCTGGCGGCGAGGAGCTGCAGATCGGCAACCAGGCTGGTGGCCAGGTGCACGGCCCCGATCTGCGTCCGGTCGCCGAACTTCAGCACGGTCGCGATCAGGCTGACAGCGAGGGCGGCGAACAGCTCGTAGATGTTGTGCACGTCCGGGTTCGAGATGTCGCCGATGAAGAACCCGAAGTTCAGCGTCGCCGCGAGCAGCACGAAGAAGCCGAAGACGACCTTCTCGAGGTTCATGCCGCTCCTTGTACTCAGGCGCCGGTCCGCACGCCGACGACCGAGGTGACCAAACTGTCTCACGCGCCGCCGCCGTCAGGTCGTTTCAGCCACCCCTGCGGACCCGACTACTGGCTGATACTGTCCGGAGACATCGGCGATCAGGGGAGGACCCATGCTCAAGGCGGCCCAAAGACGTTCCGCACAACGAGGATTCCGAGGATGGCGCGGACGAGCGCTGCTGACTCCGCTGCTCGGCGCCCTGGCCCTGGCCATGCTGGCCGGGCCGGCGAGCGCAGCCCCCGGCGCTGCAGCACTCCGCCCGGTGACCACCAGCTATCAGAACCCCCTCGCACCAGACATCCCGGGGGGCGGCACGGTCGACAGCTGCGCCGACCCGACGGTGCTCAAGGGCCAGGACGGCGAGACCCGCGGTGGGAAGCAGGTCTGGTACATGTACTGCACCACGGACCCGCTGAACGACCAGGATGTCGACGCGAACGGCGACCCGATCTTCCACCGGATACCGACGATGGTCTCCACCGACCTCGTCAACTGGACCTACGTCGGCGACGCCTTCCCGCTGGGCGGCGGTAGCCGCCCGGCGTGGATCGATCCGAAGGCATCCTTCTGGGCTCCCGAGGTCGTCTACTCCAGCACCACCGACCGGTACTACATGTTCGTCACCGTGACGGAGACGACCGCGGCAGGAGGCGGGTCGGACACGTGCGGTGGCGACAGTGCCATCGGTGTCGCGGTCAGCGACAGCCCCACCGGTCCGTGGAAGTTCGACGACCAGCCGGTGGTCCGGCCCCGTCTCAACGCTGCTGCCGGAGGGTGCTCCTACTTCTGGACGTTCGACCCGGACGTCCTCGGCGACACCGTCGCGAACCAAGGCATCCTCTACTACGGCTCCTACTACGGCGGCATCTTCGCCACCACGGTGAACTTCTCGCAGACCGGCGTGAGAGCAGCTACGCCCAACCCGAGCGACGACACCCCAATCACGATCGGCAACCGCTACGAGGGCGCCAACGTGGTCTACCGGGGGGGCTACTACTACCTCTTCGCCTCCGCGACCAACTGCTGCAACGGCGCCCTGACCGGCTACAGCGTGTTCGTCGGGCGCTCGACCAGCCCGTTCGGCCCGTTCGTGGACCGCGAGGGCAACAGCTTCCTCGACGCAGCCGTCGGCGGCACGCCCTTCCTCACGATGAACGGCAACCGCTGGATCGGCACCGGACACAACACCGTCTTTGAGGATGAGGGTGGGCAGTGGTGGACGATCTACCACGCCGTCGACCAGAAGGATCCCTTCTTCGCCTTCGAGACGGGGTTCACCAAGCGGCCCGTGCTGCTCGACCCGGTCGACTGGGTGAACGGATGGCCGACGGTGAACGGCGGAGCCGGGGCGTCGGACAAGAAGATGCCGGCACCCGCGGCTCAGGAGGGTGAGCGCAGCCGCTACCGCCCGAAGGGGGTCAAGCCCCAGGTCGTGGGCCAGGTGCGCGACTTCGATGGTTTCAGCGGCAGAACCTTGGACAGCAGGTGGTCCTGGGCTGAGGGCCGCGTCGGAGATGCGACCGTCTCGGGCGGCCTGCTGAGGTGGCAGGTCGAGCACACTGACCTCTATATGGACAGCAACACCGCCTCGGTGCTCGTGCGCGACGCCCCGGCCAAGGACTACGTCGTGGAGACGAAGGTGCGGCTGTCCGGTCTGCCCGACGAGGGATGCTGCTACAACTTCACCCAAGCCGGTCTGGTGCTCTACGGCGACGACGACAACTTCGTCAAGCTCACCTCCGCATCGATCTGGGAGACACGGCAGACGGAGTTCGCGAAGGAGCTGAATCCGGTACCCGCAGGGTGGAGCCGCTACGGCAACACCGTCGTCGGCCCTCCCGGGAAAGACTGGACCTACCTGCGGATCGTCGTGGAACACCTCAAGGGTGTCGAGCGGCGCGAGGCTGGCGGGGACAACGAGCGCTACACCGCCTACACCAGCCAGGACGGCCGGGCCTGGGTGCGGGGCGGCGTGTGGACGCACAGTCTCGGTGACGAGCGGATCGGTCTGGTCGCCATGGGGGCCACAGACCAGGTGACCGCCCCCATCACCGCTGAGTTCGACTATGTCCGCGTCTCCACCCTGAAGAAGGGCGGCCGTCGAAGCTAGCTGCCCAGCTCGCGAAGTGCGTGCCGAAAGACCTTCGCTAATCACTTACTCAACTATCCGATTAGCGAAGGTGGAGGATTACTCGTATGCGAGCAGACCACGCCCACCAGCCGGCCGGCACCGCCGGAGGTGACGAAACCCGAACCCGAGACGCTGGTCG
>JAABUN010003396.1_pt1 | contig 24791 bp, 16 predicted proteins | sample 5559311 | NCBI WGS metagenome assembly JAABUN01 (sample SAMN10711877, study PRJNA513370) | rock metagenome | isolation source: Antarctica rocks | place: Antarctica: Victoria Land, Siegfried Peak sud
TATTACTTCCCCGCCGATGAGGATTCGATGCGGCAATGTGTCGTCTGGGCCGAGGAGCCCTTACCGCCCGAATGTTGAGCGGTCCGGGCGGTGTCAGCGACTCAAGAATGGGCCTATGGTAGGATTAGCCCTATCGTTGAGCGATTGGGTGTGATGCGGAGCAGTGGTGGGGGGCGGAGCGATGGCGTCGATTCGTGAGCGCCGGGCAGGCGCGGAGAGCGGTCTAGCGACCACCGAACTGGCAAGCCAGGAACTGGCGACGCTGGAGGCGATCCAGCGGCGTGTTCTATGGCTGGCGACGAATATCATCGATCATGCCAATCATGTGCGCCCGAATCCCGATAAGACGAAAGTCGGCGGGCACCAGGCTTCCTCGGCCTCGGTTGTCTCGATCCTGACGGCGCTCTATTTCCGTTATCTCAACGGCCAGGATCGCGTGGCGATCAAGCCCCATGCCTCGCCGGCCTACCATGCGATCCAATATCTGCTGGGCAATCTCGATCAGCGGTATCTGACCGAGTTGCGGGCCTTCCACGGGCTCCAGTCGTACCCCAGTCGCACCAAAGACCCCGACCGCGTCGATTTCTCGACCGGCTCGGTCGGCCTCGGCGTCGTCGCCCCGCTCTTCGCCGCGCTGGCCGATCGGTACGCCCGCGCTCATTTCGGCGCTGAAGCGGCAGCGCGGCGGTTCATCGCCATCGTCGGTGACGCCGAACTCGATGAGGGGAATGTCTGGGAGGCGGTCGCGGAAGAAGCGGCGGGTGGGCTTGGCAACGTCCTCTGGATTGTTGACCTCAACCGCCAGAGTCTCGACCGTGTCGTGCCCGGTATCCGCGCGAAGCAATTGCAATCGCTCTTCGCGGCGAGCGGCTGGCAAGTGTTGGAGGCGAAATACGGCAAGCGCCTCCAAGATGCGTTCGCTCGCCCCGGTGGCACATCGCTGCGCCAGCGTATCGATGAGATGAGCAACGAAGAGTATCAATCCCTCATCCGCTTGCCGGGGGCCATCCTGCGCGAACGGTTGATCGTCGGTTCGGGCGATGCGCGCGACGGGATCGCCGCGGCGGTCGCCGAGACCAGCGACGAAGAGTTGCCGGGATTGATCGCCGATCTCGGCGGTCACGACTTGCAGGAACTCCTCGACAATTTCGCCGCCGCCGATGCCGAGCAGACCCGCCCGAGTGTCCTCTTCGCCTACACGATCAAAGGCTGGGGGCTGCCGATCGCGGGGGACGCGCTCAACCACTCCGCATTGCTGACGCCGCCGCAGGTCGAGGCGACCCGCGAGCGCCTGGGGGTGGCCGTCGGCGGCGAGTGGGATCGTTTCGCGCCCGATTCGGCGGAAGGTCTGCTCTGCGCCGAGCGCGCCGCAACGTTGCGCGACGAGGCGCTGCCCACACCACAACTGGTCCCCGGCCAGATCCCGGAAGATATCTCGTTCCGCCCGGGCGTCACGATGTCCACGCAAGAGGCGTTCGGGGCGGTGCTGGCGCAACTGGCGCGTGTGCCCGATGTCGGCGAGCGGATCGTGACGACTTCGCCGGACGTGGCGGTTTCGACCAATCTCGGCTCCTGGATCAATCGGGTCGGGGTCTTCGCGCCCGCCGACGCCGCCGACTACGACGAGGGTGGTCAGCGGATCCTGCGCTGGCAGCCCGGCCCACGCGGGCGACATATCGAGCTCGGGATCTCGGAGATGAATCTGTTCATGCTTCTTGGTCAGCTCGGCCTTTCGGCTGAACATAACGGCCAGTTGTTGCTGCCTGTTGGCACGGTCTACGATCCGTTCGTCTGCCGCGGGCTCGATGCGCTGATTCACGGTGTCTACTCGGCTTCGAAGTTCGTCTTCGCGGGGACACCCTCCGGCGTGACGTTGAGCCCCGAGGGCGGGGCACACCAGTCGTCGATTACCCCGTCGATCGGCCTGGAACTGCCGAATCTGACGACCTTCGAGCCCGCGTTCGCGCGCGAAGTCGAGTGGTGTCTGCTCGATGGGCTGCGCCGCTGCTGCGACCGGGAGGCCGGGGACTCGACCTACCTGCGACTCTCCACCAAGCCGATCGAGCAGGCGTTGCTCGAACCGGCGATCGAACGACTGGGGGTTGACGCGCTGCGCCGGGAAGTCCTGGCGGGCGGTTATCGGCTCCTCGTGCCACCGGACACCCTGGCCGCTGCCCCGCGCGTCGTGATCGCCACCAGTGGTGCGCTCCTCCCCGAGGCGTTCGCCGCCACGCAGTTGCTGCACGATGAGGGGATTGCCGCGACCCTGATTAATGTCACCAGCGCCGATCGCCTCTACCGTGGACTGGCCGAAGCGCGGCGGGCACACGTCCGTGGCGCGACCGCTGGCTCGGATAGTGGGCATCTGGCAACGTTGCTGCCCGCTGCCGACCGCCGCGCTCCGCTCGTGACGGTCCTCGATGGCGCGTCGCATTCCCTGGCGTGGCTCGGCTCGGCGTTCGGTGCGCCGGTCGTGCCGCTCGGCGTCGATGCCTTCGGACAGGTTGGCACCCGCGCGGACCTCTACCGCGATCAGCTGATCGACACCGAGAGTGTGGTCAACGCGGCGTTGCTGGCGTTGGAGTTGGGTGGGTAGGGGCGCGATCGCGCAGCCTGAATGTTGCAATTGCGAGAGTTTCCTCCCTTGGACCGATTTCTACCCTGGCAGTGGCGCGGCGGTTGTGAGTTTCCGCCGCGCCACTGCGTTGTTGTTAGTGACACTTTCGTGAGCATCGGGAAGCGTGCGCTCCGGCGCAACGGAATCGGGTTTTGTGTGGGATGCGCGAACCAATTGGCTACCCGAATGACGATACGAGCACAGTGCCCGTCGGCAAGATGAGGAGATAACGATGGCGATGGAGTCCCAAGCCCCAGCAGCGACGGAGCCCGCGCATGGGCCTGCTGCGGTGACGGTGGCGGCGCAGCCGTGGATCGGGCAGTATGAGCCCGGCGCGTCGGCACACCTCCACTATCTCGACCAGACGCTGCCCGAGCTCTTCGCCGACGCGGTCGCGAAGTACGCCGATCACCCGGCGATTGCCTACTTCGGCGGCACGATCAGCTATCGGGAACTCGATCGCCTCTCGGCGCAGTTTGCCAATCGCCTGATCGCGTTCGGGTTGCAAAAAGGCGATCGTGTGCTGGTCATCTTGCCGAACGTGCCGCAGTTCCTGATCGCGCACTTCGGCATCTTGCGGGCGGGCGGGATCAACGCGGCGATCTCGCCGCTGCTGGTCGAGCGCGAGATCGAGCAACTGACGCGCGACGCCGGGGCGAAGATCGTGATCGTCCTCGACTCGTTCTATGCGAAGGTCGCCGATCTCCTCAGGAGCGGCGCGGTGGAGCGGATCATCGTCGCCACGCCCGATGAGTTTTTGCCGCTCTATCAGCGCCTCTTCTATCCGCTGAAGGCGGAGGGCAAGAAGCCAGAAGTGCCGGACGCGCCGCAGCGCGGCCTCTATCGCTTTCGCCGCCTGTTGAGTGGCGCTTCGGCCACACCCCCGCGCGTAAAGATCTCGCCCGACGATGTGGCGACGTTCCAATATACCGGCGGGACCACCGGTCTGCCGAAAGCGGCGATGCTGACGCACCGCAACCTGATCGCCAACGCGATACAGATCCAGGGTTGGGTGCCGAGCCTGCGCCCTGGTGACGAGGTCTTGCTGTCGATCATGCCATTCTTCCACGCCTATGGCACCACCCTTTGCCTCCATCTCGCGATCCTGATGGGCGCGAAACAGGTGATCTTGCCGCGCTTCAACGTGCAGGAAGTCCTCGCGGCGATTCGGAAACACAGCCCCACCGTCTTCCCTGGTGTGCCGATGATGTACGTGGCGATCTGCGCGGCGGTGCGCGACGATCCGGCCAAGGCGGAAGGGCTTTCATCGATCCGCTACTGCGTCAGCGGTGCCGCGTCGCTGCCGATCGAGGTGCGCGAGGAGTTCGAGCGCCTGACCGGGGCGCATCTGGCCGAGGGGTACGGTCTCAGCGAGGCATCGCCGGTGACGCACATCAATCCGCTCGACGGGCGGACCCGCTCAGGGAAGATCGGTTTGCCGGTCGCCGATGTGGAAATCCGCCTGGCCGACCCGACGACCGATGACCCGTTGCCGGATGGTGGGCAAGTCGGCGTACCCGGCGAGTTGCTGATCCGTGGCCCGCAGATCATGAAGGGCTACTGGCAGCGACCGGAAGAGTCGGCGGAAGTCTTGCGCGACGGCTGGCTACACACCGGCGATATCGCCACGATGGACGAGGATGGGTACTTCGCGATCGTCGATCGCAAGAAAGACGTGATCATCACCGGCGGCGAGAATATCTACCCGCGCGAGGTCGAGGAGGCGCTGTACGGGCATCCGAAGATTCAGGAGGCGGTCGTCCTTGGGGTGGCGCACGAGGTCGCGGGACAGGTGGTGAAGGCGTACATCGTGCCGCGTGCGGGCGAGACGCTGACCCGGCGCGATGTACTGACCTACTGCAGCGAACGACTGGCGAAATACAAAGTGCCGCGCCAGATCGAATTCCGCGAGAGTCTGCCCAAAACGCTCACCGGGAAAGTCTTGCGCCGGGTCTTGCTGGAAGAAGAGGCCGCGCGCCCGAAGCGCCGTCGTCGTGGTGGCGCAAATGAAACCGAGACGGCGAAGGACGAATAGAGATTCTCGGCCAAGACGATCGTGATGGCGCCTCTACATTCGGTAAGCACATCGCAAACAACGGCGAAGGGGGCGGGCACATTATGCCCGCCCCCTTCGCTGCGCTCGCCGCAATTACCGCCCCGTTTTAGTGCCCGAGCGCCCGCTGCCAACCCGCGCGAATCTCTTTGTCGAGCGATGCGCGACGCCGAGCGGCATTTGTGGCAACATCATCAGCGGGCTCGTCGGCAGTTAGCGGATCATTTATGCGCTGCTGATCTTCATCATCGTGTGTCAGTTGTCGTACCAGCTCCGCTGAGGTTGCTAGTCGCTCATCTGCCATAGAATCCCTCACCGTTATTCTCGCTCCCGCGTTGCCGAACTATCCGTAACAAGGGAGGCTATCATCGTTTCATTTGGGCTCGTTCGGGCCACCGATTATCGCTTTCGATTCGTGGTTAACACTTATTTGCCCAAGGTTGCCAGCGCTGCTCCCCTCGGTTGCTCAGGCACAACTGCACTCCTGCGTCACCGATCACCGCCCAGTTGAAAGAATCGTTACGCAAATAGCTTGCCGCGCTTTGATTCTCGCCGCACCATCGGTGTACCCCCGCTACTCGCAGTATAGGGCACGCTTCTGGGCAGCAGTATTGGTCGGACGAGGGGTTTTTGCCGCAGCGGACGCCCGATACGCGCTCCACCAAATGGGGGAAGGGACTATCGGGCAAATGGGGGAGGCGAGTGTTAGCGCGCCCGGTGGGTCATCAATGTGCGCACGGCAAGGCGCTGATCCGCCGCCAGGACCAGGGCCAGATCGTTCGGCCCGATCTGTTGGAGCAGGCGATCGAGGGCGACCGACTCGCTCGCGACGCCGTTGACGATCGGGGGTATCTTGGTCCGCGCGATACTCGTCAACAGCACTTTCGCCACCGCCGAGGTCGCCGTGGGCGACGGTCCCCCTTGCTGGCCGGGATCGTGGTGGACGATCACCTGGTCGAACGATTGCCCCAGGAGGCGACCGATCTCCGGCGCATTCACCTGCGGGAGTTGCGCCTCCGAGAGAACGACGATTCTTCGTCGGCGGTTGGGCACCTTGCGGAGGCCGCGTACCAGCACCCGGGCGCTCACCGCATCGTGGAAGTGATCGAGGATGACCGTGGCCCCTTCGATCGAGAACTGATTGCAGGCACCGGGCATCATCGTCGGGGACGAGGTGAAGGCGCAGAGTGTCGCCGCGATCTCGGTCGGTGGGACGCCCAGATGCCACGCCGCTGCGACCGCTGCCAGGGCATTCTGCACCTGGAAGACGATCGCCCCGCCGACCGCGATGGCGACCTCGCGTACCGAGACGACCGGCTGTGAGCGCCGCCCTTCGCAAAGGACGATCATCCCGCTGGAAATCGTCACCGCGCGCTTCCCAGCGGCCAGGTGGGCACGCACGATCGGATTGCTGCGGGCCACGCTGTAGTAGATCAGGTTGGCCGTGGTCTTCTCACCCTCGTCGGCCACGACATGGTCGTCGGCATTGAGGACGAGGGCACCTTGTGGGCTGATCGCCCGGATGATCGCGAGGTGGGCCTGGCGCTCGACCTGGGCGCGGCCTTCCGCTTCACAGAGCCGATCGTTGCCGCAGAACGAGGTGATGATCCCCAGGCTATAGGCGGCGGTTGGTAGACCGGCCGCGTTGACCGTCCGTGCATCAAGCTCTTGAATCGCCAGATCGAGGTCACCAACCGCCAGTGAGCGCAGCGACTCGCTCCAGGGGATCAATTCGCCCCGCTGGCGTCGCCCCTGCACCCAGACCCCCTGATCGGTCCACAGCGCGAGTTTGACCGCGTGGCGTTGCAGCATCGCTTCGAGCAGGCGCGCGGTCGTCGTCTTGCCCCAACGCCCACCGATGGCGACGAGCGATAGACGCTGTTTCGGCGACTTTGGCGGTACCGGGGGAGCACTCTCGATCAGGGTTTCCATCATCCAATTACTTTCCGCAGGCCTATCGCTCGGCTCGGCGACCTCCGCTCGGTTTCACCGCGCTGGTGCTGGCGCGAGTGTGGGCGCAGGTTCTTCGCTTGGCCCTTGCACATAGACCGGCTGATCGCCCGCGCCACCACGCCGTAGCTGCAACCAGAGGACGAGCAGCGGCAGCCCGAAGGCTATGAAGTTGTGCAACGGCAGAACACTCCCGCGATCGAAGGGGAGTTGATTCCCCCACATCACGTAAAGGACCAGCACCGAGGCTGAGAAGGTCAGTGTCACGGCGGTCGAACGTCGCCCACCGACGATCGGGGCCAGGCCGACTAGCCAGGTGACATACCACGGCCAGAACCACGGCGTCGCCAGCACCAGATAAGTGAACAAGATCCAGAATGAACCGCGCAGCCAACTGGTCAGGTCGAGGCTGCGCCAGGTCAGCAGCGCCCACAAGATCAGGAAGGCGACTCGCCCACCGGTGAGGACCAGGATATTGGCGATATCGTGGCTCTCGCCTGCCGGGAGGACCGCCGAGAAGACGCCGCGTAAACTCCAGTAGATGAGCTGTAAGAGCGAATTGTCGTATTTCGACGCCGCTGACGAGTCGAACAGGAAGAGCGGGTTACGCAGCGCGGCCGCGAATGGTGCCCAGAGGATGACGCAGGCAGCCAGCCCGACGACACCGGCGCGGGTCCAGGCCAGCACCCGTTCCCTACTGATCCAACGTCCATTGGCGTTCGAGGTTGTGCGCCAGAGCATCAGCAGATAGGCCGGGATGATCAGCAGCGTGATGAACTTGGTCAGGACCGAGAGGGCCAGGCAGAGGGCGATCAGCCACGGGCGTCGCCGTTCCGGCACCGCAGCCGCGATTGCGGCCAGGAGGAAGAATACCAGCCCGGCATCGTTATGCCCGTTCCCGGCGAATTCGATCAACGCCAGCGGATTCCAGGCGTAGAAGATCGTCCCGGCGATCTTGTCGCGCGGGCGGAGGTGGCCGAGGATGAACCAGATCAGCGCGGCATTGCCCAGATGAAAGGCGAGCCCCAACATCCGAAAGCTGGCGATGTAGCCCCAGATATTCGTCGCCGCTAGTGGAGCGACGATCTTGTAGAGCGCGGTGCAGAGCAGGGTCCAGACCGGGCCGTAGACCGATACCGCGTCGTGCCAGTCGATGAGCCGGAAGTTGAAGTCGAACTGCATATTATTGGGCGTGGTCGTGTAGGGATTCAGGCCGTAGGCACCGAACGCCCGCCCGTAGACAAGATAGCTGAGGACATCTTTCGAGAAGAGCCGTGGCAAGGTCACGAGCGCGGCTCCCGCCCCCAACGTTGCCAGCAGGATCGGCTTCCAACCGTCGGCGATCTGTATGGTGCTGAGGGTGCGCAACGCCTGCCAGAGGGTGCGTACCATCACGGCGATCATCCCGAGGAAGATGATCATCGCGAGTCCGATCATCACGTAGAGCAAGGGGCTGACCTGCACCCGCCCGAAGAAGATTAGGCGTGCCAGCATGGCAAAAAGGACATAGAGGGTCACCGTCGCGATGGCGTGCGGCGCGATCGGCCCCCAACGCTCGATGATCCGCGCACGCAACGTGGTCAGCCGCCTGGGGGCGGGCTCTTCGGCAATCGCGATCGGCTCGACGAGGACGCGCTTCCGGCGTTTTTCCACCCCGACGGTCATCCTTCTCCCGCGCCTTTCTCCGGCGTCATTGCTCCCAGTAACTGACGCAGGACCGGCACGGCTTGCGCGGTTGCCCGTGCCCGATGGCTGATCCGGTTCTTTTCCTCCAGCGTGAGTTCCGCTAACGTTAGCCCGCGTTCGGGGATGAGGAAGAGAGAATCATACCCGAAGCCGCCGCTACCGCGCGGCTCGGTGATCACCCGGCCCTCGAACGTCTCTTCGACAGTCTCGATCGTCCCATCGGGCAACGCAATGGCGATGGCGCAGTGGAACCGTGCGGTACGTGCCGCCTCGGGCACCCGCGCGAGTTCCGCGATCAGGCGCTGGCGGTTGGCCTCGTCGTTGGACTCTTCGCCCGCATAACGGGCCGAGCGGACGCCGGGGGCACCAGCCAGGCCATCGACCGCCAGGCCGGAGTCATCCGCGAGTGCGGGGAAACCGCTTCCTTCGGCGGCGTGGCGGGCCTTGAGGATCGCATTCTCCGCGAACGTCTCGCCCGTCTCGGGCGGCGCGCTGAGGCCGACAGCCGCGAGGCCCAGGACGTGCAACGACAGCCCCGCCTCGGCCAGGAGACGCTCGAACTCGATCACTTTCCCCGGATTCGCCGTCGCCAGTACCAGTGTATGCACGCGCCTCTCACCTATCCCCATCGCCCTGGTATCGGGGCAATTTCCAGTCTCGTGTCAGCGGCTATCGCTTGCCATACGGCGTTACAGCGGTAAGCCGAAGAGTTCGATCGTATTCGCGCCCGTCGCCGCGATAATCTCCTCGACCGTCAGACCGCGCGCCGTCGCGATTGCCTCCGCCGTGAAGCGGAGGAAGGCCGGTTCATTGCGTTTCCCGCGCCGCGCCTGCGGCGCGAGATAGGGACAATCGGTCTCCAGCAACAACCGGTTGAGCGGGATCAGTCGCGCCAACTCACGCTGATGATCGGCCTTCGGGTAACTGACCGGCCCGGTCAGTGAGATGTGCAAACCGAGCGCGAGCGCCCGTTCCGCCACTTCCAGCGACCCGGAAAAAGAATGCAGCACCCCGTTCCCGATCCCCGCCTCGGCGAGGGTCGCCACCGTCTCCTCTTCCGCCGCGCGACTGTGCAGTACTACCGGCAATCCGCACTCTTGCGCGAGCGCGAGTTGGGCGCGAAACGCGCCGCGCTGCTGATCGTGTGGCGCGTAATCGCGATAGAAGTCGAGCCCGATCTCGCCCAGTCCCACCACGCGCGGGTGGCGTAACGCCTCTCGTAAGCGCTCGGCGACCGCCGTATCCCACGCTTGGGCCTCGTGTGGATGCAGACCCAAGACTGCGTAAATCGCGGGCTGCGCCGTGGCGAGCGCCAGAGTCGTCGCCCAACGTGCCTCGTTGAAGCCGACATTGATGATCTGGCCGACTCCGGCGGCTCGCGCCCGGTCGAGCGCCGCCTCGCGGTCCGCGTCGAAGGCCGCGTCGTCCAGGTGTGCGTGTGAGTCGATCAGCATCTGGCGTACCCCTCGGGTCAATCAATCTGATCAACAGCCCTGGTTGGAGGCCGCGCCGATCCCATCTTCATTAACGCGCCGTGCCCGCCCGATCGTTTCGCTCTCGGCACTGCGGGCCTGAATCGGTGGCACCGCTCGGCGCGTGTCTGTTTCGTCTTGTCGCGCGCCTCGCCAGCGAGTAGCGGCAATTTTAGCGCAATATGTACGCCCTCACATCGGTCGTGAGGCTGATCCTGTGCCGGTTTGTCACACGATCGCGGCGCAGATGTCCGTTACGTAGCCTTATCGCTCGCCTGCTGCTGCCACGCCCGCACAACTTCCTGCGTCGCCAGCCCGTCGCGCGCCATCTGCACGACCAACGCCTCGACCGAGGGAAAGTTTTCCTCGGGACGTAGCCATTCGAGGAAGTGGAGTGCGAGCGGCCGATCATAGAGGTCGCCGCTCCAATCGAGCAGGTGTGCCTCCACCTGACGCTCGCCGTTGTCGAAGACCGGGCGCACGCCAATCGCCGTCATCGCCGGATAGGCGGTCACGATCTCCGGCACATCGACCACTGTTGCATAGACGCCGAGCGCCGGGACGACCAACTCGGCGCCCTGTTCGAGATTCGCCGTCGGATAGCCGATCGTCCGGCCCCGCTTGGCCCCGTGGACGACCGTCCCGGTGAGGGCGTAGGGTCGCCCCAAGAGCTTCGCCGCCAGCCCGACATTGCCCGCCACGATATGCCGCCGGATATTGGTGGCGCTGATCATCTCCGTCCCCTGCAACCGGATCCGTTCCATCGTATGCGTCGTGTAGCCATGCTCGCGGCCAATCTCGGTCAGGCGCTCCGGCGTGCCGCCTCGGCGGTAGCCGAGCGCGAAGTCGGCCCCGATCCATAACTCCCGTAGCGCCGTTGTGGCGACGAGTTGCGCGATGAACTCCTCGGCCGTCTGCCGCGAGAAGTCGAGCGAGAAGGGGAGGATCGCGACTGCATCGACGCCGCTCGCCGCGAGCAGGGCCGTTTTCAGTGGCGCGGTCGTCAGGCGCTGTGTCGGAGCCTCGGGGCGAAAGATCGCCTCCGGGTGTGGCTCGAAGGTGATCGCCAGCGAGCGCCAGCCCTGATCGCGTGCGCTCGCCACGGCTTGCCCGATGAGGTGTTGATGGCCGAGGTGGACACCGTCGAAACGCCCGATCGTGACGGCGTAGGGACCGGTGCCGGTCAACTCTGCCAGATCGTATACGACGTGCGCGAGCCGTCCTTCGTTCATTGCCCTTCGTTTCTCGTGCATGGGCTGTCGATCACAGCGCCACTACCTTCTCGGGTCGCCAGGCGTCTCGCTCCCCATCGAAGCGGCCTAGCCCCAACCAATCGCCCTCAGTCGAATAGGCGCGGCAATGTTCGCCCGCGGTGCCGCCCCCGACGCGCAGGTCTTTCCCCTGTCGCCAGGCCAGCGTCCCCGCCTCGTCCAGGACGATCACCGGCCAGTCGAGCAGCGCTTCGTCGGGGTGTAAGGCCAACTCCGGCCACGGTGTCGTCGTGAACTCTTCCGCCAGCGCGTCCAGGGTTAGCGCCTGATCGAGGAAGAACGGGCCGGTGCGAAGTCGCGATAACCGGGCGAGGTGTGCCCCGCAGCCGAGTGCCGCGCCCAGATCGCGGGCGATCGCTCGGATATAGGACCCCTTGCTGCAATCGATCAGCAGACGCGCGATCGGCGGCTCCCAACCGAGGAGAGCCAGGGTATCGATCCTGATCTGGCGCGGTGGGCGTTCGACGATTTCACCCGCGCGGGCGATCTCGTAGAGCTTGCGACCCCCCTGCTTGATCGCCGCGTACATCGGCGGCACCTGGGCAATCGCGCCCCGGAACGGTTCGAGCGCGCGGTCGAGTTCCTCTGCGGTGATCTGCGGGACCGGTGCCTCTGTGGTGATCAGCCCATCCTGATCGTCGGTGTTGGTGCTGATCCCGAACGCAACCTCGGCATAATAAGTCTTCCCGGCATCTTGCAGATACTCGATGATCTTCGTCGCCGCGCCGAGACAGACCGGCAGAACCCCGGTTGCCGCAGGGTCCAGGGTGCCGGTATGGCCGACTTTCCGTTCGCCGGTGATCCGTCGGACCCGCGCGACAACGTCGTGCGAGGTCCAACCGACCTCCTTATCGATCACCAGAATCCCGTCCAGGCTCATTCCCGCCCTTATGCTTGTGCAATTTCATCAAGCGCGATGCGTCGCGCCGCGCCCCATTATACCGCCTTGTCAGGCGCATGAGGCGGCGCGCAGTCTGCCGAGAAGCGGTCGCCTTTCGAACGATTATGACGTGCGTTGGCACCATCCTTGCAAAACACGCTGCTTACGAAGAGGGCGCAGTGTGTGAATCTCTCGTCATCAGGGTACACGGTGTGCTCTGGCAATCGACTGTCACTACCGGGATACGGAGGGGGAGACCAGTGCAAAAGTTGCGACACTATCTGACGATGGGCGGGCTTGCTGTGGGCCTGAGCGTTCTGGCGGCCTGTGGGGCAAGTCCCACTGCCACGACCGCGCCTGCCGCATCAACCGCCCCGACGACGGTGGCGACAGCGCGGCCAAGCACCGCGCCAGCCGCGAGCGCGACGACCGGCACAAGTAGCACGGCTGCCGTGGCGACGCGCACGACGAGCGCCGCGACGGCGAGCGCTGTTACCCCGGCTGCTGCGACGGCGACTCGCGCCAGTACCTCGACCGCCGGTACCGCGACCTCCGGGACCGCCACGCGCACCGGTTCGCCAACCGCTGCTGTCTTGCCCGCGCAAGCGGTTACCGCGTTACAGCGACTCGATAACTCGCGCCAGGCATGGGTCTTCTCCGGGTTCACCGTTGCCGGGTTTTCTGGGGATCTCAGTCCCGTCTTCGAGTACAACGGTGGGAACAAGAAGGTCACCCTCGCTGCGGCGGGCGCGAATATCGAAGCCTATCAGGTCGGCGGTAGCCTCTACGTCCGCGCACCAATCGGCGGCGTGATCCAGGCCGATAGCGGCAACCCACTTGCGGCTCCGGCACAGACGTTGTTCAGCACGCCACCCGCGCTGTTGAGTGCGCTGGTGCCCGCGAACACGTCGTACACGATCGCCGGGACCGAGACGGTCAACGGGCGGCAGGCGACACGCTACACCGCCAACGTCGCTATCTCCGACCTTTCGATCGTCAACCCGGCGCTGGCCGGGCAGGGTGGCACCGCCGCCACGACCGTCTGGGTTGATACGACGCAGGGTGTCCTCGTTGCCTTGCAGTCGAATATCACCGCTACATCATCGAATACCACCGCGACCGCGCGCCTCGACGTGACGAACATCGGCCAGGTGGCCCCGATCGCTGTCCCGCGCTAAGGGGCACTATTCGGGATTCGGGCGAGGCAACCTTTCGAAGCGGGGCGAGCAGCAATGCTCGCCCCACGGCTTATGCGTGAGGCGTTGCCGACGCTGGCTGGTGGTTGAAACCGCCAGCCATCTCCGACGCATAAGTCCTGTGTTCACCCCGTCTTTGTCGTTCTGCCGCCCTGGATTCCCGTGCTAGAATGAGGCCGTTGTCATCTGCGAAGCCGCAACGGAGCGGATACGAAGGAGGCCCGATGAGCGAGCTACAGAATGCCGAGCGGCAACTGATTGGCGATATCTGGACCAGCGATGAGCCATATCTGAATCTCCTCCACCTCTGCGACGATATCGGCAGCCGCTGGGCGGGGAGCCCGAGCGAGCACGCGGCGGGGGAGTTCATTCAGAGCAAGCTTGTCGCCTATGGCCTGCAGAACGTCCATCTGGAGCTGGTGCAGTTCGGCGCGTGGGAGCGTGGCGAGGCGACCCTGCGGATGACCGCGCCGGTCGAGCGTGTTTTCTCCTGCGTCGCGTTGCCGTATTGTCCAGCCGGAGAAATCGAGGGCGAACTGATCGATGTCGGCGACGGCGAAGAGGACGATTTCGTGCGGCTCGGCGAGGCTGTGCGTGGCAAGATCGCCATCAGCGCCGCCGAGACGAATCCGGTCGGTCGCCCGAGCGGCAAGCTGAGCCACCGTTCCGACAAGTTGGCTCGCGCGGTTGCCGCCGGGGCGCTGGCCTTCGTCTTCGTCAACCAGAATCCGGGATTGCTGCACATCACCGGTGGTATCGGCGCTCCCGGTGGCAAGCCCGCGCCGATCATCGGGATCGGCGTCTCCTGGGAGACCGGCTCCGCGATCCTACGCCTGGCGAAGCGTGAGGGCGGGCCGGGCCGACTCGCCATCTGCACCGGCGGGCGCTTCTTCGACAACACCTCCTACAATGTCGTCGGCGATATCCCCGGTTCGCGCCAGCCCGAAGAACTGGTGCTGGCCGGCGCGCACTATGACGGGCACGATATCTCCCAGGGCGCACTCGACGATGGCGCGGGGACGGTGGTCGGGATGGAGGCGGCGCGGGCGCTCGCGGCCCTGCCGCGCGAGACGATCGGGCGGACGATCCGTGTGGTCCTCTTCTGCGGCGAGGAAGTGGGCCTCTTCGGCTCCTGGGCGTACACCGCCGCCCACGCCGATGAAGCGACGCGGACACGGTTCATGCTCAACCTTGATACCGCCGGACGTGGCAAGGGTGGCTCCGAGTCGCTGATGCTGACCGGTGCGCCGGACCTGATTCCCTACTTCGCGGAGCACGCGCTGGCCGCGAAGTATGATTACCCGGTGACGCATCGCTTCCAGTCGCACTCCGATCACTTCCCCTATGCCCTGCGCGGTATCCCGACCGCGACCCTCAGCAGCCCCGACGATAAGTCCACGCTGGTCGGGCGCGGCTGGGGCCATACCGAGGCCGACACCGTCGATAAGGCAACCTTGCGCGGTTTACAGATGGCCGCCGTCTTGACGGCGCGCGTCCTCTTCCAGGTTGCGGGGGATGCCGAGTTCCCTGGACGCCGCCGCAGCCGCGAGGAGGTTCTGACGCAGGTGCGCGACGCCGGCCTGGAAGACCGCCTAAGCCGCGCGGGGCGGCTCGAACTCGCGGGAAGCTGATCGCGCCCGGCGACAGTCTCTCGTCAGAATGGCCCCGTGATCAGCTCGATCGCGGGGCCATTCTGCATTATTTCCGCACCATTCCTTGTCCGACACGCTCTGGCAGCGATCTTGCCTTGAGCGACGGGTTGCTGCGGCAGAGGTCATCGGCAGGCGTTCTAGGGCGTGCGACATATTGATGGCGGTAGTTCGTCGTGGTGATTGCTGAGGTGGGCGATGAATGGGGAAATCACACTGCGGCTGACCAATCGGGCGTTGTTCCTGGCCCTGGGCGCGCTCGGCTTCGCCTGGCTGCTGATGCACGCTACCCATATTTTTGTGGTCCTCTTCGTCGCCGTGCTGCTGGCCGCCGCCGTCTCGACGGTGGCGCGACGGTTAGAGCAGTTCCACATCAAGCGAGGGATCGCGATCCTGCTGACCTATCTCGCGATCATTGCGATCCTGGCCGGGGTGATCGGCCTGATCGTCCCGCTGATCAGCGGTGAGGTGAAGCTTTTGCGCGAAAACTTGCCGCGCTATGAGCTCCAGGCAAATGAGTTGCTGGCCCGTTTGCCGCAGCAGAATGGGCAGACTTTGCGGGTCAACGATCTCGTCGGGCAGGCGGCGGGGGCGTTGCAGGGTCTGGCGGTTGAGGCCGGGCGGAGCGTGGTCGATATCGGTGCCAATCTGGTGACGATCCTGCTGATCTTCGTGATCGCCTATTTCCTGGCCGCCGACGAGCGTTTCGCGCAACTCGTGGTCGGGCGCTTCTTCCCGCCTGCACGTCGCCCGCGCGCCCTGAAAGTCATGTCGAAGATGGGCGATGGATTGGGCTTCTGGGTGCGGGCGCAGGTGTTGCTGGCCCTCTTCTTCGGAGTCGCGTTCGGGATCGGCCTCGCGGTGATGCGGATGCCGTATGCCCTGACCCTCGGCGTGATCGGCGGTGTGCTGGAGATCATCCCCTACGTCGGTGGCTTCATCACGATCGTGCTGGCGGTGCTGATCGCCGCGACGACCGGGAAGCTCTGGCTGGTGATCGCCGCGATCGTTTGGTACACTCTGGTGGTCAATCTCGAAGCGCATATCGTCGCCCCGAAGATGGTCGGCGAGATCGTCGGCTTGCATCCGCTGGTCGTCGTCGTCTCGCTCTTCCTGGGCGCGGAACTGCTCGGTGTTCTGGGGGCGCTGCTGGCCGTGCCGATCGCCGTCCTGATCCAGACGCTGCTCGACGAGTTCTACACCTTTGGGGAGCGGGCCGGTGATCCCGCCCTTGAAGCGGGCGAACAGGTGCAAACCTTGCCGCTGCAACCGGGCGCACAGACTGACAGTTCGACGTAAGCGTTAAGCTTGCGCTACGCCGTAACAACGAGTGCGGGGCCGGGAGATCATCTCCCGGCCCCGCGCTCGTGTATCTTAGATCGGTAGTGACTGTGTGCCTTACTTGGCGACGCCGGTCGCGTCGACCACCGCCGGGCTCTGCTCGCCGATCGCCCAGTCGGTCCAGATCTCGCCGGTGATATACTCCTGCGCGTCGAGCGCAGCCATACAGCCCTCGCCCGCCGCCGTGATCGCCTGGCGATAACGGTGATCGCGCACATCGCCCGCAACGAAGACGCCGGGGATATTGGAGGCGGTGTGCTCCTTGGCGATCAGGTAACCGCTCTCGTCCATATCGAGCTGACCCTTGAATATCTCGGTATTCGGGCGATGGCCGATCGCCACGAAGACGCCCGCCACCGGCAACTCCGACTCCGCGCCGGTCTTCTTGTCCTTCAAGCGGATCCCGCTGACCGACTTGTCGCCGACGATCTCCGCGATCTCATTGCCCAAGGCCCACGCGATCTTCGGATTCTTGCGTGCCCGCTCCTGCATGATGTGCGAGGCGCGCAACTCTTCGCGGCGGTGGATAATCGTCACCTTGGAAGCGTGCTGAGTTAGATAGGTCGCCTCTTCCATCGCCGTGTCGCCGCCGCCGACGACCGCGATCTCCTTGTTGCGGAAGAAGGCGCCGTCACAGGTGGCACACGACGAGACGCCGCGACCGCGCAGCCGCTCCTCGGACTCCAACCCCAGCCAGAGGGCTGAGGCACCGGTGGCGATGATCATCGCCTTGCCGTAGTACGCCTCTTCATAGTCGTCCTCGCCGACGTAGGCCGTCAGCGGGCGTTGCGAGAAATCGACGCGGGTCACGTCGTCTTCGACCAGTTCGGTCCCGAAGCGGAGTGCCTGCTCGCGCATCTGCCCCATCAACTCCGGCCCCATGACCCCATTCGCGAAGCCAGGGAAATTCTCGACCTCGGTCGTCAGCATCAGTTGCCCACCCGGCGTGCCGCCAGCCAGCAGGCCGGTGATCAGCAGGGTCTTCAGGTTGGCGCGCGAGGCGTAGACCGCTGCCGTCCAGCCCGAAGGGCCTGAGCCGATGATCACCACGTCGTAGTATTTCCCGCTCTTTTTCTCGTCCATTGTTATTCTTCTCCTGTCAGCGATCACTCGCGCCACCGCTTCGTGTCCGCTGCGTGATTCCGTCATAGTCTATAACGTGCGGCGTGGTGGCGCATTCCCGCCATTTGGAGCTGGAGTATAGCGGGTGTGGCGCAACGCCAATGCCAACGACCGGAGTGTCGGCAGTGGCGTTTGTAGTGGGTGTCGCAGCGGGACCGGGATGGTCAAGCTTCCCGGCCCCGCTGGCCTGTTCGTTATTGCGCGACCGTAGCCTGTGCCGCGCGGGGCTCCTTGATGTCGAGCGACTTCGTCTCGATGATCGGCGTGATGAAGGCGATGAAGTCGTCGATCGTCATCGCGCCGAGCTGTTCTTCCGTGCGGAGGCGGACCGACACCGCGCCAGCTTCGATGTCGCGGTCGCCCGCGACGAGCATGTAGGGGATCTTCTGCACCTGCGCCGCGCGGATCTTATTGTTCATCCGGTTGTTGCTACTATCGACCTCTGCGCGAATCCCCGCCGCCGCGAGCTTCCCCGCCACTTCCTGCATGTACGGAAGGTGCCGGTCGGCGATCGGGATGAGCTTTGCCTGCACCGGCGACAGCCAGACCGGGAACGCCCCCGCGAAATGCTCGATGATCACGCCCAGGAAGCGCTCCGTCGAGCCGGTCACCGCACGGTGCAGGACGACCGGCGTGTGGGCCGCGCCATCCTCGGCGATGTATTCGCAGTTGAGGCGACCGGGCTGGATGAAATCGACCTGAATCGTCGAGAGTTGCCATTCGCGGCCGAGGGCGTCTTTCGCCATGAAGTCGGCCTTCGGCCCGTAGAATGCCGCCTCACCTTCGGCAGCATCGTAGGCGACGCCGTTGGCGTCGAGTGAGGCGCGCAGCGCCGTGATCGCCTTGCTCCACTTCTCCGGGTCGTTGACAAACTTCCCTTCGCCGCCGGGCAGGGAAAGCTGCACCCGGTAGTCGGTCAGGCCGTACGTCTCCAACACTTCTCTGATCAAGTGGAGGCAGCGGCTGAACTCCTCCTGGATCTGGTCCTCCGTGCAGAAGATGTGGCAGTCGTCCTGCGTCAGCGCCCGCACGCGCGTCAGGCCGGAGAGTGTCCCGCTGAGCTCGTAGCGGTAGAGGGTGGCGAACTCCGCCATCCGTAGCGGCAGATCGCGGTAGGAGTGGACCCCCATCTCGTTGTAGAGGCTCATATGTGAGGGGCAGTTCATCGGCTTCAGCCGGAACGTCACATCCTCATCGACCATCGGCGGGAACATCACGTCCGAGTAGTTGTCATAATGTCCCGACTTCCGGTAGAGGCTCTCCTTGACCAGATGGCCCGTCCAGACGTGCTCGTAAGCGTAGCGCGTCTGCGTCTCGCGGACGTAGCGCTCCATCTGGTAGCGCAACTGCTCGCCCTTCGGGGAGAAGAGGGGGATCCCCGCACCGACATCGTCGTTGAAATAGAAGAGCCCGAGTTCGCGCCCCAGCTTGCGGTGGTCGCGCTTGCGTGCCTCTTCGAGCAGGACGAGGTAGGCATCCAGTTCCGCCTGCGTCGGCCACGCCGTCCCGTAGATCCGTTGCAGCATCGGGCGCTTCTCGTCGCCGCGCCAGTAGGCCCCGGCCACGCTCATCAGCTTGATCGCACCGATTCCCTTGGTCGAGTCGAGGTGCGGGCCGCGACAGAGATCGACGAAGGGACCGTTGCGATAGAGCGAGATCGCTTCACCTTCCGGCAGATCGCGGATCAGTTCTTCCTTGTATGGTTGGCCCGTGAAATATGCGAGCGCCGCCTCGCGCGTTGGGAAGACCTCCGACTCGAACTTCTCGTCGGCGGCGATGTGCGCGCGCATCCGCGCCTCGATCGCCTCAAGGTCGTCGGGCGTCAGCGGGCGTGGCAGATCGAGATCGTAATAGAAACCGTCCTCGATCGGCGGCCCGATTCCCAGTTTTGCTTCGGGGAAGAGGTCAAGGACCGCTTCGGCCATGACATGCGCCGCCGAGTGGCGCATCCGTTCCAGATCGTTCATTGGTTTGCTCCGTTCGTAGGGATCGGTAGCCAGTAGCCCGTAGTCAGTATCTGGTAGCGGGTTATGGTCACGTCGGGCGGCGAGTGACCCGCACCGACGTGTCGGTAGTATCCGGTTCGGTCATCGTGATCACCCCCTTCCCGTGGTGTTTGCTCTCCACAACGCGCCGCGTGGTACGGTGCGATGCTGCATCGGTGGTCGCAACGCGGCACTTAAAACACAAAACCGGCATCCACTCAGGGACGCCGGCTCAACACCGCGTGGTTCCACCCAATTTCCGCCCGGCCACCATCCTGGCGACAAGACGCTCGTGATGCCGGTAACGGTGGCAACCGGAACGGCCTACGCGGGTGGCAAGGCAGAGCCACCGTTCGGCGTTCGGCTCACGGGGGGTCTCCGATGATTCGCCTGCCGCGAGGGTCTTCCACCCGCTGGACCTTCGTCGCTGACGGCGCGTGATCACGGCGCTGTCCCGTTCACAGCCTTGCCCCAATCGTAACGATCGTTGGTGTTCTTGTCAATCCTCGCTGCGCTGTTCGCGTCGATACATACCTGCTTTTTCACCAACGCTCGCGACGCGACGGGAGGCAAAGGTCATAGATGGCGCAGATCCGCGAGCAGAGATCGAGCAGTAAGAGCAACGGTAGGAGGATGTATTGACGTTTGGGTAGCGTAACGCCTATATCGCGGTGTAATGCGATGAGGTCGCGATAACGCCGTTCTAATAAGACACCCAGCAGGAAGAGGGCAACCTGCCTGATCTGACGTATGGGGAAATTACCGATCTTTATAGGGATCAAGAGTGGTCCGAGTATTACTGGGCCGAGCAATAGTCGAGGGAGTGTTCTCAAAATCAGCGCGCGGTCACGATAACGCAGCCCTATCCGCCAATCGTTCCGCAGCCACCGCGAATTGCGTCGCAAGAAATGAGGTACAGTGCAGGGATAGGTCGACATTGCCGCCGTATTGATGAAGCGGATATGAAAACCGTGTGCGCGCAGGCGTAGCGCGAGATCGAGATCGCCCCCGCTCGGTAGTTCTGGCGCGAAGCCACCGACCGCCAGCAGCGCCGAGCGTAGTACGGCACAGTTCCCACCGAGCAGGCCAGGGCTGTCGGGCTTGCGTTGCCGCGAGAAGGCGTGCTCGATACTCCAAGAATAGAGGGGGAGTGGTTTGCACCATTCCTCGCTGTGTGGACGGTAGGTGCCGGTTGTCGCCACCGCTGTACCGGCGATGAGCGGGGCGACGAGCGCTTCGAAAGTCTCCTGGGTCAAGAACGAATCGCCATCGAGAAAATAGATGATCTCACCGCGAGCGTGGGTTAAGAGCATCCGCAACGCACGTTGCCTCCCCTGCCCGGGGCGTTGCTCTATGACCGTAATTCGTTTGTCGACGTGGCGACAGGCTTCGGCAAAGGTGCCATCATCGCCGCCCGCCGCGACGAGGATTTGCAGATCGGGCCAGCGGAGTGCGCGGAGCGCCGCCAGTGATCTGCCGATGAGACGCCTTTCGCACCATGCAGGCACCAGGATGGTGATCGCTGGAGAACCGTTCACCCCGTATAACATCCTCGCCGTGCTGGTCGCGCACCATACGCTGTAGGCCATATTCTAGCAGCGCCGAGTAGCGTCGCGGTGGCATAGCTCCTGCTGTTCGAGACTTTGCTACCGCGATCCGATTGCGCTTTTGCTGTACGTTCAATACAATACAGTATGAGCAGCTTTGCCGTGGAAGGATAGGTTCCGGTGGCGCGCATTCTGGCCCTGGCGAATCAGAAAGGTGGCGTCGGGAAAACGACGAGCACCGTGAACCTGAGCGCCTATCTGGCTGCGCGCGGCTTCCGCACCTTGCTGATCGACATCGACCCTCAGGGTAATGCCACTAGCAGTTTGGGGATCGACAAAGCGGCGTGTCCCTATGCCATCTATGACGCGCTGCTCGATGGCACGCCGCTGGCACAGATGATCGTCCCGAGCGGGCAGGAGCGCCTGTCGCTCGTCCCATCCACTTCCGTGTTGCTCGGCTCGGAGACCGAGGCCGCGCTCACCAATGTCGATCAGCGTGAGCATCGTCTGGTCGATGCGCTGAAATCGCTGCCCGAAGATAGTTTCGACCTTATCCTGATCGATTGCCCCCCCTCACTCGGCTTGCTGACGCTCAATGCGCTGGTGGCGGCGGAAGGGGTGATCATCCCGATCCAGTGCGAGTTCCTGGCGCTGGAAGGGCTGGTACAACTCTCCAACAATATCCAACTCGTCAAGCGCACCTTTAACTCGCGACTTGAAATCCTCGGGGTGCTGCTGACGATGTACGACGCGCGCACACGCCTCTCGGCACAGGTGGCCGAAGAGGTGCGGCGCTTCTTCCCCAATCGCCTGTTCGCCTCGACCATCCCGCGCGGGATCCACCTGGCCGAGGCGCCCTCATACGGGCAGAGTATCCTGGCGTATGATCCGGCCTCGCGCGGGGCACTGGCCTATGCTGCGGCCGCCGATGAGACGATTACGCGGCTCGGGCTGACCCCGCCGCCGCTACCGATTCCTGAACCGGAGGTGAGTGCGACCGCTGAGAACGGGTTGGTCTCCCGCGTGGCGGCACGCTTGGCACGCCCCTTCCGGGGCGGGGCGAGCGTGGCCGATTGATGCACATGGTGCTGTATCGTGCGACTCGGTTTCGTTTGTTTGATTTGCAGTGCCCGCTGTGCGCGGGCATTATTGTCGGTGGCAAAAGGTGGCGAACACGTTATAGTATACGGGGAATAGATCGCGATTCGCCGATGTTTTCTCTCTAATATGTCGCGCGAATGATCCGGGCGGGGCCAGGGAAAGGTCGCCAAGCGGATCGGGATAACAACAGTAATTCGGGGGTGAGATGGAACGGCTGAGCGGCGGGCTGGTGATGGAAGCGGAGAATGCGGCGTATAGTGAGAAGTTTGTAAAAGAGGGCCTTACGTTCGACGATGTGTTGCTGCTTCCAGCAGAATCGTCCGTCCTGCCCAAGGATCTCTCTACCGGCACACGACTGACCCGGTCGATCAATCTGAATATCCCGATCGCTTCCGCCGCGATGGATACCGTGACCGAAGCCCGGATGGCGATCGCGCTGGCCCGCGAGGGAGGTATCGGCGTTATCCACCGGAACCTCTCGATCGAGGATCAGGTCGCCGAGGTCGATAAGGTCAAGCGCTCCGAGTCGGGGATGATCGTCGAACCGGTCACCTTGCAGGCCCACCATCGCGTCGCCGATGCCCTGGAGTTGATGGAGCATTACCATATCTCCGGCGTGCCGATCACCGATGATGCCGGCAAGCTTGTCGGTATCCTTACCAATCGCGACTTGCGCTTCGAGCAGGATGTCGAGCAAGAGATCTCTAATGTCATGACATCGAGTAACCTCGTTACCGTACCGGTCGGTACGACCCTCGATGATGCGAAAGAGATTCTCTACCGCAACAAGATCGAGAAGCTGCCGGTTGTCGATGCACAGGGTTGTCTCAAGGGGTTGATCACCGTCAAGGATATCCAGAAGCGGATTCAGTTCCCGAACGCGACGAAAGACAAGCAGGGTCGCCTGCGGGTCGGCGCGGCGATCGGCGTCGGCCCTTACGAGTTGGAGCGGGCGGCGGCGCTGATCGATGACGCGGTCGATGTCCTCTTCCTCGATAGCTCGCACGCGCACTCGATCGGCGTAATCGAGATGGTGCGGCAGATCAAGGCGCGCTGGAACGTGCAACTGGTCGCTGGCAACATCGCGACCGCCGCCGCCGCCGAGGCGCTGATCGACGCCGGTGCCGACGCGATCAAGGTCGGAATCGGGCCGGGGTCGATCTGCACCACGCGCGTCGTCGCGGGGACCGGTGTCCCGCAGATCACCGCGATTTACGACTGCGCCCAGGTCGCCGCGCGCTACGGTATCCCGGTCATCGCCGATGGCGGCGTGCAGTACTCCGGTGATCTCGCGAAGGCGATCGCCGCCGGGGCCGATGTCGTGATGCTCGGCAGCCTGCTGGCCGGCACCGACGAAAGTCCGGGCGAGGTCGTCCTCTATCGTGGCGAGCGGTTCAAGGAATATCGCGGCATGGGTTCGATGGGGGCGATGCGGGCGCGCTCGTTCTCGAAAGATCGGTATTTCCAGGCCGATGTCGCCAACGTCTCGAAGCTGGTGCCGGAAGGGATCGAAGGGCGCGTCCAGTACAAAGGCCCGCTGACCAATATCGCCTACCAACTCGTCGGCGGGCTGCGGCAGGCGATGGGCTACTGCGGCGCCCCCGATATCGAGGCGATGAAGACACGCACCCGCTTCATTCGCATCACCGGCGCGGGCCTGCGGGAGAGCCACCCGCACGACATCATCATCACCAAAGAGTCGCCGAACTACCGCCCGAACTAACCAACCGGTGCGTTTCCAGACTGACAATAGGCGCGGCCAGCGGAATATTCCGCTGGCCGCACTGCTTGGTTACGTCACCACGCTGTACGACGAAGAGGGCAGTCGCTCGGTCTTTGTCTTTCCTCTACGCCCAGTTACGCGAAGAAATCCTTGTCCTCGTCGCGCAGGTAGGCTTGCGCCTTCTCCGGGATAAGGTTGACGCCCATGCCAGGGCGGTCCCAGACCTCGATGAAGCTGTCCTGAACGATCGGATCGGGCAACCCTTCCACGATGTCGTACCACCACGACGGCTTGCCAGTCGGGTACTCGAAGGCGATGTAGTTGTGCGGCAGCGTCGCGCAGACCTGGACCAGTGCCGCGAGGCCGAGCAGCCCATCGCCGGTGCCGTGCGGGGCCATCAGGATGCCGTGGAGGTCGGCATATTCCGCGATCCACTTCAGTTCCGCGATCCCGCCCACATCGGCCGGGTCGGGGCCGACGATGTTGACCGCGTGGGTCTCGATCAGTTCCTTGAAGTTCTGCCGCAGGTAGATCTGCTCGCCGGTGTGGATCGGGGTCGAGGTGGCGCGGGTCACGTCGCGATAGAGATCGGCGTTGACGTAGGGGATATAGTCGCCGGTGAGCAGGTCTTCGAGCCACATCACGTTGAGGGGTTCCAGCGCCCTGGCGAGGCGGATGGCGTCGGGGACGGTCCAGCCGGGGCCGCAGTCGAGCGCCAGGCCGACCTCGTCGCCGGTAACCTCCTTCATCGCGGTGACGCAGGCGATGACATGTTTCAAGCCCTTCTCGGTCAGCGGGCCACGATCGGTCCAGTTGCGGAAGGGGCCGGCTTGCTCCTCGCCGTAGCGGAACTCGGGCTTCCCACGGAACATCTGCCCGTGGTAGGCGATCCCCTGCTTGACGATCGAAAAACCTTCCTGTGCCGCCAGCATCTGCCGGATATTCGCGGCGTAGCCTTCCGGCGTATTGTCGGCCACGGGCGTCCGCACCGCGCCGTTGTAGACGCGGACCTTGTCGCGGACCTTGCCGCCGAGGAGCTTGTAGACCGGTACCCCCGCCGCCTTGCCGGCAAGATCCCAGAGGGCCATCTCGATCGCGCTGACCGCGCTGCCGTAGGGCTTGAAGGCGCCGCGCTGGCGGATCCGCAGCAGCACCCGCTCGACGTTGGTCGGGTCCTCCCCGAGCAGCGCGTCCCGGA
>JAABUN010003397.1_pt1 | contig 24789 bp, 21 predicted proteins | sample 5559311 | NCBI WGS metagenome assembly JAABUN01 (sample SAMN10711877, study PRJNA513370) | rock metagenome | isolation source: Antarctica rocks | place: Antarctica: Victoria Land, Siegfried Peak sud
CGTCCTGTCACGTCAGAGGTTACAGTGTCGTCTTATCGCAGGTCAAGTGCTCTAGCTGCTGGTCAGGGGCACCGGTCGGAATCGGTGCGAGACATGTTCAAATCCTGTCACCCCGACCCACGTTTACGCAGGTCACAGGATTGCGTGCCGTTCGATGCGAGCCCGATAGGCTGCCGTACAGCAGCGAAGTACAGCAATGGGTGCTCATTCGAGCAACGTCGCGCACGTCCGGGGGCATGGTGTCCAGACTATTATGCCGCACACAACAGTGGGCGTGAGGTCAACACGCCGCCAGACTCTTAAGAGATCCCATCGCAACAAAAGATAGTGGAAGCAGAAGACGGTAGAGGCGACGCCGCGAGTCACCACTGTCGGCATAATGGACTCGACACTCACGGCGTAGTTCGATTGACACCCGACGGGTCGTCCGTCGACCGCTCGGCACGCATCCCAGCGACCAGCTCGGCCAAGCCCGAGCAGCCCGACAGTGTGGAACGGCGACCGCCCAGCAGCCACCACCACGAAGGGGTCCTCGCCCACCACATCGGTCCACTCCACGGGCAACGAGAGCAGCAACCTGTTCGGGTCAAGCACGTAGACACGGTCGGCGCGCCAGCTCCGGCGCCGCTTGACGAACTCGAGTTCCTCGCCGAACAGCGGATGGAATGGATGCGTCACCCGCACTCGGGTGACATCACCCGGATCATCGCAAGGGCGTGCACTTGACGGTGAGATCGAACGCCGGCGCGGAGGGCCTCAACTCCCGCATCCAGGCGATCAAGGTCTCTGCCCGCGGCTACCGCAACTGGGAGCACTTCAAGACCGCGATCTACTTCCATCTCGGTGGACCGACAACTCTACCCAGACACACCATGACCCACGGACGTCCCGGAAGAGCCGCCTTTTCAAAGCATCGGATGACGTCGCGGGGGCTTAGGCATAGGCGTGTCAATGGCCATTGGATGTGCCCAAGGGACGGTCGTTGAAACCCGCCTGGGTTCAGCAAAGCAGCCGTCTGGCCCGCTCGACGACGGGGGTGTCGACCATGGCGCCGTCGAGAAGGACGACACCGCCACCGGTCATCGCGGCGACGACCCGGCGTGCCCAGTCGATCTCGTCGTCGGACGGGCGTAGCGCCTCGTCGGCCGGCATTAGCTGGGCCGGATGGATGCACAGCTTGCCGCGGAACCCTGAGCGTCGGGCCCGTCGCGAGTCCGCGGAGACGACGGCCGGATCCAGTGAGGGGGTGACGCCGTCGACGGGGGCCGGGATGCCAGCCGCCCGCGAGGCGATGACCAGTCGGGCCCGTGCGTGCCCGACCACCTCGTCCTCTGGGTCGCTCTCAACGTCGGTCGCGAAGTCGAGAGCCCCGAACGCGAGCCGGTCGACGCCGCTTGCGGCGACGGTATCGACGTCGCGGATCCCCATGGCAGACTCGACGAGTCCCACTAGGGCGATGTCGGCGGGCAGGCTGGACCGGAGGTGCGCGGCATCCTCACCACGCTGGCATTTGGGCAGGATGACACCGCGCAACCCGCGGACGGTGGCGAGGACGGCCACATCGTCCGCGTACCAGGGAGTTTCGGCTCCGTTGATCCTTACCCATGCAGATCCGCCGCCCGTCAGCCAGTCGACGACCGCCGTTCGGGCTGCGTCCTTTTCGGCCGGGGCCACGGCGTCCTCTAGGTCGAGTATGACCTCGTCGGCCGAACTGTCGTGAGCCTTCTGAAGGCGGGGTCCAGCGTTGCCGGGGACGAACAGCCACGTCCGCGCAGACCCAACCACCTCAGGAGCCGGCCTGCGGCGCGCGGACCTGGCGCCCACCTCAGACAACGGCATAAGCGTTGGCGGGGCTGCCCACGCCGCGGGGGATGCGCAGGGCTCCAGACACGAGCATGAAGTCGTACGTGCCGGTCCGGGCGCAGTGCTCAGAGAGCTCGCGCAGCCACCAGAACTCGCCGATCGCCATGCCTAGCAAGGGGATCATTCTCCTGTGGAGGAAGCCCTTGGCCCGGTCGACGGGCAGGCACTCGCAGGCGATGTTGTCCCCGGCCACCGCCACGATCCCGTGGTCCCAGAGGAAAGCGGCGGTCGCCTGCGATGACTCCAGCCCAGGGGTGGCCAGACCGTGACCCACCGTGCCGCGCATAGCGTCCCGGTCGGCCCGGTCGAGCGAGCGATACCACTCGATCCAGCCCGTCCGCATGACCAGGAAGTCTCCCTCGCGCAGCTCCACACCTTGTGCATCGGCGACCTCCTCGATGAGGGGTCCAGTGACCTCGAACCGCTCGTCCGGCACGAGCGGGCGGCCCTGCTGCTCGAGGTGCCGGGCGACGTCGACAAGAACACCTCGCCCCATCGGGCCGCGGACTGACCACCGGTCGATGCCGAGAGCGTCGCTGGCGTTAAGGTCCTCCTCGCTGCGGCCACCCCAGTAGCCGTGCTCCTTGAACCGCACGTGGCGTAGCCCGTCCCACTGGCTGGAGAACTGCAGGTAGAGGTTGTCGACCTTGTCGTCGCGGCCGTTACGGGTGACCTCCACGGTGTGCTGGTATGCCGTGCGGTCAGGGAAGATGCCCGGGTCGGGCTCGTTGACCGGGAGGGTGAGGGGGATGACGTTACCGGTGCGGACGAGACGGCTCGCCGCCAGGACCTGGTCCGGGCCGACGCGGTTGAGCGACCCCAGCTCGTCGTCCTTCCCCCAGACGTCCCAAGCGTGGCGCTCACCGGTGTCGGCGACAAGCGGGAGCTGTTCGAAACGGGGCGTGGTCATGATGTCTCCTCGAGGAGTAGGAAGCAGAGGACGCCGAAGCCCTCCTTGGCGCTGAGGGCGGCCGCCTGAACCGGAGTACCTCGAACTGGCGGTCGTGCGGCGTCGCAGAGGATTCGGCCAGGTATTCGATACCCACCCGCCATGTCGACCTGCCCCGCGACGAAGGGCACCTCCTTGGCCCAGCGCTGGTCACCGGTGGCCCGGTGCACGGTCACAGCGGCGGCGACCGTGCCCCTCGTCGGGATCGGCACCCAGTCGTGGGCGGCGGACAGGCACACCCAACAGACGGGGGCCAACGGGAAACGCACCGTGCCGCAAGTCCGGCACTGCTGGAGGACGAGCCGGCCCTCGCCGAGGGCCGCCCAGTGCTGCCGGGTCTCTGGGTGAACCACGGGTGCCGGGCCGAGGTAGCTCCCGGCCGACGGTAGAGAGCCAAGCGACTGCTCGGCCATAGGTGTCTGGTCCCCGTCGGTCATGCCTCACCTCCCACGCCCACGCCGGCGACCCCGGGCACGCCACCCAGGTAGCGCTCACCGATGAGCCGTCTGCTCACCTTGCCGGTCGACGTCGTGGGCACATCGTCGGCCGACACGACGACGAACCGGTCGGGCACCTTGTACGACGAGATTCGTTGCCGCATCCACTGCCGCAGCGCGCCTTGGACCTCGTCCTCGGGACGGTCGGCGGCTCCCTCCAGGACAACGGCGCAGCACAGGCGCTCCTCCCCCGAGTCCCCGAGCGGCCACCCGAAAACCCACGCCTGGTCGACGTCTTCGTGCTGCATCACCAAGGCCTCGACCTCGGCCGGTGACACCGTAATGCCGTTGACCTTGACCACCTCCTTGAGCCGTCCCGCGAAGTGAAGCCGACCCCTGGAGTCCAACCAGCCGAGATCCCCGGTGCGGAACCACCCGTCCGGGGTGAAGGCGCGCTCGTTGCTGGCGGAATCTTCGAGGTAACCCGAGGTCACACAGCCCCGGATCTGAATCTCGCCCATCAGCGCCCCGTCAGACCATGCGAGCACCTTCCCTGTCGAAGCGTCTGCCACCCGCATACCCTGGGTCGGCAGGACGGTTCCCTGGGTATGCATGACCGCATCGAGGTCATCGCCGGCCTCCGTCATGCTGCTGTGACCGTTGCCCTCGGTGAGGCCGTAGACGCTACAAACCTCGTTGACCCCGAGCACCTCGACCGCCAACCGCTTCTCCTCGGGGCTGAACCCCGTTGTCCCGGTGCGCAAGGACGACAGGTCGAACACCTCATGGGACCGGGCGGCGACGAGCTCCCGGGTCATCGGCCCAAGCCCGTAGTAGACGCTGCAGCACTGCCGCTCCATGAATCGGGCCGACTCGACCGGGTGGAACCGCTCCTGCAGGCAGAAGGTCAGCCCGTGGGTGAGGACAACGATAAGCGCGTTGGCACAGCCGTACCCGAAGAAGAGCGGCGACGCCATCCACAGGCGGTCCCCCACGACGATGTGCTGCCGCCGGCCGATCTCGTAGCAGTTCAGGACGAGGTTGCGGTGGTTGAGTACGACGATCTTCGGCTGTGCGCTGCTGCCACTCGTGAAGACATAGAAAGCTGGGTCGTCGGGTCGTGCGATCGGCGCGGAGAGCGCGGTGGCGTGCCCGAGGTCGACTCCTTCGGGGGACGGATCTCCGGATGGCCAGAAGACCGTGCCGCGGAAGCGGCCTGTCGCGGACGCCTCGAGGAGGCCGGCGCTGGCGACCAGCCCGGCGTAGTCCCGACCGAAGAACTGACGGTCGGCGAAGAGCAGGGAGATGTGGGTGCGGTCGACGGCCTCGCGAAGCTCCGACTCCCGGTAGAAAGTACTGAGCGGAACGAAGACGACGCCCGCGTACGCCGCTCCGAGGGCGGCGACGAGCCAACGCCAGCCGTTCGGGACGAGGGCACCGATCACGTCCCCGGGACCCAGCCCGATGGACACGAGGTGACCGGCGAACCGCCGTGCGCTGCCCGCGAGCTCTCCCGCCGTAGCCGTGTGGTCGTCGGCGACGACGAGCTCCTGGTTGGGGTAGAGGGCCGCGTATGCGTCGAGGACGGCAGGTAGGGTCGGCTCGGCGGCGCGCGCCAGCGGGGTGGCCAGGGGGGTAGGTGCGGGGGCGGTGGTCGTCATCCGGTCGATGCTCCTGTCATGGTGGGGTCACGTTCCCAGCCGTAGAGGGTGAACGGGTCGCCGTCCTCGGCCTCGGCGGCCCGGTAGCAGAGCCGCATCCGCGCGCCGATACTCAAACCGTCGGACCCGCTCGGGACGTCGGCGATAAGGATTGGTCCCTCATCGAGGGCGACCGCAGCAACGGTGTGCGGTGGGGGGATGGTGGGAAAGTACTGACGGTGAAAGGTGACCCAGCTGAGCAGTTCGCCGTCACCGGCGATGGGCGCCCACGTCCACCGCGTCGAGAGACACCGTGGACAGGCGGGACCCGGTGGGTACCAGGTGTGCCCGCAGTCCGTGCAGACCTGGAGGTGAACAGCCCGGCGACCGACGTGCTCCCAGAAGGGGGCTTCGTAGACGCCTCGCCGGGGCACCGGACGCACGTCGGAGTTCACGATACGCTCCGGTGCCGGCTCGGCCCCTCGTACACGAGGCTGACGACCTTGCCGGCGACGTCGGAGACGTACTGCACGAGCCGTGCGTCCTCGACTTGGCGCGTCCCGGCCTCACCCCGAGCTTGGCGTACCGCCTCGACCTGGTGGTTCCAACCTTGCATGTAACTCTCCGAGAGGTGGCCGCCCGAGGTGTTGACGGGCAGGCTGCCACCGGGGCGCACGGCCCCGCTGGCAAGGAAGTGCCCGACCTCGTCGTCGGTGGTGAACCCGAAGCCGGTGAGGGCGAGCGGGACGTGGATGCTAAAGCTGTCATAGACCTCAAGGGCATCGATGTCCTCCGGACCGCAGGACGCTGCCGTCCAGACGCGCTCGGCCGCCCGGGCATGAGCGGGATGGTAGAAGTCAACGAGTCGCGGGCGCAGGCTGGTGGCATCGACGTTGAGGTCGGCGCGTCCCGTCCCACGGATGCTAACCGGGCGGGCATTGCGCAGCCCCCAAGCGCGTTCTGTGGCGACGAGCAGCAGCGCCACCCCGCCGTCGTTGACGATCGTGTAGTCGAACAACCGCAGCGGCTCCGCGACGAAGCGGGCAGCCAGGTAGTCCGCGAGGTCGAGATCGGCCCGCATCACGGCATTGCGGTTCATCGCGGCGAACATCCGCTGGGCGACCGCCACCTCCCCGAGCGTCTCCGGAGTCAGACCGGACATCTCGAGGTAGCGCCGGGCGACGAGCCCGTAGAGCGCCCCTTGCGACGTAAACCCCCATGGCGCGTAATAGATGTAGGAGAGGAACTCGGCTCCCCCCATCGCCTCGGGACCGCCGTACTGCACCCCGGCCGTGCGCTGGTCGTTCCCGTAGACGAGGGCCACGCAGTCGGCCTGACCGGTGACGATGGCCGCAACCCCGTGAATGACCGACATCGCGGCGTCGGCCTGGGCGGCCCAACGCACGTCGAGCCCAAGGACCTCGGCTGTCCGTTCGTAGGCCAGGGTCGGCCCCACGACGAGCCCGTCGACGTCACCCTTGGTCAGTCCTGCGTCGGCCAGGGCCCGCGTGAAGGCGAGGTGCGCGTACCCGTACGAGTCGGGGCAGACCTCCCCAGCCCGAGCGCGCCGCCAGTCCTGCGCGTAATCCGTGTCGCCGACGCCCACGACCGCCGCTGCACCGGCGAGGGGGTCGCTGCCGACCGAGCCGCCGCGTCCCTCGCGTCCGTCGACGGCTGTCGGCGTCACGAGGCCGGCCCTCGTCCGCCCACTCCGAGGAAGGCGGCCTCGACCGAGCTGTCCGCGGCGAGCTCGCTGCTCGAACCCTCCCGGACCACGTGGCCCCGCTCGAGGAGGTAGCCACGCTCACAGAGGTCGAGGGTGTCCGCCACTGACTGCTCGACGATGAGCAAGGCCATCTCGGGCCGGGTCTCGTGGATGAAGCGCAGGCGGTCGAAGACCTCGTCCACGAGCTTGGGAGCCAACCCGATGGACGGCTCGTCGAGCAGCAACGTCCGGGGCCTAGCCATCAGGCCGCGCGCGATCGCGAGCATCTGCTGCTCACCGCCGCTCATCGTCCCCGAAACCTGGTCCCGCCGGTCGCGCAGGCGAGGGAAGATCTCGAAAACCATGTCTAGGTCCTCGGCGTGGTCGCGACGCCGGCCCTGCGCATACACGGGGGCCCGCAGGTTGTCGGCGACGCTCAGCCCCGGGAATAGGCCGCGCCCCTCGGGGACGTGAACGAGTCCCGCCCGGGCGACCTTGAAGGGCTTCTCGCGCCGCAGGTCCAAGCCGTCGAACGTTATCGTCCCACCGGTGACGTCCGTGAACCCGAACAGCGAGCGGAACAACGTGGTCTTGCCGGCACCGTTCGACCCCAGAACGGCCACGAGCTCGCCGGGCGCGACCGAGAGAGAGATCTCGTGGAGGACGGCAACGGGGCCGTACCCGGCTGACAGAGACGCGATCTCAAGCACGGTTCCTCCACTTGCTCCCGAGGTAGGCGTCGATGACCTTCTCATCCGAGGTGACCGCGTCGGGGGTGCCGTCAGCAATGACCGCCCCCTGGTTCATGACGATGACCCGGTCGCAGAAGCGCATGATCGCCCCGATGAGGTGCTCGATCATCACGACCGTCCAGCGGCCCTTCGTGCAGATCTCCTCGATGACGTCAAGGATGTGCTCGACCTCGGTGGGCCGCAGGCCGGCGAGCAGCTCGTCGAGGAAGACGACGGCGGGGTCACTTGCGACGATGCGGGCGAGCTCGACCTCCTTCATGGCCACGATGTTGAGTTGGCCCATCGGGGTGTCGGCCCAGCCCACGAGCTCGAGGGTGCGCAACGCCTCCATCGCGCGGTCCTTGGCCCTGGACACGTCGCGCCCGTGGACGAGCGCGCCCAGAGTCGTGCTCTCGTGGACGGTGAGGGCCGGGAAGGGGTTGACCACCTGGTAGGTACGCGCCAGCCCCAGTTCGAAGAGGCTGTGTGGCTTCATGCCCTGCACCGGCTTGCCTTGGAGGACGACACGTCCGCTGGAGGGCTTGAGGTCGCCGGTAACGCAGTTGACCAGCGTGGTCTTGCCTGCTCCGTTGGGTCCCAGCAGGCCCACGCGCTCGCCTCGGTCGAGGCGGAAGGTGACGTCGTCGACGGCCTGGAGACCGCCGAAGCGCTTGCTGACGTCCTCGAGGTCGAGGACTGCGGTGTCGCTCATCAGGACTTCGCTCTCGTGCCAGCAGGCGGCGAGGCTAACGCGGTTGCCGGCCCCGCGGCGGTGCCGGCCCGACCGGTTGGTGGGTCACCCGGTGGGCCGGCTGAGCGGTCGGGTGGCCCACCCGTCCCGGCCTGATCCGGTCCCCGGCGGCCGAGGCTGCCGAGCGCCCAGCGCAGGAGACGCTCTAGAACCGGGTAGAGGCCGCCGCGGGAGAGGAGCGCGACGACGAAGAGCACTGCGGCGTAGGCGAGGTTGTTCAGTCCCGGCAGCTGCGAGAACTGCTGGGCCATCAGCTCGCCACCGGGGATGACGATGAAGGCGCCGATGAGGGGCCCGAGGACGGTCCCCGGGCCGCCGATCAGGACGATAAGCAGGGCCTGCACCGAGATGAGCGGGCTGTAGACGTCGTCGGGGTTGAAGACGAAGGCCAGCTGGCTGTACATGCCGCCCGCGACGGCGGAGAACGCGGCGCCGATGAGGAAGGCGATGAGCTTGTAACGTGCCGTCGGCACGCCGGAGGCCTCGGCCGCCCGCGGGTTCTCCCGAATCGCGACGAAGTAGCGACCCGTGCGTGTCCTCGTCAGGTACGCGGTGAAGAAGAGGCCCAGGATCACGAGCACCGAGGTGATGGCGTAGTAGACGACGCTGGAGTCGAACTGGAGGTAGGCCGCCGACCGGCCGACGTAGGGGCGCGCGATCTCGTAGAACCCGAAGTACTTCGTGAGCACCCCGATGATGAGCGGGATGGTCAGCGTCGCGAGGGCGAAGTACAGCCCCGACAGCCGTAGCGTCAAGAGCCCGACGCCGAGGGCGAGCAGGATCGAGATGACGACGCCGATGATGATGCCGAGGTAGGGTGTCAGGTTGTACCGCGCGAAGAGCATCGTCGAGAAGAAGGCAGTGAGGCCGAAGAAGGCCCCCTGGCCGAGCGACAGCGGACCGGCATAGCCGGAGATGACGTTCCACCCCATCGCCATGAGGCACCAGACCACGGTGAGGGCGGCGGTGTGGGCGTTGCCTTCCGACGTGAGCGCCACCGGGAGGCCGAGTAGCAGGACGACGGTGCCGATGAGGGCTTGGCGGTAGGTCTGTGTCATGACGGCTCCTTCACACCGAGACCTGGGCCTGGTCGGTGGCCCGGCCGAACAGCCCTTGGGGACGGACGACGAGGAACACGATGAACAGGCCGTAGACGAGCGCGTTTTGGAGCTGGATGTCGAAGAACGTCGTGCTGAGCAGCTGAAGCACACCCACGATCAGGCCGGCGATGAAGGTGCCGCCGATGCTGCCGAGGCCGCCCAGGACTGGGACGATGAACATGAGGATCAGGAAGGTCCAGGCGGTCGATGGGTCGACAGGGGTGGAGACGACGAACACCGACCCCACCACCCCGGCCAGGGCGACCGAGAGGGCGAAAGCGAGAGCGTAGACCCGGGAAATGTCGATGCCGGCGTACTGCGCCGACTCGCGGTTCTGGGACGTCGCCCGGATCATCACGCCCAAGGGGGTGCGCGTGATGACCCACCAGGTGAAGGCGAAGGCGATGAGGGCCACGGCCAGTCCCATGAGCCTGCCCGTGTTCAGGTACAGGCTCCCGATGGACACCGCCCGGTCGGACCACGACGAGGTCAGGGTCCGAGGTTGTGGTCCCGCGATGAGGAGGGCAGCGTTCTCGATGACGAGGGCGAGCGCGATGGTGGCGATCATCTGCGACCGCTCACCGAGGATGATCAGCCGTCGGACAAGGACGCGGTCAAGGACGAACCCCACGAGACCGAGCACAACGACCGTGAACGGCAGGATGACGAAGGGGTCGAGGTGGGTGACAGTCCAGAGGAACAGGGTGATGTACATCGCGAGGAGCACGAGGTGCCCGTGCGCGAAGTTCACGAAGTGGATGACGCCGAGGACGATCTGCTTTCCTAGCCCCAGCACGCTCCAGACGGCTCCGATGAGGATGCCGTTGACCAGCGCCTGTACGAGCACCATCGCTCGTCCTTCCTCTCTGTGGTTGGTCTGCGGTCGGGTGTTGCGGGCGGTCAGGTGAACGTCGGCCAGATCGCCGGACCGTCTGCGAGGTTCGTCGGGTACACGGTGAGGGTCTTCTCTTGCTGCCACTGGACCATCGCGGCCTGCCGGTCGATGGCTCGCCCGTCGGGGCCGAAGCGCATCCGCTGAGCCGGCCACACCGAGGCCGCGCCGCCCTTGAGGTCGGTCTTGGCCATCTCGTCGCGGATAGCCCCGCTGTCGCGGCTCTTCGCGCGGTCGATCGCCTGGGCGAGAAGGTGGACCTCGGCATACGTGGACAGGTGGTACTCCTGCGGGTATTTGTCGCCCGCCGCGCGCACCTTGTCGGCGATGGTGTCGGCGTCGCCCTTGAAGGCGCCCGACGCGGCGACAGCGAAGGTTCCGTTGGCGGCGTCGGGGCCGAGGGCCTGGACGAACGCCCCGCTGAGGAACGGCGCACCGGACAGCACCCAGGGCACGGGGACGAGCCCCTGCTGGACCTGGCCCTTGGAGATGAGGGTGATGTCGGCGATGGCCGGACCGACGAACAGCAGCTGCGGCTTGGTGCTGCCGATCTTGCTCACCAGGGGTGCCGCGTCCTTCAGGCTGCCTTCGGGGACCGTCTCGTCCATGACGATCTGCCAGTTGTACTTCTTGGCGAACGTCTCCCGGATCTGCTTGGCGCCCTGGACGGCGACGTCGTTGACGCCGGCGATGATGCCGATCCGGCTGACCGTCTTGCCGGCCGTCTTGGCCAGCGCGTCGACGGCCTCGCAGTAGAGCGTGGTGAACTCCGAGGTCTTGGGGCTTGTGGCGAAGGTGTACTTGAAGCCGCGGTCGGTGATCGCATCCGCAAAAGAGACCGTGGTCCACGGGATCTTCCGGCGCTCGGCCAGCTCGGTGACGGCGATCGTGGGCGAGGAGATCCCCGTCCCGATGCCGCAGACGATCCCGCCGCTGATGGCGCGGTTCATTGCGCTGATCGAGCTGTCGACGGTCGCCCCGCCATCCTCTTCCACGAGCTGGATGGTCGCCCCATCAAGCGACTTGATGCCGCCCGCGCCGTTGATCTCGTCGACGGCGATTTGGGCGCCGATGTTCATCATCCGCCCGGTGTCGGCGAACGGTCCGGTCTTGTGGATGACGAGGCCGAGCTTGATCGGTGCTGCCCCTCCTGACCCTCCGGTACCTCCTGACCCCCCGGATCCTCCTGACCCGCCGGAACCACACCCGGCGAGGACGGGGACCGCCGTCACCGAGGCCGCTACGGCGGTCAGTCTCAAGAAGTCTCGGCGGCGCATCTCAGTGAGTGACATCGTGCTCTCCTTCAGCGGGGGCCAGCGGCGTCGGTCGACGCGGCGAAGTCGGGGTCGCAGTGGGGTGGAAGGTGACCAGGTGCTGGTCGCTGTGGTGCCAGTAGCCCGCCTGCACGCGCAGACCGACCCCGACCTCGTCATCCTCGAGACCGCTCAGGCTGGTGATGATCCGAGGCCCCTCGTCGAGCTCGACGACGGCCACGTCGTACGGGACGGTGCGAACCTCGGGCGCGAAGTAGGCCTTGTGGAAGGTGACGAACGACCACACCTCTCCCGCGCCCTCGGCGCGGACCCATTCGAGCGTTCCGGCCGATGAACAGCCGTAGCAGACCGCTCGGGGCGGGAACTGGTGTCGGTCGCAGGCGGTGCACCGGGTGATGAGCAGCTCGTCGCGGGCCAGCCCGTCATAGTGCACTTGGATCGCGTCTGCGAGGGGTATCGTGACCATCTCGGTCATCGGGCTCACCGGTCCTTCCCGTAGATGACGGACGAGACCATCGGCGACGAGCAGACGTACTGCACGCGACGGGCGCCCTCGACCTGGCGGTCGTCGCACTCACCCCGCAGCTGGCGTACGGCCTCGACGTTCAGGGCCCATCCCTGCATGTAGCTCTCGGAGAGGTGACCGCCCGAGGTGTTGATGGGCAGCTCTCCTCCGAGGCCGATGCGCCCGTCCTGGACCCAGTCGGCGGCCTCTCCCTCTGCGCAGAACCCGAGGCCCTCGAGGGCGAAGAGCACGTTGGGGCTGAAGTTGTCATAGACCATGAGCGCGTCGATGTCGGACGTGGTCAGGTCGGCCATGGCGTAGGCCCGCTGCGCAACGGAGGACGTGGCTCCGCGCCAGAAGTCCTTCGGGGGGTACTCCGAGTCGACAAACTGTCCCTGCTGCCCGAAGCCGAGGACGTAGGCCGGGTCCTGGGGGTAGTCCGGAGCCTCGTCGGCGCGCGTCATGATCAAGGCGACGCCACCGTCGTTGATGAGGCAGTAGTCGAGCAGGTGAAGGGGCTCGACGACCCAACGGCTGGCGAGGTACTCGTCGAGGTCGAAGGGCGTGCGCATCACTGCGTTCTTGTTCAGCGAGGCGTGGTGCCGGAAGGTCATCGACACCGCGGCGAGCTTCTCCGAGGTGGCGCCGTACAGGTGCATGTAGCGCCGGAACATCAACGCGTAGAACGCTCCCGGGGAGACTAGGCCGTAGGGGATAGCCAGGCCTGGCGACGTCCCGTAGCCGCTGTCGGCGCCATAGGTAGCCCCAGAGGTGCGGCCGTTGTTGCCGTAGACGAGGGCAACCCTCCGACACAGCCCAGCCTGGAGAGCGAGGACCGCGAGCTGGATCGAGGCGCCCGACATTCGCCCCTGTGTGGGCAGCTCGCCGACCCAGGCCGGCTGGATCCCATAGGTTGCCGCGATCGCCTCGTAGGAGCTCACCCGGTTGACGATCAGCCCGTCGATGTCGCTGCTCTTCAGCCCGGCATCGTGGAGGGCGTTGAGGAGGGCCATCCCGCCGAGGTCGTCGGCGCTGTGGCCCGGGAAGGCGCGGTACTCGGTGGAGCCCACGCCCACCACGGCGGTTGCGGCCCGTAAAGACCGGTCAGGTGTCGACGTCATGAAGCCTCTCCTTGCAGGTGTGGGTCGGGGATGTTGGCGGGGCTGGCGCCGGCGAGGAGGGCGACCCCGTCCGGGCCGAGGCCGTGCTCGCGGAGGACGGCCGCGGTGTCGGCTCCGACCCGGGGGGCTGCGCAGGTCACGGGTCGGAGGGAGGAGTCGGGGGAGCGCCACGGCGGCGCCAGGGTGTCGGTGCCCCCGGCCGGGACGACAATGTGGAGGGCGTCGATCTGCGGATGCCGGGTGACCTCACGCAGGTCCTGGATCGGCACGGCGATCCCGTCACTGCGCACGACCTTCTCGACGAGGTCCGCGGTCGGGATCCGCTTGAAGAACGTCTGGAGTTCGCGTCGCAGGGCCATCTGGTTCGGCATCCGTAGCTGGCGGGTCGCGAACTCCGGTCGTTGCAGGAGCTCGTCGGCGCCGATCTCGCGACAGAACGCGACCCACGCTTCCTCGGAGCGCAGCGGCTGACCGTAGTAGATTCGGCCGTCGGCGGTCGCGATCCCGTGGTCGGGCGGGTAGGTGGCGGCGTTGGTGTGGAAGCCGTCCCACGTGTCCGGGTCGTCGAGGGCGGCCAGCATCACCGTGTTGGCGCCGGTGATGGCGGCCAGCTCGGAGGTGGCGACGTGTTGGCCGACGGCGTTCCCGGCCAAGGCGGCCATCACGGCCTGGAAGGCCGCACACCCGCCGAGGATGCCGGCGACGTCCGCGCCGATGCGGATCGGCTGCTCGCCGACCACGCCGAGGTAGCGCCAGACCCCGGCCACGGCCTGCACCTCAAGCTCGGTTGCGGGGAGGGCGCTCCACGGCCCGCTTTCGCCGAACGCGGTGACGGAGCAGTCGACGAGACCGGGGTTCAGCTTGCGCAGCTCGCGGGGCGTCAAACCGCGCTCGGATGCTGTCGAGACGCTCATGTCGTGGAGGAGGATGTCGCTGTCGCTCACGAGACGGCGCAGGGCTGCTGCGCCCTCGGTGCTGACGAGGTCGAGGACGACGGACCGCTTGCCCCGGTTGAGCTGGTGCGCCGCCGCCGATGACCCGTCCACCAGCGGAGGGGCGACGGAGCGCAGCCAGTCACCCTCCGGAGGCTCGACCTTGACCACGTCCGCGCCCAGAGTGGCGAGCAGCAGCCCGCAGTAAGGACCGGCCACTCCCTGCGTGACGTCGAGAACGCGTAGTCCTTCCAGCGCATCTCCAACCGATGAATTCCCAAGCCGTGCCGGTCCGGCCGAGCCCGGGCGGACGGCCACGGAGGCCGCGGGCGTCGAGGGCCGGGTGAGCAGGCGAAGGATCTCCTCGCCGTGGTGTCCGGGGAGCTCGGGATCTCCTAGCTGGGGGGGTGTCCGCTCGAAAGACCACATCGGCCCGGCCACCCGCAGGGTCCCCCGAATCGGGTGCCGTACCGTGCGCACCAGCCCGGTGTCGGCGAAGGGGGTGAGCTCCTCGGGTCGCTCGTCGAGGGTGCGCATCCGCACACACGGAACCCCGTTGCGCGGAAGCACGCGGGTCCACCAGGCCGCCGGCTGGCCGGCGAGGGCTGATGCGAGGGCGGTATCGACCGCGTCACGCCGGGCGACGCGCTCGGCAGCGGTGACCAGCGCAGCGACCGGGTCGTCGTGCAGGCCGGTCTCGCGACAGAGCGCGGCCCACGTAGCCGCGGTGGCCGCGGTCACGCTGACCCAGACGCCGTCGGCGCACTGGTATGCCCCGGAGGGCACGATCGCCGCTGTCCCGCTCCCGAGGGGCACGCCGGTCTCCCCGGATGCGAAGAACTCGGCGAAACGGGTCGCCAGCAACCCGATAGCCGCCTCCATCTGAGAGGTCTTGAGGTGCTGCCCACGACCGGTGCCCCGACGTGACACCAAGCCGATGAGGACCGCGTTGAGCAGCTGCATCGAGGTCCCGAGGTCGACAAGCGCGACGTAGCGCAGGACTTCCGGGCTTCCGCCGGCGCGGCCGTTGAGACTGGCGAACCCGCTGAAGGCCTGACCCTGTGGGTCGGTGCTGCCCATCGGGGCCATGGGGCCGGCGTCGCCGAACGAACTCGAAGAGCAGTACACGAGAGCGGGGTTCACCGCGGACAGCGCCTCATAGCCGAGGCCGAGCCGGTCGAACGTACCGGCCCGCGAGTTCTCCAGGACGACGTCTGCCGCAGCCGCCAGTCGCACCACGAGTGCGTGGTCCTTAGGGTCCTTCAAGTCGAGGACGATGCTTCGCTTCCCGAGCGAAGTCGACATGTAGGTCGTCGGCTCGCCATTCTTAAAGGGCAGGACGGCGCGGATCGGGTCACCGTACGGAGGGTCGACCCGCACGACGTCCGCCCCCAGCTGCGCCAGGTTGCTGGCCGCCCACGGCCCCACCGCATAGGCCGTGAGATCGAGGACACGCAGCCCAGCGAGGGGACCGGTTGCGGCGTCGGCCTCCAGTCGGTCCGGCCACAGCGCTTCGTCACCGTCGACGAACTCTGCCTGCATCTGGGGTGCCACCTCCGTGGGGCGTCTCGGGTGGGGCGAAGGGGAATCGGGTGGTCAGTAGGACTTGGGCATGCTGAGCACGTGGTGCCCGAGAAAGGCGAGCACGAGGTTGTTGCTGATGGGCGCGTTCTTGTAGAGCCGCGTCTCGCGGAACTTCCGTTCGATGTCGTACTCAGTAGCGAAGGCGTAGCCGCCAAAGCAGTCCATTGCCGTGTCCGCTGCCTGCCAGGAGGCCTCGGAGCACAGCAGCTTGGCCATGTTCGCCTGGGCGCCGCACGGCAGGCCGGCGTCGAAGCGCTGAGCGGCGTCGCGCTGGACGAGCGTCGCGGCAGTGACCGCCGCGTAGGCCCGGGCGATCGGGAACTGCACACCCTGGTTGGCGCCGATCGCCCGCCCGAACACCTGCCTTGTGCTGGCGTACTCCGACGCACGCTTGACGAACCACCGTCCGTCACCGATGCACTCAGCCGACAGCAGGATCCGCTCAGCGTTCATCCCGTCGAAGACCTGGCGCAGGCCGTTGCCCTCGACGCCGACGAGAGCGTCCTGGGGGACGAAGAGATCCTTGATGAAGACCTCGTTGGTCTCGTGGTTGAGCATCGTGTCGATCGGTCGGGCCGTGACCGCGTCGCCAGCGGTCCGAAGGTCGACCAGGAACAAGCTCAACCCGTCGACGGGACGAGTCACCTCCGCCAGTGGGGTCGTGCGTGCGAGGAGGAGGAGCAAGTCCGAGTGCTGCACCCGCGAGGTCCAGATCTTCTGACCGTTGACGACCCACCCCCCGTCGACCCGCTTGGCCATCGTGCGGATGCGGGTCGTGTCGGACCCTGCGTCCGGTTCGGTGACGCCGAAAGCTTGCATCCGCAGCGCGCCCCGCGCGATCTCCGGGAGGTAGGTCTGCTTCTGCTCCTCGGAGCCGTGACGAAGGAGCGCCGCCATCGTGTACATCTGGGCGTGGCAGGCGGCGCCGTTACCGCCGCTGAAGTTGATCTCCTCGAGGACGAGCGAAGCCTCGCTCAAACCCAAACCGCCGCCGCCATACTCCTCGGGGATGAGGATGCTAAGCCACCCCGCCTCGGTGAGGGCGTCGACGAACTCCTTCGGGTAGGCCTTCTTGGAGTCGACCTCGCGCCAGTAGATGTCGTCGAAGCGGGCGCAGAGCTGTGCGACTGCCCCGCTGATGTCGTCGGCATCGGCGGTCCCCGTTCCCGCAGTGACGGGGTGGCCGTTCAAGACCCGCCCCCGGGCCGCAGAAGCGCACGGCCGGTGACGGCGCGGTCGTCAACGAGCGTGAACGCGTTGACGACGTCGTCCAGGGCGAACGACTGCGTGACGGGGTGGATCTTCCCGGCGGCCAGGAGGTCCATGGAGGCGATGAAAGAAGACATCAGTGTGGATGCCGACCCGGTGATAACCGCCTCCTTGCCGAAGACGAAGGCCGGAAAGATGCCCACCCGCTCTCCGGTCATCTGGCCGGTGAACACGTAGCGTCCAGCGTGCCTCAGGCCCCGGAAGCAACTGGAGTAGGTGGCTGGGACACCGACGTTGTCGAGGACGACGTCGACGCCCTCGCCGCCGGTGATCTCCATGAGCTCCTTCCAGGCTTCCTTGCCGTTGACGACGACGTAGTCGGCTCCGGCCTTGCTTAGTTCTTCTACCTTGTCGGCAGAGCTCGTCATGGCGATCGCGACTCCGCCCAGCGCCTTCACGACCTGCATGCCGTGCAGGCCCAGGCCCCCACCGGCGCCTGTAACGACGACGTTCTCCCCGGGCCGTAGGTCGGCGATCCGGACGAGCGCCTGGTAGCCGGTCCCCACTGCGCAGGCCACGACCGCCGCGTCCTCGAAGGAGACACCGTTCGGGATCGGCAGCACCGCCAGCTCGTCGACCGCCATGTACTCGGCGTAGCCGCCGTAGTTAAAACTCTTATCGGGACAGCGGAGTTCGTCGCCGGAGAGGCAGGCGCGGCAGTGGCCACACGTCGTGAACTGCTTGATGGCGACCCGGTCGCCCACGGAGAGGCGGCGCACCTTCGGGCCGACCTCGGCGACGGTCCCAGCGACCTCGTGTCCGAGGATTTCGGGTAGTGGGATGTGGGTCAAGCCCATCCGGTCGGCCTGGTCGTGACCGCAGATCCCGCAGGCGGCGACGTGGATGACGACCTGTGTGTCGCCCGGATGCGGGTCTGGCACCTCCTTGAGCTGGAGGACCTCAGGCCCGCCGGTCTCCGTGACGACCACTGCCTTCATCAGCGCGGTCCTTTCGTTACCCGGCGTCGTTGCCGGTGACGGGTCGAGGCATAGCCCCGCTGGTCACGCAAACGCATTCAATGGAATATAAAATGTGTGAGACCAGTTGTAGCAAGCCCGGCGCCATGATGGCAAGGGGTTGGAGCACACGAAGATCGGCCCAGAGCTCGCGCAGAGCCGCGAGGTTCGGGGTGGCAGGGCGGGTGGTACATCAAGCCCAGTCGCGGGCTACTCGTCCCAGAAACCCACACCTTCGAGATGCTCCACGAGGAGCTCGCCGGCATGGAGTACGTGCTTGCGCATCGCGGCCTTGGCCCTGGTCGGGTTCTTGCGCCGCAGCGCGTCGAGAATGGCGTGATGGTCTTCCACTGACGCCTCCTGCCACCCGTGGATCGATGCGTAGAAGTACCGGGGCGCGTAGCGAACGGCGGTCGCGAGGAACCAGGACACCTTCGGTGAGTCGGCTGCGAGATTGATGGCGCGGTGGAAGCGGTGGTTGGCACCCTCGATATCGTCCCGATCGCCACCACGGGCCGCTGACTCAAGAGCCGACTGGAGGCGCTCCAGCTCAATCAGGCGGGCTGGCGTCATCGTTCGGGCTGTCCGGGCGGCCAACTCTCCCGCCAGGTCCGCCTGGACGAGGAAGAGGTCTCGGATGTCGTCTCGGCTTAGGGGGACCACGACAAACCCCCGTCGTGGGACCAGCTGGACGAACCCCTCGCCCCGAAGGGCCAATAGCGCCTCGCGTACGGGCGTGGCACTGATCCCGAGCTCGTCGACCATCCGCTCGAGACGCACGAACTGGCCACCCTTGAGCCGACCGGACATGATCAGCCCGCGGATGAAAGCCGCGGCCCGCTCGCCGAGCTGTGGGCTGTTGGCCAGTGACCCGACCGAGGCGTCCTGCATGCTCATACGGGTAGTCGGCGTGATGACAGGGCCAGGCGACGTGGCGACGCCATCGTGGCCATCGGACTCCCCTAGTGCGCGCAATCCAGCCTCCTCCGCCCATGGAACTGAGTAAGTGTCCCGACCTGCACATCATGTGCTAGCCGCAGGTGGGCTCGAGCCGTCTCGCGATGTGAATTTTCGTTTTTATCTTTCATATGATATCTCACCCTTAGGCAGGCGACGCTGTAGTCGCCCCGGCCAACGGAGGAGCTGAGCATGAGGATCAACGGACAGCAGGTGTGCATCGTGGGCGTGGGAACCAGTGAGGACTTCGGCTTCGACCTCGGTCGGAGCCCGATCCGTCTTCAGGCCGAGGCGTTCCGCGCGGCCCTAGACGACGCGGGTCTCACAAAGGGCGACGTGGACGGGTTCGCCACGGCACACGGGTCCCCCACCGGCGTCGACTACGAGGAGTTCACCGCGGCGGCCGGGCTCGAACTGCGCTACGTCGAACAGGCGTGGGCCCATGGTCGGTGGGCGACCGGGCTGCTAGCCCACGCCGCCTTCGCCGTGACCATGGGACTCGCCGACGTCGTCGCAATCGCCAACACGGTCACCACCCACCGTGGCTACGCCCGTCATCTGCGCGGCCTACGGGGTGAGCACGTCGAAGAGGGGCTGCGCGACTCCGGGGGTGGGCACGGCGAATGGACCATTCACGGGCTCGACCGTCCGGGCGCCTCGACCTCGCTGGTTGCCCAGCGCTACATCGACAAGTACGGCGCCCAATTGGAGGACCTGGCCAAGATCTGCGTGTCCTACCGCGGCTGGGCCCAACGCAACCCGATCGCGACAATGCGCAACAAGCCGATGACTTTGGACAGCTACTTCGACGAACCCGTCATCTCCGGCCCCTTCCGACGGGCCGACTTCGCTCTGACCACCGAGGGCTCGACCTGCCTCGTCGTGACGACGCAGGAGCGCGCACGCGACCTGTGCTCGAATGCCCCAGCCATCGCCGGCGTGCAGAGCATTCACGCCAGCCGGGACAACTACGTGATGTTCTCCCGCCCTGGGCTCGGCTCCGGCTTCGGTAACGAAGGCCCCTACACCCCCGGGCCTCAGCGCGTCTACGAGATGGCCGACGTCCAGGTCGCGGACATCGACGCTCTGTACGCCTATGACTCCTTCTCGAGCAACATTTGGATGGTGCTTGAGCGGTTCGGGTTCTGCGGGGAGGGGGAAGCCCCCGGTTGGCTGGACGCGAAGGCGTTTGGCGAGCAGCCCAGCGTGCCCGTCAACACCAACGGCGGCATGCTCTCGGAGGGTGACTACACGGGCTACGGCCATCTGGTCGAGATGGTGCGCCAGCTCCGCGGGGACGCGGGACCACGGCAGCTCGCGGATCCGCACGCCCTCCAGTGGGCGACCCCGTGGGGTGACTCGCTGATTCTCACCGCTTAGGGCGCCCCACCTCCGGCAGATGACCTTGCCGGTAGACCATGAACGTGCGACGGAAGGTGATGACGACCGTGCCGTCCTGATTGACCCCTTCGGTTCGCACGGTGACTAAGCCCATCTCCGGCCGCGACCTAGAGGTGCGCGTTTCGAGGACGATCGAGCGCGAGTACAGTGTGTCGCCCTCGAAGACGGGATGAGGCACTCGGACCTCGTCCCAGCCGAGGTTAGCGAAGACGTTCATCGTCAGGTCGATCGTCGACTGTCCCGTGACGAGGGCCAAAGTGTAGGTCGAGTTGACGAGTGGGCGCCCGAACTCGGTCGCGGCCGCGAAGTGGGCGTCGACGTGCAACTTGGCCACGTTCTGCGTCATCAGGGTGAACCACTGGTTGTCGGCGTCGGTGATGGTCTTGCCGAAGGGGTGCTCGTAGATGTCTCCGACGGCGAAGTCCTCAAAGAGCCGACCGGTCCAGCCGACGACCACACGGCCCTCCCCCTGACCCTCGGCCCCATCCTTCGACTGGTTTGGAGCGTCTGACATCTGGCTTGCTCTCCAATCACGCGTGCGACGCCGCGCACTCATCGGCGCAGCTCTTCCGCCTCGGCCGCCAACGCTGGACGCCCGGTCTTGCCCGATGCCGTCCGATGGATATCTGATGCCTCGCGGAAGAAGACCTGGGCCGGCACCTTGAAGCTCGCGGCTAGGGACCGCACGTGCGCGCGCAGCTCGCGCTCCGTGACGGTGCCGTCAGCGACGACGAACGCGACGGGAACCTCGCCGTGAGCCCGGTCAGGTGCGCCAACGACGTATGCCTCCCGCACGGCCGGGTGCGTCTGGAGGAGGTGCTCGATCTCGGCTGGGGAGACGTTGATCCGTCCCGTCTTGACCATCTCCTTTAAGCGGCTGTGCCAGTGGAAGTAGCCATCGGCATCCAGCGACCCGAGGTCGCCGGTGGAGTAGAAACCATCGGGCGCCCAGGCGGCATCCGTCTCCACTGGGTTGTGCAGGTAACCGAGGGCCGAGTGACCGCGCATCCGCAGCAGCCCGATCTCGCCCATCGCCAAGGGTCGAAGGCTCCCGGGGTCGACGACCTGAGCCTCGAAGCCGGGCAGTGGGTAACCGGCGGCGCTCAGCTTCAGGTCGAGCGGGTCCTCCTGGTTGCCCATGAGGCAGTTGCCGCACAGCTCTGTCGACCCGTAGGACGCCGTCGCGCGAGTAACGCCCATCTCGGCGGCGAGGATCCGCCGCTCGGCCACCTCGATGCCGAGCGACCCCTTCTCAAGAGAGTCGACTCGCTCGCGTCGGTAGCCCGGTGCCTCGTAGAGCCGGCGGATCATGTTGGACATTCCGTAAAAGACTGTGCACGCCTCACGCTCAATGAGACCCAGCACCACCTCCTCTTCGAAACGGTCTTGGATGACGAGCGTGGCGTCGTGCGTAAGCATCACCGGCAGGGCGTTAGCGGATGCCAAGCCGTAAAAGAAGGGCGAGCCGAGCCACATTCGATCCCCAGGTGTTACGCCCCGTCGGTCGCCAATGCCGCGGCCGTTCTCGAGCAGGGAACCCTGCGATAGGACGACGCCCTTAGGATTACCTGTACTCCCAGAGGTGTACAGGACGAGCAGCGGATCTATGCCGACGGACTGCTGCTGGCGATCACGGAGGACCGCCTTCTGGATCCCCTCGCCTAGGGTGACGAACTCGTCCCAACCGAAGCCGGCGCTGCGCGGCTCTTCAGTCCAGACGAGGGTCCGCAGGGACGGTAGCTGCGTCCCGCTGAGCCCTCCGCGCTGACCCCACCGCACCTCCGGCTCAATCTCCTCAAGATCCGCCGCCCAGTCGTGTCCGAGGAACTCCGACTCCGCGACCAGCAGGACGGCACCGGTATGTCCCAGGGTCCAAGCGAGCTCGCGGGCCCGATACCAGGTGTTCAACGGGACGAAGACTGCACCGACCTTGGCCGCCGCGACGCAGACTGCCACCCAGCGCGCGCGGTTCCGCAGCAGTCCGGCGACCGCGTCACCCCGAGCCACCCCGAGGGCGAGGAACGACCGAGCCACTGCGTTGGCCTCGTCCCGGAGCCGCCCCCAACTGTGATGCCCGTCCGCGTCGATGACGGCGGTCTGATTTGGGATACGTGACGCCACATCGTCGAGGACGTCTCCAAACGTACTCAGTGAGCCCACCCCCATACCCGACCTCCGGCTCCCGTCGGGACCTCTCCATTCCCGTCCCGGTTCGCTGAATAATATCAAATATGCGATCTGAGGGCCAGACGGCCCAGTGGCAACTGATGTGTGGGTGGGTCACGCGGCGGATCGTCCGGGGAGGGTGGGTCGGTAGGCGCCGAGGGCGAGCATGGCCAGGGCGATGAGGGCGTCGGTGTTTTTGAAATGCCATCCTCATCAGTAGCCGGATCTTGGTGTTCGTCGATCAAGGCGTTGGACAGGTTGTGTTCGAGCATGTTCTCGATCGCCTGCCGGTGTCTTCGGATCTTGCGGGCGGGTTCGACGAACGGTGTCAGCTTCGACCTGCTGGCCCATTGGCCTAGGGCTCGCCAATAAATAAGTCGAGCGAATCGCTCTCGGCCGGCTAGTCTTAAGGGGTGGCGATCGAGGCGGTAACGCTGCAGGCGGTGGGCCGGCGGATCGACTCGTTGTGGCCGCAGTTGAACGAGCGTCAGCGTCGGGCGTTGTTGGGTGCCGAAGCTCGGGAGCTCGGTTGGGGTGGCGTTTCTGCGGTGGCCCGGGTGACGGGGGTGGCCCGTTCGACGATCACCACCGCGCTGGCGGAGTTGGAGAGTCCCGAGGTGCTGGAGCCGGGGCGGTCGCGTCGTTCGGGGGGTGGCCGCAAGTCTGCGACGGTGGCGGACCCGGGTCTGGCCGCCGCGTTGGACGCGCTGGTGGACCCGACGACTCGGGGTGATCCGATGTCGCCACTGCGATGGACGGCGAAGTCCACCCTGCGTCTGGCTGAGGCGCTGACCGCCGCGGGGCATCCGGTGTCGGATCAGACGGTGGCCGGATTGTTACGCGCCGCCGGCTACAGCTTGCAGGCGAACTCCAAGACCAGGGAGGGGCGTCAGCACCCTGACCGCGACGCCCAGTTCCATCACATCCACGATCTGGGCCGGCGGTTCCTGCGAGGGAAAGACCCCATGGTCAGTGTCGACGCGAAAAAGAAGGAGCTTGTCGGAGCCGAGCCGGGCTATAAGAACGGCGGGCGGGAGTGGGAACCCAAGGGTGGCCCGGTGCGGGTGGGGACCCATGACTTCCCGGACCCGACCGTGCCCAAGGCGGTGCCCTACGGGATCTATGACGTGGGGGCGAACACCGGCTGGGTGTCCGTCGGCTCCGATGGTGACACCGGTGCGTTCGCTGTGGAGACGCTGCGCCGCTGGTGGACCGGTGTCGGCAAGGCCCGCTACCCCAAGTCCAAGCGGTTGTTGGTCTGCGCGGACGCCGGCGGCTCCAACGGCTACCGGCTGCGGTTGTGGAAACGCGAACTCGCCCTGCTGGCAACCGAGACCGGCCTGGCGATCACGGTGTGTCACTTCCCGCCGGGGACCTCCAAGTGGAACCGTATCGAGCACCGCCTATTCGCGCACATCACCATGAACTGGCGAGGACGGCCGCTGTCGAGCCACGAGGTCGTGATCGAGCTGATCGGCGCGACAACCACACGAGCCGGCCTGACGGTGCATGCCGAGGCGGACACCAACAGCTACCCCCGCAAGATCAAGATCAGCGACGCCGAAATGGCCGTGGTCGCCCGCCAGATCAAGCCTGACCCGTTCCACGGCGAATGGAACTACAGGATCCGGCCCGCCAGGCGAACTACAACTGTGTAACTAATTTGCCGGACTTATTTCTTGGCGGACCCTTACGCCGACTGGGACGCGGACGCGGTCCGTGATGATCTGCGTGACTACGTGGTCGAGCACCTCGGTGACCCGGCCGGTGTGCTGGTGGTCGACGAGACCGGGTTCTTGAAGAAGGGCACCAAGTCCGCTGGGGTCGCCCGGCAGTACTGCGGCACCGCGGGTCGGATCGAGAACTGCCAGATCGGGGTCTTCCTCGGCTATGCCACCCCGGCCGGGCGCACGTTCTTGGACCGCGAGCTCTACCTACCGAAGGCGTGGGCCGAGGACCGCGAGCGTCGGGCGCAGGCACGCGTCGAGGAGGATGTCGAGTTCGCGACCAAGCCCGAGTTGGCGATGCGGATGCTCGGCAGGGCGATCGACGCCGGCGTGCCGGCCGGTTGGGTTACCGCCGATGAGGTCTACGGCCAACACTCGCGGCTCAGGATGACGCTCGAGGACCGCGGAATGCCTTATGTGCTTGCGGTTGCGGTGAACCAGCGGGTGATCGCCGCTATCGACGACGACGGCGCCATGAAGGTCGCCGAGCTGCGCGTCGACACGCTGGCCAGGATGCTCCCGGGGCAGGCGTGGAAGAGAATCTCCGCCGGCGCCGCAGCCAAGGGCCCCCGGGAGTACCACTGGGCCAGAGCAGCGATCCGACCCCTGGAGGACACCCGCAGTCACTGGCTCCTGGTCCGCCGCAGCCCTGAGCGAGCCCACCGACCTCGCCTACTACCTATGCCGCGGCCCCGAACGCACTCCACTACGGGAACTGGTCCGGGTCGCTGGTGCCCGCTGGGCGATCGAGGAGACCTTCCAGAGCGCCAAAGGCCAAGTCGGCCTGGACCAGTACCAGGTCCGCCGCTACGACAGCTGGTACCGACAC
>JAABUN010003399.1_pt1 | contig 24784 bp, 22 predicted proteins | sample 5559311 | NCBI WGS metagenome assembly JAABUN01 (sample SAMN10711877, study PRJNA513370) | rock metagenome | isolation source: Antarctica rocks | place: Antarctica: Victoria Land, Siegfried Peak sud
GGAACCGGCGCCCACCCGAGCGACATCGGTCGACCTGTCACACCCTGGGTGCAGAATCAGCCCCGCACCGGCCAGCAGCGCCCGACGGAACCGTGGCCGGCAAGATCACGAAAGATCCGGGCTAGGGCAGCTCGAGCCACTTTCGCACGATCTTCGACTGTCAAGCGTGAAAGTTCGCAATCAGCAAGAGTTGCTCGTTACCATGCGTGAGGTCACGGAAGGGCGAGCCTTCGACGCTATTGTCGAAGACGAGTACCGCAATATTCACTCAGATTCTGCGCGTGATTTCTACGCCTTGGTCGCCATTTTTTCCCGTGCGCGCGCACTAGTTAGGGATAACCTCTGCGCGGACGCTCTCGGTGTTAATATCTCAGACCTCTACCGAGAGTTGGTGCCGGCAACTGAAGGCATCGTTGTGCTTGACACGATCGACGAGTCGAGAGGCCTCTACGCGGCGCGAACGCGCCATCAAGTTATTGCTGAAATCGTATGGCGCCGGTGCATCGAGCCGGGCCTCCGGGAGCGTCTTTTCATGCAGGCGCTGGAGAGCCTGAATCTGACATTTGGTGTAGATGTGAAAGCCTTTGAGCAATTCACTCGGGATGATGATGCCGTCGACAGTCTGCGCGGCTTGGAGCCTAAAATCAGGTTCTTCGAGGCTGCGGTGCGCAAGGACCCGCGCAACCCGTACGTCCGCCAGCACTACTCCCGCATGCTACGGCGGGAGAAGCGCTTTGACTTGGCTCTTGGTCAGATCAATGAAGCGCTTGAGATGAGTCCCCGCGCTCGGATCTTGCATCACACTAAGGGAATGGTCCTAAAGGACCTAGCCATGGATGCGCCCATCGAGGACATGGGACGACGACGTCTGACTCAGGCCGAACAAGCCTTCACTGTCGCCATCAATATGGCACCGAAGGACGACTACGGCTACTCATCGCTCGCCGACTTGTATCTCGAGTGGGCCCGAAAGTGCAATGCGTCCGAGGAAGCTGTGGCTTACGTGGCGAAAGCCCAAGAGGTGGTTTTCCGAGGCCTTGCAGTTGTAAGGCAGCGGGAGAGCTTGTACCTGATTATGTCGGACATCGAGTCCTTCCTGCGGAACACGCCAGCTCGAATAGAGGCGTTGCGGAAGGCTCTTCGTGAGGCCCCGGCCAGCCCCATTGCACGATACTTGCTGGGAATGGTCCTGGATCGGCTGGGTGACCCCGCTGCAGTCGACATCCTGCGAGAGGGGGTCAGACTACATCCCGAGCATTCGCGAATGTCCGCAGCTTGTGCTCTGGCCATTTACAGGAACGGGGGCTCGCTAGCTGAATGCGTGGCGATACTGCGGCTTGCCCGCAACACTGGCCTGGACGACAGCCAGTTCGTAGCAGTCTTCGGTGGCATGCTCACGCTGAACGGCGACCTGACCGACGCCGCGGACGTCTGGACCCGCGCCCGCCAAGCCCCCTTTCGTGTGGGAGAGCGAGACCGCATTGGCTTCACCCCGCAGCGGCCCACGGGCGAGCTGGACTGGTTGGATGGACGCCTCGTCGCCGTGACGGGCGGGTACGGCTTCGCTCGCGTTGCTGGTTATGCAGATGTCTTCTGCTCACGTCAAAAACTGGCCAACAAGGCATTGCAAAGAGACGATAGGGTGCAACTGCAGGTTGCATTCACCGTTCGCGGACCGGTGGCTGTCAATCTGCGGAAGAAGGGCGATGCGTAGTGCGATCATGCTGGCATGTCCCTGATCATCGACCGAGATCGGCAAGCAGCGCAGGCGCTCATGGGGCGCGGCTGAGCGGACGCTGTTGTTCGCCGCCTGAGACTGTCAACGTGTAGTTCACACGGCGTCCTGCTGATGCGCGAAGAGACGATCGAGCGCCCGCGTCTCCTCGTGCGCCTCCGGGAACGACCAGGGGACGACGAACCGAGAGCAGGCGTCGAAGGTCATGGAAGTGGATCGAGGACATGGCGGGCGTGCGGTGTCCGATCTGCGCGGCCGGCCTCAAGCAGCGCGCCGCCCGACACAGCTCGTCGGCACGCCCGTGGGCTCCGCTCCGGCGGCCAGGACCTGAGCGGCGCCGAGGACCGCAGCTGCTCCGGCTGGGCACGAGCGTCTGCGCGGGTTCCACGACGACCTGGGTTTGTGCGGATCGCGCAGGGCCTGCAGGCCACGAACGCGGAGCCGTCCGCGGCCGAGGCGTTCCTCGAGCAGGCGGTGCTGGACCTCTGCCCGCACGACGAGGTGCAGCTGCTCGAGGACCTGTGGCGGGTGCGGAGGACGGCCCGTCCGATCAGGTGCCCTTGTAGTTGAACACCTGTCGCAGCGTGTGCAGCGGCCGAGCCAGGTCGACCTGATCAGCCATGACCCGATCGATGTCCTTGTACGAGGACGGGTGCTCGTCCAGCAGCGCCTCGGCCTTGTCGCTGTTCCACGCCCGGTCGCCCATCTTCTCGCGCAGCGACTCGACCGTGAGCTCGCGACGTGCCTGCTTGCGGCTCATCCTGCGACCGGCTCCGTGCGAGCAGGAGTCGAACGACGCCGGGTTGCCCAAGCCCTCCACGATGTAGGAGCGCGTCCCCATGCTGCCCGGGATCACGCCGAGGTCGCCGGCCGCAGCCTTGATGGCTCCCTTGCGAGTGATCCACAGGTCCCGCCCGTGGTGACGCTCCATCTGCGTGAAGTTGTGGTGGCAGTTGATCGTCCGCAGGACGGACCCGCGGCCGGCCACCTGGAACAGCGAGTGCTCGGCCGCCTCCATCATCCGCTTACGAGACCCCATGGCGTACCGCTGCGACCACAGCATGTCTGCGATGTAGGTGTCGAACTCGGGCGTGCCTTGCACGAGGTAGGCCAGGTCCGGCTCCTCCAGGTCGATGAAGTACCGCTTCATCAGGCCCTTCGCCTCCGTGATGGCCCGCTGGGCGAGCTGGTTGCCGATGCCCCGCGAGCCCGAGTGCAGCACCAGCCACACGCGATCCACCTCGTCGAGGCAGACCTCGACGAAGTGGTTGCCGGAACCGAGAGTGCCGAACTGCCCGGCCGCCGTCCGTTCCTGCCGGTCCGTGAGCGCGGTCGCCGTGTCGCCGAGCGCCGCGAGGTCCTGGTAGGTGTCGGCGCTGGGCGCAGCCAGGTGGCCCTTGCCGACGCCGGCAGGGATGCGCTGCTCGATGAGCGGCATGAGCGCCTGGAGGCTGTCGGGCAGGTCGGCGGCGGTGAGGTCGGTCTGCGTAGCGATCATGCCGCAGCCGATGTCGACGCCGATGGCGCTCGGGATGATGGCCCCCTCGGTGGGGATCACGGACCCCACGGTCGACCCGTAGCCGAGGTGAGCGTCGGGCATCAGTGCCACGTGGCTGGCGACGAACGGCAGGCGGGCCGTCATCGCTGCCTGGTCGAGCGTGTTCTGCTCGATGTCGCTGGCCCACGAGAGGAGCTTCGGGGACACGTGAGATGGCATGGCTCAGCCCTTCTGGAAGCCTGTCGTGGCCTCACGGACGCACTTTCTCACGCAAGGACCACCCGTTTCTGCAGAACACGACGCGGTGTCACTGCTGCCGCCGCGCTCCCGTGCCACGCCTCCGGGCGGGCCCCGGACTGCTGGGCCCACCTCGCGTGCCCCCGGCCGGACGGGCCTGTGCGACCGCGCCGGTGCACCTCACAGGAACTCCGGCCCCTCGCAGAACTGCTGGTCCCACACGTCCGGCCCGCCGGCCTGCATCGCTGCGTCGACCTTGACGTCGTTGATGTACCAGTCCTCGAAGCTGATGCCGGTCATGAGCTTGCCGGAGGCGAGGTCGCCGCCGCCGTGCAGCGCCACCGGGTAGCTCGTGCGGGTGGTGCCGGCGGCGTTCCAGGTCCACATCCGCCCCCGCCGGAAGGTCACGTCGCTGATCTTGGCGCGCGCGGCGACGGTGTCGCTGTCGGCATAGGTGTCGTAGTCGGGGCTGGAGAAGCTCCCGACGAAGATGGGGTGCTCCCCGCCGAACACGTGCGCCTCGACGTCCTCGTACAGCACGTCGGAGCAGGCGAGCCGGTCGACGAGGTGGATCCCGAGGGCGGCCGCGCGGTACTGGACGTTGTCGCGGAACTTCACGACCGTGTGTCGCCGGTAGCTGATCCGCCCGAGCTCGGTCGGCGTGCGGTGGACGAAGGGCGTGCCGTCGCTCCTGGTCACGAAGTTCTCGTAGCCGACCTCGCTGCCGTTGCCGCCGGGCCCGTTGATGAACAGGCAGTCCTCGTAGTCCCAGTCGGTCGCGCTGCCGACCCAGCCGTCGGGGCTGGTGCCGCCGAACCCGCGCTTGTGGTTCTTGATCGCGCTGGCGTCGTCGTGGACGCGGGCGAAGCAGCGCCGCAGCGTGACGGAGCTGCTGCCGTAGCCGTCGTACCCGTCGGGGGTGTCGCCGGCGACGTGGCGCCAGTTGATGAGGCCGACGTCCTCGAGCAGGACGTCGCGGCTCTCCGGGATCTGGAAGCCGTGGTGGGTGACGCCGAGGAACTTCAGCCCCCGCACGGTGGCGCCGTGGGTGTTGTGGATCGCGACCGGACGGCCCGCGCTGGCGATGCTCGGGTGCGGCTGGCTGTCGACGACGCCGTAGCCGGAGGCCCGCACGTCGGTCGTCCGGTAGCCGGCGACGTCGGTGCCCGCGTTCGCGCCCAGGACGAGGTGACCCCGCACGTAGGCGTTGAGGTCGACGTAGACGGACTGCCCGGAGGTCAGGACGAGCGTCTGGTCGGGCAGCGCCGTGCCGTCCGGACGGGTGCCCTCGTAGTAGCCCGGCCCGTAGTAGTGGGTCACGGAGCGCCGGGCCGGCTTCGGAACCAGGGGGTTGGCGAACACGTGCAGGCCGTTGCGGTGGTCGCCGTCGACCCACAGCTCGTACGGTCCGGGCTCGGTCAGCGTGAAGGTGACGGTGCTGCCGCTGACCCGCGGGGTGACGCCCTTGGCCAGCGGCAGCAGCTGCGCGGTGCCGACCGGGCTCTCGTGGGTGACGACGACCGTCACCGGCCCGCCGGCGAAGGCGAAGCTGGTCCAGGACCCGGAGGTGTGCGCCTCCCCGGTCTCGACCGGGGTGGGGTAGACGACGCACATCCCGCCGTCGACCGTCACGGCCCAGCGCGTCGACGGGGTGGGGGCGCCCGGCTGGTGCACGGCGCGCTCGACCCTCGCCGTGGCCACGGCGGACGGCGGTGGCTCGCCCGGCTCAGCCCGGCCCGCGACGCCCGGCTCCTCCCGGCCCGGGTCATCGGGGTCCTCCCGGTGCGCGGTGACCACCCAGGTGCCGGACGCCAGCGCGACCAGCCCGAGGAAGGCGCGGCGGCTGAGCGCGCTGCCGGCCCGGGGTCCGGACGGCGTCGTCCCGGACGACGGGCGGTGCTTCCCCGGCGGGGCCGCCGGGGAGGTGGACACGACGTCGAGTCTGCGGGGTCGCGGAGCCGCGGGCCGGTCGGGCGGGGCCGGTCCACCTGATCGTGCGCAGGTGCGAGCGGTGCGCTGTGTCCGTGGCGGCGCACCGGCCGGACCGGCCGGCCCGGAGGCACCCGGCTCACCCGTCCTCACCGGCACCCGACCAGGCGGACGGGACTTCCGGCCCTGTCGTTGCGCTCCGGCTGTCCCTACGGTCGACAGCGGCGGTGCCGACGCGGTCGGCGACCGCCCACGACGCTCGGAGGCCTGCATGTCCACGTCCACACCCGCTGCGCAGACAGCAGTGCCCGGCGCTCGACCGCGGGTCGTCGTCGGGGTCGACGGGTCGGCCTGCGCCGACCTGGCCCTGACCTGGGCGCTGCGGCAGGCCCTCCTGCTCGGCGCGGACCTCGACGCCGTGTCCAGCTGGCCGACGCCCGCGCTGGTCAGCGGCGCCATGGGGTTCGGGGCCTCCTTCGACGTCACCAGCCTCGACCTGGCCGGTCCCACCTCGGAGGTGCTGGACGAGGCCGTGGCGGCCGCGGTCGGGAAGGTGCCCGGTGCGGAGACCGTCACCGTGCGGCCCAGGGTGGGGGAGGGGTACCCGGCCCGCGTGCTGCTGGAGGCCGCCGACGGCGCCGACCTGCTGGTCGTCGGCTCGCGCGGCCACGGCGAGCTCAGCGGGATGCTGCTCGGCTCGGTGGGGCTGCACTGCGTGACCCACGCCTCGTGCCCCGTCGTCGTCGTCCGCGACCCGCAGCCTGCCGGGACGCCCCGGCGCTGATCCCGGGAGCAGGGCCCGCCCCCAGCCACGGGCCGTACCGGCCGCCCCCGACATGCCTGGAACGATCAAGGCGTGGAGCGGGGCCAGGCGGGCACGAGCCCCGTGCCCGCCGCCGGCCTGTCGGCGGCGGGGCGGCACACGGTGTGCTCGCCTCGACTCCGAGAGCTGGTCCTCCGTGCGACGGACGTCCCTCGTCTTCCCCGCCTCGCTCGCCGTCGTCCTGCCCTTCGTGCTGTGGGGGGCGATCTCGCCGGACTCGCTGGGCGCGGCCGCCGACGGGGCGCGGGGCTTCGTCGTCGACCGCTTCGGCTGGTTCTACCTGCTGACGGCGACCGGCCTGCTGCTCGGCGTGATCACGCTGTCCGCCTCCCGCTTCGGCAAGGTGCGGCTCGGGGGCGACGACGAGCAGCCGGAGTTCAGCACCCTCGCCTGGTTCTCGATGCTCTTCAGCGCCGGCATGGGCATCGGCCTGGTGTTCTGGGGCGTGGCCGAGCCGGTGGCCCACTTCGGGAGCCCGGCCACCGCCGAGGCCGGCGGTGCCGAGGCAGCCCGTGATGCGCTGCGCTACTCGTTCTTCCACTGGGGCCTGCACCCGTGGGCCATCTACTCCGCGCTGGCTCTCGCGCTGGCCTACGCCCGCTTCCGGCGTGGCTGGAAGGCCACCATCAGCGGGGCGCTGCGGCCGGTGCTCGGCGACCGCGCCGACGGCGCCTGGGGCTCGGCGATCGACACGCTGGCCGTCGTCGCCACCGTCTTCGGCGTGGCGACGTCCCTCGGGCTGGGCGCCGCGCAGGTCAACGGCGGCATGGCGGCGGTGTTCAGCGGCGTCGAGATCTCCACGGGGGTCCAGCTGGCCATCATCGCCGTCGTCACCGTGCTGTTCCTGATCTCGTCGCTCACCGGCATCAACCGGGGCATCAAGTGGCTCTCCATGGTCAACATCACCCTGGCCATGGCGGTCTTCACCTTCGTGCTGGTGACGGCCTCGACCGGCCAGCTCGTCGGAGCCTTCACGACGACGCTCGGCAGCTACGTCAGCGAGCTGCCCGTGATGAGCCTGCAGGTCGGCCCGTTCGACGACACCCGCAAGCAGTTCATCGAGGGATGGACCATCTTCTACTGGGCCTGGTGGATCTCCTGGTCGCCGTTCGTCGCCACGTTCATCGCCCGCGTCTCGCGGGGGCGCACCATCCGCGAGTTCGTGATCGGCGTGCTCGGCGTCCCGACGCTGGTGAGCGGCCTGTGGTTCTCGGTCTTCGGCGCCGCCGGGATCCTCGCCGAGCAGCGCGGCGCGGGCCTGTCGGAGCAGCCCACGGAGTCCCAGCTGTTCGGCCTGCTCGACACGCTGCCGCTTGGGCTGCTGGCGTCCTTCGCAGCCATGCTGCTGATCATCACGTTCTTCGTCACCAGCGCCGACTCCGCGACGTTCGTGCTCGGCGCGCTGAGCACGAAGGGGGGCGCCGACCCGGCGCGCCCGGTCACCGTCGTCTGGGGTCTGCTCATCTCCGCCTCTGCCGCCGTGCTGCTCGTCAGCGGCGGGCTGGAGGGTCTGCAGGCCGCGTCCATCGTCGCGGCGTTCCCGTTCGCGGTCGTGCTGCTGCTGACCTTCGTCGCGCTGGTCGTCGGGCTCCGCAGCGAGCCGACCGGCCCCGGCACGTTCACGCCGTCGCGCCGACCCGGCCGACCGGTCGAGCGGGCTGCGCAGCGGTCCTGAGCGGGGCTCGCGGATGGACAAGGTCGACCTCAAGGCCGAGCGCAAGGACCTCTACGCCCCGCCCCGCGGCCGCTTCACCGAGGTGGTCGTCCCGCGGATGACGTTCCTGGCCGTCGACGGGCACGGCGACCCCAACACCAGCGAGGACTACCGCGACGCGGTGCAGGCCCTGTTCTCCGTGTCGTACGCGGCGAAGTTCCTCAGCAGGCGCGAGCTCGGCCGCGACCACGTCGTCCTGCCCCTGGAAGGGCTGTGGAGCGCGGACGACTGGACCGCCTTCGAGCGGCGCGCCAAGCAGGACTGGTCCTGGACGATGCTGGTCCGGCAGCCGGACTGGCTCGACGCCGACCTGCTCGACCGGGCCCGCGACGGGGTACGGGCCAAGGGCCTGCCGGCGCTCGACCTGCTCCGGCGCACGACCCTGGAGGAGGGCCGGTGCGTGCAGACCCTGCACGTCGGCAGCTACGACGACGAGGCGCCGCTGCTGCGCCGCCTGCACACCGAGCACCTGCCCGAGCACGGGCTCGTCCCGACCGGCGCCCACCATGAGATCTACCTCAACGACCCCCGCCGGACCCTGCCGGCGAGGCTGCGGACGGTGCTGCGGCAGCCGGTGACGACGCCGCCGGGAGGCTCTCGCTGACGGGGCCGGGCCGCCGTTCGTCGAGCCCCCGCCACGGTCCGCCGAGCAGCGGGCTCAGCGTCAGCGCGAGGTAGGCGGCCCCGAGGGCGACCAGCGTCTCGGTCAGGCCGAGGTGCTCCACCGCGAGGCCCCCGCCGAGGGCGCCGAGCGGGACGGCGCTCCAGGCACCGGCCTGGACGAGCCCGTTCGCGCGGGCCCGCATGCCGGGGGGGATGCGCTCGAGCTTGACGGTGCCGATGAGCGGGTTGACGGCGCCGGCGCAGAAGCCCGACAGGCCGGTGACGACGAGCAGCGCCGGCAGGGGGAGGCCGGCCGCGAGGGCGAAGAAGGGCGGCGCTCCCGCCAGGGCGAAGGCGACGGAGAAGGTCGGGCGCCGCGGCAGCCGGTGGCCGACGGCCCCGAAGACCAGGGACCCGACGAGTGCGCCGGCCCCCATGGCGCCGACGAGCAGGCCGAAGGCGAGCGCGCCCCCGAGCTCGCGCTCGGCGTACACCGGGAGCAGGACGGTGCTCTTGGCGGCGTCGACGGCGTTGGTGAGCACGAGCAGCAGCACGAACGCGCGCAGCAGCGGCTCGCGCGCGACGAAGCGGAAGCCCTCGGCGAGCGAGCGCCAGTAGCCGGGCCGCTCCGGCGAGCCGGGAGCGGCGAGGACCTGCGCGTCCACCTCGCGGGGCACCAGCCGGGCGACGACCGCGGCCGAGACGACGAAGCTCGCGGCGTCGAGGGGCGAGCACGGCCAGCGGACCCAGCAGGGCCACGAGCAGGCCGGCGAGCGGCGCTCCGGCCATCCGTCCGCCGCGCTCGGTCGCCTCGAACATCCCCACGGCCCGCTCCAGCGGGACGCCTGCGGCGGCGGCGACCTCGGGGAGCAGCGCGTTGCGGGCGCTCTGCCCGGGCGCGTCGAGCAGGCCGCTGAGGAACACCAGCGCCAGGAGCAGCGGGAACGGCAGCCCGACCGTGGCGTGCAGGACGGGCACCAGCACGATCGTGGCCCCGCTGACGAGGTCGGCCAGCACGCTGGTGCGCCGGTAGCCCACCCGGTCGACCAGCACGCCGCCGAGCACGCCGCCGAGCACGATCGGGAGCGTGGCGAAGAAGCCGGTGAGGCCGGTCGCGGCGGCGGACCCCGTCTCGGCCAGCACGTACAGGGGCAGCGCGATGACCGTCACCACGTTGCCGGTCATCGAGACGGCGTGGCCGAGCAGGAGGCCGGCCAGCGGTCCGCGCGCCGGCGTCACTCCGGGCGCCGGAAGGCGTGGTAGATCAGCGACACCGGCTCGGCATCCGGCCGGTCGGCGTCGCTGCGCGCGGCCCAGCGCTCGGCCAGCTGCTCGAGGTCCCCGCGCAGCTCGAGCAGCTCCTCGGCGGTGAGGAAGAACTGCGAGTCGCTGCTGGACGTCCCCCGGACCCAGGCGCGGTCGAGGGTCGCCTCGCCCTCGAGGTAGCGCTCCAGGCTGTCGAGGTAGCGGTGCAGGATGGCCCGGCGGAACGCGTCCGACGCCGCGCGCTTCTCCGGGTCGTCGAGGGCGTCGACCGGCTCCCACGACGTACGGGCGTGCGCCCCCCTCCACCACCTCTCCCGCCGGTCGCGCGCGAGCTCCGGTGCCTGCTCGACGAAGCCGTACGACGCCAGCGTCCCGAGGTGGTAGCTGACCGACGCGGGTGCCTCGTCGACGAGCCGGCTGAGCATGCCGACGCTCTGCGGGCCGCGCATGCGCAGCTCGCCGAGCAGACGGAGCCGCAGCGGGTGCGCGAGGGCGCGCATCGCGCGCGGGTCGGTGAGGCGCACGGTCCTGGGCTGCTGCTCGGGGTCCACGAGACCTTGATACATCGCACGGAGACTTGCGCAAGGGTTCTTGCCGAGTAGGAGGGGGGCGGTCCCGTCCCTCAGCGCTCGTCCAGCCGCAGCTTCATGCCGACGTGCGAGGCCTCGAAGCCGAGCCGCTCGTAGAAGCGGCGGGCGTCGGCGCGCGTGGCGTCCGTCGTCAGCTGCACCAGCCGGCACCCGCGGGCGCGGGCCTGGTCGACCGCCCAGCGCAGGACCGCCTCGCCGAGCCCGGTGCCGCGACGGTCGGCGCGCACCCGCACCGCCTCGACCTGCGCGCGCTCGCCGCCGCGCCGGGCGAGGTGCGGCAGGAAGGACAGCTGCAGGGTGGCCACCAGCTCCCCGCCGTCCTCCACCACGACCAGCCGGTGGCGCGGGTCGCGGTCGATCTCCTCGAACGCCCGCAGGTACTCCTCCGCCGGAGGGTCGGCGACGAGCTCGCGGGCCGCGCCCAGCTCGTCGTCGGCGTACAGCCGGACGACCGCCGCCAGGTCGTCCCGGCGGGCGTCGCGGAAGACCGGCACGGCGCGAGGCTAGCCCCGTGCCGCGGGTGGCATCGTCGCCCCATGACCGACCAGCCGCAGTCCGCTCCCGCCCGCGCGCGCTTCCACCTCGCTCAGAAGATCAGCCCGATGCAGAACGTGTACCGGGTGCACGCGGACGCGGCGGGGGAGCCGGGGCCGCTCATCGCCTACGCCACGCAGAAGCGGCTGGCGCTCAAGGAGCAGATCACGGTGTTCCGCGACGAGAGCGCCCGCGAGCCGGTGCTGACCATCACGGCCGACCGGCGCCTCGACCTCCGCTCGGCCATGACCGTCCGGGAGCCGTCCGGCAACGTGCTCGGCACGCTGCGCAAGCGCGGCGCGGCGAGCCTGGTGCGCTCGACGTGGGAGCTGGAGCAGCCCGGGCTGCCGGTCGTCGTGGTCGCGGAGCGCAGCGCCGCCGTCGCCGTGCTGCGCCGCGTGTGGGACCAGGTGCCGCTCGCCGGCAGCGTGCCGGTGCCGTGGGTCTTCCACTTCGACGGCAGGACGCCGGCGGGCGAGGTCGTGCTCACCCACACCCGGCTGTGGGGCGTGCGCGACCGCTACGTCCTGGAGGTGTCCCCGCCGTACGACCAGCGGCTGGCCATCGCGCTCGCGATCTGCCTGGACGCCCTGCAGGGGCGCTGACTCAGGAGCTCGCCCCCACGTAGCGCGCGAGGTGCTGCGCGGTCAGCGTCGCCCCGGAGGCGACCAGGTCGGCGGGGGTGCCCTCGAACACGACCCGCCCGCCGTCGTGGCCGGCGCCGGGGCCCAGGTCGATGATCCAGTCGGCGTGGGCCATCACCGCCTGGTGGTGCTCGATGACGATGACCGACTTGCCGGAGTCGACCAGCCGGTCGAGCAGGCCGAGCAGCTGCTCGACGTCGGCGAGGTGCAGGCCGGTGGTGGGCTCGTCGAGGACGTACACGCCGCCCTTGTCCGCCATCTGCGTCGCCAGCTTGAGCCGCTGCCGCTCGCCGCCCGACAGCGTGGTGAGCGGCTGGCCGAGGCTGACGTAGCCGAGCCCGACGTCGGCGAGCCGGACCAGGACGGCGTGCGCGGCCGGCGTGCGGGCCTCGCCGGCGCGGAAGAACTCCTCGGCCTCGGTGACCGGCATCGCGAGCACCTCGCTGATGTCGCGCCCGCCGAGCCGGTACTCCAGCACGGCCGCCTGGAAGCGCTTGCCCTCGCACTCGACGCAGGTGGTGGCGACGCCGGCCATCATCGCCAGGTCGGTGTAGACGACCCCGGCGCCGTTGCAGGTCGGGCAGGCGCCCTCGGAGTTGGCGCTGAACAGCGCGGGCTTGACGCCGTTGGCCTTGGCGAACGCCTTGCGGACCGGCTCGAGCAGCCCCGTGTAGGTCGCGGGGTTGCTGCGGCGCGAGCCCTTGATGGCGCTCTGGTCGACCGACACGACCCCCTCCCGCCGGGAGACCGAGCCGCGGACCAGCGAGCTCTTGCCCGAGCCGGCGACCCCCGTCAGCACGCACAGCACGCCGAGGGGGATGTCGACGTCGACGTCCTGCAGGTTGTGCGAGCGGGCGCCGCGGACCTCCAAGGCGCCGCTCGGCGCGCGGACCGTCGGCTTGAGGGCGGCGCGGTCGTCGAGGTGGCGGCCGGTCAGGGTCCCGCTGGCGCGCAGCCCGTCGACCGTGCCCTGGAAGCAGACGGTCCCGCCCGCCGTCCCCGCGCCGGGGCCGAGGTCCACGACGTGGTCGGCGATCGCGATCGCCTCGGGCTTGTGCTCGACGACCAGCACGGTGTTGCCCTTGTCGCGCAGGCGCAGCAGCAGGTCGTTCATCCGCGCGATGTCGTGCGGGTGCAGGCCGATGGTCGGCTCGTCGAAGACGTACGTCACGTCGGTGAGCGAGGACCCCAGGTGGCGGATCATCTTGGTGCGCTGCGACTCGCCGCCGGACAGCGTCCCGGTGGGCCGCTCGAGGCTGAGGTAGCCCAGCCCGATCTCGACGAAGGAGTCCAGCGTCTCCGTCAGGGCGGTGAGCAGCGGCGCCACCGAGGGCTCGGAGAGCTCGCGGACCCAGGCGGCGAGGTCGCTGATCTGCATGCGGCAGGCGTCGGCGATGGTGATGCCGCGGACCCGCGAGGACCGGGCTCCCTCGTTGAGCCGGGTGCCGTCGCACTCCGGGCAGGTCGTGAAGGTGACCGCCCGGTCCACGAAGGCCCGGACGTGCGGCTGCATCGCCTCGCGGTCCTTGGACAGCATCGACTTCTGGATCTTCGGGATCAGACCCTCGTACGTGATGTTGATGCCGTCGACCTTGATCTTGGTGGGCTCCTTGTGGAGCAGGTCGTGCAGCTCCTTCTTCGAGTACTCGCGGATCGGCTTGTCGGGGTCGAGGAACCCGCTGCCGCCGTAGATGCGGCCGTACCAGCCGTCCATGCTGTAGCCCGGGATGGTGAAGGCGCCCTCGCTCAGCGACTTGCTGTCGTCGTAGAGCTGGGAGCGGTCGATGTCGGTGACCGAGCCCAGGCCCTCGCACCGCGGGCACATGCCGCCGGTGATGGTGAACTCGCGGCGCTCCCGGACGGTCTCGCCGCCGCGCTCGAGGGTCACGGCGCCCGCCCCGCTGATCGAGGCGACGTTGAACGAGAACGCCTGCGACGAGCCGACGTGGGGCTCGCCGAGCCGGCTGAAGACGATCCGCAGCATCGCGTTGACGTCGGTGGCCGTGCCGACCGTCGAGCGCGGGTTGGCTCCCATGCGCTCCTGGTCGACGATGATCGCCGTCGTCAGGCCCTCGAGCCGGTCGACCTCGGGTCGGGCCAGCGTCGGCATGAAGCCCTGCAGGAAGGCGCTGTAGGTCTCGTTGATCATCCGCTGCGACTCCGCGGCGATCGTGTCGAACACCAGCGAGCTCTTGCCCGACCCGGACACGCCGGTGAACACCGTCAGCCGGCGCTTGGGCAGCTCGACGCTGACGTCCTGGAGGTTGTTCTCGCGCGCGCCCTGCACGCGGATCAGGTCGTGGCGGTCGGCGGGGTGCGCGGTGGCGTCGTGGCGTGCGTCGGTGCTCATCGGGTCTCCAGGGCCGGCGGGGCGATCGCTGCATCCTGGACGACGACCGGCGCCGGCCGGACTGAGCGCGGGAGGACGCTCAGCCGCCGCCGACGGCCCGGGTCAGAGCGTGCTCTTGAACAGCAGCCGGTTGGGGGTGCCGCTGGGGTTGCTGCGCACGGCGCTGCCGGTGGCGTTGCTGAGCAGCCAGCTGTTGACCGTGCTGGACGCCGCGTCGCCGCCGCTCTTGTAGAGCGCCGCGACGCCGGCCACGTGCGGGGAGGCCATCGAGGTGCCGCTGATCGTGCTGGTGCCGCCGTTGAGCCAGGTGGACGTGATGGCGACGCCGGGCGCGTACAGCTCGACGCAGCTGCCGTAGTTGGAGAACGAGGCGCGGGTGTCGGTCTTGTCGGACGCGGCGACGACGGTCGGGGCGCTGGCCGAGGCGGGGGAGACGTTGCAGGCGTTCTGGTTCTCGTTGCCGGCGGCGACCGCGACGAAGACGCCGGAGCTCGACAGGTTGTTGGTCGCGGTGTTGAGGGCGGAGGAGTAGCCGCCGCCGAGGCTCATGTTGGCGACCGCGGGCTTGACGGCGTTGGCCCGCACCCACTCGATGCCGGCGATGATGCCGCTGGTGGAGCCGCTGCCGCCGCAGTCGAGGACCCGGACGCCGCGCAGGGCCACGCCCTTGGCGACGCCGTACGTCGAGCCGCCGATGGTGCCCGCGACGTGGGTCCCGTGCCCGTTGCAGTCCTGCCCGTTGCCGCCGAACGCGTCGAACACGTTGCGCGCGCGCCCGCCGAAGGCCGGGTGACCGGTCGCGATCCCGGTGTCGATGACGTACGCGCTCACGCCGCTGCCGGTCCGGCCGTAGGTGTAGCTGCCCGACAGCGGCAGCGCGCGCTGGTCGGTGCGGTCCAGCCCGTACAGCCCGCCGCCCTTGGCGACCGTCTGCGTGGCGTCCGCCTCGACGACCTGGTCGGGCTCGAGGGCGACGACGTCGCTGTCGTTCTGGAGCGCGCGCACCTGCCCGGCGTTGAGCCGGGCGGAGAAGCCGCTCAGCGCCGCCGTGTAGACGTGGCCGGCCTGCGCGGCGTGGCGCCGGGCGACGCCGCGGGCATCGGCGCCCTCGCGGAGCGTGACGATCCAGGAGCCCCGGACCGGCTTGCCGGTCGTGCGGGTGATGGGCGCAGCCGCCTCGCGGGCCCCGGTGCCGGGTGCGGCGGAGGCCGTGCCGGACAGGGCCGGCAGCGCGAGGACGGGCAGGACGAGCAGGGCGGCGGCAGCGGCGCCGGAGCGGGCGGGACCGGAGGTGCGGGGCACGGACGTTCCTCTCACGCAGCGGTGGCGCGCCCGGGCGGGCGGGCCAGCACCGGCTCCGGCAGGAGGCCCTGCACAGGCGGCGACGAGAACCTAACCCAGAGTGAGCACCCCGACAAGGGGTGCGGAGGTCCGCGGCCCGCCCGGCGGGCGCCACTACGTTGGGCGCGGTGACGGTCACGGGCACCCCCACCGCGTTCCGGCGGGACGGCCCGACCCTCGCCCTGTACGCCGCCCTGTGCGTCTTCGGCGCCCTGCAGGTCCTGCCCGGCACGGTGACGCCGCAGCTGCGCGACGAGCTCGGCTACGGGTACGGCCAGGCCGGCCTGCACCTGTCGGCGTACGCGGTCGGCAGCGTCGCGGCGGGCCTCGCCGGGCCCGGGCTCGACCGGCGGCTCGGCCGGCGCACCCTGCTGGCCGGGGGCCTGGCCGGCGCCGCGCTGTCCGCCGGCGCGCTGACGCTCGGCCGGGGGCTGCCCGCCACGCTGGCCGCCGCCCTCGGCATCGGCGTCCTCGGCACGCTGGTGCTCGGCGTCGTGCAGGCCGGGCTGTCGGACCACCACGGGCCGCACCGCGCCGTCGCGTTCTCCGAGTCCAACGTCCTCGCCTCCCTCGGCGCCACCAGCGCGCCCCTGCTCGTCGGCGCGGCCGGCGCCGTCGCCGGCTCCTGGCGCGTGGGCGTGCTCGCCCTCGCCGCCGCCTGCCTGCTCGTCGCCGTGCTCGCCCGGGGCGCCGTGCTGCCGGCGGGGGAGGTGCCGGGCACCACCGGGAGCGCCCGCAGCCTGCCCGCGGCCGCCCGGGCGGGGGTGGCCCTGGTGTTCTGCGGCGTCGTCGTCGAGTGGTCGGTGGGCTACTGGGGCGCCACCTACCTGCGCGACGAGGTGGGCCTGTCGACCTCGCTCGCGGTCAGCGCGATGACCTGCTTCTTCCTCGCCATGCTCGTCGGCCGGGTCGCCGGCGGCCTGCTGGTGCGCACGCGCGACGCCGCCGGGCTGGTCCGCGCGGCGCTGGGCCTGGCCGCCGCGGGCGTGGTCGTCCAGGCGGCCGGCACCGACCCGCGGGTCGCCCTCCCCGGCCTGATGCTGCTCGGGCTCGGCGCGTCCGTGCTCTTCCCGCTCGGGCTCGCCCTCGCCGCCGCCCACGCACCGGGCCGCTCGGCGCTGGTGAGCAGCCGGTGCATCACCACCGGCGGGCTCGCGGTGCTGCTGGGGCCGCTGGTGGTCGGCGGCCTGGCCGACCTGGTCGGGCTGCGGGCGGCGCTGCTCGTCCTGCCGCTCGCGCTGGCCGGGGCCGCGGGAGCCCTGCGCCGGGTCCGCTGACCCCGGCCGGGAGGAGGCGGAGGCCGCACGGACGCGCCCGCCGTCCTACCGTGGGCGCATGACGTCCACCGCTCTCGAGACCGAGATCGACCCGCTGACCGGTTCGGGTCGCTGCTCGCACATCGTCAAGCCCGACAAGGACCGCTCGGGCCCGGACCTGGTCATGGAGGCCCGGGTCTTCGGCATGGAGGTCGAGGCGCTGTGCGGGCACCGCTGGGTGCCGCAGCGCGACCCCAAGCAGTACCCGCTGTGCCAGGCCTGCAAGGAGATCTTCGACGCGCTGGGCCAGGAGCACGGCTGGAGCCCGGACGACGCACCCGCCGAGTCCTGACCCGAGCAGGGTGGGGACCCGTGCCGGGTGGCACCATCAGCAGATGACCACCACCGAGCAGGGGGCCGCCGAGGTCGCGGCCGTGCCGAACAGCGCGAGCACCGCACCGCGCACCGCGGAGCCGTCCGGGCCGGCGCTGCTGGAACCGCTCCCGGGCGACCTCTACGGCTACGAGCAGATGCTGCCGGAGGAGGACCAGGAGGTCCTGCTCCGCCTGCGCGAGTGGCTGCAGCGCGAGGTCGCCCCGATCGCCAACGACCAGTGGGCGCGCGCGGAGTTCAACCACGACCTGGTGCCCAAGCTCGGCGAGCTCGGCGTCATCGGCCTGGGCTACGACCGGCCGGGGCGGCCGGCGGCCAGCCGCCTGCTCACCAGCTTCGTGACGCTGGAGATCTCCCGCGTCGACACCTCGCTGGCCACCTTCTTCGGCGTCCACAGCGGGCTCGCGATGGGCAGCATCGTGCTGCTCGGCTCCGACGAGCAGCGCGAGCGCTGGCTGCCGGACATGTTCGCGCTGCGCAAGGTCGGCGCGTTCGCGCTCACCGAGCCCGACGGCGGCTCGGACGTCGCGCTGGGCCTGAAGACCACCGCCCGCCGCGAGGGCGACGAGTGGGTGCTCGACGGCGAGAAGCGCTGGATCGGCAACGCGACCTTCGCCGACCTGGTGGTCGTGTGGGCGCGCGACGTCGCCGACGACACCGTCAAGGGCTTCGTCGTGCACCAGGACAACCCCGGCTTCACCGCCACCAAGATGGAGGGCAAGCTCGCGCTGCGCAGCGTCCAGAACGCCGACATCGTGCTGCGCGACTGCCGGGTGCCCGACGCGGACAAGCTGGCCGGCGCCAACACCTTCAAGGACACCGGCAAGGTCCTGCAGCTCACGCGCGGCGGCGTCGCCTGGAACTCCGTCGGCTGCCAGATGGGCGCGTACGAGGCGGCGCTGAGCTACGCCAAGACCCGCGAGCAGTTCGGCCGGCCGATCGGCGGGTTCCAGCTCGTCCAGGACCTGCTGGTCAAGATGCTCGGCAACATCACCGCCTCCCTCGGCATGACGGTGCGGGTCGCCGAGCTCCAGGAGGCCAGCCGGTGCACCGACGCCCAGGCGGCGCTGGCCAAGGCCTACTGCACCACCCGCATGCGCGAGACCGTCGCCTACGCGCGGGAGGTGCTCGGCGGCAACGGCATCCTGCTCGAGCACGACGTGGCGCGGTTCTTCAACGACAGCGAGGCGCTGTACTCCTACGAGGGCACCCGCGAGATCAACACGCTGATCGTGGGACGCGCGATCACGGGACGCAGCGCGTTCGTGTGACGCGGGTGACGTCGACGTCGCCCCCCGCGGGCTGGTCAGATGGCGGGATGGACCCGTTCGCCGACGTGCTCGCCGCCAACACCGACTACGCCCGCACCTTCAGCGACGCCGCGACGCCCGGCAAGGCGGCGCGCGGCCTGGCCGTCGTCACCTGCATGGACTCGCGCATCTCCCCGCTGGAGATGCTCGGCCTGGACAAGGGCGACGCGAAGATCCTGCGCAACGCGGGCGCCCGCGTCACCGACGACGTGCTGCGCACGCTCGTGCTCGCCGTGCACCTGCTCGAGGTCGACCGGGTGATGGTCGTCGCCCACACCGACTGCCGGATGACCAAGGTGACCGACGACCAGGTGCACCGCGAGATCGCGGCGCGCGGGTTCGACACCCGCAGCCTGGAGTTCCGCACGATTGACGACCAGGTCGAGACGCTGCGCGGCGACGTCCAGCGCATCCGCAGCTCGCCGTACCTGCCCGCGGGCCTGCCGGTCGTCGGCGGCGTGTACGACGTGAGCACCGGCGCGCTGCGGGTCGAGGTGCCGGCGGCCGGCTGAGCCTGCCCGCCCGCCGGTCAGGCGGCCGCGTGCCCGGCGAGGTGGTCGAGCAGCGGCCCGAGCCCCTGCGCGCGGGGCAGCAGGCGGTCGACGCCCTCGGGCACGCGGGACAGCCGGCCGCTGGTGAGCATCACGACGTGGGCGGCGGGCTGCAGCAGCGGCAGCATCCGCGCCAGGTCGTCGGCCAGCCCGTCCCCGAGCGCCTGGTCGAGCACCACCAGGTCGTACGTCGTGCCCCCGCCGGCGACCGCGTCGAGCGCTGCGGCGACCTCGTCGCCCAGGGCCTCGACCTGCCAGCCGAGCACCGAGAGCACGCTGTGCAGCGCGACCCGCACGACGGGGTCCTCGTCGAGCACGAGCGCGCGCCCGACCGGTGCGGTGCCTAGGCGGTGCGTGGAGCCGGTGGTCATGACCCGTCCTGGGAGTCGGTGGGAGCGTCCTGCTCCGGGTTCCAGGGTCCCCTTCGGGACCGCCCCCGGCCATGGCCCGCCCGGGCCCCCCGGCGCGCGCACCGGGACGGGGCTGTCCGGGGAGGGTGACGCGGCCGTACGGGTGAACGGTCAGCCGGTGCGGGCGGTCGCCCGGCGCAGCAGCAGCCCGCTGAGCAGCAGCTGCGCGGCCAGCGAGGCGCCGACGCCCTCGCCGGCCCGCAGCCGCAGGTCCAGCAGCGGCTCGAGGCCGAGGCGCTGCAGGACGGCGGAGGAGGCCCGCTCCCGGCTGCGCTGGCCGGCGACGAGGTGCGCGGCCACGGCCGGCTCGGCCTGCACGGCGAGCAGGGCGGCGACGGCGGTGGCCAGCCCGTCGAGCACGACCACCGCACCGCCCTCGGCCGCGCCGAGCACGACGCCGGTGAGCAGCGCCAGCTCGGGGCCGCCGAGCACGGCGAGCCGGTCCTCGACGGTGGAGCCGGGGCCGGCCGACCAGCGCGCCAGGGCGGCGGCCACCACCTGCGCCTTGGCCGCGAGCATCGCGCTGTCGGCCCCCGAGCCGAGCCCGACCGCGTCCTGCGCGGGCAGGCCGACCAGGCTGGCGGCCAGGGCGGCCGCCACGGTGGTGTTGCCCACGCCGACCTCGCCGAGCGCGACCAGGCCGCCGGGCGCCAGCCGCGCCCCGAGCTCGCGGCCCTGCCCGAGCAGGGCGGCGGCCTGCGCGCGCGCCAGGGGGTCGGTGTCGCGCAGGTCGCCGGTGGCGGTGCCGGCGTCGACGACGAGCAGGTCGAGGCCGGCCGCGCGGGCCGCGACCGCGCCGAGCGCCGTGCCGGCGCGCGCGGCGGCCAGGACGTCGTCGGTCACCGCGTCGGGGAAGGCGCTGACGCCGTGCGCGGTGACGGGGTGCCGGCCGGCGGCCAGCACGAGCGTCCCGCCCGCCAGGCCGGCGTGGCCGAGCGCGACGGCCCGGTCCACCGCGCGGTCGAGGACGCCGAGCGAGGACGGCGGCGTGAGCAGGGTGTCGGCGACGTCGCGGGCGCCCACCACGGCACGCGGGCCGGGCGCGCGCAGCCGCGAGACCGGCGCGAGGGGAGCCTCGGCGCCGGGCCAGCGGTCGTGCAGCAGGACGTCGTCGAGCGGGGCGCGCCGCGACCAGCCCGCCCGCTCCAGCCCGGGGGCCGGCGGCCGCTCGTCCGGCCAGCCCAGGCACAGCCAGCCCAGGGTCTGCACCCCCTCGGGCAGCCCCAGCAGCGCGCCCAGCTGCTCCGGGTCGAACAGCGTGACCCAGCCGAGGCCCAGGCCCTCGGCGCGGGCCGCCAGCCAGATGTTCTCGATCGCGCAGGCGCACGACCACAGGTCGGCGTCGGGGAAGGTCGCCCGGCCCAGCACGCCGGCGGCCGGGGCGCGGCGGTCGCAGCACACGACGACGCCCACCGGCGCCTCGCGGATGCCCTCGAGCTGCAGGTCGAGCAGCCGCCGGGCCGCGTCGGGCTCGAGCTGCTCGGCCTGGGCGAGGCGCTCGGTGTCGGCCATGACCGCGGCCCGCTCGCGGGTCGCGGCGTCGTGCACGAGCAGGAAGCGCCAGGGCTGGCTGTGACCGACCGACGGCGCGGCGTGCCCGGCGGCGAGCACCCGCCGCAGCACGTCCTCGCCCACGGGGTCGGGGCGGTAGCGGCGCACGTCGCGGCGCGCGGCCAGCACGTCGTAGAGCGCCTCGCGCGCGGCTCGCGGGAACGCCCAGGCGTCGGGAGCGCCGGCCCGGTCGGCGGCCGACGTCCGGTCGCCGACCAGCGGCACGGGGCGCGGGAACGTCATGGCCCCGACCGTACGTCCAGCCCTGGAGCGGGGCCGGGGGTCAGCCGCCGCAGGCGGTCGGCGCCGGGCGCACCTCGGTGGCCCGGCCGAGCACGCCGCTCTCCGCCTCGTACGCGACGGTCACGCAGCTGCCGAGCTGCAGCCCCGCGAGCTGCTCCGGCGTGGCCGTGAAGCAGGTCCCGTCGTCGACCGCGGTCTGCACGCAGACCCGGCCGGCGAGGTCGCTGACCACGCCGCTGGTCTGCGAGGTGCCCGAGCAGCCGGCCGCGGCGAGGAGCAGGACCGGGAGCAGCAGGGGGACGGGCGGTCGGCGCACCGGGCCACCCCACCACGTCCGCGCCCGCCCCGCCCCCCGGCAGCGGTCGCCGTAGGGTCCTCCCGGTGCACTCCACCGCTGCGGGGCTGGCGCTCGGCCTCGGCGTCGACGCCCTGGTCGCCGACCCGCGGCGGCTCCACCCGGTCGCCCTGTTCGGGACGGCCGCGGCCTCGGTCGAGCGCGCCGTGCACCGCGACGCGCACCTGGCCGGGGCGGGCTACGCGCTGGGCCTCGTCGGGGCGGCGGGCCTGCTGGGCCGGCTGGCCGACGGCGCCACCCGGTCCCGGCCGGCCGCTCGCGTCCTGGTCGTGGCCGCGGCCACCTGGGCGGTGGTCGGCGGCACGACGCTGCGCCGCGAGGCCGCCGCGATGGACGCGTTGCTGGGTGCCGGCGACCTCGAGGGCGCGCGCCGGCGGGTCGGGCACCTGTGCGGCCGCGACCCCGAGCAGCTCGACCTCGCCGGACTGGCGCGGGCCACCGTCGAGTCGGTCGCCGAGAACACCTCGGACGCGGTCGTCGCCCCGCTGCTCTGGGGCGCCCTGCTGGGCACGCCCGGGCTGCTGGCCTACCGGGCGGTCAACACGCTGGACGCGATGGTCGGCCACCGGTCGCCGCGCTACGCCCGGTTCGGCTGGGCGTCGGCCCGGGCGGACGACGTGGCCAACCTGCTGCCCGCGCGCGTCACGGCGGCGCTCGCGGTCGTGCTGGCCCCCGTCGTCGGCGGTCGGCCGTCGGCGGCGCTGCGGGCCTGGCGGCGCGACGGCCGCCGGCACCCGAGCCCCAACGCCGGGCCGGTGGAGGCGGCGTTCGCCGGCGCGCTCGGCCGCACGCTCGGCGGCCGGCTCGCCTACGCCGGGCGGGTCGAGGACCGGCCCCTGCTCGGCGACGGGCCCGCGCCAGGGGTCGGGGACGTGCGCCGGGCCACCCGGCTCTCGCTCGCCGTGCAGCTCGCGGCCGGCGCGCTCTGCGCGGGCCTGCGGGCGGCCCGCCGGTGAGGGGCGCGCTGCTCGTCGCCGGCACGACGTCGGACGCCGGCAAGAGCGTCCTGACGGCCGGGCTGTGCCGGTGGCTCGCCCGGCAGGGGGTGTCGGTGGCCCCGTTCAAGGCCCAGAACATGAGCCTGAACTCCGCGGTCACCCGGGACGGCGCGGAGATCGGGCGCGCCCAGGCCGTGCAGGCCGCCGCCGCCCGGGTCGAGCCCGAGGCGGCGATGAACCCGGTGCTGCTCAAGCCGGGCAGCGACCGCACCAGCCAGGTCGTCGTGCTCGGCCGGCCGTACGCCGACGTGTCGGCCGTCAGCTACCGCGAGCACAAGGCCGCCCTGCTCGAAGTGTCCCTGGACTGCCTGGCGGACCTGCGGCGCCGCTACGACGTCGTCGTCTGCGAGGGCGCCGGCAGCCCGGCCGAGATCAACCTGCGGGCCACCGACATCGCCAACATGGGGCTCGCCCGCGCCGCGCAGCTGCCCGTGCTGGTCGTCGGCGACATCAACCCGGGCGGGGTGTTCGCCGCGATGTTCGGCACGCTGGCGCTGCTGTCGCCGCAGGACCAGGCGCTGGTCTGCGGGTTCGTGGTCAACAAGTTCCGGGGCGACGTGGCGCTGCTCGAGCCCGGCCTGCAGATGCTGCGCGGCCTGACCGGACGCCCCACGTACGGCGTCCTGCCCTGGACCGAGGGGCTCGAGCTCGACGTCGAGGACTCGCTCGGGCTGTCGGCCCCCGTCGCGCCGCTGCCGCCGGTGGGCCGGGACGTGCTGCGGGTGTCGGTGGTGCGGCTGCCACGGCTGTCCAACTGGACCGACGTCGACGCGCTGCGCACCGAGCCGGGCGTGCTGGTGCGCTTCGCCAGCACCGCCGAGGAGCTGGCCGACGCCGACCTCGTCGTGCTGCCCGGCACGCGGGCCACCGTGGCCGACCTGGCCTGGCTGCGCGCCCGCGGCCTGGACCGGGTGCTGCACGGGCGCGCCGCCGCCGGCCGGCCGGTCCTCGGGATCTGCGGCGGCTACCAGATGCTCGGCACGGCGGTGTGCGACGAGGTGGAGTCGCGGGCCGGCGAGGTCGCCGGGCTCGGCCTACTCCCGGTCCGCACCGAGTTCGGCGCCGACAAGGTGCTGGCCCGCCCGCAGGGGACGTACGGGCCGCACCCGGTCACCACCGCGTACGAGATCCACCACGGGCGGGTGCGCCGGGACGGCGGCGACGGGCTGTTCGCGGTCGGCGCGGACACCGAGGGCTGCCGGGCCGGCGCGGTGCTCGGGACCGTCTGGCACGGTGCGCTGGAGTCCGACGGGGTGCGCCGCGCGCTGCTCGCCGAGGTGGCGACGGCGGCCGGGCGCGACTGGACGCCGGGGGAGCGGGCGTTCGAGGACGTGCGGCAGGCCCGGCTCGATGCGCTCGGCGACCTCGTGGCCGACCACCTCGACACCGCCGCCGTCGTGCGGCTGCTCGAGGGGGGCGCGCCCGCCGGGCTGCCCTTCGTGCCGCCCGGGGCACCCGCCTGAGCGGTACGGTCCGGTCCCCGCTCCGGGAGGTCGACGTGCAGTACGACGAGGCGGTCGCCGCCTTCTTCCCCGCCCGTCCCGCCGGCACGGCCGTCCCCGAGGCGGTGACCGGCGGCTCGCCGGCGCGCCGGCTGCGCGACGCCGCCGAGCCGCTCGCGACCCACCCGGTCTGGGCCCGCCGGGTCAACGCGGCGCAGGCGGCGCTCGGGCTCGACTTCCTCTCGGGCTACGTCTGGGGCCGCGCCGCCTCCCTCGGCGAGCCCACCGCGGCGGCGGCCGCCGCGGCGTTCGCGTGGTTCGAGCCGTCGCTCGTGGGCGGCGTGCTGGCCGCCGGCCGGGCCGCGGTGGGCCGCGAGGACCTGCTGTCCGTGCGCGACCGGGAGACGGCGGCGAGCGTGGCCGAGGTGCTGGCGGGGGAGGACGTCGGCGCGACCGCGGACCTGCTGCTCAGGGCAGCGCACGCGCTGCCGACGGCCGGCCGGCCGCTGTACGCCGGCCTGCGCGAGCGGCCGGTCCCCGGGTCGGGCGCCGGGCGCCTGCAGCGGGCGTGCGAGCTGCTGCGCGAGGCGCGCGGGGACGGGCACGCGGCCGTCGCCACCGCCGCCGGACGGGGGGCCCTCGAGGTCACCGTGCTGACGGAGCGCTGGCTGGGGATGGAGCCGGGGTCGTACACGGCGACCCGCGGCTGGTCGCCCGACGCGCTGGCGGACGCGGTGCAGGGGCTGCAGGAGCGCGGTGAGCTCACGGACGGGGCGCTGACCGAGCGCGGGCGCGCCGCGCGGGCCGCCCTCGAGGCGGCGACCGACGCGACGATGGACCCGGCGGTGCAGGCCCTCGGCGGCCAGTTCGACGACGTCGTGGAGCGGCTGCAGGCGTGGGGCGAGCGGTGCGTGGCGGCCGGTGCCTTCCCGCGCGACGTGCTCAAGCGGGCCGCGGGCTGATACGCCGCCGGCCCGCCCCCGGGTCGGGGACGGGCCGGCGCGCGGGGCG
>JAABUN010003400.1_pt1 | contig 24770 bp, 18 predicted proteins | sample 5559311 | NCBI WGS metagenome assembly JAABUN01 (sample SAMN10711877, study PRJNA513370) | rock metagenome | isolation source: Antarctica rocks | place: Antarctica: Victoria Land, Siegfried Peak sud
CCCGACGACGACAACGACGGGATCCAGGACGACCAGGATGCCGCGCCGTTCACCTGGAACCCGAAACCGCCCGCTGTCCCCGACATCCTCGCGCCGGACCAGGACAGCGACGGTGACGGGATCATGAACAGCATGGACCCCGACGACGACAACGACGGGATCCAGGACGACCAGGACGCCGCGCCCTTCGTTCCTGGACCCGCCCTGGAAACCCCATCACCCGCGCCCTCCGAGTCGCCATCCAGTTCGCGGTCGTCCGCGCGCGGCCAGAGTCGATCGCTTCGGGAGCCATCCCGACCCCGTTCGATCCGACCCCCGCGACCACAACGGCCAGCTTCCATCGAGCGCGAAGTGCGAACCGGGCCACCGCCGGTCGTCGAAAGTGCGGGATATCTTGAGCCACTTCCAGTCGTCGAGGGTGGAGGGGATGTGGCGGGCCCACCAATCGTGGAGAACGTCGCGGACGTGCGGATTCCGGTCATTACCGAGCTTCCGGTCGCCGGATCCCGACAGGAGAGCCGGTCTTCTGACGCCCCATGCATCATCTCGGCGATCAGTGCGACGGTCCTCATGCTCGCCTTCCTGACGACCCGCATCACCTGGAAGCGATTGGTTCCCTGAGACGAGAACCGGTCCGAGCCACCGGCGGCCCATGTCCGGAGTGCTAAGCTTGAATCACCTCAGGGCGGGTTGTCCGTGCACCACGGCGGCGGCGCTGGTTGATCTTCGAGCCACGCACCAAGGCGGTCTCTTTTCTCATGGTGAATCAGGCGCATCGACTCCTCGAAGGGCTGAATCCAGATCAGCAGCGCGCGGTGGTCACGACCGAGGGGCCGGTGCTGGTCGTTGCCGGGCCGGGCTCAGGGAAGACGCGGGTTCTGACGCACCGGATCGCCTACCTGATCGAGGAGCTGCGGATCAGCCCGGACAGCATCCTGGCGATGACGTTCACCAACAAGGCCGCCCGCGAGATGCGGGATCGGATCGACAAGCTGATCAGCGCCGACACGGCGTCGGGACTGGTAATGGGGACGTTCCACTCGCTCGGCGTCCGGATCTTGCGCCAGAATCCGGGAATCGTGGCGAATCGGCTGGGGCTTCTTCCCAACTTCCTGATCTATGACGATGGCGATCAACTGGAGCTCGCGAAGCGGGCGACGGTCGCCGCCGGTCTCGATCCCAAGCAGGTTCCACCCCGGCGCATGCTCTCCCGGATCTCCGCCGCCAAGAGCCAGCTGATCTCGGCTCAGGAGATGGCCGAGACCAGCGCGAGCTACGACGACGAGCTTGTGGTGCGTGTCTATCAGGAGTACGAGCGAGCCCTCCGCGGTGCGAACGCCGTCGATTTCGACGACCTCCTCGGGCTGCCGATCCGCCTTTTCGACAGCGACCCCGCCGTCCTCGAACGCTACCAACAACGATTCCGCTACATCCTCGTGGACGAGTATCAGGACACGAACCGTGTGCAGTACGTCTTGGCCACTGCCCTCTCCGGTCACTGGCACAACCTGTTCGTGGTCGGTGATCCGGACCAGTCGATCTATGCCTGGCGTCAAGCGGACATTCGCAACATCCTCGACTTCGAGAAGGACTTTCCGGCGGCTGAGCAGATCCATTTGGAGCTGAACTACCGCTCCACGCGGCGGATCGTGCAGGCGGCGGACCGCCTGATTCGCGATAACGAGCAACGCATCGAGCGGACGATCCGGACCGAAAACGTGGAAGGCGAGCCGATCGCGCTTCGGGAGCTGGCCGATCAGAACCACGAGGCGCAGTTCGTCGTGAGCGAGATCCGGCGGCTGATCAACACCGGGCGCGCGCGCGGCGAGGATGTCGCGATCATGTATCGGACGACCGCCCAGAGCCGGGTACTCGAAGAGGGCTTTCGGGTCACCGACATTCCGTACCGGATCGTCGGCGGCGTCAGGTTCTACGAGCGCAAGGAAGTGCGCGATGTCCTCGCCGTCCTGCGACTATTGCATAACCCGCAGGACCGATTGAGCCTGGACCGGATCATCGACAATCTGCCCCTGGGCCGTGGTTTCGGACCCAAGGCGATGGATACCGCGGTCGCCTGGGCGGCGCTTCACCAGCGACCGGCGGTGGATGCGTTTCTCGTCATGGCCCCGGGACCGGTCGATCCTCTCGGGGCCCCTCGCCCGGAGTTCTCGAACGCCGGGGCCAGCGCGGCGACCCGGATCGGCACCGCGCTCGCCTTTCTGCGAGAGCGCTCCACAACGGTGAGCCTGGCCGAGCTGTTCGACTCGATCGTCGAGAAGACCGGTTACCGCGACTCGTTCAACCAGGGGACCGAGGACGACTTGCAGCGATGGGCCAACATACTGGAGCTCCGGGCCGACCTCGAACGCTATGAGTCCGTCGAGCCCGGCGAGGCGCTCTCCGCCTATCTCGAGCAGATCTCGCTGATTGCCGACGTTGACGCGATGAACGACCAGGCGCGGGATCAGGTCACGCTGATTACGCTCCATTCCGCCAAGGGTCTGGAGTTCCCAGTCGTATTCATCACCGGCGTGGAGGAGGGGCTGTTGCCGATCAGCCGCGCGATCGACGCCGAAGCGAACGGCGACTCCCTTCCGCTGGAGGAAGAGCGCCGGCTGATGTACGTGGGAGTGACCCGCGCCAAGACATTGCTCTATCTCTCCTACGCCGCGAACCGCATGAGCTACGGGCGGTACCAGGCGGGCGTCGCCTCGCGGTTCCTTCAAGCCATTCCGACTGAGCTGGTGCGCAGCGTGACGAGAGGCGCGTCTTCTCGCGGCGGATCGCCCGGGCGGATGGCATCCTCCGTGTCGGGACCCCTCTCCGCGCGGGTCGCGGCGACATGGAATGAGCAACCGGGGCTGGCCGACACTGTTGCTCCGGCCGTGGAACTGCCGGACTACCGGACCGGGCAGCGCGTCTTCCATTCCAAGTTCGGGGAGGGCGTCGTCTCCGAGGTCATGCCCCGGCGCGACGATGTCGAGATCGCGGTAGCGTTCGACCGGCATGGACGGAAGCGGCTGATGGGCACGCTCGCCAAGCTGGAGATTCTTTCGTGAAGGCTGAGGATCGATCCCGGTCGTTCCGCGAGCCGTTTCAGTGACGCGTGCGGCTGAGCGCGATGGGATCCGCCTTCCCTGGATCTCGGTCGAAGAGCGGGAGTCGGCGATCCTTGCCCCTCTCGCCGCCCGGAGCGGGGATGCCACCAGGGCCGACCCGGACGAGGCGTCACCGCTGCGGACCCACTACCAGCGCGATCGCGACCGGATCATCCATACCAAGAGCTTTCGCCGGTTGATGCACAAGACGCAGGTCTTCATCGGTCCGAGCGGCGATCATGTCCGGACCAGATTGACGCACACGCTGGAGGTCACCCAGATCGCCCGCACGATCGGGCGCGCGCTCGGCCTGAACGAAGACCTGATCGAGGCAATCGGAATGGGACATGATCTGGGCCATACACCGTTCGGTCATGCCGGAGAGCGCGCCCTTGGCACGGTGGTCCCTGGCTTCCGGCACAACGAGCAGAGCCTTCGGATCGTCGACACGTTGGAGAAGGACGGTGCCGGTCTCAATTTGACACACCTGGTTCGTGACGGAATCCTGAAGCATTCGAAAACTCGGGAGAGCATCGTCGGGAACGTCTCAGGGGTGCCATCGAGCCTCGAGGGGCTAGTCATGAAGATTGCGGATGGCGTGGCGTATCTCAACCACGATCTCGACGACGCAATTCGCGCGGGCGTGATCGGGCCCGCGGATGTACCCGCCCGTGTGACCAACGAACTGGGTGCGCGGCACGCCTTGCGAATCGACCGGATGGTGACCGACATCGTCACGTCCTCCGACACCATCTCCGCCCCAGGGCGGATTGGCATGTCAGCGGGGACGGAGGGGCTGGCCAACGAGCTCCGGGAGTTCCTCTTCGAGCAGGTCTACGATCCGGTCAATCGGCTGCCGGTGACGACCCACGCGATGGAGGTGGTGGTCGCGCTTTTCGATTACTTCGTCGGGCATCCCGGTCGTCTCCCCCAATCGGTGATCGACGCCGCGCCCGATGACACGCTCGAACGCCAGGTGACCGACTACGTCGCCTCGATGACCGACCGTTTTGCGCTCGAGTTGTATGATCGAATCTCGATCCCGCGATTCCTGTCGCCCTGATCCCCCCTGGAAAGAGACCAATGGCCTACGACGCCGTGGCTGAGATTCGCGAACGCATCGACATCGTCGATCTGATCCAGGTCTATGTGCCGTCCCTCAAGCGCACCGGCCGGAGCTTCAAGGGTCTCTGCCCATTCCACCAGGAGAAGACGCCTTCCTTCGTGGTCTTCCCCGACTCCCAGAACTTCCATTGCTTCGGCTGCGGCAAGGGCGGGGATCTCTTCTCGTTCTACATGTTGGTCGAGAACACCGAGTTCCGGGATGCCCTCCGTGAGCTCGCCACTCGTGCCGGGGTGACGCTCGACGTGGGCGCGCCGCCGACACCGGAGCTCGATGCGCATCGCAACCGTCTGGTCGAGATCAACGAGCTCGCCGCGACCTTCTTCAGTCACGTCCTTGCTCGCTCAACGCATGGGGAGCAGGGGCGGCGGATCGTTGAGGAGCGGCAGGTGTCGCCGGAGATGGTCGAACGGTTCGGCCTGGGGTTTGCGCCCGAGTCCTGGGAAACCCTGTTGAACTTCCTCGTCTCTCGCGGAGTCAAAGGGGAGGAAGCCTTCGAGGCGGGCCTCGTTCAGGAGCGGGACGCCGGAGGGCATTACGACCGGTTCCGGAATCGGCTCATGTTCCCAATTCGTGACCGAGATGGCCAGACGGTCGGGTTCGGTGGCCGTGCGATCGGCGACGCCGATCCGAAATACCTCAATTCTCCGCAGACGCCGATCTTCGACAAGAGCTCGCTCGTCTATGGACTCGATCTCGCCCGGGACGCGATCCGGACCGCCGAAGAGGTCGTGGTCGTCGAGGGCTACATGGATGTGATCGCCGCGCACCAGTTCGGGTTCCAGAACGTGGTCGCCTCGATGGGGACTGCCCTGACCGAATCGCAGGTCGCGCTGATCAAGCGCGGTGGAAAGCGGATCGTGCTCGCGCTGGATGCGGACGCCGCCGGGCAGATGGCGATGATCCGGGGTCTCGAGACGATGCGGGAAGCCCTTGCCAGCGACGAGACGCCGGTTCCCGATGCGATGGGGATCATCCGGTTCGAACGAAAGCTCAAGACCGAGATTGCCGTCGTTCAACTGCCGGAGGGCAAGGATCCTGACGACCTGATCCGAAAATCACCCGAGCTTTGGAAGCAGACCGTCGAAACCGCCTTGCCATTCGTCGAGTTCACGATCAACACGCTCACCGAGGGAGTCGACCCCGATGATGCCCGCGCCAAATCGGCGGTCGTGCAGCAACTCGCCCCGCTCCTGCAGCAGATCCCGGACCGGATCGTCCAAGGGCATTACATCACCCGGGTCGCCCGCAAGCTCGCGCTGGAAGAGCGCCTGGTCCTGTCAGAGGTGCGGCGTCAGCGACTCGGAGCGAGGCCGGCCGCGCACCGCGCGGGCATGTCTTCGACCGGCCTAACCTCGGCCGCGCGTCGGTCCACTGAAGAGTACTTGATGGCGCTCCTAGTCATGCATCCTTCGTTGACGAGGGATGTCGTCGCCCGAATTCCCGTCGATGAACTCCACGACGCGCGCAATCGTGAGCTCGTCAAGATTCTGCGCGGGGACGAGATCGCCATGCTCGCGCCGGAGGAGATCGTGCTGGGACTCGACGACCAGCTCGCCGATCATGCGGAACGCCTGCTCGCCAGCATCGAAGGGCGACCGGAACAGTTTCCAGGCGATATTCAGCGAGAGGCCAGTCAGATGCTGACCACGCTGGGTCGGGAGCGGTTCGAGTTTCTCAAGCAGCAATTGAACTCCACGCTGCAATCGGCCCTGGAAGCGAAGGACGCGGACTTGTTGGCCGCGGTGAAGGAGCAGATAGGGCGGCTGGCCGAGCGCCACTCTCACTTTTATCCAGCTCCCAGCCCGTATTTCCTGGATTCGCGCTCGACGAGACTGCACTGAACGACCGCCCACGGCTGTGATTGACGCGAGGCGGCGGCTTTGGTAGCATTTGCGCCGTTGATGACTACGCCGGCGTAGCTCAGTGGCAGAGCAAAGGACTCATAAGCCTTTGGCCGGTGGTTCGAATCCACCCGTCGGCACCCCGCCGAGCAATTCACATCGGGAGGCCCCCGGGATCGCCAACCATGGCGGATCCCGGTTTTCGTTTGAGCTCCAGAATGGACCGCGCATTGATCCAGGGGAGCGATCCTTGCGTGAAACCGAGTAATGAACCGCGGCAACGGCAGTCGCAGGTTCTTCGTGCGGGGCCGTGCGATCGGTCGGCGCAACCGATGGAGAGGTTTCACGATGGCACCTATCAAGATTCGATTCCCTGAGCAGATCGCAGCCGAGCGTGGGCGGATTCAATCCCGGCGTGCACTTCTCGGCACCGGAGCCAAGGTTGCCGCCGCGGGGGCGCTCGGCACGGCTTTCGCGGGCGCCGGAGCCGCTTCATCCGCGACCAGCGCGCTCGCCCAGGAATTCGAGAACGATATCGAGATCCTGAATTACGCGTTGACGCTCGAGCATCTGGAGCACGCCTTCTACCGGGACGGTCTCGCGGAGATTGGGAAGGATGAGTTCGACGAGAACGCGGGTCAGGGTATCTTCGAGCTCCTGACCGCGATCGAAGGCCACGAAAAAGCGCATGTCGACGCCCTGACCCAGACGATCACTGACCTCGAGGGCGCGCCCGTCGAAGAAGCTACCTACGATTTTGGGTACGAGGATGCCGCTGGATTTCTCAAGGTCGCGACGGCGCTCGAGAACACTGGTGTCGCCGCCTATGCGGGCGCCGCACCCTCGATCGAGGACGACGCGATCCTCTCGGCCGCGCTTGGCATCCACAGCGTCGAGGCGCGACACGCCGCGTTTCTCAACGGTCTGAATTCCTCGTCTCCGTTCCCCGAGGCTGTGGACATGCCGCTGACGATGGAGGAGGTGCTGGAGATCGCTGGCGGATTCATTGTCAGCGAGGATTCGAGCGCGACTCCCGAGAGTGGATCGACTGAAGGTGGCGAAGCGGCGGTCGTCGACATCAAGGACTTCAAGTTCCTGCCAGAGACGCTCGAGGTCGCCGCCGGCACGGAAGTCACCTGGAATAACGGCGACATCATCCTGCACTCGGTTGTGGCTGATGATGGCTCGTTCGAGTCGAAGAACATCGGCAGTGGCGACACGTTCAGCTTTACGTTCGAGACCGCCGGGACGTTTTCCTACATCTGTGGCATTCACACCAGCATGAAGGGCGAGATCGTCGTCAGCTAACGGCGGCATATAGTGGCGAGGTGGAGCAAACAGGAGTGACGGAGCCTGCAGAGGGCAGCCGATGGATGCGTCTCCCGAATCAAACACGCTCGACGCACGGTCCTGTCTGGGTGAAGCCGGGACCGTGCAGCGCTTGCGGGCATCGCTCGCGACGCTCGATCTCGGCGAGCGCCCGCTCGTGCTCTGCGGGTATTCAGGAGGAGCTGATTCGCTGGCTCTGCTTGGGGCGCTGATAGAGCTAGGCCGTGTTGGGCTGATCCGGGTTCATGCCGTCCATGTCGATCACGGCGCGAGGCTGGGATCGGTGGAAGACGCCCAGCGGGCCGTCGACGCAGCCGATCGGCTGGGCGTGCCGATCACGCTCATTCGCTTGTCCCTCTCCGTGCTTGAAGGTGGCTCCGGACTTGGGGTGGAGGAGACGCTGCGCCGGGCCCGGTATCTCGCCTTTCGCGACGCGTTCGAGAAGACGGGGGCCCATGTGCTCGCCCTCGGCCATCACCAGCGGGATCAGGCGGAAACGGTGATCCTCCATCTCCTGCGCGGGTCCGGCATTCGTGGCGCGTCGGGGATGCGGGCGTTCGTCCGGAGCGACATTCCCTGGTGGAAGCCCGCGCCGGGCGATCACAGCCCGGATGCGATCGTGGTCCCGGTCTGGAGACCGTTCCTTTCGGAATCGGCTCACGACGTGCGGGCGTTCGCCGGGTCGCTCGATGTGCCGATCATCGAGGATCCGTCCAATCTTGATCCAGCGTTCCGCCGTAACGCAATCCGGCACGAGGTGTTGCCAACGCTGGAAGCGATCGCGCCCGGCGCGGTGGCGAACCTGGCGCGGTTCGCTCGGTTTGCCGGAGATGACAGCGACGAGCTGGAGAGGCAGGCGCACGAGGCCCTGATGACGGCGGTAAGCCCCCGCGCGCTCGGCCGCGGATGGCTCGTGGGGCATCCGGTGGCAATCCAGCGGCGCGTCGTTCGGCGCTGGTTCGAGCGATCGGCGGCCGGTGTCGAGCTTTCCGCGAACCGGGTCGAGCAGGTGTTGACGGTCGCTCGCACCAGCGGAGGCGACAGAGAGATCGAAGTCGGATCGGGGTGGTCGGTGTTCGTGACGAAGGACGTGCTTTCGATCGCGGGACCGGACTCCGACTCTCGTCGTTCCGGCTCGCCCGCCCCCTGATCGCCTTGACCTCCCGCACCGATCTCAATCAACGGTAATTGTGTGACGCCGGGGCGATCGCCCGGAGCTTCAGGTCGTTCTTCGGTCCGTCCGGCGATCCGTTGAGACGCACGAGCTGGATCCGGGCGGGATTCGCCGACTGGGTGGAGGGTTCTTCCCACTCCTTGTCGGCGCCGGGTGTCTCGAAGCTGATGTTCTCCATCGAATGCAGCCGCTCGGCGACGATGTTGACGTTGTTGTTGGCCAACTGGAGCCGGCCCTCGATGATGAGCATCGGGGTCGAGCGCACCTCGAGCCGTTGGCGCTCGTAGAGATCGGGATAGACGACGACATTGACCAGCCCGAACTCATCCTCGAGCAGCAGAAATGTGATTCCCTTCGCGGTGCCTGGTCGTTGACGGCAGACGATCAGGCCCGGAATCCAGAGCTTGAACCCGTCCGGGAGCCCCGCCAGCTCCTGGATCGAGACCAGGTGGCGGGGCAGGCGGGAGCGCAGCAGGTACATCGGGTGGAAGCGGGTCGAGAGACCGAGCGTGCGGTATTCGTCCGCCATCCGTTCCCACGATGTTGTCGCCGGCAACTCCACATGATCCTGCGCGGTCGGGAGCGCCAGTGGCAACTGCTTGCCAGCGATTCGTCTGGTGTGGCGGTCCATGAAGCCCGCCGGCGCGATGAACAGCCCGATCTGCCACAGCATCTCGCGGCGCTGTAACCCGAATCCGTCGCAGGCGCCGGAGGCAATCAGGTTCTGCATCGCGTCGGGCCGCAAGGCGACGCGGCGGATCAGATCCGCCAGCGAGCGGTAGGCATCGTTGCGGCGGCGCTCCTCGACGATCCGCTCGGCGGCCTCTTCGTGAAGCCCCTTGACGAAGGTCAGCCCGATCCGGACCGCGCGCGATCCCTCGACCGTGCATTCGACCCCGCTCTCGTTGATGTCCGGCCGGAAGACCTGGACGCCCGAGCGCTTGCCATCGTTGATCAGGACGTGTGGTGCGTAGAACCCCATCGGCTGATTGTTGAGCAGAGCGCACAGGAACTCGGCCGGAAAGTAGTGCTTGAGCCAGCACGATTGATAGGCGAGCAGCCCGAACGCCGCCGCGTGGCTCTTCGGGAATCCGTATTCCGCGAACGCGGAGAGCTTCGTGAACACGGTGGCGGCGACCTCGTACGCCACGTCGTTGCGGAGGGCGCCTTCGATGAACTCGTCACGAATCGCGGCCATCGCCTCGACCGAACGCTTCCGGGTCATCGCCCGCCGGAGCTGATCCGCCTGGCCGGCGCTGAATCCGGCGAGCGCTTCCGCGACCTGGACCACCTGCTCCTGATAGAGCATGACCCCGAGCGTCTCCTTCAGGATCCCGACCAGGGATGGGTGATCGTATTCCGGGATGTAGTGCGGGTTCTCCCGGCGCGCGACATAGGGCGTGACCGCGCCGCCCACGATCGGCCCCGGCCGGACGATCGCGACCTGCACGATGATGTCTTCGAGGCATTGGGGCTTGGTCCGGCGCAGCATCTGGATCTGGGCACGGCTCTCGACCTGGAAGACCCCGACGGTGTCCCCCTCCTGAATCATCCGGTAGACCGCGGGGTCGTCGAAGTCGATCCGGCTGAGATCGACCGGTCCCTTGGCGGCGACATCGATCAAGTCGAGGCATTCCTCAACGAGCGACAACATGCCGAGCGCCAGGAAGTCGATCTTGATGAAGCGGGCGTCTTCGCACGAATCCTTGTCCCACTGGCAGATATAGCGGCCATCCATCGCGGCGGGCTGGATTGGCACGATCTCGTTGAGCGGTGTGGCCGAGATGATCATCCCGCCGGAATGCTGGGTGACATGGCGCGGGAAGTTTTCGAGCTGCCGGGAGAGCTGGATCAGGAAGGACCAGGGCGGGGCATGCTTGCGTGCCGCGTATTCCGGGAGTCGATCGAGCTCCTGGCCCAGGCTGGAGGCGGCACGCGGCTCGCTGAGCCGGGCGATACGGTCCAGGTCGGCGAGTGGCAGACCCAGCGCCTTGCCGACATCGCGCACCGCGCTGCGCAGGCGATAGGTCGAGAAGGCGCAGACCATCGCGGCGCGGTCCGTCCCGTACACATCGTAGACGCGCTCAATCATGTGCTCCCGAATCTCGCGCGGGAAGTCGAGATCGATATCCGGGATCGACGGCAGTTCGGCGTTGAGGAACCGGCCCACGTAGAGGTCGTGCTTGAGCGGATCGACGGGCGAGAGCCCGATCAGGTAACAGACGATCGAGCTGACGGCGGAGCCGCGCCCGCGCCCCGGCGGCAGGAAGCTCCGCGAGCCGGTGCGATCCTTGCCGCGCAGATCCCGCGCGACATCCTTGCTCAGCTCGAGCAGATCGCGATACATCAGGAAGAAGCCGGAGAGGTTGAGGCTGGCGATCAGGCGCAGCTCGTCCCCGAGGCGCTCCCGGGCATGGGCATCGCCATCCGGGTAGCGGACCTCGAACGCTTCCCACGAGACCCGCGCGAGATACTCGTCCTGCGATTCGCCATTGTTGACCTGATAGTCCGGGAACGAATAGCCAAGATCGGTGACGAGATTGAATCGGGCGCAACGGCTGGCGATCAGCTCGGTAGTTCGGATCGCGTCGGGATACTCGACGAAAATCCGTTCCATCTCCTCCGGGGAACGCAGGTAAAACTCCGCATTCGGACGTCGCTCCCGATGGCAGCCATCGAGGGTCGTGCGGTTCTTGATGGCGACGATCACATCCTGGAGATGGTGTCGGTTCTTGTCGTGATAGTGAACGTTGCCGGTCGCGGCGTAGCGCAGCCCGAGCTGGCCGGCGAGGGCGACCAGCCGCGCGATCCGCCTGGTGTCGCCGAAGACGAAGTTCTGCTGAAGCTCGACGACGACATTCGGGGCGCCGAACCATGCGATGTATTGTTCCAACACATGCCGTGCCTCGGCGAACCGCCCGGCATCGACCAGCCGCGCGAGCTGACCGTGGCGGCACCCGGTGAGCAGGATGATCCCCTCGGCGTACGCATCGAGCGGGTAGGGCAGGCAGGGCGGGCGGGAGGTGGGGTCCGCGTCGAGCTCGGCATCCGGCGAGTGAGGCGGGTCGGGCGAGGGGTCGGTAGGGGCGCCGCCATCGTCATCCAGCCCGGCCAGCGCGACCGGGGATGGCGGGCGTCCGTGGTGAATGTTGGTGAGCAACCGGCAGAGGTTGCCGTAGCCGGCCCGTGATTCCGCCAGCAGGGTCAGGTGCGATCCGTCGGCCAGGGTGATCTCCGCTCCCGTGATCGGCGTGATTCCGGATTCGGTGGCGTGCCGGGCGAACTCCATCGCGCCGTGGACGCCGTCGTGATCGGTGATCGCCAGCGACGTGTAGCCGAGCTCGGCGGCGCGGGCGATCATGTCGTCCGGAAGCGAGGCGCCGTCGAGAAACGAGAACGCGGTATGGAGATGAAGCTCGGTGTACACGATGGCGCCGTCTATTTGGGCTCCCCGGCCTTGCGTGAGCCGGGGAGCGGGTGCGTTGCAAGGGCATGGAGATCGCTGTCGCGTGACGTCCCAGTGGTTCGAGCCGGAAGATCGTCCCGGTGGTGCGGTGGCGCGCGGTACCCCACGTACGCGCGCCGCCCGATCATGATGGGGTGCCGGCGACATGCCCCATGCCGTCGCCAGCACCTTCGATCAAGCCCGGATGATTCACGAATTGGACATCATCTGGAAAAGACATTTGTAGGGGCCGCCCCCGTGGCGGCCCGGTGAAGCGACGCTTCACGTTGGTCCCGGCATTGTCCGCATACGCTCCCGATCGGCGGTTCCGTTCACGAGAACAGCGCTCGTGAATAATCGGGGCAAGGGCATGTCTGCAAAGCCGTGACGTTCGCACGCACAGCCGCGGGCAGGCACATTCGACAGGCTCCGATGCCGCTTACAGTGCAGGCGCCCGCGGACAGGTCGTTCATGGAGAGGTTCGCGTCGATGTCCGCTAGCCCATCCCTACAGATGGCGAGGAGGACGTTTGCGGACACGTCTCAGTAATCCTGGACGTGCCAGGTGTTCGCGACCCGGTCGTGGTAGATCGTGCGGAACGATCCATCGTCGAGCAGGATCGCGAAATACTGGCGGCTGATCGGTTGCCGCCACCATTCATCCTCGATGATCCAGGCATCCTGAATCCGATCGACCTGGTGTCGATGCCGCCCGATCGTGAGCGAGACCGGCAGGCCCCGCTCGGCGGCGACCGTGACCCGCCGCGGCTCGTTCAGGGGTCGTACGTGATGAGCGCGTGCCGTCGTTCCGGGATCCGGGACCATGGTTCAACCTCCACGACGTGATAGATCGGCGAAAGTCCGTAGCGCTGCCTGAGCTGGTGGATTGCCGCGGCCAGGGGCTCGGCGGCCCGCGTGCCCATCATCGGAAACACCTGTTGCTTCGCGGTCTCGTTGACGATGCCGCTGAACTCGAGCGTGATCGATTCGATCGGGCCGGGCAGCTCGATCGTGTGCAGCCGCAGATCGATCGCCGAGATCAGGCGATCCGGACCACACGGCTCCTTGAGAACCAGCGTCCGCTCCCAGGACCGTCTCGCGCCTTCGATCATCGCCCGCAGCGCGACCTGGCGGACCTGGCGATTTCTCAGGGCGGGTGTGCCGAAGGCCCGGCTCACGAGCTGCCGGATGCCGACGATCAGCATCTCGCGGCTGACGATCGGCGCCGGCATCACCAGCTCTTCGACGACCGACTGGATGCGTGGCGGAGCGATCACCGGGCGGTCATCCAGCCCCCGCGCCAGGTTCCAGGCTTGATACCCGGCCGGACCAAAACGCGCGGCCACCTTTCTGCCGGGGAGGCGCGCGAGTGCGCCAAGGTTTGAAATACCGAGCCGTTCGAGCTGATGGATCGTCTCCGGCGGCAAGGGCAGCCAGGCGACCGACGCTTCGGCCAGGAAGGCCGCCACCGCCCCCTCCGCTACCATCCGAATGGTTCCCGCGGTGGCGACCCCGGCGGCGACCCGCGCGCTGAACTTGCCGGGGGCGATCCCCGCCCGGGCCCGCAGGATCTGGTCGGTGCTCGCGATCATCCGCCGGGCCGCCAGCTCGGTCGTGCCATAGTGCCGCTCCAGGCCGGCGAGATCGATGTACCAGCACCCTGGCTCCCCATCGTCCGGCTCCACCAGGGGGCTGAGCTGTTCGAGCCGCTCACGGATGCCCTGAGTGGTCGTCGCCTCACGAACCGGATCCGGCATCAGGGTGATCGCCCCGGGGCAGAGCGCGGTCGCTTCCCGCGGCGTCATCCCCGGCCGGATGCCCTTGTCAAGCGCCTCGGGGGTAGCATCGATCACGACCGCGCGGCCACTCTGGGGATTGCTCAACAGGAGCGGATGCCCATCCAGCTCTGGTTGATCGAGCACGGCGATGCGAAGCGCGAAATACGGAACACGCAGGCAGACAATCGGCATCGGTACCCTCCAGCGGACCGGATGCTCGGCATCCGTGGCGGACGGCATGCGTTGCATGCCTGATGGTGGATCGGGTTGACCATCCCGGCTGGCCCCACACCAGCTCGTGATGACGATCACGATCAATGTTCCACTGTTAAGAGAATAGAACATATGTTCTATTCTGGCAAGCGTCCGGTTAGAGACCTCGGCCAGCCCGTACACTGGCGATGGATACGCGCGAAGCTTGGCCGTGCATGCCTGTTTCGCAATCGGAGGGAACGATCGACTGTGAGCATGAGCACCGGCGGCACGAGCGACGAGCCACGATCCGGGCGGGAGCTGGCCGCACTCGCCGAGCCGCGCGCCCATGGGGTCTCCCGGATCCTGGTTCCGGAGGACGAGCTGCAGGCGATGATCCGCATGATCGCTCGCGAGCTGGACGAGGAGTACCGCGACGAAACGCCCCTGATGGTCGGGGTGCTCACCGGCGCGATCTCGTTCATGGCCGATCTGATGAAGGCGATGACGATTCCGGTCAACATCGACTTCATGGCGATCTCGAGCTATGGCGCCGCGACCAAATCGTCTGGCGTGGTGCGCATCCTGAAGGATCTCAACGCGGAGATTGCCGGTCGCCGTCTCATCATCGTCGAGGACATTGTCGACAGCGGATTGACGCTCCAGTACCTGCTCGACATGCTCAGGACACGCCAGCCGAAGGATATCCGTGTAGTGGCCCTGCTCAGGAAGGACAAGCCGAGCGCGATCGCGGTCCAGGCCGATCGGATCGGCTTCGTGATTCCGGACGAGTTCGTTGTCGGCTACGGTCTCGATTACATCGGCGCGTACCGCAATCTCCCGTACGTCGCGATCCTCGATCCCAGTGTCTACGCCGCCGCTGACGGCTGATCCGCCGCCGCTCGTGCCGCAATGCCAGTCCCGAACGTTACGGGCCCGGCCACGTTGCTATAATCGATGTCGATCATCCTCGGCTGGCAGACCTCGCGTTGTTGTCGCCCTTTGCCCGTCCCTGTCGCCCGATTCCCGGAGGTCTCCGGCATGCCCAATCGAAAATGGCTTCGTAGTGGAGTCGTCTGGCTCATTCTGATCGTTGCCGTGAGCGTGCTCTGGTTCACCTACGCCGGCAGCCGGGGCAACGCCAACACGGTCGATTTCAACACCTCCGTGGTTGCCGACATCAAGGCCGACAAGGTCGAAAAGCTCGTCACCCAGGAGCGCAGCTCACGGGTCGAGGTCCATTACACGGATGACAATCGACCGGTCGCCACGACCCGGCTGCCCCCGGAAACGAATGTCGTCGAGGTGATGGACAGTGTTGGATTGGCCGCCGACGCCGTGCCGATCGAGGTCAACCAGGCCAGCCGCTGGGGAGCGATCATCGGGACGCTCACCTTCCTCCTGCCGACCCTACTGATTGTCGGTCTCCTCTTCTTCATGATGCGTCAGGGGCAGGGGAGCAACAACCAGGCGATGTCGTTTGGCAAGAGCCGGGCGCGGCTCTTCTCAAGCAACCGGCCGACCGTCACATTCACGGACGTCGCCGGGGTCGAGGAAGCCAAACAGGAGCTTGCCGAAGTCGTCGAGTTCCTGAAGTACCCGGAAAAGTTCGCCTCCCTCGGGGCCCGCATCCCGCGTGGGGTTCTGCTCGTCGGCCCTCCGGGCACCGGCAAGACCCTGCTCTCGCGCGCCGTCGCTGGCGAGGCGGGCGTTCCCTTCTTCAGCATCTCCGGGTCCGAGTTCGTCGAGATGTTCGTCGGGGTCGGCGCCAGCCGGGTTCGCGATCTCTTCGAGCAGGCCAAGCGGAGCTCGCCGTGCATCGTCTTCATCGACGAGATCGACGCCGTCGGCCGCCAGCGCGGTGCGGGGCTCGGCGGGAGCCACGACGAGCGCGAACAGACCCTCAACCAGATCCTCGTCGAGATGGACGGGTTCGACAGCAGCGTCAACGTGATCGTCGTCGCCGCCACGAACCGCCCGGATGTGCTTGATCCCGCCCTGCTCCGGCCGGGACGGTTCGACCGCCAGGTCGTGCTCGACCGCCCGGACATCCAGGGCCGCCGCGCCATCCTCGATGTCCACACCAGGGGCAAACCGGTCGAGGAGAATGTCTCGATTGAGGGCCTTGCCCGTCAGACATCGGGTTTCTCCGGGGCCGATCTCGAGAATCTCGTCAACGAGGCGGCGATTCTCGCGGCCCGGCGCAACAAGAAGACCGTCGGTCGAAGCGAGATGACCGAGGCGATCGACCGCGTGATCGCCGGTCCGCAGCGCAAGAGCCGCGTGATCTCCGAGCGCGAGCGCCTGATGACGGCATATCACGAGGCCGGGCATGCGCTCGTCGCCAGGATGCTGCCGCACGCCGATCCGGTGCGCAAGGTGTCGATCGTGGCCCGCGGCATGGCGGGGGGGTACACGCGAACCGTGCCGGACGAGGACCGGTTGTTCAAGACCAAGGCTCAGTTCAAGGACGACATCGCCGTCTTCATGGCCGGCCAGGTGTCTGAGCAGCAGGTGTTCGAGGAGATCTCGACCGGCGCCTCAAACGACATCGAGCGCGCGACCGGGATCGCCCGGCGGATGGTGACCGAGTTCGGAATGAGCGAGCTGGGGCCGCTTGCCTTCGGCAAGAAGGACGAGCTTGTCTTCCTTGGGCGCGAGATCAGCGAGCAGCGGAACTACAGCGATGAGATCGCGTTCAAGATCGATGAGCAGATCCGGAGGATCGTCGACGAAGCCCATGCCAAGGCGAAGGAGATCATCACGACCCACTTCGACCGGCTGGATGCGATCGCGAACCTTTTGATCCGGGAGGAGACGATCGACGATGAGCAACTCGAAGCGTTGTTCGACCAGCCCCGGCCGAAGCCGGATCTGGTTGGCCCCCCGACAGGGCGGCCTTCCGCGCGTTCGATCGAGCTGGGATCGCCGCCCGTGACCCCGCGCATCCCCGACCGGTCGGACCGGCGGGAGCAGGAGCCGCCATCGCTCGGGACGTGGCGTCCACAGCCCGCAAGCTGACATTTCGTGGACAACACAAAACCGGATCGGTTAATCCGATCCGGTTTTGTGTTGTCGTGCGTTTGAAAGGTGATCGGGTGTTTGCGAGGTGGAGACAGGGGGACTCGAACCCCCGACCTCTACAGTGCGATTGTAGCGCTCTCCCAACTGAGCTATGTCCCCGGGAGCCTTGGCAGTATACCGATCGCCAGGCACAAGGTCAAACCGTTGTGCACCGTCCAAGGGGATAATGCTGGTTTGAATGCGCCCCGGCTGCTCTCTCGTTCCAATTGCCTCGCGCCGTGGCACAGTCATCGCGCAATGGTGCGGCGTCGGCCCTAGCTGCCTTCGATACCGGCCACTCGCTTCATGAATCAGGAGGGACCTATGCGTAATCATTCGAACGTGAGATGGCTCGTTGCTCTCGCCGCCGTCCTGATGGCGGTCAGTGCCTGGAGTGTTCCCGGTGGAAGTTGGGCTCAGGAAGGCGCGGGCAGTCTGCGCGTAATGACCTACAACATCAAGCACGGTCAGGGAAACGACGAATGTGCTGATGCCACTCCCGCCGCGGGCGACGTGCCTGACGTCCAGTGCGCGGTCGATCTCGACCGCACCGCCGGGGTGATCGAGGCCCAGGAGCCCGATATCGCGGCGATCCAGGAGGTCGACCGGTTCTGGGCGCGATCGGGTGGGATCGACCAGACCGAAGAGCTTCGGAACAAGCTGGACATGGAGACATGCTTCGCGCCGAATCTGCGCCACGGTCCCGATAATCACGCGGATAAGGACCATGAGTACGGAACGCTGATCCTGAGCCGGTTCCCGATCCTGAGCTGCGACAACACGTTGTTGCCGGCAGAAGACGGCTGGGAGAAGCGGGGTTTGCTGGAGGCCCGGATCGATGTCGAGGGGATCGGGGAAGTCGCGGTTCTCGGCACCCATCTCCAGTCCAATCGCAGCGGCGAGGAGGAGGAAGCCGTACGACTGCGGACGGAACAGGTCGAGGTCGTTGCGGAACGGGTTGCCAAGATCGACGTACCGATCGTGCTCATGGGCGACTTCAACGCCGAGCCGGATGACCCCGAGCTGGAACCCTTGTTCGACCCGGACGGTGGTCTCGAAGATGCCTGGGCGATCGCTGGAGTTCCCGCCGACCCCGCCTCGACCCCCGACACAGAGGGGTTCACCGTCCCGGCCGAGCGCACGGGCGATCCGGAGAACCGGATCGATTACATCTTTGCGTCCTCCGAGTTCGCCGTCGATAGCGTCGAAGTCGTGATCGACGAGGAGACGCGGCTGGCATCCGACCACTACCCGGTAATCGCTGACCTGACCCTGATCGAGGCTAACTCTCCGTCCGGCACCGATAGCGCGCCTTCGGGAGAGGACGGCGACGGTGATGACTCACCAGTGGGCGATGACAGTGATGACGGCCCGCCGGCGAGCGATGACGGCGATGACGAATCACCGGTAGGAGAGCCAGAGCCCCCGGCCGCGACTCCCGTGGCGCCATCTTTCGCGACTCCACTCACGTAGCTCTGGTACAGGCAAGTCGGCAAGAGACCCGCCCGGTGCACCACCGGGCGGGTCTCTTGCACAAGGTCAAATCGCGTGGACGCTCCGAAACCCGGATGTTATACTCCGGGCTCATAACCACTGGCGGGTGTAACTCAGTTGGTAGAGTGTTTGCTTCCCAAGCAAGATGTCGTGGGTTCGAGTCCCATCACCCGCTCCCCCAAAAGCCCATGGATTCAAGGAAAACGGCCACTTTTGACGGTGGCCGGTCGTCGTGAACGAGTCAATGGGTACCAAATGGGTACCGAGGTGGGCGGAATGCCCCGATTCAGGCGACGATCGCGGGTGGCCTCCCGCTCCCCGAGAAGCCCATGGAATCAACGAAACCGGCCACTCAGCACGGGTGGCCGGTGTGCCGTGAGCGGTTCAGGTGGCCCGGAGGTGGCCCGACGTGCGCAAACCGGGGCGGTTGGGCATCGATGGTGCACGAGGAGATGTCCCTACCGGCGCCGATCGATCCCGAGCCGGGCAACCTGATCATGCAGTCAGGCCACCACGTGCTCACGGCGGAGACGGGCGGGGAGCAGAAAGTACCCGTCGGGCACGGGCAGCTCGTAGAGCGACGAGACCTCAGCGCTAAGGACGAACAGGAAGTGCTCGACGGTGCCCGGCGTATCGCTGGGCGACGGGACCGCGATCCGGAGCGTCCCCGGTCCCCGTCCCGGACGCGAGAAGGCGTCTGTCTCGCAGGAGCCGGTCCACGGCGGGGCATAGGGCCAGACAACGGCCTCGACGTACGACGGGCGGGCACGTGGATTGCGGATGGAGAGGATGATCTGGGCGAACATGAGCATGACGGGCTCCTGGATGGGTCGACGGCGGTGCTGCACCGCGAACGCATCCGAGGCCGGATTGTGCGACGCGAGCGCTCCCGGGCCGCCCAAGGGCATGCGGCTGCACCCTCGTGCATGAGGTCAGCCGGCGCGGCGTCCCGCTGACCACCGGACGGCGGCGCGCGGCGCGGCACCTAGCCGCTGTCGATCACGTCGCTCGATGAGGTGATCGAAGGCGCCTTCTCGTTCGCGACCGAGTCCAGACTGATCGGAGGCCGTCATGCCCGGAGTGCGAAGCGTAGAGAAGGGCTTTCTCAGATTGAAAACCCACGTTATGATTTGATGGAACGTCTGGTATTAGCGTCCTCACGCGATGCGGTTGACGGATCGGCCACCGAAACCGGCGACGAGCCGGTCAAGAACGGGAGATGGGATGAGCGAGCGAATGCGCGGGGTTACAGTGGTTGTCAGCATAGTGTTGACCGTCGCAATCGGTGCGTTCGGTTTGTTCCGACCGGGCATGACTACAAGCCAGGCGGGAGAGGTGGCGTCACCGGTCGCGAGTCCGGTCTCCCGCTCCAGAAATCGCCTATAGGATCAAGGAAAACGGTCGCTCACCTGAGGGGCCGTTCTGTATGCCGGGGGCAAATGGATACCTGTGAGTGCTATTGGACCGTTCGTCGTATCAAGAGCGCCACAGTGGAGAACATCGACCATCGTTGGTAAACGTGGAAGTAGGCGTCCGCGGATGCTAGCACGTTCGTATATCCACCCCGCGCGGTGGAAAAGGGACTGTTGAATTATGCGACTCATTGTCTTGGCTCTGTTTGCCCTATTCGTCCCGACCTTCGGTATGGTCACGTCCGTTGGGGCGCAGGGCCCCAACTGCGGGGGGTTCGCAACGCAGGAAGAAGCGCAGGCGGTCTTGAACGCCGATCCCAGCGACCCGAACGGTCTCGACCTGGACTTCGATGGCGTTGCCTGCGAGTCCACTGGCACTGTCGAGGAGCCAGCACCGGCTCCCGATCCCACCGAGGCCCCAGCACCGGCTCCTGATCCCACCGAGGCCCCAGCTCCGGCTCCCGATCCAACCCAGGCCCCAGCTCCGGCTCCAGCCGGGACAAAAGACCGCTACGTGTGTGAAGACTTCCCGTTCCAGGAAGATGCCCAAACCGTCTACGACGCTGATCCTAACGATCCCCATGGACTCGATGGTCGACCCGGCCCAGACAATGACGACGGGCGGGCGTGCGAGGATTTGCCGAGCCGAACCGCACCCACCGACAACACGGATCCCGGCGACACCGGTGGACCTGTCCCAGACCCAGCCCAGGAGCCAGTAACCGCTCCATCACCTAACCAGCGAGTAAGCACCGCTCCCCAACCGGCCGGCAGGCCCGCAACCGGCCAGCAGAACCGTGCATGCGCGAACTACGACGCGTGGGAATGGGCGCAGGCCGTCTTCGAGTCCGACCCCAAGAAGTACGACGCCCTCGATCCGGACAATGACGGCGAAGCCTGTCCTGACCTTCCCCGAGGTGGTTTTGCACCGGCCTTCTGGCTCGATGCGATCCCGAAAGACGTCGAGGAAGCCGAGGTCGTCCGCCTCGTCGACGGTGACACGCTGGAGGTCCGCATCGACGGCGTCTCCAACCGGGTCCGGATTTACCGGGCTGACACCCCGGAAAACACCACCAAGAAGCACTGTGGTGGTGCACAAGCCACGGATTTCGCCGAATACGCTCTGTCGTTCAACGACGATGAGGACAACACCGTCTTCCTGGAGCGGGACAAGAACAGCAAGGACCGCTATGGCCGCGAACTGGCCTACGTCTGGTTCGAGGTCGATAACCAGCCCTACATGCTCAATCACATCCTGATCAACAACGGCTGGGCCGAGGATGTCGATTACGGTGACCGCAAGTACGACGAGGAACTCAAGGACGCCGCCGCCTTCGCCCAGCGGCATGAATTGGGTGTGTGGGAGCTGTGCGGAGGCTTTGGACTCCCGGTGACCGCCGCAGGTGCGCCACGATCGTCCGCTTCCACGGCGGCGGAAGCAGCTCAGCAGCAGACAGGAGAGCCGGCAGCTGGTGCTTCCGGATGCATTGCGAACGACAACGCTGGGACATCGGGCCAACCAAACGTCGACGCCGGCACGCTGGATGGACGGCTCGGGAGCACCCTGGATTCCTTCGACAACGTTTATGGGGATCCGGAGGATGACGGACCCTTCCTGGAGTACGACATCGAGGGCTGTGGACCGGTGCTTGTGTCGGATTTTGAGGGTAACACCGTTGTGACCATTTCGGTGTTCGCTCCTCGAGCGGGCGAGGACAAGTACTACACCGAGCCAGATGATGCGGACTGGACCATTGCGGAAGCGATGCAGATTGCCGGGGCCTTCCTGCCGCCGGATGCGGTCTTCAATCCACCGACCGGGGACATGGACCCTCCAAACGCGGGAATGCTGGGCGACCTTATTGTGGTGACCGGGGCCAGCCAGCAACTGCTGGAGCAGGTACCACCGCAAGCCTACGACTACGTCGACAATTCACCCACCTATGGCGGCTTCAGTTATGCCTTGTTCCGCACCACGACCGGCGATGTGTCCTGGATGGTCATTCAGCTGCAAATCGAGGACTGAGCCATAGGTTTCGGAGGGCCTGGGCACCAGCACGGTGGCGCGGAGGCGCCGCAGGGCACGTGAGGTGCAACTCACGCACGGCAAGCAGCCACCGTGGGCGATCACGAGTTGGGTGAGGGCGTCGAGGATGCTGCCGGCCTCCTGCGTGGAGGCGGTGGAACCGGTGATCACGCGAACGGCATCGAGCCGGCTGGTCGGGTTCATGGCGCCATCTCCTCGGGGCGGGCCGGTTCACCCTCGTGCATGCGGTGGCCGCAGAGCGGCCACCGCTCCTGGTTCGTCTCCTCATGAGCGGGCGCGACAAAGTTGACCGCCACGACCAGGCGCGAGTAGATGCAATCCGGGTTGACGATCTCGTGCTCTTGATAGCCGTCGAACCTTCCCATATCGATGTGGTACGTCACCGCACGGAATCACTTAGAGGCCACTTGCCTAGCCATGTGTTGCACCGGGAAGCCGGACTTCCTGTTCCGTGCCGCCGCGACAGCAGCAGTACCCGTCGTGATCTGGATTCGCTCAGAGGTGACTAGGGAAGGCTCTCGCAGGCCACACCGTCGCCGTTTTGGTCTAGTTGATGTGGATTTGAGGCCGGTCCGCCTTGCGACTCGAAGAATGCCTGAGCTTGGTCTTGGGTCGCAAAGTCGCCACAATCCTGGTCGCCAATGGGCGCAATGCCGCTGGGCGTGATGGCCCCAGTACTCGCTGGTGGCGCAGCCGAGGGTGACTTGTTAGCTACCGGAGTAGAGCCGAGTGGTGTGTCAGCGCCGCCGCACTCCTTCCAGAGGCCTGCTTGCTCCCCGACCGCAGCATCCTGCGCAGCCCTGATTCGGTCCACGTACTTGATGTCGGGAGGGTACGTGTAGAGCACGGCAAAGCCCTCACGGACAAGAGTCTCGTTGAACAGGTATGCCTGGCCATCGTCACCCACGAGCCAGATGTAGCGAAGCATCCGCCCGTAGCGGTCACGGTCGCTGACGTCCTGTTCGAGGTAAATCTTCGTGCCCTTTGACAGGATGCTCTTGGCGAACTGGGTGGCTTCCGCGCCGTAGCACTCGACTGGGTCGTTGGGATCGCGCGTTTCGGGGGTATCGATGAGGATCAGCCGCAGCGACTCCGTCTCGCCATTGATGTCTACCCTGACCGTGTCGCCATCACTGACGGATACGACCGTGGCTTCGGTCACACCTTCCGGGATTGCGTCTCCAATCGGCGTCGACTCGGGGGTGGCATCCATCGCCCGTGACATGGTGGCAAAGGCGGCGGCCATGATGACAGTCAGCAGGGCGAGCACCGAGAGCCGACGAGACATGGAAGCGAGGTCCTTGATGGAGATGGTCCGAGCGGGTGGTGTCACCCGCCCCGCCCGGGAAGAACTGCTATGCCTGCTTGCGAACGTGCAGACCGGCGAAGCCCAGAAGCGCCGCCATACCGCCAAGCGCCGTCACCAGCAGCATGCTGTCAGAGCCACTGGACAACGGTCCAGCACCAGTAGCTGGAACCTCGGAGACCTCACCGTCGTCACCTGAGCCACCGCCACCGGTTGCTTCCTCGTCTGTACTGTCATCCTCTTCGACGGCGCCGTCATCGGTACCATCAACGCCACCGTCGCCGGTTGCTTCCTCGTCTGTACTGTCATCCTCTTCGACGGCGCCGTCATCAGTACCATCATCGCCACCGTCGCCGGTTGCTTCCTCGTCTGTACTGTCATCCTCTTCGACGGCGCCGTCATCGGTACCATCATCGCCACTGTCGCCGGGGAACTGACTTCCGTTCCCGCCTACATCGCGAATTCCTGTCTGGCACGCAACGCCGTTATTGTCCCTATCAAGGTCATCGACGTTTCGTTCTTTGCTACCGCCGTCGCCGACAAAGTAGTCTTGCGCTTGTGGCTGCGAGGTGAAGAAGTTGTTGGTGCAGTCTGTGTCTATTCCGTCATTGCCTGCATCCGCCTGCGCGCCAGCGGACACAGTAAGACCGGCCAACAGAGCAAAGGCGGCGAACAGAGCAAGCATCGCACGTCGCATCGTGAAAGACCCCTCCCCACTTTCGTGGAATAAAATGAAGCAACTCGCGGCATTGATAGACTGCGCAGGCGCGTCAGCCAACCATAGGCGACCCCTCCTTATATGTAGATTCCACAATAGTCACACACGCTCGATGGATTGTCTACTTGTTACGATGTGGTAAGAGGCCCAACAAGGCCTGGAATCAGCCATACATCGCCAGGGCCGTCCCAATTCGAGTACGGCCCTACTGAGAACGTGGGATTGGATGCTACGGCACTTGACGAGCGCTCTGCGCTACCTGCCGGAACTGCGCTCGTAGCTCCGGAAGCGGTGGCAAATCGGTACCAGCCAACGTATTCATGAGTTCCTCGAGTGGCCATTGGATCAGATGTCCTTGGCGGGCAAAATAGATGCCCAGCGCTTCAATGCCAAGTTCGTTACGGTAGTCGAGCAAGACGTAACCCAAGAGCTGGTGAAGCCAAATCGGGTCCAGGCGCGGATTCACCGTCGCCTTGATTTCCAGCACACAGCCGTCCAGCACAAGGTCCGCATCCGCACCGCCAACATCTCTACTTCCATCAAACGTCGGATTGAGGATGGCCGGCTTAGAGCGACCGGCAATAGGCGTCACTTGAGTCGCCGCGTGGTGGGCTGGTTGGGCCACCGATACCGGGCTCGTGCTTCCTGGATGAGCCGCCGGGTGACGACCAGCGCGGCGGCGAGGAAGAGAGAGAAGTCAACGACCAGCCCATGGCGCTCCGTGCAGCGGCGTAGCTTTCCATAGCCG
>JAABUN010003401.1_pt1 | contig 24761 bp, 21 predicted proteins | sample 5559311 | NCBI WGS metagenome assembly JAABUN01 (sample SAMN10711877, study PRJNA513370) | rock metagenome | isolation source: Antarctica rocks | place: Antarctica: Victoria Land, Siegfried Peak sud
CGACCGGGACGGCCCGGCCGCTGTCGTCGGCGGCCGGGACCTGCCCGGCTGCTCGGGAGGCCAGCTCTGCGAGGGCCAGGTCGGTCCAGCCGGCGAGCCGGTCGACCAGTGATGTGACGGCCGGGATCGCGGCTTGGAGTTCGGCGACGGTGAGGCAGGACGGGTCGACGGCGGTCAGTTCCCCGACCGTCGCCCCCAGACCTCCCAGGATCGAACGCATGTTCGAACTCTAGAGCGGGCGGGAGCCGAGCAGGCGTGCACGACGAGTTCTGTGGAGAACCCGCTGTACTCCACAGATGGTGCCCGCCCCTTGCCAGCACCAGCGCCGACCGCACGTCGCCTACGTGAAGGTGAGGCTCTCAAGCACCGGCTTCCCCAGGGCAACGGTGGCGTCCAGTGACGCCCCTGTGGTCTGCAGCAGAAGCAGGAGGCTGCGGCCCTCGTGCTCGACCGGGAAGAACAGCCGACGGTACTTCGTGCCCTCCGTCTCCGAGGGACAGTCGAAGACCAGCCGCTGCCCACCGAAGGCCGTCGACTTCTCGAGGCGTTCGCAGGCGGTGCCGGACCCGCTCAGACCGGTCACCACGAAGACAGCCTCGTCCTCTGCCTCGGGGGCCGTGGCGTAGCTGGTGACGATCAGCTGATCGAGTGTCTCCTCGGTCCCCTGCGCCGCGATGACGGTCTTGTTCTTCGCCAGCTCCGGCCTGTTCTTCCAGCTCTTCGGCACCTCGATCGTGAAGGAGCGGTCCGCAGCCTCGAGCCGCTGGGTCTGTCCACCCCCCGCCTTCGAGGGGGCGCTCGGGTTCGGGCTGCTCGCCCCCGAGCTCCCACTGCCTGTCGATCCGCAGGCGGGGACAGCGGCCAGGGCCAGGGCCAGGGCAGGAACGATCACGCGACGTCGCATTCGAGTAGTAGAGCGCGCGTCGTCCGGTCGGACGCCACGGCACCCTGCCCGGCTAGCCGGCGACCCTCATCGGCGGCATGCCCCAACCGCGAGCCAACGACGACGGGTGCACGGGCGAGCCGCCGGCGAAGTACTCGGTGAACTTCATGATCAGCGGATCCCAGCGCAGCGGGTCGATGTAGTGGACGCGTCGCCCAGGAGCAGCTCCTGCTCGACCCGGATGCCCAGGACCCGCACCTCGATCGCGAGCAACCCGGACCCCTCCCCCTGGACGGCGTGCATCTCCTGCACGACCCCGGACAGGTGCACCGGGCTCTCGACGACCGCCTGCACGTCGGACTCCGGGACGGCGACCGGCCTGAGCCCCGACGCGCCGAACTTGTCGGCCTCGTAGGTGTAGCCGCGCGCCTGCTTCGTCGTCGGCACCTCAGGACGGCCGGTCAGCAGAGCCAGCCGGTCGACCGCCCCGACCATCGACGCGTCGACCAGGTTGAGGACGCAGTCGGAGCGCTCCCGCAGGTTGCGCACCGTCTGCGACGCGGATCCCATCCCGAGCACGGCGGTCCGGCCGAGCCACCACGCCGACGACATCGGTGCGAGGTTGGTCGTGCCGTCAGCGTTCAGGGAGCTGATCAGGACCACGGGCGTCCCGAAGTAGAGGGCCTTGAGGTCGGTCTCGCGCTTCATGGTCGTCCCATCGCGGTCGGCCGTGTCCCCCTGCAGACGCACCGACCCGGCGGTACGTGAGGTCGCCGGTAACCTCGGCCCGGTGATCGACCTCCGGCTCCTGCGCGACGACCCCGAGCGCGTACGCGCCTCCCAGCGCGCCCGCGGCGAGGACCCGGCGGTCGTCGACGCGCTGCTCGCCGCTGACGAGCAGCGCCGTGCCGCGGTCACCCGGGCCGACGGTCTGCGGGCCGACCAGAAGGCCGCGTCCCAGGCGGTGAAGGCGGCCTCCAAGGACGACCGGCCCGCTGTGCTCGAGCGGGCCAAGGCCCTCGCGGCACAGGTGAAGGAGGCCGAGGTCGCGCAGGCCGGGGCCGACGCAGCCCTGCGCGCAGCCCAGCTCGCGCTCCCCAACGTGGTGCTCGACGGCGTGCCGGCGGGCGGTGAGCAGGACTACGTCGTGCTCGAGCAGGTGGGTGAGATCCCGACGTACGACTTCCCGGTCCTCGACCACCTCGACCTCGGCACCGCTCTCGGCGCGATCGACACCGAGCGCGGCGCGAAGGTCAGCGGGAGCCGCTTCGCCTTCCTCACCGGCTGGGGGGCGCTGCTCGAGCTCGCACTCATCAACTTGGCGATGGGATCGGCGGTGCAGGCCGGCTTCAACCCGGTGATCGCGCCGGCGCTCGTACGCCCCGAGGCCATGGAGGGCACCGGCTTCCTGGGGGCGCACGCTGCCGAGGTCTACAAGCTGGAGGCCGACGACCTCTACCTGGTCGGCACCTCCGAGGTGCCGCTGGCGGCCTTCCACTCCGGCGAGGTGCTCGACGACCTGCCCTACCGCTACGCGGGCTTCTCCTCGTGCTTCCGGCGCGAGGCCGGCAGCCACGGCAAGGACACCCGCGGCATCATCCGGGTGCACCAGTTCGACAAGGTCGAGATGTTCTGCCTGGTCGACCCGGCTGAGGCCGAGGCCGAGCACCAGCGGTTGCTCGCCAACGAGAAGGCGTTCCTGTCGGCGCTCGAGATCCCGTTCCGGGTCATCGAGGTGGCGGCCGGCGACCTCGGCTCGTCGGCGGCGCGCAAGTACGACTGCGAGGCCTGGCTCCCGTCGCAGGAGCGCTGGCTCGAGTTGACCTCGACGAGCAACTGCACCGACTTCCAGGCCCGCCGCCTGGGTATCCGCAGCCGCGGGGACAACGGCCTGGCCCCGGTCGCGACGCTCAACGGCACGCTCTGCGCCATCGGCCGCACCATCGCCGTGCTGCTCGAGGTGCATCAGCGCGCCGACGGCTCGGTGCACGTGCCCGAGGTCCTTCGCCCCTATCTCGCCGGTCGCAAGGAGCTGCTGCCCCAATGAGTGCCCCAGTGAGTGCCCCAGTGAGTGCCGCACCCCACGGTCAGGCCCCCCGGCTGGTCGCCACCGACCTCGACGGCACCATCGTCCGCACGGACGGCACCATCGGCCCCCGCACCGTCGAGATGATCGGCCGCCTCGAGACGGCGGGGACGCCGTTCGTCATGGTCACGGGTCGCCCCCCGCGCTGGATGGCGCCGATCGCCGAGCAGACCGGGCACCGGGGGCTCGCCGTCTGCGCCAACGGGGCGCTGCTCTACGACCTCCACACCGAGCGGGTCGTCCGCGCTCACCTGATCGATCCCCCCGCCGCCGCGGACGTCGTGAGCGCCCTGCGCGAGGCCCTCCCCGACATCGCCTTCGCGGTCGAGAAGGGGCCGGTCGAAGGACTGCCGGGGGGCTTCGCGCGCGAGGACGTCTACGTGGCCCGGTTCGACGTCGCCAACGTACGCGTGGAGGACCTCGACTCGATGCTCTCCGGCGGTGCGGTGAAGCTGCTGGCCCGGCACGAGTCGCTGGGCTCCGACGACCTGCTCGCCGCAGCCCGGGCCGCCCTGGGCGACACCGTCGAGCTGACCCACTCGAGTTCGGACGGCCTGCTCGAGATCAGCGCCGCGGGCATCACCAAGGCCAGCGGCCTCGCGGCGTTCGCCGATTCGCTGACCATCGATGCCGCTGACGTGATCGCCTTCGGCGACATGCCGAACGACCTGCCGATGCTGTCCTGGGCGGGGAGGTCAGTCGGCATGGCCAACGCCCACCCCGACGTGCTCGAACTGGTCGACGAGGTGACCCTCAGCAACGACGATGACGGCGTGGTGCACGTCTTGGAGCGGTGGTTCCCCGCCGCCTGAACCCGGCTCGGGTCACCTTGCTAGCCAGCTAGAGGTACTGCCCGGTGCCGGGGACGGCGACGCCGGGGAGGGCTCCTGCACCGCCGACCTCCGGCGTGGCCCCCGCCGGGAGCGCCGGGCGGCCGCGCATCTGCTCCAACTGCACCCGAGCAGCCATCTGCTGGGCGAACAGGGCGGTCTGGATGCCGTGGAACAGGCCCTCGAGCCAGCCCACCAGCTGGGCCTGGGCGATGCGCAGCTCACCGTCCGAGGGCACGGTGTCGTCGGTGAACGGCAGGCTCAGCCGCTGGAGCTCCTCGGCCAGCTCGGGCGCAAGACCCTCCTCGAGCTCCTTGATCGAGCTCTGGTGGATCTCGCGCAGCCGGGTGCGGGCCGCGTCGTCGAGCGGAGCGGTGCGCACCTCTTCGAGCAGCTGCTTGACCATCGACCCGATGCGCATGACCTTGGCCGGTTGGGCGATCTGGTCAGCCGGGCTCTGCTGGCGTGACTGCTCGACCGATCCGTCGCTCCCGACCATCACGGTGCCGACAGGCTGCCCGTCCGCGCCGGTGATGAGGACCTGCTGCTGCTCTGGCTGCTCGCTCATACCGATGATCCTGCCCCACGGGCGGTCGCGTGCACGCGCCCGGGCTGGTGGGTCCGCCGCTGTGGTCTGCTGTCCGAGGGCCGGCGGACGGGCCGCGGACCAGTCAGCACCGGAGGAGATCCATGGACCCGATCGTCAGCCGCAAGACCTGGCGTGCGCTGGAGCCGGTGCATGCGCAGGTCTACTTCGCCAAGGAGAACCGGGAGGAGTACACCCAGCTCGGCTACGACGTGAAGGCGAACCCGCTCGCCGGCTACTTCCCGGCCCGGGCAGCGGCGATGGGGGCGGTGAACGCCGCGACCGTGCAGGCGACCTTCTTCAACTTCTCTGAGATCGCCGTCGTGTTCGGCATGGACCGCGCCTGGGAGATCGCCTCGCCGGAGCAGGTGCTGGCCGCCCGCTACCGGGGTGCCGACCGCGCCCTGCGTCGCCTGTGCGGCGATCTGCTCGGCAGCCCCGACGTCCTCGAGGCCGTGGGTCTCGCGCGTACAGCGACCGAGGGCTGCACGCCGTACGGCCGTCCCCTCTACGCCGGGAACGCCGCGGTGCAGTGGCCGGACGTGCCGCACCTGCAGCTGTTCCACGCGATCACCCTCCTGCGCGAGTTCCGCGGAGACGGGCACATCGCCGCCCTGGTCGGCGAGGGCATCACGGGGCTCGAGGCTGCCGTGATGCACGTCGCGCAGGGCGACTCGTGGACCCGCGAGCCGCTGCGCAAGACCCGCGTCTACACCTGCGAGCAGTGGGATGACGCCGAGGCGCGGTTGCGGGCCCGGGGGTGGCTCGACGACTCGGCCCAGTTCACCGACGCAGGTCGCGAGGTGCGGCAGCGCATCGAGGACCGCACCGACGTGCTCGCGCTGCCGCCGTGGGAGCACCTCGGCGAGGACGGGTGCGAGCGTCTGCGCGAGCTCGTACGCCCCATGTCGAAGGCCGTCGTCGACGGCGGCGGCCTGGGAATCAAGTAAGCGGGGCCACCAGGACCTCCTCGCGCCTATCCTTCGGGCGTGCCGGACCGCGCGCCGCAACCGACGCCCAGCGCACAAGGACGGCCCGTCCTCGAGGCTCCAGAGCTCTTGCAGCTGCTCGACGACGCACCGGCCGCCGTCCTGCTGGTCCGCTCTGGAGAGCCGGTCGTGTGGGCGAACGCCCCCGCCCGCACGATGTTCGGGACCGCCGAGCTCGCCCTGCGCGGTCGCGCGCTGACTGACCTCCTGCCGACGTTGAAGCCGGAGGACCTCGCCGGGCAGGGGCGCCGCGCGACCGACGGTGAGCACCTCGGCGGACGACGCACGGTCCAGGCGGGGGTGCGCGACGACGGCACCCGCTTCCCGGCCGAGGTCACGGTGTCGGTCACCAGCGCAGCCGGCGCCGACTTCCTCGTCCTCGTCCGCGAGCTCGACAAGGAGACGTCGGACGACCAGGCCGAGCTGGCAGAGCTGCGCGAGCGCACCGACGTCGTCTTCGACTCCCTCGCCGAGGGCGTGCTCGGCATCGACGGGTCCGGTGCGGTCAGCTTCGGCAACCTCGCAGCGGCGCAGCTGGTCCAGCGCCGGAGGACCGACCTGCCCGGCACCCCGTGGCACACGGTCCTCCACGGCGACCAGTGCGCCCAGGACCCCTGCGCCCTGTCGGACCCCCTCGCTCTCGCAGGTCAGACGATCAGCCCCGTCGAGCTCCGGCGCCGGGGTGGCAGCACCCTGCCGGTCGAGATCTCGCTGCGCATGCTGCGTGGTGGCGACGGCGCCCCCGGCGTGGTGGTCACCCTTCACGACCTCACGGAGCGGCTGCGCATGGAGCAGCTCAAGGACGAGCTGGTGTCGACGGTCAGCCACGAGCTCCGCACTCCGCTCACGTCGATCCGCGGTTCGCTCAGCCTCCTGCGTGCCGGTGCGATCGATCCGGCCAGTGATCAGGGCCGTCGGATGATCGAGATCGCGACGACGAGCAGCGAGCGACTGAGCCGCCTGCTCGACGACATCCTCGACCTGGGGCGGCTGCAGGCCGGCAAGCTGCCGCTGAGCATCACCCGGCAGAACGCCACCGCCCTGCTCACCGCCGCGGCCCAGGCCGTCAGCGGCAGTGCGGTCGCCGGCGGGGTGCTCCTGCGCACCGTCGAGACCGAGGAGCGGGTGATGGCCGACGCCGACCGCGCCGTCCAGGTGCTGATCAACCTGGTGGGCAACGCGGTGAAGTTCTCGCCGCCCGACAGCACCGTCACCCTGGCGGCCCGGCGGGAGGGGGACCGGGTCTTGCTGTCGGTGACCGACGAGGGGCTCGGCATCCCGGCCGATCAGCTCGGCCGGATCTTCAACCGGTTCGCCCAGGTGGACGGCAGTGACACCCGTCAGCACGACGGGGCCGGCCTGGGGCTCGCCATCGCCCAGGGCCTCGCCGAGCAGCACGGGGGCACGCTCACGGCGACCAGCGAGCTCGGCAGGGGCAGCACCTTCGTCCTGAGCCTGCCGGCGGCTGCACCGCGCTGAGCCGTTCGGAGGGTCAAGAAGGCAGCCGAGGTGCCGAAGCACCAGGCATGACCCGACGCGTCCTCATCATCGACGACGACGCGACCATCCGCGAGATCACGGCGATCACGCTGACCCACGTCGCGGGGTACGAGGTCAGCGCGGCCGCCTCGGGCGCCGAGGGGGTGGCCTCAGCGCTCGCCGACGTGCCGGACGCGATCCTGCTCGACGTGATGATGCCGGGCCTCGACGGTCCCTCGACGCTCGCCCAGCTGCTCGACGACGATCTGACCCGGAATGTTCCGGTCGTGTTCCTCACGGCCAAGGTGCAGCCGTCCGAGCGAGCCCGGCTGGAGGGGCTCGGCGTGCGCGGTGTCATCGCGAAGCCGTTCGACGCCATGCAGCTGGTCGGTGACCTCAACCGGCTCCTGGCCTGGTGATGGTTCCGCCCCCTGGCGGACCGACATCACAGCGTGAGCAGGATCTTTCCGACGTGGGTGCTGCCCTCGAGGACCCGGTGGGCCTCGGCGGCGTCGGCGAGGGGGAGCATCCGGTCGACGACAGGACGGATCTCGCCGGCCTCGACCGCGGGCCACACCTCGGTGAGCACGGCGGCCACGATCGCGGCCTTCTGCTCTGCCGGTCGGGCGCGCAGTGACGTGGCGTGCACCGACGCCCGCTTGCTGAGCAGCCGGCCCAGGTCGAGCTCGCCCTTGACGCCTCCCTGCAGCCCGATGACGACGAGGCGCCCCCCAGCGGCAAGCACGTCGACGTTGCGCGAGAGGTAGGCCGCGCCCATGTTGTCGAGCACCACGTCGGCCCCGCGGCCGTCCGTCAGCTCGCGGACGACCTCGACGAAGTCCTCGTCCCGGTAGCGGATCGCGCGCTCGGCCCCGAGCTCTTCGGCCCGGGCGGCCTTGTCGGCCGAGCCGACCGTGCACAGCACCCGAGCGCCCTGCCGGTCTGCCAGCTGGATCGCCATCGTGCCGATGCCCGACGTACCGCCGTGCACCAGCAGCACCTCACCGGGCTGCAGCGCGGCGAGCTGGAAGACGTTGGACCAGACCGTGCACACCACCTCCGGCAGCGCCGCCGCCTCGACCACCGAGATCCCGGCAGGTACGGGGAGCAGCTGGCCCACGGGGACGGCCACGAGGGAGGCGTAGCCGCCGCCGGACAGCAGCGCGCAGACCTCGTCACCGACGGTCCAGCCCGAGACGCCCTCTCCCAGCGCCACGATGCGACCTGAGCACTCGAGCCCCGGGTAGGGCGAGGCGCCGGGCGGCGGTTCGTAGAACCCCCGGCGCTGCATGACGTCGGCCCGGTTCACCGCGGTCGCGGCCACCTCGACCAGCACTTCGCCCGCATCGGCGATCGCGTCGGGCACTTCGGCGGGGGTCAGGACGTCGGCGTCCCCGTGACGGGGCAGGGTGATGGCGCGCATGCCGGACAGCCTGTCACCCGGCCCGGTCTGCTCTGGTCGTAGGTTGCTCGACATGGCTCTCGACAGTGCTGGCGGCGCGGACGACGCCTTCTTCGTCCCGCTCGGAGACGACCGGTGGCGCGCCACGGTGCACACGACCGGCCCCTGGGACGTTCGGTTCCAGCACGGTGGGCCGCCCAGCGCGCTGCTCGGGCGGGCCGTGGAGCTGTGCCAGCCGCGCGAGGACATGACGGTCTCGCGCATGACGGTCGAGATCCTCGGGGCCATACCGGTCGCAGAGCTGGCCCTGCGTTCGCGGGTCGTCCGCCCGGGGCGCAGTGTCGAGCTGGTGGAGGCGGTGCTGACGGCCGGGGGCCGCGACGTCGCCCGGGCCCAGGCGTGGCGGGTGCTGCGGGCGGCGAAGGACGTACCGTCCCGGCATGCGACGGCTCCGCCGATGCCCCCCGAGACCACGCCGCTGTCCCGGGGCGCGTGGGTCGACGGCTACCTCTCGGCGGTCGAGTGGCGGTTCGCCCGAGGCGGGTTCCAGGAGCCGGGCCCGGCAGCGGCGTGGACCCGCCTGCTCCACCCCCTGGTCGTCGACGAGGAGCCGAGCCCGCTGCAACGGGTGCTGGTGGTCGCCGACAGCGGCAACGGGATCAGCGGTGAGCTCGATCTGCGCGAGTGGCACTTCATCAACCCCGAGCTGACTGTCCACCTGCACCGCGAGGCGGTCGGGGAGTGGATCTGCCTCGACGCCCAGACGACCATCTCGGCAGGTGGCTCCGGCCTTGCGACCAGCGTGCTCAGCGACAGCCGGGGTGCGGTGGCGGTCGGGGCGCAGAGCCTGCTGGTGGCCCGCCGCTGAATCTCTCGAAGCATCCCGGCCCGTGCGTCAGCCGGTGTACTCCCAGTGCCACGCCTCGGGGCGACTGCCCCCGGCCTGCGCCCAGGCCGGGTGGTTCCAACCGAACTGAGGGGCGTTGATCTGCATCCACCGGTGGGCCTCGGACGAGAAGTCCTCGACCCCACCGCACAGGTCCACGGCCATGCCCCAGCCGTGCTGGCTGCGTCCGGGGGTGGCCGCGAGTCCGGGCTTGCGACGGAAGACGTCCACCTGCTCGAGGTAGCTGCGGTAGGAGTCGGTGATGCACAAGGGAGTGCCGGTCTCGGCCACCTTGGCGCGGTTCAGTGCGTTCATCGCCCCCGCTGCGTCCGTCCGCAGGCGGTGTTCCCCGAGGAAGTCCAAGGGGCACAGAGAAGCATCGGACAGGAAGCCGTTCGCCTCGCCGTGCGTGCTCGCGGGCAGGCACCCGCCGGTACCCGTCGACAACCCTGCGCCGGTACCCGTCGACGTCCCTGCGCCGCTCGAGGACACGGTTGCCGCGGCAGCGGCCTGCGCTTGGGCCGCCGCGGCGGTAGCAGCGGCGAGGGCCCGACGAGCCTCGGCGTCCCGCGCGTCTCGGAGGGCCTTGGCCTGCGCGGCGGCGAGGGCCTCGGCGGCCTCGACCGCCCGGGCCTGCATCAGTCGTTCGGCTGCTGCCGTGAGCTCTGCGCTGAGCCGGTCGGTCTTCTCGGTCAGCTCGCCCAGTTGAGCGTCGAGGGCCACCCGCTGCCCGAGGGCCTGGGCCCGCAGCTCAGCCGTCTGCTGACTGGCCCGACCGGCGTCGGCGCTCTTCGTGCTGAGCTCGCGCACGGCCTGCTCCCGGGTGACGCCGAGGTGGCCGACCGACTTCCGGACGTACGCCAGGTCCGACAGCGTGCGGGGGTCGCCCGACATCAGCGCCGTCACGCCGGGCGACATCGTGCCCTTGTAGGCGGAGCGGGCCAGCCCGGCGAGCAGGTCGCGCGAGTCGGTCGTCGCGTCCTGGAGCGCGTCGTGGTCGGCGTCACTGGCGAACTGCAGCTGGATCAGCCGTTCGAGCTCGCTGGAGGCCGCCTCGTACTCGCTCGCGCCGCGCGCGAGCTCCTCGCCGACGCGGTCGATCTGCGCGTTGAGCTGGTCGACCTGCTGCGCGATGGAGGACGAACCTGCGCGCGGCGTCGGTGCGGCGTCCGCTCCCGGTGCCCTGACGGCTGAGCCCGCTGCTGCCCCGGCCGGGGCGACGCAGACGACGAGGCCGACCAGGACGCTCGAGCCGAGTGCGCACAGGCGCTGGGCGGTGGTGGAGCGCACGAGTCGAGGCTCCTCAGCGGGGGTCGGGGTCCTGGGCACTCCATCGGCGTCCCCGTCGCCCGACTGAAGTGCCCGGTCGAGTCCCCACAACGTCTGATCCAACGGGGCGGCCGCTGCGGCCAACGATCAGACGCAAGGCGCCCGCGCCCTTCGGCCAGGCCCCGGGCGGATGGCAGGCTGAGCGCATGACCGAGTCCCCCGTCGCGTTCGTCCTCGGCGGAGGCGGTGTCCTCGGTGCCGGTGAGGTCGGCATGCTGCGCGCGCTGCTCGAGGCCGGGATCGCTCCGGACCTGGTGGTCGGGACGTCGGTCGGTGCTCTGAACGGGGCCTTCCTCGCCGCCGACCCGACCGTCGAGGCGACGCTGCGCCTCGCTGACGTCTGGCGCCGGCTGTCTGAGGACGGCGGCGTGTTCAGCGGTTCTCTTGCCGAGCGCATGAGCACCGCAGTGCGCAGTCGTACGCACCTGCACCGTCGAGGGCCGCTGCGCCAGCTGCTCGCCGACCACCTCCCGGTCGAGCGCATCGAGGACCTCGCCGTGCCCTTCCAGTGCGTCGCCGCGTGTATCGAGCGCGCGGCGGAGCACTGGTTCGACAGCGGTTCGCTCGCCGACGCGGTGATGGCGTCGGCCGCGGTCCCGGGACTCCTGGCTCCCGTGCGGATCGGCGACGAGCACTACCTGGACGGCGGGTTGGTCAACTCCATCCCGATCAGCCGGGCGGTGCAGCTCGGCGCCAAGACGCTGTACGTGCTGCAGGTGGGGCGCGTCGACCGGCCGCTCACCGTGCCCACCCGCCCGTGGGAGGTCGGGCTCGTCGCCTTCGAGATCGCCCGCCGCCACCGCTTCGCGGCCGACATGGCGGCGCTCCCGGAAGACGTCGTCGCGCACGTGCTCCCCACCGGCGACGAGGCGCCCCAGGGCATGGCCCAGCTGCGCTACCGAGACGTGCGCCAGGTCGCCCAGCGGGTGGAGCGGGCGCACGCAGCCACGCAGGCCCACCTGGCCGGTCTGGCGCCGCGGGGCTCGCCGTGAGGTTGGCCCCGACCTGGGTGCGACGCCCGATGTCCCTCCTTGTAGTCGTTGGGCTCGGCTTCGCGGTCACCTTGCTGCCGCTGCTCGTGCTGGTGGCTGTCGCAGCGTCGGCGGTGCTGCCCGGGCGGTGGCGAGCGCTGCGGCTGCTCGCCTTCGGGATCGTCTACCTCGCCGTCGAGTGTGCCGCCCTCGCTGTCGCACTGCTGCTCTGGGTGGCGAGCGGCTTCGGGTGGAAGCTCGGCTCCCCGGCGTTCCAGAAGGCGCACTACGCCGTGGTCCATGCCGTCCTGTCGGTCGTCCTCGGGTCGGCGACGCTTCTGTTCCACCTGCGCGTCGTCGACGACGAGGTCTCCTGGTCCCCCCTCGACGACGGGGTCCCCGGCTCGCCGAACGCCATGCTGGTGCTGTCCCGGCACGCCGGTCCGGGCGACTCGCTGCTGATGGTGCGCACCCTCATGCGCCGGGACCACGACCGACGTCCCCGGATCGTGCTCAGGGACCTGCTGCAGCTGGACCCGCTGATCGACGTCTACCTGAACCGGTTGCCCAGCGCGTTCCTGACACCCGGTCGCAGTGAGCTCGCGGACCAGGTGGGGCGGCTCGCCGAGGGCATGGGGGACGAGGACGCGCTGCTGATCTTCCCGGAAGGCGGCAACTTCACCGAGGGCCGCCGGCGGCGGGCGATCGACCGGCTGCGGGGCAAGGGCCTGCACGAGCGGGCCGCTCAGGCTGACCAGATGCGCCACGTGCTGCCGCCGAAGCACGCGGGGGTGGCCGCCGCGCTGGCCGCCGCCCCGGGGGCGGACGTCGTCCTGGTCGCGCACACCGGGCTCGAGCACCTCTCGAGCCCAGCCGACCTGTGGGACGGCTTGCCGATGGACTCCGTCGTACGTATGCGGTGGTGGTTCGTCCCGGCTGCCGAGGTGCCGCGGGAGCCCGACGAGCAGGCGGCCTGGTTGTTCGACCGGTGGGCCGAGATCGACGCCTGGGTCGCCTCCCACGTCGAGGCGTGAGAGTGCGCGGTGGGCGTGAGCGGCGTCACTGCTAGCAAGGTGCTTGCTGCGGTTAGCAGGCACGAGGTGGGGCAGGAGAGGGACCAGCGCAAGAGCCCCACTCCCGAGACAGGAAGGCTGGTCCTCACCGATGACCGCCCAGAACGCCGAACTGATCACCCAGCTCAACACCCTGCTGAACCTCACCACGCACGAGGCCGCGACGGCCCGCACGCGGGTGAGCCAGGCGACGACCGAGCAGACCCGCAAGGAGCTTCGCGAGAACGCCGTCAACTGCGACAAGCGCGCCAAGGCGATCCGCCAGGCCGTCGTCGACCTCGGCGGTGTCCCCGACGTCGTCGGCGCGGCGTTCAACCGGGCCGCGGCCGCTGCGAAGCTCCCGATCGAGCAGACCCAGCCGATCACCGAGGCACTGCTGGCCGACCTGGCCCTCGAGCACCAGCTGTTCGACCGGGCCCGGCTCGTCAAGGTCCTCGCCCACGACATCGACGCTGCCGACCTGGTGGCCCTGGCCGAGCGCCTCGAGGAGGCTCACGGCAAGACCATCGAGTGGCTGTTCACCGTGCTCGCCGAGACCGCCGTCGGTGGCCCGGCCGCGCTCGCGCCGACCCCGGCGCAGACCGCGGCGATGAACGCCCGCACCGCCGCGACCTTCGCGAGCAGCGCGACCGCCTCCGGTGTCAACCGGGCCGTCGCCACCGCGGGGCAGCTGACCCAGCGGGTCCAGGACACCACCACCGCCGCCGTGTCCTCACGGGTGCAGCGCCTTCTCGAGCTGGCCCGCAGTGGTCGCAAGATCGCCGACGCCGGCCGCGACGCCACGCTGGCTGAGTCCGAGAAGCAGGCCGGCAAGGAGTTCGGTCGCAAGGCCTCCACCTCCGTGCACAAGGTCCGCGAGAACCTCGGCGTCGTCAGCGGCGACGAGCTGCCGATCAAGCGGTTCGACAACTTGACCGCCCGCGACGCCGCGACCGCCGTGTCGAAGCTGCGCTCGGTCGACGACGTGCAGGTCGTGCTCGCCTACGAGCAGGAGCACAAGAGCCGTCAGAGCATCATCGACGCTGCGAACAAGCAGGTCGGCGTGATCGCCAAGGACTACGTCAACAGCTAGTCGCACCAGTACGAAGGCCGGGCACGCACGTCGTGCCCGGCCTTCGGCGTGTCCGAGCCGGGTCGCGCCTGGGCTACAGCGTCCGTCGCCCCTGCCGATGAAACGCTCATGAGACCGCCCCCGGAGGCTGAGTGGGTACGGCCTGCCGCCGTGGCCACGCTGGCCGCGACGGACGCCGACTTCATCCTCAAGGTCAGCCCGACCGGGCTGCTCCTCGCCGCAAGTGACACCGTCGGCCAGGTCCTCGGCTGGGACCTGCAGCGCTGCGTCGACGAGGGGATCGGCTCGGTGATGGGCGACGACGCCCAGCGCGCGGCTCTGCGCCAGCTGCTCAGCCAGGCCCTCTCGACCGGACGTGCCCGCACGACCCTGCAGGTCAGCGGGACCGGGGCCGTCCTGTGGGTGGACGTCGCTGCTAAGCACCTGCTGGACGAGCCGGGAGCGCCCGTCCTGATCGTCGCCAGGGACGTGTCCCACGACATCACCGCCGCGTCGCAGCTCGCCGCATCGGAGCAGCAGTGGCGCCTCGCCTTCGAGCACTCCCCGATCGGCGGAGCCCTGCTCGACGCCGACGGCGGCATCTTGGTCGTCAACGAGGCCCTGTGCCGGACGCTCGGCTGGAGCGAGCACGGGCTGACCCGGATGGACGTCACGGACGTCGTCGTCTGCCAGGGCGGGCTGCCGTGGCAGGACTGGTGGAACGAGCTGCTCGAGGGCACGGTGGAGTCCTCGACCGCCGACCGGATGCTGCGCACGTGTGACGGACGTCAGGCCTGGGGCCGGCTCACCGCGGCCACGGTCACCTCCGTGGCCTCCCCAGCGCGGGTCATCATGCAGATGGAGGACATCACCGGACGCCGCGAGGCCGAGCTCGAGCTCGCCAACCGGGCGCTGCACGACGGGCTCACCGGCGTCCCGAACCGGTTCCTGACCCGGCAGTGGCTGGCCAGTGCGCTCGAGGACGACCCGGGGTGCTGGGTCGGCGTCCTCTACTGCGACGTGGACCGCTTCAAGGTGGTCAACGACAGCCTGGGCCATGCCTCGGGGGACAGCCTGCTGGTGCAGGTGGCCGAGCGGCTGCGTGGGCCGCTGCGACCGGAGGACCTGCTGGGGCGCATGGGTGGCGACGAGTTCGTCATGGTCATGGAGGGCATCCGCACGCAGGCCGAGCTCGAGGAGATCGCCGGCCGGCTGGTGGCGGCACTCGACGAGCCCTTCGACATCGGCGGCCACAAGCATGTGGTGACCCTGAGCCTCGGGGGCACGATCGGAGCGCACCCCGACACCGCCGACGACGTCCTGATGCGGGCCGACCTGGCCCTGCTCCGGGCCAAGCGGATGGGACGCGCCCGCTACGTCGCCTTCGACCCGGAGCAGGACCGGGTCGCCACCCGGGCGGACCTGCAGCTCGAGGACGACCTGCGCATGTCGCTCGGCTCGGACGAACTGCGGGCCTACTACCAACCGATCGTGACCCTGTCCGACCTGTCGGTCGTGGGGCACGAGGCGCTCGTGCGGTGGCAGCACCCTCAACGGGGTCTGCTGCCGCCATCCCACTTCCTCGAGCTCGCCGAGAGCAGTGGCCTGATCCGGCCCCTCGGCTGGTGGATGCTCTCCCAGGCATGCCAGGACGCCGCCAACGGGCGGGAGGGCCTCGCCGAACAGAGTTGGGTGGCGGTGAACGCCTCACCGAGCCAACTCGCCCGCCCGGGGGTGGTCGCCGACGTGACGCGGGCCCTGGTCGCCTCTGGGCTCCGGCCAGAACGGCTCCACCTCGAGATCACCGAGACCGCGCTGATCACCGCGAGCGCCACCCTCGCCAAGGAGCTCACCGAGCTGTCCGAGCTCGGCGTCCGGATCGCCCTGGACGACTTCGGCACGGGCTACTCCTCGCTGAGCCTGCTCCGTCAGTTCCCCGTCGACCTGGTCAAGATCGACCGGAGCTTCATCGAGCCGGTCCTGCGCGACCGCAGTGCCTACGCGATCGTCAAGGCGGTGCTGAGCATGTGCCGTGACATGGGCCTGCCCACGGTCGCCGAGGGCATCGAGACGGTCGAGCAACGTGACCTGCTGCGCGAGCTGGGATGCTCGCACGGACAAGGCTACCTGTTCGGGCGCCCCGTACCGCTGTCCGTGCGGGTGCCCGTCCCTGCGCCCCCGCGCCCTCGCCGCTCCACCCTCGAAGACAGGCAGGTTCGTTCCGCATGAGCACCCCTGACTCCACCGGTTTCGCCTCGCAGGAGGTCATCCGCCCGGCTGCCGTGCTCTCCGAGACCCACGCCAAGCAGATCCTCACCGGCCTGGCCGACGACGACGTGCAGTCCGGTGGCCACTGGTGGGTGCGGATCGGGACCTGGCGTCGCTATCAGACGCCGTGGAGCCCCGGTGCCGACGCGCCTGGCGATGCCATCCACGTCGGCACGATCAGCTGCGTCTACGACAGCCCGGCGCGCTACTGCGTCACGGTCTTCCGGGTGTCCATGACGGCGTACGGCCTGCGACAGGGCTGGACGACGGACTCGCTGTGCGACGACGCCTTCAAGCACGCCGGGCTCACCCTGGCGAACTGCCCCCGCGCCGCGCTCGCGGCGCCGCCGCAGCCGTTCTTCCAGATGAAGCGCGACACCGGCCCCGCGCGCTGACCCCCGGCCTGCCGCGTCGCAGGGTTCACCCAGCCGGTCAACCCCGACATGCCGGAGCGGACCCCCCTTGCGTTCGGGGAGCCCGCTCACGGACAGGCGGACCTACTTGACGGTGACGCGGAGTCGGAACTCCCCGTTCTCGCTGCCCTTGGCGCTCATGCCCACGGACTGCAGGACCTTCGCGTTGCGGGCGAACTTGCCGTCGTCGTCCATCTCGGCGATGTCCTCCCCGAACATCGAGACGATCCGGTCGAGGTCCGCGTAGAGCAGGAAGGTGGCCCCGTCGGCGTCGGGCAGCGCCTTGGCGAAGGCCGGCTTCGCACCGAGCTTGCCGTCGGCTGCGACCTTGTCGACGGCCTCCTGCGTCAGTCCGAAGGCGAGGCCGCCGTCGTGCTTCTTGACCGCTCCCTGCGACTTCGAGGGGTCGGTCGGTGAGGCCGGGGCGCTGGGTCCGGAGCAGAGCTCGGTGGCCTCCTCGATGGTCAGGCCGATCTCCTCAGCCAGACCTCCGTTGATCAGCTCGTCGCACTCCTCGGCCGTCGGTCCGTCACCGCTGCTCGGGGTGGGCTCCGGCGGGGCCTGGGCCGCCTTGCGCAGCTTCTCGGCGATGGCGAGGGCGGCGTCGGCGTCGCCGCCTCGGGTGCGCCCGACGACCTGCGGGTCGTCCTGCGTGCCGTAGACCCCGATGGCGGTCTCTTCACCGAGCAGCGTCTTGAGGTCCTCGGGGAGCTTGATGCCGATCTCGTCCTCGAAGGACTGCACGTCGGCCCCGTCACCGATCGCCTCGCTGAACTGGTCGAAGCCCTTGGAGAGCGTCTCGCCGAGACCGGTGACGCTCATGCCGGCCAGCAGGTCCTCCGGGAACTCCCGGAGCAGACCGGTCCCCTTGCCGGCCCCGAGCTGTGCGATGTCGACTCCGGTGGTGAGGTCGATTCCCCGGCCAGTCATCTCGAGGAAGGAGGCGTCGGCATGCAGGCCGGCGATGAACTGCCCCTTGGGGTTGAAGTCCTTGCCGTAGGTCTCGGTCACGTCGGCCTTGTCCTTGGCTGGGATCGCTCCCCAGATCGCCTCGGCATCGGCCCACACGGTGATGATCTGGTCGCCTTCGAGCGCGTCGACGGACGTGCCGAAAGCCTTGTCGTCGGCGAGGAAGGCCTTGCCCTTGGCTGCTGCGTCGACGGCCTTCTGGGTCTCGCCGAACAAGACGTAGTCACCGGCCTCGCTGAAGGCGTAGAAGGCCGGATCGTCCTTGTCCCCTGCCGCGGACAGCTTGGGCAGGGACTTCTTCGCGGCGTCCTCGTCGCTGAAGGCGATGGCGACCATGGCGTCGGGCTCGTCGCCCTCGTCGTCACTGTCCGGCAGCGCGACCACGCCGACCCGGTCACCGATCCACGGCTGGATGTCCTTGGCGTAGTCGACGTCCTCGTCGCCCTCGAACAGCTGGGAGAGCAGGTCGTCCTTGACGCCCTCCTCGCTCTTCACCTTCGCGTCGGGGAACTTCTGCGCCAGGCGGTACAGCGCGATCTTCTGGCCGGCCGCCGGGTCGAAGTCGAGCTTCGCGAAGGCCATCGCGTCCTTCGGCAGGACATCTTCGGGCTGCTTGCCACCGCCCGAGAGCTGCGTCCCGGCGTAGACCGCGCCACCCGCGACGGCAAGGGTGAGGGCCGCGACTCCACCGAGCAGCAGGCCCTTCTTCACCCCGCTCTTCTTCGGCTCGGGCTGGCCGGCGGCACCGGGGAACGTCTGTCCCTCGAAGGTGACGGGCGGCGGGGATCCGGGCGGCGTGCCCTGGCCGGACCAGATGGTGTCGGGCTGGCCCTGGTACGGCGGCTGGGGCTGGCCCTGGTACGGCGGCTGGGGCTGGGACCCGGGCTGCGGCGGCGCCGGGGGCTGCTGGGGCGGGGTGGGCTCCACCGGGCCGTCACCCGCGCCCGGGTGGCTTGGAGTCGTCATCGCTTGCTTCCCTCTCTCGTCGCAGGCAGCCGGGATGTCCGGCCGTGCGCTGTGCCCCGCAGCCCCGGGCAGGACGGACAGGGTGCCTTCGGGCACTGCCAACCTGGGTGTACGCCGCTACGCTGCTCCGCCCAGCCGGTCTCGCACCGTTCCGGCGAGCAGTTCGGCGGAGCCTATCGGCGCGATCACCTCCACGATGAGTAGTTCTCCTCATCTGTGACGACCGCCTCGATCGCTTGCACCGCGACGGCCATCCCGGCGGCGGGCCTTGGGGACAGGGTGACGTCGCGAGCAGCGCTGGGGTCGCGTCGGGCACACTGGTGCCGTTCTAGGAGGGCTCGCCTAGTGGCCGATGGCGGCGGTCTTGAAAACCGCTAGGGGTGCAAGCTCCTCGAGGGTTCGAATCCCTCGCCCTCCGCTCTGACGCGAAGGTTTGTCTTGCGTGGCTCAACAATCGAAGATCAACATCGGTCAGATCTGGGTTCGCGTGCCATTCGCGTGCCATGACGGTGTGGATCATGCTGCACGCCAACGCACGTTCGGGGACGTCAACGGCCCGGTCACCGGGGGCTGGGTCGACGCATCTGAGTGCTGCGGTTCGCTACGGCACACTGCCCTTATGAGGAGCACCGCGTGACCCTTGACCCCCTAACGGCCCCTGCCTCAGGGCGGTCCGACGTGGACAGCGCTGGGCTGGGGCGTCTGACGCACGTGGCCCAGCCCCGTGAAGTCTGGCTCACCGAGGCGGGACACTTCACGCCGTGGCTGGCGGACAACCTCGACGTGCTGGCAGAGGAGATGGGGCTTGCCATAACGCTGACTGCCACCGAGGTGCAAGTGGCTACTTCGTCCCGGTGCCCCAGGCACGGCAGCAGGGCGCCCAGCTGGCGCTTCAGACGGAGTGGACGCTTGACCGGCTCAAGCCGAACGACCTGGTTAACCAGCTGCGCTCCCGGCTCGACCTGTGGCGACGGCAGGGACGACCGCACCTGACGAGCACCACCCGGGCCCTGCTCGAGCTGGTCCGCGCCGGACCGGGACCGACGGCTGTTCTTCGCCCAGCTTGAAGCTGCCGAGACAGCGATCTACCTCGTCGAAGCCGCCACAAAGGCCGGTGACACGTGGGTGCAGGAGCAGCTGCGGCAGTCGGCCGCCGAGGCCAAACCCCGGGCTGATCCGCACGGCGCTCAAGATGGCCACCGGCAGCGGCAAGACCACCGTCATGGGCATGCTCATCGCCTGGCAGACCTGCAACAGCGCCGCAGGCGGTGGCACCAACTTCACCGATCGCTTCCTCGTCGTCGCGCCCGGCATCACAGTCAAGGACCGGCTTCGCGTCCTGCTGCCCAGTGACCCGGGCAACGTCTACCGCGAGCGCGACCTCGTGCCGCCGGACCTGCTGCCGGCGCTGCGCAAGGCCACCGTCGTCGTGACCAACTTTCACGCGTTCGGTCTCCGGGAGACCCGGGAGGGCAAGGGCGCCAGCAAGACCACCAAGCAGGTCCTCGACCCGGCCGGGGCCAGAAAGGCCTTCACCGAGACGCCCGAGCAGATGGTTTCTCGGGTCTGCCGCGAGTTCGGCTCCAAGGGCAAGCAGGTGATCGTCCTCAATGACGAGGCGCACCACTGCTACCGGCGCAAGCTCGACGACCTCGAGGCGCCGACGGTCGATCAGCTCAAGGGCGAGGAGAAGAAGGAAGCGGTCGTCCGGGACGAGGAGGCCCGGCTGTGGCTCAACGGCCTGCTCGCCGTTCAGCGCAAGCTTGGCATCAAGCAGGTCTACGACCTGTCCGCGACGCCGTTCTTCCTCAACGGCTCCGGCTACCGAGAAGGTCTCCTGTTCCCCTGGGTGGTCAGCGACTTCTCGCTGGTCGACGCGATCGAGAGCGGCCTGGTCAAGATCCCGCGGGTGCCGGTGGCCGACGACAGTGCCAGCGGCGACGGCCCGGCGTACCGGTCGATCTGGCCGCACGTCCGTGACCAGCTGTCCAGCCGCGGGCGGAAGGGTGAAGCCGACGCCCGGGGTGAGCGGCGTCTGCCGTTGCGGCTCGAGGGCGCGCTCACGAGCTTGTACGACGACTACACCCGCTCCTACGACCGCTGGCGGGCGACGGCCACCGACGGGAGCACTCCGCCGGTGTTCATCGTCGTGTGCAGCAACACCTCGGTCAGCAAGCTCGTCTTCGACGTCGTCGCCGGCTATGACGCCATGGTCGGCGAACGCCTGATGCCGCGGGCGAGCGAGTTCCCGTTGTTCTCCAACGTCACGCCGGACGGGACCTGGAGCGTCCGACCCGCGACGATCTTGGTCGACTCGCTGCAGCTGGAGTCGGGCGGTGCGCTAAGCCCAGAGTTCAAGACGGCAGCGGCCCGGGAGATCGAGGAGCTCAAGGCCGATCTGCGTGAGCGCTTCCCCGGCCGCGACACCGACGACCTCACCGACGAGGCAGTCATGCGCGAGGTGCTCGACACAGTCGGAAAGACCGGCAAGCTGGGCGAGCACGTCCGCTGTGTCGTCAGCGTGTCGATGCTCACCGAGGGCTGGGACGCCAACACGGTGACTCACATCCTCGGCGTACGGGCCTTCGGCACCCAGTTGCTGTGCGAGCAGGTCGTCGGGCGCGGGCTGCGCCGCCGGTCCTACGCAGTCGGCGAGGACGGCCTGCTGCTGCCCGAGTAAGCCGATCTATGGCGTCCCCTTCTCCTTCATCCCGGGTGGAGCGGGTCCGATCGACCCGCCACCGCCGCCGCGGATGACCAGAGTGCGGGCGCTGCCCGAACGTGCCGACCTCGAGATCCGCTTCCCGCGCGTCACCGGCTACCGACGGGAGCTGTCCGACGACGCACTCTTCGCGTCGTACGACGAGACCTCGACGCTCACACTGTCGCTGGCCGACCTTCCCACCAGCACGACGGTCAGCGGCATCGTCGGACAGACCGAGCAGCACACGCTTGAGTCACTGCGCGGGTTCCGCGAGCAGCAGGTGGCGTTCCGGCTGGCCAAGCTCGTACTCGACCGGCACCTGCGCGACCCACAGGGCAACGAGCGGCCGTGGTACTTCCCTCAGGTTCTGCCGCTGGTGCAGGAGTGGCTTCGCGAGCACATCGTGCTCAAGGACGACACCTTCCTCGGCCTACTGCTGCTCGCCCAGCACGCCGACGCGGCCGTCGAGCGCATCGGCTCGCGGATCAACTGGCTTACCGACAACCGCAACGAGCAGTGGCTGCCGCTGCTGCGCCCGTACGACGCTGAGGGCAGCACCTCCGACGTCGACTTCGACACCGGCAAGGACACCTTCTTCACCGACCCCGGCCGCTGCCCAGTGACCCACGTCGTGCTCGACAGCGGCTGGGAGCAGAAGGTCGCGCAGGTCCTCGAGTCGCTCCCGCAGGTGGCGGCGTACGTGAAGAACGACCACCTGGGCTTCGTCATCCCGTACACGCTGGACGGGGAGCAGCGCTCCTATCTGCCTGACTTCCTCGTCCGGGCGCGCGTGGCCGAGGGGGACACCCCGCTCACCCTGGTCGTCGAGGTGTCCGGAGCCACCCGCCGCGACAAGACCGAGAAGGTACGCACGGCGCGGGACCTGTGGATGCCGGCGGTCAACGCGCACGGCGGCTTCGGGCGCTGGCGCTTCCTGGAGATCAAGGATCCGTACGACTGCCGGCAGGACCTGCTGGCCGCCCTGACCTTCGAGCCGCTGGTTCCGGTCTGATCGGCGTGACAGCGAGTGTCGAGGGCGCGAGGCGCACGACCTACAAGTAAACCGCCGTGTTGCTTGTAGGTTGATGACTGACCTACAACGTTGCTTGGGACCCGGGCGTCAGTCGACCAGAACCCTCATCAGGGCTTGGCACGTGTAGCGCGTGCGGCGGCCTGGTCCGGTGCGGGGCTGGTCCAGGATCTTCGCCTCGACGAGCTGGCGCAGGAGCAAGGTGGCTCCCTGCGGCGTGACTCCCAGCCGGTTCACCACGATGCGCACCGTCATGACGGGGTTGCCGAAGAGCAGGTCAACCACCTCCGTGGCACGGCTGCGCTTGCCGCGAAGTCGGGACCGGAACTCTTCACGCAGGTCGACAAGAGCCTCCGCCCTAGTGACGGCGTCGGCGGCCTGGGTGGAGATGGCCTGCAGGAAGAACTGCAGCCACTCCTGGACCTCGCCTCGCTCACGCACGGCCTGAAGCCGCTCGTAGTACGTCGAGCGGTTCTGCTCCAGGTGCGCGCTGAGGTAGAGCAGCGGGGCGGTGATCCGCTGCTCCTGCAGCAGATGGAGGACGACGAAGAGGCGTCCGAGCCGGCCGTTCCCGTCCAGGAAGGGGTGGATCGTCTCGAACTGGTAGTGCAGGAGCGCGCTGCGGATGAGCAGCGGCAGTCGAGGTTCCGGGTCGTGGATGTAGGCCTCCCAGTCCTGCAGCGTCGGACCGAGGTCCTCAGGCGGGGGCGGGACGAAGGCGGCGTCCGCGACCGTGGCGCTGGCCGCTCCAATCCAGTTCTGGCTCTGGCGCAGCTCGCCGGGTGTCTTCTCCGCACCGCGTACGCCGGACATGAGGACGCCGTGGCACTCCCGCAGCAGACGCGTGCTCAGCGGCAGGTCGGGAAGCCGGGCGATCCCGTGCTCAACGGCGGCTATGTAGTTGCGTACCTCCTGCAGATCGGCGTTGGGGACCGCGTCGGTGGCGTCCGCTTCGAACACGTCCGACAAGCTGGCCTGGGTCCCCTCGATCCGGCTGCTGGCGACGGCCTCTCGTGCCAAGTAGGGCGTGACGAGCAGGTGAGGTGCCGGAAGTAGCCTTCCTGCGCCGGCGAGACGTCCCAGGGCCGCGTCAGCATCGGAGAGCGCCAGAACGGTCCGGCCGTCGAGGGCGAGCTCCCGCGGCAGGGGCTGCGGTCGGAAGGCGACGTAGCCGAACTGCCCGCCGGTGTTGACCGCCCGTCCCCAGTCCGGCGCGACGAACCGAGCGGCATCCATGAGAGCAACCTACAACCAAACAAGCTGTTTGCTTGTAGGTTGGCGTCTGACCCCCAACGTTGCTTGGGACCCGCAACGTCGGCCCGACGACCCGGAGGTTCGCATGCCGCCCCGAAAGAAGGCCGCCACGGGTCCTACGCCGGTCGTGGACCTGCGGCACGAGGACACCAGGGCGAACATCCCGACCGGGGAGCTGGCCGGTTTCGTGCCAGACGAGCCGGCTGTCCCGCCGGTCCGCTACGCCCGGGACCCCTCGCTGGACCCACAGCTCGTCTGGCGCGGGAAGGACGAGCAGGACAGCGCGGACCTCGAAGTGCCGAGCGTCCCGATCTACGTCCAGGAGAAGGTTGTCCCTCGCGCGATCGTCGAGGACCTGCGGCGGACTGGTCCGGTCGACGCCGACGTCCCGAGTCTCTTCGACGACTTCGACGGGCTGGACTTCGGCGACAAGGTCGACTTCTACGCCCACGAGGCGAACTGGTCCAACCGAATGATCCTCGGCGACTCGCTGCTGGCGATGACGTCGCTGGCCGAGCGCGAGGGCCTGCGCGGCAAGGTCCAGATGATCTACCTCGACCCGCCGTACGGGATCCGTTTCGGGAGCAACTGGCAGGTCTCGACCCGCATGCCTGAGGTGTCGGACGGCAAGGTGGCCGATGCCACGCGGCAGCCCGAGCAGGTGAAGGCGTTCCGGGACACCTGGGAGCTGGGCATCCACTCCGACCTGGCGTACCTGCGTGACCGGCTGGCCGTGGCGAGGGAGCTGCTCACCGAGTCGGGGTCCGTCTTCGTCCAGATCGGCGATGAGAACGTGCACCTTGTTCGCTCGCTCCTTGAAGAGGTTTTCGGCAGCGAGAATTTCGTGGCGCAGATCAACTTCGTCAAGACTTCTAGCGCCACAGACCTCTTTCTGTCACGCACGCAGGACTACGTCCTGTGGTTTGCCAAGGACGCCTCGAACGTGAAGTACCGCGCGCTGTACAAAGTCCAAGGCGGTTGGTGGCTTCGGTGGCGGCGAGTATCAGCAGGTTGAACTTCCGGACGGAACGCGCATGACCGCCGCGGCTGCCGCGGCCCAGTCACTCACCGGCAGGCCCTTCAGGCACGACAATCTGACGAGTCAGAGCATGGGTCGCGAGAAGGGTGAGGGTGCGGCCTCCTGGCCTGGTTCCCAGTTGAGATCGACGGCCGGCAGGTCAGGCCCTCCGCGCAAGCACGGTGGAAGACGAACGAGGCCGGCATGGCCCGGCTCGTCGCCGCCCGACGTGTCGTTGCCCGGAAGAACAGTCTGGCGTATGTGCGGTACATCGATGACTTTCCTGTCGTCGCCCTGGACACCGGCTGGGACGACACCGGCATCGCTGGACGACCCGGCGAGAAGGTCTACGTCGTTCAGACCAACCCGCGTGTCATCGAGCGCTGCATGCTCATGACGACCGACCCCGGCGACCTCGTCCTCGACCCCACCTGCGGCTCAGGGACCACTGAGCATCCCCCCAAATTGTGGAGGCATGGACTATGAGGAGAGTCATGCCAGAGATTCGTAGGAAGTTCGACCCGGAGTTCCGTGAGGGGGCTGTCCGGATCGTCAGGGAGACCAGGAAACCGAT
>JAABUN010003402.1_pt1 | contig 24746 bp, 26 predicted proteins | sample 5559311 | NCBI WGS metagenome assembly JAABUN01 (sample SAMN10711877, study PRJNA513370) | rock metagenome | isolation source: Antarctica rocks | place: Antarctica: Victoria Land, Siegfried Peak sud
CAGTCCGTGAGACCGACAACGTTTCGAGAACCTCACGCTGCGGCTCAGTCAGGGGCAAGGCCTCAGCAGCTTTCGACATACTCCAGTCTACCAGAACTGCCTAACTATTTTGGAGACATACCACTAGCACCACATAGTCCGAACCCACCCCAATGGAAGGAACGACATGCAGAACAGCACACTGAAACTGCACACCGCCATCACCACCTGGGCGGTTCAGGCCCGTGACCAACTCGCCAAGGGCAAAGAGCGGGGGTCCATCACCGTGGAACACGTCATGTGGGCCGTGGTCATCGTGCTCCTGGTCGGTGCCGTCGGTGCCGCCCTCACGGCGTGGGCCACCGGGAAGGTCAGCGGGCTCGGCTAAATGACCTCCAGGCGCAAGCCCTCTCACCTCCCGACCCGGACCAAGGTCGGGAGGTCAAGAGAGCGCGGATCGGTGACCGTTCAGATGGTCATTTTGTTGCCGGTGGTGTTCTTGTTCATGGCGCTGCAGAGCGCGTTGTGGTTCCACGCCCGCGCGGTCGCGCTCGGCGCGGCACAAGAAGGCGCCCGGGTCGCCAGCTCCGAAGGGAGCACCGGACCAGCCGGGGCAGCAGCCGCAGCAGACTTCGTCTCCGACGCAGGCGGTAACGGTGTCCTCGTCAGTTCCGGGGTCAGCGCGACCCGAGACGCGGTCGCAACAACAGTGACCGTGACCGGCACCGCGCAAACGGTCATTCCAGGTTGGGCACCAGCGATCTCTCAAAGCGCGAGCGTCCCCGTGGAACGGTTCACCGGAGCCCCCCAAAAGGGTCCGAACACTGAGCCGCAAGCAGCAGAGCACCCGCGCGGTCAGCGGTGGGTATGAGAAAGGCGCTGAAAAAACCCAGCGACCGCGGCTCCGCCGTGGTCGAAATCGTGCTCCTCGCACCGGTACTGCTGCTGTTCGTGCTCATGGTCATCTTCGCCGGCCGGTGGGCCATCGCCCAGCAAGCGGTCCAGGCCGCAGCTTCCGAAGCAGCCCGTGCCGCGTCCATATCCCGCGCGCCCGGCGAAGCCGCGGGGAACGCCACGGCGGCAGCCACCACCAGTTTGAGTAACCAAAAAGTCCGGTGCGCCCCCCTTGGCGCAACCGTGGACACCTCCGGTTTCGCGGCCGCTGTCGGCACCGACGCCACCGTCGCAGCAACCGTGACCTGCGTGGTCGATATGAGTGACATTTCCATGCCTGGCATCCCCGGAAGTCGCACTCTCACATCCACCGCGACCTCCCCACTGGACACGTACCGAGGAAGAACGGGATGAAGACACCTATCGGGCGCGCGGGGTCAATCGACCCCGAGCAAGGCTCCATCAGTGTCATGGCCATCTTGATCGCGGCAACCGTGCTGATCATGATGGGCGTCGCCGTTGACGTCTCCGGTCATGTTCACGCGATGCAAGAAGCACGCAGCGTGGCCCGCGAAGCCGCCCGTGCCGGAGGACAAGAAGTCAACGTCCCTGCTGCGATACGCGGCCAAGGCGCGAAAGCTAACCCAGGCGAAGCCGCAGTCGCCGCACAGGCCTACCTGAGCGCAACCGGGACACCCGGGTCCGTGACCGTGACCGGGCCCAACACCATCCGTGTCGACGTGAACTCCACCTACCAAACCCGGTTCCTGTCCGTGATCGGAATCAGTTCGATGTCCTCAACTGGGCAAGCCGAGGCCCGTGTGGCCCGAGTCGTGAACGGAGTTGAGCAATGACCTTTCGCCAACGAGCCCTCGGGGTTCTGGCCCTACTAGGTTTGGGCGCCATCGTCATCGGGTTGCCCGCCTTATTGGTCGCCCTTGGCGGCGACCCGCTCCCACGAACAATCCCAACCTGGGACCAAGCCCAATCAGCACTATCGAGTCCCGACGACGGAACACTCGCTCTGACCGCGCTCAAAGGGCTCGGGTGGGTGATCTGGGCGCTGCTCACTCTGGCCATCATCATCGAAGTCGTAGCCCAAACGCGGGGCCTCCAAGCCCCGTCCCTACCTGGTCTTCGGCTACCCCAGGCCGGTGTTCACGGCATCGTCGCCACGGCCCTGGCGCTGTTCATGGTGGTCCCCGGCATCACACCACCAATAGCGAACGCGACACCCCAACCCGTCGCCGCCTCAACCGCATGGGCCGCGCCCACATCCACCAATGCCGCAGACACGTCCCAGTTCAATGCAACAAGCATCGCCCAAAGCCGGGACCATACCCTCGCAGAGGATGGGAGCGATGAGGCTCGCGCGGTCACTCACCTCACCCAGCGCGGTGACACCCTCTGGGGGTTAGCCGAGCACTACCTGGGAGATGGCCACCGGTACCCAGAGATTGCCCACGCCAACCCAGACCTCATCGGCGACCCGGACGTGCTGGACGTCGGGTGGAGGTTGAACATCGGCCACGCAGAGCAGGGCGAGCCCGCAGCCGTCGACGTGTACACGGTTCAGACGGGTGACACCCTTTCGGGCATCGCGAAGTCCGAGCTCGGAGACGCCGACCGGTACGGCGACATAGCCGAAGCCTCAGCGGACGTCACCCAACCGGGGGGCCGCCACCTCCACGACCCCGACCTGATCCTCCCGGGCTGGAAACTCAACATCCCTAGCCGCTCCCAAACGCAAGACCCCGTACCGGCCAGGACGACCTCGGCAGTCGATCCTGACCTTCAAGAAGAACTGCGACTCGCGGACGATATCGCTGAAGAAGTCGCAAGCAGCCTCCCCGGTGCAGTCAGGAACGTCACCGGGACCGTAGCGGCAAACCTGGCCAGCGTTGCAGGTACGCAGGCCGCACCCGCGGATGTGTCAGCCGCCGCTGATGTCGCACAGGTCAGCGAAACAGGCGACCCGCCGTGGGTGGTGACAGGCATCGTGGGGGCTGGGGTGATACTCGCCGGGGCCGCGGCTGCGCTGTTGGCGCGCAACCGCCGGGCCCAGTTCCGCGCTCGACGTCCCGGCAGGACCATCGCGACTATCGACCCAGCCTTGGTGCCACTAGAAAAGACGGTGCACCGTCAACAACCGGACGCCCAAGCTCGCGTGGAGTCTGTGGACCGTGTCTTCCGTGACCTGGCCGTGGCCTGCACCAAGATCGGTGCTCCGCTTCCCAGCGTTGCCGCGGTCCAGTTGGTGGGAGAGCGGGTGACAGTTCACCTCTTAGAACCCGCCGAACTACCTGCACCATGGGTAGTTAATGGTGACCCCAGCCACTGGAGCACAGACCTGCCCGACGTCGAAGACGGTGAAGGGGCCGCGGCCGACGACCCGTCGCCATACCCGCTGCTAGTCACCATCGGCGAAGGCGATGACGGCTCAGTGTGGTTGCTGAACTTGGAAGCGTTCGGGACGCTCGCGGTAACCGGAGACCAGACCTACGCAGAAGACTTCGCCCGCTACCTCGCCGCGGAAGTGGCGTGCAACCCATGGGCGGGCGACGTGCGTCTGCATTGCATCAACGTGGCCACCGAAACTGCTCGCATGAACCCCACTCGGGTCCACGTTCACCACGACACCGACGTTGCGGCTGGTCATGTCCTGGCCGAAACGATCGCCCAAACCGACACCGCAAAACGACAGGGAACCACCACCGTCCAAGGCCGCGTGGACAACGAAAGCGACGAACTGTGGCCAGGCCGGGTGGTGTTGGTGGGCACCAGCGATAGCGCAGCCCTCAACCACCTGTTGCGCGTTGTCGACCAGCACCCCCAGCAGTCCGGGACCTGCGTCGTGGTGATTCACCCCGACACCCACGACCGACCCGATGACCACGACTACACAGATACCGCTTTGATCATCAACCTCACCACTACAGGCCGGGTGCACCTGCCATCGGTCGGCCTAGATCTCGTAGCTGTTGGACTCACCAGCGACGAAGCAGCTGGCGTCGCAGCCCTGTTGGAGCAAAGCGCAGTCGAAGACACCGAGCCCGTCCCGCATGACGCCGAAGCGGCCGAGGGCACGTGGCGGGCTTACACCGACCACGCCGGCGCGCTACGCGACGAGTACACCGTTCCCCGCAGCGAAAGCGCCCTCAAGGACGAGCTTGACGAGACCATCAGCCACGACCATGACGTGGCGGTTTCGCTGTTGCCTGGTGATGACAAGGAGTACGTCCAGGCCGGGGCCACCACCGTGCAGGACCTCGCCGAGCTCGCCCCCGGGGTCACCGCCGACGTCGCCCAACAGGTCGCCGATGCCGATCCCACCTTGGATGCGGACCTGTCCGCGTGGTTCGCGCCACAGTGCCCGCTGCCCAGACTGGCTCTGCTGGGCCCGGTGAAAGCCCGAACCCGTGGGCGGGCCGTGGCGGTAGCCAAAAGCAAGGACTACTACGTCGAGTTGCTGGCGTACCTGAGCACCCGACGCAACGGTGCCACCATGGAGGAGGTCACAGCCGTGTTCAACAACTCGCCCGGAACGGTGCGCAAACACATCAGCCATCTGCGTGACTGGTTGGGCACCAACCCCCACACAGGAGAGCACCATCTACCCGATGCGCGCAAAGCCCCTGCGGCCGCGCAACGCAACGTCGGGGTCTACCAAGTGCAGGATCTTCTCGTTGACGCTGACCTGTTCCGGCGCCTGCGCGCCCGAGCTGAAACCCGGGGTCCGGCAGGGGTCGAGGATCTCAGCGCCGCTCTTCGTTTGGTGACCGGGATACCCCTGGACCCAGATTCTCTGCGCCCCGCTGGTTGGTCCTGGGTGTTCGAGGGTGACCGGCTCGATCAACACCTAGCCGTAGCCGTGGTGGACGTCGCGCACCTTGTCGCGACCGCTTGCATCGCTAGCGGTGACCTAGCCCGGGCCCGCGCCGCCGCCGAGGTAGCGATTTGTGCCTCGCCCGCAGAGGAGATCCCGCTTCTGGACCTTGCTGCCGTCGCCGCAGCCGAAGGGCGCAGCGACGAAGCGCGGCGGATACTGACCTGCGACATTGCTCAGCGGGCAGGTGACGACGGTGCCCCCGCCGATGTACCGGATCGCACTCGTGCCGTGATGAGTTCGCGGTCCTGGCCCGTCAGCCACGCGAGCTGAAAGACTCATGCGGGGCACGGTCGAGGGCTAATTGCGACGGGTGTTGGCGGGTGTTAATGTAATGCTCATACCACCCGGCCCCTCTGGGGCCGGGTTTTTTGTGTTCACCACCCTGGGGGGATAGTCAGGCCGTGGACCTGGGGGGACATTTGCGCGTTCTGGAAGTCGCTGGAGGTCAACTGGTACCACCAGTGCCCGCCTACGCCGTCGGTGGGCTGCCCCTTGAGGCTGCCTGCTCTGTAGCCCTTGGTTGGGTTTACCAGACCTACTGGCACTAGCCCGCGAGCGATCTCTACGGGGAGTTTTAGGTCGCTGTCGTTGCTGACCACGACGGCCGCGTCTACGTCGCCGCGTAGGACGTCGACCATGAGGTGGGTGGCGACGTTGACATCGCTACCCTTTTCCTCACGCCGAGACACTGAGACCATAAAGGTCGCGTCGGGCACGTCGTCTCCAGCGCCCGTCCTCACCATCAGAGGCCACGATGATGTTGCCAACACTGGCCGTCCCTTACGGTCGGGTGTCGCTAAGGGAGCTACGGCGAGCCTTTCGACGTAGGTGCCTTCTTCAATGACATCCACGACACCGCTTCGCTTGAGAGCTCGAAGGTAGACGTCTTGGTCATGTTGTCCTGAAACGTTTGCGCGCCCCTTGATCCGTGCGGTGCAGAACACGGTTCGAAATTGGTGATCGCCGACCCACCCGGAACCGTTGGAGATTGCCGATTCAACGAGCGCTTTGACGTTTAGCCACCGCCAACCCGGCGTGCTGCGCCCACAGATGCCGCGCCCGCCGTAGTAGAGGTTGAAGCCATCCACGTACACGCCGATTCTCATGGGGGGAGTCTGTCAGGGCGCACCCCAAGCATGGGTGATTCCAACCGAAACCATCGAAAGGGCCCAGATGGCTCGACCGGTCAACCTTTCAAGGCCGACGTGTTGGGGAACGTGGGGAACAACCTCTGTGACCTGCGAGGACGTCCCGGCTAGGTGACACGTTCCCCAACGTAGGGCTCCTTATCGGGCGATTCTGAGAACGAGGATCTGGTGGCCTGCTGTCCGTGTCAATCCGGCACATCGGACAGGAGGCGTAGTGATGAATGTAGAACCACATTTGGGGTTGGGAGCGGTGGATGGCGCCGGTCTATTGGGGCAGGTGCAGGATCGCTGGCAGGGGTGGGGGAACGATTTTCCGGTGTTGCAGTGCGCCGGCGGGCCGCAGGAGTTGCGGCCTTGGATGAGGGCAAACCCTGACCAAGGGCCCGTGGCGCTTTTGGCTTTGGCCAGTCTGGGTGCTGTCGACGGGTGGGACGACCGAGTCGCTGCTGCCGTACTGGCCTGGACGCTGCTGCCAGGGGCCAACGCGTTGGCGTACCGGTTGCGAGATCTTGGCCCCGATATCCCCACGCTTGTGGCGGGGCATCTGTGGATCGCGGCCCGCACCTTCTCGTGGCGCACCGCCAGGAGTGTGGCTACCTGCGTCCTGACCACTACGCGGCGAGCTGTTCTTGCCGAGACGGTGCCGAATCGACAACTTCGACTGTGCGGTGATGGTTTAGAGCAGGTCCTGGCTGGAGCCCGTCTGGGCCCTGAAAGTGCCGTGACCAACAATGAGCCCACCGCGGCTGAGGAACTGCTCGATGTTTTGGAATGGGCGCAAGGAGAACGTGTCCTCTCCGGTCGGGACTTGCAGCTGTTGGTCTCGTTGGTCCAGGTCGCGGGCACGTTGCCCGATGGGCGTCGCGGTCACCGGCAAGGTCTACTGACCCGGCGAGCGTGTGACCTTGTGGCCGAAGAGTTCGGCGTCGGCCCACACACGGTGCGCCGCCGAGTAAGCGCGTCGCTGGAGGCGTTGGCTGCGCTCCGGGTGGAGATCGGGCAGTGAATGCGCACCAAGACCGGTCCAAGGTGCCTTTGATCGGTATGAGCGACCCGACGCCAGCTGGCGAACCCGACACGGTGCAGTACCTGCTGGAACTGGTCGGGGAAGAACCCCGAGTGTTGACTGACCTACAGGGATGCGTCGACCGGTTGGCCCGAGTCCAAGAAGCCAGACAGTGCCTTGCGCGGGTTCCGGTGGCAACGCTACGCGCCGCGATGGCCACACGCAGCAACGCGCTGCAAGGAAGCCAACAATGAACGGGCCTGTAGCAGTCAGCGAACTACAGGCAGCGTGGAACGCGGTCCAGTCTGGCCAGTTCCGCCGAGGCCCCCAGATGAGCGTCAACGCCCCAGCAGCAATCGCGCTGGCCGGTCTGTCGTGGCGTTCTCCCCGCTCGGTGCTGCCCGTCATCGGGGCACACCGTGGCGCGGGCACGACCCTTGTGGCGCTGGCACTTGCTACCGCCCACGGTCAGCCCACGCACCTTGTGGAGTGCGCCCCCACCGTTGGCTCAGGCCTCGTCGCGGCCGCCACCGCCGAACTGGGACCTGTAGGGGACTGGTCGCGAGGCACTCGAGGGGCCGTCGTCATAGACCGGCTGCTCAACGCACCCCAAACGTTGCCCACCCCAGAACCCCCTGACGGTGAATCGACATTGACCATCGTGGACGTCGCACGCGACCTGGCGAAGCTCGTCGAGTCCGACGACTGGGCCGCAGAAATGGTCCGCTCCAGCGACTCGGCTGTGGTCACCTCAGCCGCGACTGTCCCCGGGATGAGACAACTCGAGGCGGCGATCTTTTTGTTGGGCCCGGACAAGGTCAGAGCCGCGGTCCTTGGCCCGGCTGTGCGGCGCTGGCCCCGTTCAGTGGCCCAAGCTGCTGGCCCTCTGACCCGGGCACTACACGACCAAGGACGCGTCGTAGCCATCCCCCACATCAAAACATTGGCTGTCGACGGGATCACCGCCGCGCCACTACCTGCCGCTATCACCAAAGCAGCCGGGAATCTTTTGGACAAGTTCACCCAGAACGAAAAGGAATCCTCATGAACATCGCTACCCACTTCGCCGCGGCCAGTGACATCTCCGCCTTGGTGAGCGCCCACGCCACCACCTGGATGACCACCACCCAGAAGGTCGGCTCAACTGAAGCTGCGGCCGTGTTGCCGATGGTGTGCCCGAAGGCCCCACCAGGTGCTCAAGTGCATGTCGACACCATCATGGGCTACGTCCTGTGGGGAGTGGGCGTCCTCATCGCCTTCGGGGTGTTCACCAGCTTGGGGGCCTTCATAGGTGGCCGCGTTTTCAGCATGCCGCATGCAAGCAAGGCGGGAATCATCGGGATGGTGGTCATCCTCGTCGGGGTGATCGGCTACTTCGTGCTTCCTCCCATCGTCGAGACGATGATGGGCACTGGGTGCGTGTGATGCCACGCTTGTTCCGTCAAACGCGAGGCAACACTGCTGCGGCCCAACCCTGGGGGCAGGCAAAACTGTTGCTAGCCCTCGTCGCGGTCGCCGTAGCCGCTTTGGGCCTCGTGGTGGGCCTTGGCCTGGCTATGAAGTACGCCCTGCAGAGCGCCTCCGAAACAAGTGACGCCCCCGGCCCCGCTGCGGCTGCGACTGCCCAAGAGGTCGCAGAGCCCGCCGAGCAACTGGGAAGCATCGAGCAAAGCGGCGGCGAAAAGGCCAGGGCAGCTATCGCGGCCGAGCCGATGCTTGAGGCGGGTAGCGAGGGGTATCGTCCGCAGAAGCCGGGAACGCGGCCAGCGGACACCATTACCATCCCGCCGGCCACCAATAGTGGCGCCGCGGATGTCCCTTCGGGTTTCCCGCAGACCCCGCAGGGGGCGGTGGGTCAGCTCGCTGCGATCGACACCACCGTGTTGCAGGCCATGGATATTCGGGTGGCGACGTCGGTGTACCAAGCGTGGGCGCGCCCGGGTGGGGTGGGCGCGCCGAAGTGGGAGCTTACGAACAACGTGGCCACCTTCTTGGGGGCTACCAACAACGAGGCGCGTAAAGACACAACGACAGTGGTCGTCGCTTTGCCCGTGGCCGGGCAAGTCAAAGGGGCGGATGGACCCGGTTGGGTCGTGGCGTGTGTGCTGCTGCAGGTCCGGGCAACAGAGGAGGCTGAAGCCGAGATCGGGTACGGGCATTGCGAGCAAATGGTTTGGGACGACGAGAGCGAGAGGTGGATGATCGCGCCCGGGCAACCGCCCTTTCAAGCGCCGTCCACGTGGCCAGGAACCGAACTGGCCCGGCAGGCCGGATGGCTCGACTGGGTCCAGGGAAAGACCGGCCAGTGACCACTTCGCCGAAGTGGGCGGTCGCGGTGATGTTCTTAGTGACCCTGCCAGCACAAGAGAATTGGTACGACTACCTCAACCCGTTCGGGTATCTCGGCGACCGCGTAGGCAAAGTTGTCGCCGACGGGTGGACCGCGATGATGCTCGGACTGTGGAACGCCGGACTATTCGTGCTGCGCCACGTCCTCGTTTTCGTCGACTTCTTCATGACGCCGTACCTGGGGGAGGACGGACCAGCAAAAGAGATCTATCAGGTCACTTTTTGGATTGCGCTCTCGCTGGTCGGGATCTTGATTTTTGTGCAACTGGGAGTGGCCGCAGCTCGCCGCGACGGTGAGAGTTTGGCGCGTGCGTTCATCGGCACCGCCCAGTTCCTTGGGGTGTGGATGCTGTGGCTGTCCCTGGCCACGGCGATGGTACTGGCCGCGGGCGGGCTCACCACAGGCCTACTCAAGATGCTTCTCGACGTTGAGGTCATGTCTGCGTGGGACCCGTTCGGCGCTTTCGGCACCGATGACATCACCGACGGCACGATCGCCACCGTCCTAGGACTGATGGGGCTCTTCATCTGGGTAGCTGCCCTAGCCATGTTCGTGGTGTGGCTTGGCCGCGCGGCGACACTACTAGTTTTGGCCGCGACCACGCCCATCAGCGCCGCAGGTCTGGTGTCGGACGCCGGTCGCACCTGGTTCTGGAAATCTTTGCGCTGGTTCCTCGCCGCCGCTTTCACACCGGTGATCATGGTGCTCATCCTCGGCTTAGGAGTCAGTCTCACCAACGGCGTGATCACCGCAGACACCCCCGGCGTCAACAACGACATCGGCACCGCAATCACCGGAGCCATGCTCATCTGCATCTCTTCGGTCTCACCCCTTGCCCTGTTCCGGATGTTGGCGTTCGTCGACCCCGGCACGACCAGTGGTGCCTCAATGCGGGCCGGGCTGCAAGCCCAGGGCGGCATATCGAACTTCGCGCAGAAACTGATGTCCGGGCGAGGAGGCTCGGACACCGGCTCGGAGGCATCGACCGGCGACAGCATGGGCCGCTCCTCGGGCGAAGGGTCCGCAGAAAGCACGGGGGTATCTCGGATGGGCGGTGGTGGCGGCGAGGCCGCTGGGTCCACTGGGGCCGGTGCCGCCGAAGGTGCGGGAGGCGCCGGAGCAGCAGGGGGCTCGGGAGGTGCGGGGGCAGCAGCGGGAGGCGCTGGTGCAGCGGCCACAGGAGTAGGTGTTGTAGCCGGTGCCTACATTGCCGGGCTCGCCGCCTTCAACAAGGCCGGCACAACCGGCACCTCAGTGGTTGGCGACGTCGCCAACCAGGCCGGCACGGGCCACGAAAGTTACCAACCGGACTTCACCGGGCACTCCAGTGGCGACACGCGCCCGGTCAGTGGCAGGCGTGGGGGCCAAGTGCCCGTGCCCGAACGCGGCGGAGACCAAGACGAGAGCGAAGGAACAGAGTGAAGTTGCTATGACCGTTTACCGCGAATACTCCCGCGATCGGATTGGCTGGTTTTTCGGCCTCACCGGGGCCCAGGTCGTCATTGTCGTGGTGACCGCTGGACCCATTTTGTGGGCCGTTTCCCAGCAAGCGTGGCTGTCGGCGGCAATGTTCATTGGTATCTGGGGCGTGATCACGCTCTTGGTGATCGTTCCCATCTGGGGCCGCTCGGCAACGACATGGATTTTCTCGGCCACCAAGTTCGCCGTCGGCAAACTCACCGGCTGGACTAGTTTCCGCTCCGCGGCCTCAACTGGTGCCTCCACGAAAGATCCATCAGTGCCGGACCTGCCTGGTCCACTCCAGGGCATCCAAGTCCATGACGGGCCACCTTCGGGAGCCGCGTTGACTCGCGTAGCGGTCATCCAAGACCACGCCGCCAAGACCTGGGCCATGACGGCCGCTGTGGCCCACCCCGGCCTAGGGTTCGCAGGCACGGCTGAACGCGCCAGCCAGGGCGCTGCCCTCAGTGACCTCTTGGACGCGGTCTCCAAGACTGAACTCGTCGACCAGGTGCTCTTCACGGTGCGCACCGTCCCCGACGACGGGGCTGAACGCACCCACTGGGTCGAGAAGAACCGTCGCCACGACGCACCCGAACTTTCGCGGACGGTGAACCAAGGTATGGACAACCAACATGCCGGCGCGGCCATGCGCACCGAAGCGTTCGCCACCTTCGTGTGCCCCGAGACGTGGCTCTCTCGCCACACTCGCCGGGGCCGTGACGGCATCGCGGCCCGTGCCGAGCTGATGCTCGAGCAGGCACACGAGATCCAAGCCTTACTCATCGGAGGGCTACAAATGAGTCACGTCGACTGGCTCACGTCGCCGCAGCTGGCGCTGGCCTGCCGAACCGGCTTCGCACCCGCAGACCGGGCCAGCGTCATCGACGCCCAAGGCGCCAAAGCAGACGACCCCCAGGTCAACGCTGAAGTGCCATGGTCCTTGGCCGGGCCATCCGGCGCGGACGCTGCCGTGCGTCACTACTCCCACGACGCATGGTCTTCAGTATCTGCCACCATCAAATTGCCGCTACGGGGCGCGATGATGGGATCCCTCGCGCCGATCCTGACTCCGAGCGAGCCCGGCGAACGCCGCTCATTCGTGGCTTGCTACCCGGTCATGCGTCAAGGAGCCGCAAACCGCAGCGTCGCCAACTCCGAATGGGCCGCTGACATTTCCGGTCACCTAAGGAACAAAGCCGGTGTCAAAGAGCGAGCAAAAAACCGGGACGAGGCACGAACCGCCCGCGGGATGGACACCAAAATGGCGCGAGGCAACTCCATCCTGCGCCCTTACGCCGTGTGCACCGTCACGGTCCCTAACACCTCGAACCCAGCCTCAGCCGGCCGCAGATTAGACGCCTCGATCCGCCGAGCTGGGTTCGCGCCACTGAGGCTAGACCTCGCCCAAGATCTGGCGTTCTGCGCGACCGCCGTCCCGCTCGGTATCGGCCTGAGCAGGCAGGGCGCGTGAAATGAACCTCACATCACGCCACACCGGTAAACCCACAGGGCAACGGGGCAAGACCAAGGCCGGGCAAGGCCGGGACATGACGACCTTGCTCCACGACTTCGGCCATGACCTGCCTACCCAACCAGCGACGCCAGTCTTGGCCAAACAGCCGCGCGTGTTTCATCACGCCTCACGCCAAGGAGCCCGCCGCTCAGGAGCAGGGTGGGCCCCTGCCACGGCGCCCGTGTCGACCTGGCGGATGACGTCGGACCAAGCCCCAGCGTTATGGCCGTTCATCACCGCCCAAGGTTTGCCGCCGACCGGCGCGGAAATGGGCATCGACTGTCAAAGCCAAGGCCGTTTCTACGCCGACCCTCACGGGTGGGTCCTCGACGACCTCGTCCCCGTAACCAACGCCAACGTTGTCGTCCTAGGCAAACCGGGCCAGGGTAAGTCCGGGACAGGTAAAGCGTTCTTTGTGCGTATGGCCGAGTTCGGTTACCGGACGTTGATCTTGGGCGACGTCAAAGACGAGTATGAAGACCTCTGCCGGGCCTTCGATGTCGAGCCATTCCGGGTGGGCATCGGTTTGCCTGCCCGGATCAACCCCCTGGCGTTAGGGCCGCTGGGCCAAGGGTGGGACGACCTGCCACGCGAAGAAGCGCTACGACGCGCGGCAACCGTTTTCAACCGGTGGCTCACCTTGATCCGCGGCCTCGTCGGATCGCAACGCATCGGTGACCGGCCTGTCCCATGCGGGCCCACCGAAACCATGGCCATCTCCACCGCGCTGCGCCACCTAACGGGGTACAGCCGAGGCTCCACCAACCTGGCCGAGGTGACCATCCCCCAGTTGTGGCAAGCACTGGACAACCCCAGCGAAGAACTGGTCGCCGCGTGCCGGTATTCAACGCAGCGGCACTTCATGGACGAAACCCGACTGCTGCGCGACGCGCTCGGCCAGCTCGTGAGCGGCTCTCTGGCCGGGCTCTTCGATGACCACACCAACATCGACATCGACTGGGCAGCGCCCGTGCAATCGCTGAGCCTCAAAGCGCTCGAGCCCCTAGGCGACGAAGCGATCGGCATCGCCCTGACCTGTCTGAACTCCTGGGGCAGGGGCATGCGTGAAGTCGCCCCGGTCGGGGACCGGCGGATCGTGGCCCGCGACGAATGCTGGAAACAGTTGCGCCTGGGCCCCGAAGCCGTCAAAAGTTTCGACGCCGACCTGCGGCTCTCCCGCGACAGCGGAGACATCCAGTGGGCCACCGCCCACAAACCCTCAGACTGGCTCTCCGCTGGCGACTCCGGCTCGCAAGCCGTAGCCATCGCCAAATCCATGCTCGACCTATGCGACATCAAAGTGCTCCACGGGCAAGACCCGCACGTCGCCGACGAACTGGAAGCGCTGCTCGAACTAGGCCCCATCGCCCGAGACGCCGTCACCGGGTGGGCCAGGGCCGGCAAAGGCCGGGCACTGTGGTGCGTGGGCAAACAGCTCTACAAAGTGCAGACCGTGCTGCACCCTCGAGAAAAAGACCTGACCTACACCAACCAGGCCATCGCATGAGCAGGTTAGAAGTTTCGGTGACTAGTGACGGTCCCGGACGCGACGTGCGTGGACTCAGTGTTGAGGGCGTCCGCGTCGCGCTCAACCTGTGGCTCGGCCTGGACGCGTGCGCCTTGCACGGCGTCGTCATCGTCCAACTCGGAAATTCCGCATGAGCACCGCCGCGACCATCACCATCGGGGGCGTCGTGGCCTTCCTGGTTGGGGTGCCGCTGCTCGTGGTGATGATGGGCGTGGCGGCGACCACCCCCGCGGCGCAGGAACTGCACCGCACCACCGACTGCACCGGCCCCCAACCAGCCACCGGGACGTGGCGGCCACCCTTCCAACAGGCCTACACGGTTTCTAGCGGCTTCGGTGAACGGGAAAATCCCCTCAACGGTGAGCCTGACCTGCACGCCGGGGTTGACCTGGTCTCCACCCCCGGGCCGGGACCGGTCGTCGCCGCATCTACCGGCACCATCTCTTTTGCTGGCGATCGCACCGGACTCGGGACCAACGTTGACATCACCCACGACGGGGCAGTGGTCACCCGGTACGGCCACCTCGCCGCCCTGGACCCCGACATCGAGGAAGGGGACACCGTCTGGGCCGGGCAACCACTGGGCACCGAGGGCTCGACCGGTGCCTCCACCGGCAACCACCTGCACTTCGAAGTGGTCATCGACGGTGAACCCATCGACCCGGTCCCGTTCATGCTGGAACGCGGTGCGCCGTTGAACGGCCTGTCCGTCGCCGCCTCCACCCCGCCCCTGCTTACCGGGCCGGCGCCGGGACAGGAGAGCCTGCTCGAAGGCGGGATCGGGTTTCCGCTCCCCGAACCGGGAACCCCACGGCAAGACTCCCTGACCAACCCGCCCCTCCCGCTCACTGACGAAGCGAGGCAACTGTATGAAGAGGCCGCCACTGAGTATGCGATCCCGTGGACGATGCTCGCGGGGATCGGCATGGCAGAAACTGCCCACGGGGCCAACACCGGCACCAGCACAGCAGGGGCGCGCGGGTGGATGCAGTTCATGCCCGCGACCTGGGCCCAGATGGGGGTCGACGGTGACGGCGACCGAATCGCGGACATCCACAACGACGCCGACTCCATCTACTCGGCCGCCAACTACCTCACCCAGTCCGGGGTCAACCGCGGCCCCGACGGCGTCCGCGAAGCGCTCTGGGCGTACAACCACGCCGACTGGTACGTCAACGACGTCCTGTTCTACGCCCACGCCTACGGCGGCGGCACCGTCTGGGGAGAGGCCACCAACTGCGGCAACGGCCAAGGAAACGGCAACCCAGACCTGCCACCACTATCCGACGACCGCATCGCCACACTGCTGACCGCCGCATCCGACCAAGTCGGCGAGCCCTACATCATGGGCGCCACCGGCCCCGACGCCTGGGACTGCTCCAGCTTCACACGCAACGCCTACGCCCACCTCGGCATCAGCCTGCCCCGCACCGCCCGAGCACAACGCGACTGGCTCGCAGCAGGCAACGGGTTCCGCGTCCAAGAAGGCCAATCCCAACCCGGCGACCTCGTCTTCTGGGACTCCTACCGCGGACCCAACGAAATCGGGCACGTAATGCTCATCTGGGACCCCGCAGGCATGCGCACCATCGAAGCCCGCCGCCCCGACACCGGCTACTACACCTACGCCGCCGGCCCCGACCACAACATCTTCGAGATCTGGCGCGTCGGGAACATCGCCGACCAACCCGAAAGGACCCCATGAGCGCAACACGCACCAAAGACCCCTACCCGCTGACCTGGGAAATCCCCCTCGCCATCCTCATCGCGATCGCCGCAGTGGCAGCGTTCGGCGTGCACCTGGCCAGGGCCATCGCCAACCTGACCACCGGCCACGGGTGGACCTGGCCACCCGGCAGCGACGAACTCGTCTTAAGCCTGCCCGCCGTGATCGGCGGCAACTCCACCGCCGGTCTAGTTACCGGCACCACCGGGACCACGCCTGGCGTCCTCTGGGCCGTGCTGATCATCGTCCAAATCGTCCTGCTGATCGTTATGACCATCGGCGGTATCTACGCATACACCCGGTGGGGGCCAGGCCGCACCCGTGGCATGGCCACCCGAGCCGAAGCCGAACAACTACTCGGCCTCAGCCGGCTCCGCAAAAACAAAGCCATCATCCGACCCGACCTCTACGGCAAAGGAGTCATGCGATGAAACTCGACCCAACCACCGTCGGCTGGAAAATCGGCACCGGCCAAGCCCCGCGCGGCGGGGAAGTATGGGTGCCCTGGGACCGCACCGCCGGAGTCATCGGCCCCCAAGGCTCCGGAAAAACCCTCGACACCCTCACCCCCGCCCTCCTTGCTGCGCCCGGCGCCGCCCTCGTCACCCTCACCAAAGCCGACGACCTTCTACTCACCATCACCGCGCGCTCCAGCGGAGGCCGCCCATGCGTCGTGCTTGACCCATTCGGCCTCGCCACAGGTTTGCCCGAACTCCTCTGGGACCCGATCGCCGGATGCGTCGACCCCATGGTCGCCGAACGCCGAACAAAAGCGTTCACCGCCGGCACCGTCAAAGGAGCCGTCCACGTAGGCAGCGGAGACGACGCCGCACGGTTCTACGCAGGAGAAGCCGCCAAAGTGCTCCAGGCATACTTCCACGCCGCCGCCCTCACGGGGCGCAGCATGGACGACCTACTGCGCTGGGTCGCCAAACCCCGCGCCACCACCGAACCCACCGAAATCCTGCGAGAACACCCCCACGCCGACCCATTCTGGCACGGCCTCCTCGACGGTGCCCTCAACGGCGACTCCCGCACCGCAGGCAACACCATCACCACCGTCCAACAAACCATGTCCCTGTTCTTCCAAACCGACATCCGCCGCCGATGCACACCCACGCCCGGGCGCCCACCCACCAACATCGCCGACGTCATCGCCCGCGGCGGCACCATCTACCTCCTAGGCCGAGACGACCCCTACGCCTCGGCCTCACCCCTGATGACCGCCCTAGCGGAATACGTCCTCGACACCGCCCTAGCCCTCGGCAACGCCTCACCGTGGGGAAAACTTTGTCCACCCTTTTTGGCCTGCCTCGACGAACTCCCATCCACCGCGCCCCTACCCACCCTGCGCACCCGCATGGCCAACGAACGCGCCCTCGGAATCTCTTTCATCTACGCAGCACAAACCTGGCGCCAACTCGCCGCAATCTTCGGCGAACAAGAAGCCAGAGCCATCTTCGGCCTGACCAACGTCCTCGTGCTGTTCGGTGGGTCCAAAGACGTAGCGTTCAACCAAGAAATCTCCGACCTCGTCGGCACCGTCCGGATATCGCGCACCTCGTGGCAAACCGGGCAACGCGGTGGGCGCACCATTAGCGGCGAGGACGTGCCCATCCTTCGGCCAGCCGCGATCCGGCAAATCAAAGAACGACGCGCGCTTGTCGTCGCTGAGAACGGCAAACCCATGCTCGCCCGCCTCACCAGGTGTATCGACGGCAAGAACGGTCGCCAGCTCTTGGCACAACAAGCAGCGGTGCGCGATCAACTGACCACCACCCGCCACGCACAGATATCGCCAGAAGCCAGAACGATCGCCGCCCTCGCCGAAGCCAACCGACGAGGCCTCACCACCCACACAGGACAGCAATGACAAGGACAACAAGTGCTCCCCTGACATCCGAACAACTGATGGTCCAAGCATTCCCCGAACCTGGGGCCGCCATACGCACGGCCTACCGAGAACTCGCCCTCGCCGACCACGGCACCGACGAACAAAAGAAAGCACTCGGCGATCCCGCAAAGTTGCCTCGCCCCTGGATACCGGCCACGTGCCGCACGAAAGTGCTCCGCGAACAACTCTGGGACTGGCTCGACCGATTCGTCACCTGGCTCAACCACGAATACGTATGGGACCCCATGGCCACCGTTCTTCCTTGCTGGCCCACGCACCCTCACCTCGTCCACGAAATAGCCGTCCTAGCCGATCAACGCCGCCGAGCGGGCACCAACCTCACTTCCGACAGCATCGAAGAATGGCACCGCTACAGCCTTCCACCCTTCTACGACCGACTCCGAAACAGAACCCAAGAGCACTGCACCGACGGCCACCAACCATGGCCAGCCCGATCCCGATACGCCGCCCACAACGGAAACCAACACAACAATGACAGGCTCCGGTCTTTTGCAGCCGACACCCTAGAGATGCAGCAAGTGCTCGATACCGAGCACACCTCGACATCTGTCGGTGCGCGCCTGCACGCCATCAGGATCGACCTGGAAACGGGCGAGGTCTTGGACTAATCGCCACCACCCTTCGCAGCAATTCGACCTGGTGACCCGTCCTGACCTATCACCGAGAAAGGGTGAGCGATATGACTGCACCGATCAAACCTGGCACGGTCGCGGGCCTAAGTCCCGAGGAACTGTTCGGTGGAGACGCGACTGAGATCCTGAGCGTGCGCGGTACAAGGCATTTCCACTGCCTAGTCGTCAAACAAGGGCGCGGGCTCGTCTACTACGCCTATCCAGAAAGATTCCCGGGCGACTTCGTGGTCTGGAGCGTGACCCCCCAACCCATGCCGGCATGGGAAGGCGAGGCGACACCGCAGACCGTGGCTGGTGCCTGCCAATGGGTGCTGAGCCAAGCGATGACCGAGCGGTTCCCCAAGAAGGGAGCGGACACGAGGCCGACACCCCACCAGCGACAGAGGCAACGCCAGCAGTACGGCTTACAGCTATTTGAACCAAAGCAGGCTGCCGGCCCGCTCGGGCCGAAAGCGACGGCCCACGAGTAGGAGGGTTGTTCCGTAGGACCTCCCAGTCCCGGGACATATACCCGGACAGGGCAAACGGGACGGTCGTCTTCGCGGCGAAGCGCTATAAACCCCTGACGTGCGCATTCACCGTTTGTGGTTCGCTTTACGGGACGTCAGCGTTCACCCGTTTCTTCGCCTCTGGTGAAGCGCCTGAAGGTGGGTACCGCAAGGCAGCCCTTCAACTGAACGGTTGGCTGCCCTACGTAGTGTGGCCGGCCACACGGTCTGAGGGTTGTCACGATAGCCGGCACCATGGGTGTGTTCAGCCCTAGTCGCAGGTTCCGATCATGCTTTTTAGGGCGGATTTCTCGCTGCTGGTGATGGTGAGTGAGTACTTGACTTTTACTGAGGTGTATCGCTGCCCGTAAAGGCACCACGCGGCTTCGTTGCTGGGTTTCCAGTCTGCGGTTGTCTTGTCGCCTTTGGATTGGTTCGCGCCATCGTCTACTGCCACGACTGCGAGCCGGTCGTTGGCGAAGGTGCGGCGCTGAGTGTCGCCCCACGTTTTGGCTCCGGATCGCCAGGCTTCGGCGAGGGGGATGAGGTGGTCGATGTCGATGTCGGATTTGTTGTAGTACCAGGTGGCTGTGTAGGGGTCGAGCCATCGACCCGACTGCACGACGCAGCTAGCGGAAATAGTGACGTTTCGACCGTCTCTGTACAGGGCAGCGTTTCGCACGTCGCAGGAGTTGTCTGGTGCCACGGGCCATCCCCACACTGACGCGTCTAGCCAGTGCGGGAACTTGTCGCGGGAGTAGCCGGCCATGCTCCCGGCGGGGGCAACTGTGAGGCCGTTCAGCTTTCGCAACGCCGCAGTCTCACTGGTCTGGGAGAAGTCGCGAGTCAGTTTGTTAGCCGCTTGGATCTCTAGTGCAGTGGCAGGGGTGTCTTCAGCGCACCGCTTTGCATCCGACAACACAGATGCCGAGACCGCGTTGCCCGAGCCGACGGCCACGATCCGGCTTGGCCTGTTGGCTGTGAGCCAGTCGCACGTCACCCCTGGCAGAGTGCTCGTTCGGGTGAGCACCACTGGCCCGTCCGTGAGGCTGCCAGCGGACACGGCGTCCGCGAAAATATCTCCTCGGGCGAGATACGCGGTGCTGGGGTTGGCGAACGCGCGGGAGGCGATCAGGGTCGCGGTCTCGTACCGGTTCGTGCCGCTGACACTGCTGGTGACGGGGGTTCGTAGCGGGTTGCCGCCGAGTTGGACGACATTGCTGGCCCCGAGTCGTTCGATCTCGTCTTGCACTTCTTGGGTTGGTCCGACCCTGCCGTTGACGAGCAGTATGGGGCCATCAGTTAGGGCCCCACCGGCGACTGCGTCTGGGGAACCTTGACCGTCTGGGCCCTTGGATTCTGTGACGTAGACGGTGTTGGAGGTCGGGAAGGCGTACGCGCTGATCGCGGCGGACGTTGCTTCGCGGTTGCGACCTGAGAGACGTTCGTATTGCCTGCCCCGGGAGGCAAGGCGTGCGACGGTGTCGCTGACGGCCGTTGGACCACCGAGCACGATGATGGGTTTGTTCCCTAGCCGGCTGATCTCAGCGTCAACGTTTGGGGGCAGAGTGTCGGTTCGGGTCAGCAGGATGGGGCCGCCGCGCAAGGTGCCCGCCGACAGTGCGTCGGCGAGGACATCGCCCCGGGCCAGGTAGATGACGTCGGTGTTCGCGGACGTCCACGCCGACTCCGATACCGACACCGACGTGCCATACCGGTTCGTCCCTTCGAGGCGGTCGGTTTGCGTGGCTGAGGCCACGGTTGACTGGGTCCCGCTCAACAGGATTGCGCTGAGCACCCCGATCGCCAGACGGCGCATGCCTGTTCCCCTCATTGGTGGTGATGGACTGCGGCTAGATTAGCCGCTATGAACGCTGCAGCCACGGAAGACGTCGGTAGTGAGACCACGTCCTTCACGACGCCACCAGGTGGGGTCATGACCAGAGAAGTCGGTGCGATCACCGGCCACGTCGAAGTCTGGACCCACGGCGCCACCGCCAAAATCCGGTACGCGGAAGCTGACGACGTCTACACCGTCGCGGGCGACCTACGATCAATGACTCTCGACGAGGTGTCACAAGCCCTTCAATTCGACCCGGGCTCAGGTAGCGACGGGAACGCCAGACCGGTCGACCTCGAGAGTTGGCGGGGTGGGTATGGCACAGGGTAGTTGCCGGACTAAGCCAGCGTTCTAAGCGCACAGACCGCACAGACCGCACTACCATTACCGTTAAATCGCCGTCGATACTGAATTGACATAGGCGGAAGCAGCACATGCAGCACAGGGGTCGATTCCTACAAATTGTCGGCCACATCGAGGTAATCCGAACGCGGCAACTTCGTGGTTCAGTTCGGTTCAGAATCGACCGGGTCGGCTATGCCGCAATAGTCAATAAGTTGGTGCCTGGCCTGACCCGGTTTGCGGGGTCGTCGGTACCAGCGGAAGCGAGTCTCCCAGACGCCAAGGGTGACTGCTTATGAGCCCACAGTCTCGAGCTGACTGTCGGCGCATCCGGGACGTTCTACCCCCAACAGCCGCACGGCCTCCAAAGAGATAGGTACGCGCGCACGACGCACCCGACCCTGACAGGAGGGCGGGGTGGTCGTTAGTCCGCTCAGGCCTCCTGTTCGGTGATCATGGCGAACACGACGATGTTGCTCATGTGAGCCCGTGCCTGTGTGTCGTAGTCACCGCCGCAAGTGATCAATCGCAACTCCGGCACGTCGGTGTTGCCGTAGACCGCTTTCGTTGGGAAGTCGTCCTTGGGGAAGGAACTGGTCGCGTACACCTCGAAGTTCACGACCGTGCCGTCCTGCCTGGTGACCTCGATGGTGTCACCGGTCTGCAAGGCGCCCAACTCAAAGAACACCGAAGGCGTCGACCCCTGACTGGTGACGTGGCCCTCGATCACCGAGGGGCCGATCTCCCCGGGAGTGGGCGACCCGTCGTACCACGCCGCCTCGTCGTAGCGCTCACCAGATGGGACGGCCAGGGTGCCGTCGTCGTTAAGACCGAGGTGGTGCACCGGGGAGCTGACTTCGATCGCGGGGATGTGGACCGACTCAGGCATCGAGGGGGGTAGCGCTTGGACCTCCGGGGCCGGCGTACTGGCACTGTCGGCTGCCGCCGCCATGGGCTCACGACCCGCCTCCCGGTCTGCTGCGGCATCGGCGACCGAGGCATCGGAGTGTTGGGTAAGCGGCGACTCCGGTGCGGCGGTGGCGACCGGCGGATCCGTTTGCGCCACGGCCTGCAGGCCGTTGCCGGCCTGGGGAGTCGGCGGGTCCCCCTGCTGATTCAGCAGCGCCCACGTAAGCAGCGATGCCCCGACCACTGCGAGAGCGCCGAACGTCGCGGGAGCGGTGCTGCGGCGCTGTCGCGGGCTGCGGTGCCGGCCGCGGTGACCAGTCTTCAAGTTTGTCTCTCCATCACGTAACGGAAGTGTGTGGTCCCAGTGTGCCTTCGAGATCAACCCAGGCATCGGCCCGGTTGCCTCTCAGTCCGAGAATATGGTCGATCTACGGTTTCAAGGACGATTTAGAGCCATTGTGTAGGGGCCTATTGAGCATTCGGTTTAACCGACGTGGCTTAAGCCTCATCGTGCACGAGTTCTATGTCACATGTTAGCGTGATTTAAGTCATAGTTTGACGCCACAAATCAGGAGACGAACTTCAATGCGCACATTCCGCACTCTCACCTCGACTACCGCCGGTGGCCTAATGCTCGCCGGCACGATCATCATGGCCGGGCCCGCGAACGCTCAGGACGACCAAAATTGCGCCGACTTCGCAAGTCAGGCTGAGGCTCAGGCTCACTACCAGGCGGACACGACCGACCCCGATGGGTTGGACGCGGACGACGATGGAATCGCTTGCGAGAACCACACCGGTTACTCCGACGGGTCGACCGACATGACGCCCGTCAGCGCCGGTACGGAAGACCAAGGCGACCCCGACGCCACCGCCGACGAGGGCGACACCGACGCCACCGTCGACGAGGACGACACCGACGGGGACGACGAAGAGACGATGGTCATGCCCGAGGGTGGTGCGGCCACCGGCGGTGGCTCCACGTCTGGCATCGAGAACGGCGGCCTGCTCGCAGCCGGCGGCCTCGCATTCACCATCGGCGCCGGCGGCATGATCATCGCCGCACGCCGCGCCCACGCCTGACCAATCGCACAACCCCCTCCCCAACCTCTTTCCAAGAGGTTGGGGAGGGGGTTGTTCCAAACAAGCCGCCCGTACGCGCAGTACCAAGGAGCCGCCGGTACTAAGAACCAGTCCGAGGAATGACTTCGGCAGATGGCCGTACCAACGATCCGGTGTGGTCCCGTGTTGGGAAGCGCGTCCCGAACAGGTGCTGCGCGTCCTCGCCTCCGGCAGTTCCGAGTCCGATTCCAACAGATCTTCTGAGACGTCTAGACCCTGAGGCAAATCTGTGCGTCCAAGCGCATCGACACCCTAGACGCTCCGATGGAACCTAGGAGCGAGGTGTTCTTTTGGGGTGTACCCCAAAAGCCCAGGTCCAGATGTGTGCATCTGGGGAGGTCCCTAGATGCACAGTCTGAGGGGGGCTGATTCCGGCCGAACGCTGCAGTTCGAAAGTCGCTCGATGTAGCCGGTTCGGACACGGTCTTCACGGGGCAGGTTTCCGGACAGTGAGGACCAAGCGCCGGTACCGACTGCAGGGTGTGCTGTCTGGTAAGGATCGTCATTGGACAGGCCAACCCTGGAATGGGGAACCGTCGGCGGTGATGGATGCCCCGCGCTGGGGGATCAGTTCCACGAAGCGACGTATGGCAGTCGTCTCTGTGGCGTCTATGTCGTTGAACGTGGCAACGACCCCGGGTGCAAGCCGTCACGTGCCTGCAAGTTGCAGCTTCGGGCACTGCCTACCATCGACGCCCCGAACCCGTTTGGAGGGGCCAGCGCCCCTGCCCCCTGCGGGTCAGCGGCCGGTGGCCAATGCGTGTCTCAGTTGATCTCGATCGGCGTTCCGAGGGGGAGCAGTTCGGAAAGCCTGGTGATGTCGTCGTTAGCCATCCGGATGCAGCCGTTGCTGACGTCCCGCCCGATGCTGCCGGCATCGTTGGTGCCGTGCAGGCCGATTTGCCCGGGCCCGCCGCCGAACTTGTTCAGCACATCGGAGAAGGCCGAGATGCCGTAGGCGAACGGGCCGTAACCGCTGTTGGTGGGGACCATCAGCTCGGTCAGGTAGTAGGTGCCCAGAGGCGTCGGGGTCTCCCCGGTGCCTGCGGCGATCGGGAAGGTGTCGATCAGGGCCCCGTCCTGATACAGGTCCAGGGTGTTGTCGGCCGTGGACACCTTCAACTCATAGGCCACCTCGTACACCTCGACGTCCTGGGCGGCGACCCACGCCCGTGTGCCGTTCGGGCGGACAGGCAGCTGCACCTCCACCCATCCGTCGGTCGTGGCGGTGACCATGAAGGTCAGCGGGACGCCGGTGGCCGTGGGATTGGCAAAGGTCTGTTGCGCCTTACCCCCCGGTGTGTCGTAGGCGACGACCTCGGCGCCCGCCGCGCCGGCCGCCGAACCTGTCGAGACGTCAGCCACAGGTCCTACTGCGACGTCGTCGTCCTGGTCCTCTGCGGCGGCCTCGGTAGGCGGTGCCTCGCCCGTGGGTGTTGTCGCGGCAGCGGCACGCGGTTTTTCGGTGATGCTCGCCGCGGTGGTCCGGTCCGCGTCACCGCCGTCGGCGCGGGTTTGCTCCGCGGCGTCGCCCTCGGGTGCAGACGTCTGAGTTGTGCTGGCCTCCGATGACGGCGAGGACGTGCTCTCAGCCGCGGTCGATGGGAACGCCACCTCTTCCGGGGATGACTGAGCGCTGCACCCGGTGATCAGCAGTGCGGTGGCGGTGGCCCATGCCACGGCGCGGGTGGGGCGGGGAATCGCTATGGGAGTCTCCGGGTCGGATGTGGGTGTGTGGACGGCATTCGTGGCGGACCGACAAGAACTGCCGGCCCGCCACGAATGCCAGAGGGCTGTCGATCAGCCGGTGTATCTCACGTGCCCGGGCACGGCCGTGGCCGGGCCTCCGTTACCGCCGTTACCCGCGCTGGATCCGCCCGTGCCCTCGCCACCAGTGCCGCCGCCTGCGCCACCGCCAGTGCCACCGCCGCCACCGCCTGCGACGCCGTCGTCCCCGCCGCCTGCGACGTCGTCCCCGCCGCCTGTGACGTCGTCGTCGTC
>JAABUN010003403.1_pt1 | contig 24731 bp, 20 predicted proteins | sample 5559311 | NCBI WGS metagenome assembly JAABUN01 (sample SAMN10711877, study PRJNA513370) | rock metagenome | isolation source: Antarctica rocks | place: Antarctica: Victoria Land, Siegfried Peak sud
GCTTGGTCAACCACTGTCCGATACCAGCCTCCCGCAGCACGGACGTGGGCAGCCGCTGGGCCGAGGTCAGCATGATCATCGGCATCCCGGTCAGCGTCGGGTCGGCCGTGATGGCCCGAGCCAGCCACAGCCCGTCGACCACCGGCATCGCCAAGTCGAGCACCGCGAGGTCGTAGGCCTCACCGCGCGCCGCTGCTTGGCGCAGCAGTGCGAGCGCCGCCGTGGCGTTGTCCATCAGGTCGGTCCTCATCCGCCACGAGGTTAGTTGGTCGGCCAGGATCGCGCGGTTGGTGGCGTTGTCGTCGACCACCAGGACGCGGAGACCCGGCAAGGTATCGCGCAGAGCACAGACGGGCGGGTTGGCGGCGACAGCGCCCAGCGGGAGGGCGATCTCGAACCAGAAGGTGCTCCCGACCCCCGGCTCGCTGTGCAGTCCGATCGTGCCCCCCATGGCCTCGACGAGACGCTGGCAGATGGCCAGACCCAGCCCGGTGCCGCCGAACCGGCGGGTCGTCGAGGCATCGGCCTGGGTGAACGACTCGAAGAGGCGCAGCTGGTCCTTCTCGGCGATCCCGATGCCGGTGTCCATCACCTGGAAGCGAAGAGACACCTCACCTTGGTCGACGTGTTGCGCCTCGACCTTGACCGTGACCTCGCCGGTGGCGGTGAACTTGACCGCGTTCGAGGCGAGGTTCAACAAGATCTGACGAGTGCGGACGAGGTCGCCGCGTACGGTGGTCGGTGTGTCGGGCGGGCAGGAGACAAGCAGCTCCAGGCCTTTCGAGAAGGCTGCGGGGGCCAGCAGGTAGCCGACCTCTTCGACCAGCCGCCGCACATCGAACTCCCGCTCGTCGAGGACGACCTTGCCAGCCTCCAGCTTGGAGAAGTCCAGGATGTCATTGATAATGTCGAGCAGGGAGTGGCCCGCGCTCCGCACGCCCTCTGCATACTTTCGTTGCAGGCCGTCGAGATCGGTCTCGATGAGCAGTGACGTCAGTCCGATCACCCCGTTCATCGGGGTACGGATCTCGTGGCTCATGGTTGCCAGGAACTCCGACTTCAGCCGGGAGGACTCGAGCGCCTCCTCCCGGGCCTGCTCCAGCGTGGCCGCGATCTGACGTCGTTCGGTGATGTCCTGCCCGATGATCGAGATGCCCTGGACCTCTGCTTCGTTGAGCACCGGTGAGACTGTCATGGCGATCGGGACCTCAGTCCCGTCAGGACGTGTCCAATCGACCTCATAGGCGGCCAGCTTCCGGCCCCGTCGAGCGCTGAGGAGAAGACCTCGCAGCAACCTCGCCTCCTGCTCGTACAAGAAGTCGGTTCCGCGTCCCACCACGTCAGCGGCGCGGAACCCGTAGAGCTGCTCGGCGGCGGGGTTCCACGCCGTTATGACGTTGTCGATGGAGATGCCGACGATGGCGTCGGACGAGGACGTGACGATGGAGGCGACGGTGACCAGCTCCGCCGTACGGGCCGCCACCTTCGACTCCAGGTCCCGGGTCAAGGTCAGGTTCTCGTAGACGATCATGACCTGTCGCACGGTCACCAGCAGTAGGAGCAGGGCGAATTCGACGAGCAGGAATTGATCTGGCCGAGCCGGGCTGACCCCGATCACGATCATGGCCGCCAGCACGGGGATGTGCGGGACCAGCTGCTCCGCCAGCGCCAGGTTCCACCCGCGATCGCACCCGCCGTCCGGCACCAGGGTTGCCAGGCCGATCAGCACCGGCGCCAGCATCCATCCAGCGACCAGGGCGGTCCCGGTCAGGTCAGCCGACTGGTTCAACCGGAGGATCACGTAGATGCAGTCCGTGACCGCCTGGACCACGAGACCGGTCCCCAGACAGAGCCAGGTCAGCCGACGGCCGGGGCGCCTGTGCATGCCCAGGGTGAGGACGACCGCACAGATGGTGAGATCGATGATCGGGAATGCCAGTCCGGTCAGTCCGGTCAGGGTGGACAGGTCGACGGACTCCCGCACCGGGCGCAGCACCGTGGCCTCACCGACGAGCACCACACCGACAACGATGACGGCGGCGTCGAGCACACTGCGATAGCGCGAGATCCAGTGAGCCTGCGGCTTGGGAAACATCAACAAGGCGATGACGGCCGGCAGGGAGTAGCCCAGGTATCCGAAGGCGTCGGACACCGTAGACGACTCCGTGCTCTTCGTGGTCAGGGTGGAGTACATGAAGATCAGCTGTCCCACGGTGGCCATCCCGGCGGCGACCGTCATCCAGGCCCAGCCGTGACGGGCCCGGGTGCCCAACCGGGCGGCCCGGAGGCACGCCGCCACCGCGAAGATCAGAGCGGCGAGAATGCCGCCGTTTCCCAACATGATCGAGGACGTCGACGTGGGGTTGCCCAGCGCCAGGACGACGGTGACGATCAGGATCACCACGGTCCAGGCCACCGCCAGCGGTAGGAAGCGGATCGGGGACCGGACCGGTCCTGACGAGCCGCCCACCGTGCTCAGGGGTCCTGTGCCCATCGTATGAACTCTCCCCAGTCGGGCCCCGAGTTCGTCTACCAGATCTGCGCCAAACCTACAGCACGGGACCTACCTGGCCGGGCAGAGACCGCCGCCCCGCTGGTGATACCGATCGCCTCGGCGTTGGCCCTACCGGGGCATTCCGTCATAGCCATCGCGTGGCGGAACGGAAACGCCACGATTCAGGCGCTGGTGGGAAATTTACTGCGGTGAATCCTGAGCCTTCGCATTGGCTCGGTCCGGGCCCCAACGAACCCTGATCCACTCCTGGGTGATTGCTGGGGCGGGCCCGATGCGACCGGGAGTTTGATCGTTCAATCTTCAGCTGGCGGGCCGAGCGGTCCGACACCATTCCCCGAGGAGCAGAAGATGACCACCCGTGCCGACACCCCCGACAACGCGCGAGATGCTTCGACGCTGAGCAGGCGTGGCGGAGGTCTGCTGATCAAGCGCACCGTCGGGGCCCTGGTGGCCGGTCTCCTGCTGGCTGCTACCGCGTTCGTCCCGGCCCATGCCGATGGAGGGGTGCTGGCCTGGCCCAAGGACACGGTCTATGTGGTCGATCAGTCCAACACCCGGTGGCCCGTGGAGCGGGCGGCGGAGAATCTGGACAACAACAGCCCGCTGGAACTCATTCGGGTGACCAGCTGCCCGGCCAAGGGTGCCCAGTGCATCTACGTACGCACCAAGAACATTCCGGGCGCCGGCATCGGAACGACCGTTTACGCCCACCGCGGGGTCGATCTCGCGAGCGCCACGGTCTACCTGGACTCCTCTTACCAGGGTTCGAGCTATCACAACCGGCTGGCCCTGACCACCCACGAGCTGGGTCACGCGGTCGGCCTGAGCCACCAAGGAATCGGCTCGATCATGAACCCGTACGTCAGCTCCAAGACCCGGTCCACCCCCAGCTCGGCGGACTACGCCCGGCTGAACAGGGCGTACTGAGCACAGGGCCTGCTGAGCACAGGGCCTGCTGACCGTTCCCCTGCGTGACGCATTCCTTCGCTGCCCGTTTCCCTGCCAAGGCTGACCGACTCCTGGGTGATTGCTGGGGCGGGCCAGATCGGAAGTAGAGGTTGATCGTTCAATCTTCAGAGGTCGGGCTCACCGGTTCGGCACCATTCCCCCAGGAGCAGAAATGTCGACCAGCACCGATACGTTCGCCGAGATCGTCCGACACGAGTCCACCCCGGGCAAGCCTGGGCTTGCCTCGTACGTCCGCCAGCTCCAGGCCGACGTGGACGCGCTGCCGACCTACCGGCCTCGTATCGCTGCCGTGATCCCGGCCTACAACGAAGCCGAGTCGATCGAACGGGTGCTCCGCTCCCTGCTGACGCAGACCCGGCTCCCCGACGAGATCCACGTCGTGGTGAACAACACCAAGGACGACACCTTCGGGCTGGCCGCCAAGTTCGCCGGGCCGCGAACCTCGAAGCGTAAGGGACGGCTGGCAGAGTCGCTTCAGACCACGGAGGTCTACGTGCACGACATCGGGGAGAACCCCGACAAGAAGGTCGGCGCCCTGAACTACGGCTTCTCCCTCGTCGGCCACGCCGACTACTTCCTCGGGGTCGACGGTGACACCACCTTGTCCACCGACGCGGTCGAGAAGCTCGAGGCCGAGATCACCTCGGACACTCGGATCGGGGGTATCTCGGCGATCTACAGCATCGACGACACCGAGACCAAGGGCCTGATGGCCAAGCTGCTCATCGCCGGTCAGCGGACCCAGTTCGCTGCCTTCAACATGCAGAACATGCTCCGGGGCCGCAACATGGCCGTGCTGGGTGGGCAGTGCTCGATCTTCTCGATGAAGGCTCTCCGGGCGGTCATGGTGGCGAACCACCAGCAGACCCCCTGGGTGAAGGACTCCGAGGTGGAGGACTCGCTGCTGTCGCTGCAGATCAAGTCCGCCGGCTACCTGACCAAGATCTCCGCCCAAGCTCGGGCCAACGTCGGCGGGATGACGACTGTGCGTTCTCTGGACGGCCAGCAGGTGAAGTGGAACTACGGCGCCATCGACTTGATGTGGCCCGGGCAGCGGGGCGACACGAAGGGTCAGCCCTTGCACCCGAACCTGCGGTTGCGTTGGGCTGAGAACTTCGGCATGGCCACCAACATCTTCACCCGCATCGCCTTCCTCCTGCTGCTCGCGGCCGCGCTGTCCATCCACGCCTTCGTCTTCTCGCCGCTCTGGCTGATCCCACCGACCGTGGCGATGTTGCTGAACGTACGCATCGCCTTCTCCATGAAGAACCGGACCTGGCGTGATGTGCTCTTCGCCGCCCTCGGGATTCCGGCTGAGATCTACATGTGGCTGCGTGCAGGACACTTCATCCGTGCCTGGACGAAGTTCTTGTCCAAGGTGAAGGTCGACAACTGGGCCGAGCAGGCCAAGGCGGAGCGGGGTTCCGGCAACTCCTACCTGATGCCCTTGGTCATCCTGGTCGTCGCCTTCGTCGTTCTCGGCTACACCTGGTTCCAGCTCCCCATCATGATCAAGTCCTCGATCCTGTGGCTCGGCTGGCCGGTGCTCTATGTCGTCACCATCTCCCAGACCCTCGTGATGGCCGGTAAGCTGTTCCGCCGCCAGTGGGGCTATCGGGTTTGAGACCCCAGCGGCGGGGTGATGGTTGAATAGAACCCTCGGGGATCGAACGGCCCAACTCGGCTGGGCCATGGAGGTATCCCGGTGTTCTCCCGATCGCTGCTGACCACGATCAGCGCGTCAGTCCTGTGCCTGGCCCTAGCCGGCTGCGGCACCCCGCCCTGGCAGCAGGGCAGCACCGCGGCGACACCGGCCTCCACACCGACCGCGACCACCGGATCGGCGAGTCCGACCGCCAAACCGGTCAAGGTCAGGAACGACCTGGCCAAGGGCTCGGCGAGGCACCACCTCGGGGCCGGAGGGCTCGAGATCTCCGTGGATTATTGGTCAACCCTGGACATGGCCAGCTGGACGTCGCAGGCGACCAAACCGCTCAACCTGTCCATGACGGCCGACTTCATGGACGGCAGCCCGCAAGACATCTTCCTCAGCTCCCTCACCGTGACCGTCGACGTACGGGGTCCCCGAGGTGCGTTGAGTTCGCCGCAGCCGCTGATGGACCGGGCACCGGCGACGCCTGGATACCTGGTCACCTCGCCCAACGCGTACGTGCAGGTCTTCAACCTCCCCAAGGTGGAGGATGGGGCGAGTTCGTTGACCCTGAACCTGACCTACGAGGTGCTGGCCCAGAGCGCGCCGAAGTCGAAGAAATACCTGAAGCAGAGCACCAGCGACAGCCTCGTCATCGCCCTGGCCCCCTGAGATGGCCACCTGAGATGGTGCCCGGTCGGGCGTCAGGGCTTCGCGGCCCGTCCTCGAAGGACCCGTCAGACGCCGCCCTTCGACGAGCTCAGGCCCTTCGACGAGCTCAGGCCCTTCGACGAGCTCAGGCCCTTCGACGAGCTCAGGGAGCGGAGGAGATCGCGGGCGGAGAATTCGTTCGGCAATGACAGCCGGATGACCTGCTTCCAGGCCGACGCAACCTGCCGCGGCAGCGACCCGGCGGTGTAGGACAGGCCGTAGCGCCGACAGATGTCCTTCACCTTCGGGGCGATCTCGGCGTAGCGGCTGCTGGGCAGGTCGGGGAAGAGGTGGTGCTCGATCTGGTGGGACAGGTTGCCGGTCATGAGGTGCATGGTCTTACTGCCCTCGATGTTGGCCGAACCGATCATCTGCCGCAGATACCACTCGCCGCGGGTCTCCCCGTCGATCGACGCCTTGGCGAAGGTCTCCACACCCTCGGGGAAGTGCCCGCACATGATCACCGAGTGGGACCAGATGTTGCGGATCAGGTTCGCGGTGGCGTTGGCGGCCATGGTGGGCAAGAACGACGGCCCGGACAGCAGCGGGTGGACCAGGTAGTCCTTGCGCGCCTGCCGGCCGATCTTGCGCAGCACGGCCGAGGAGTCCTTGCGGAACTGCTCCTGGTCGCTGCGACCGCGAAGTCCCTTGCCCAGCTGCAGGTCGTACGCGGCGATGCCGTACTGGAACAGGCACATGTTCACGAAGTTCCACAGCGGTTGCCCGAGGTACATGGGCACCCACCGCTGGTCCTCGTCCACCCGCATGATGCCGTAACCCAGGTCGTTGTCCTTACCGAGCACGTTCGTGTACGTGTGGTGGAACTCGTTGTGCGAGCGCTTCCACAGCTCCGCCGGCGAGGCGTGGTCCCACTCCCATACGGCGGAGTGGATCTTCGGGTCGCGCATCCAGTCCCACTGACCGTGCATCACGTTGTGCCCGATCTCCATGTTCTCCAAGATCTTGGCCACGGCCAGACCGGCTGTGCCGACGAACCACGCGGGCGGGAACCGGGAGAACAGCAGCAGGGCGCGGCTGCCGAGCTCGAGCTTGCGCTGGAGGTCGATCACCTTGCGGATGTACGCCGCGTCGTCGGCTCCGCGCGAACCCAGCACCTCCTGGCGCAGCGCGTCGAGCTCCCGGGCCAGCTCCTCGACCTGGGCGGCCGACAGATGGGCGGTCGGGTCAGGTTTCCCGGACCGCTTGGGGACATGGTGGCGCTCGGTGGTGACTCCGGAGAGTCGACTGTTGCCGGTGCGGGGCTTGGGCCCTTCGACAAGCTCAGGGAACGTAGATCGCTCAGGGGACGTAGATGGCTCAGGGGACGTAGGTAGCTCAGGGGACGTAGCTAGGGCGGTCATGCTGTTCTCCTAGAGGTCGATCTCGCAGGGGCCGGCGGCGGCCGACACACAGGTCTGGATGAAGATGCGGTCTTGGTCGCCGGCGATGGTGAGCTGGCCGTCCCGCAGGTCCCGGACCACCCCTTGCTTGAGCGGGACGACGCAGCCGAAGCAGATGCCCATCCGGCAGCCGGACGGCATCAGCACGCCGGCATCCTCCCCGGCGTCGAGGATTGGCGTGGCCCCGTCAGCCTCGACCACCGCACCCTGGCGGCCGAAGGTGATGGTCCCGCCTTCGCCGTCGGTGATCAGCGCCGTACGGAACCGCTCGGTGTGCAGGAGGTCAGCCAGGCCGGCATCCACCCAGTGCGACTCCATGGCGTCGAGCAACCCGATGGGGCCGCAGGCCCAGGCTTGGCGCTGCCGCCAGTCGGGCACCAGCTCGGTCAGCTCGGACGGGAGCAGCAGACCCTCGGTCGCAGTGTGCCGCTCGACCAGCCGCACCCGGCCTGCGTCCGCCCAGGCCCGCAGCTGCCCGCCAAAGATCACCTCGTCGCGGGTGGGCGCCGAGTGCACGACCACCACGTCTGCGAGCTCGGGCAGGTGGTTGCGCAGCATGCCGATCACCGGCGTGATGCCGGAGCCGGCGGTAACGAAGAGAGCCCGGGCGGGCGGCGGCGACGGGAGCACGAAGTCACCGGCGGCCTGGTCGAGGTGGATCAAGGTGCCAAGGGTGAGCAGCCGTACGACGTGGTTGCTGACCAAGCCGCTCGGGATGGCCTTGACCGTGATGGACAGCAGCCCGTCTGCGGCGTCGGCTTCCGAGGTCAACGAGTAGGCCCGCCAGAGCCGTACGCCGTCCACGTCGATGCCGATTCGGATGTACTGACCCGGCCGGTGACCCTGCCACGAGCGCCCCGGACGGATCCGGACGGTGGCCGCATCTGGCGTCTCCGGGGTGACTGAGATGATCCGGCCGCGGAGCTGGGCCGTGGCCCGCAGCGGGGCGACCAGGTCGAGATAGTCGCTGGGCAGCAGCGGGGTAGCGATGGTCTCAGCCAGCCGTCTGAGGGCGCGCACGAACCGAGGGTTGCCCCGCGGAGTCGGGGAGATCAACGTGGTCACGGCCCCACTCTAACCTACGCAACCGTAGGATACGGAACCGTAGCAAGTGCGAACCGGCTCGCCCGGTCAGCTGGTTTGTCGAACCCGGCACTCAGGTGCCGAGCAGCTGCAGGGTTTGGTTCGCCGCGTCGGCAAGCTCGGTCCGCTCGTTCTCGGTGCAACCGCCGAAGACCCCGGGTCCGGGATCAGTGTCGAGGGCCCACCGCAGGCAGTCCCTGGTCACGGGGCAGCTGTAGCAGACTTCCTTGGCCTGGCGCACAGAGATGGACGGGTTGTTGATGCCGGCAGCAGCCGCCAAATGGGCTGCCACACACGCCGCCCCGGCCCGCCAGTCTGCCAGGGACCAAGGCTGGTAATTCGACTTCGGCGGGAATTCAAACTTATGGGGGATCGCCATGATGGGAGCCATCCTGCTCGTCTTGCAGATGTGGCACCCGGCTCGACCACGAGAGCACTCTACCTCGGCATGGCTCGAATCAGAAGTGGTTGGGGCTCTGAACTTTAGGTCGCGGGCGGAACCCAGGGGCCGTCGCCTCAGCCCGTCGGATGCGTCCGACGGCGATCCTGGGCCGGAGGTCGGCACGCGGCACCGGGTCTTGGGAAGGGACCAAGGGCCCACCACGTTCCCAGGTCGCGATCTGGTCCGAGTATCTCCAGGCCCGTAATGCCGGCCAGACCTGATCCGATGTAGGGGGTGAAGATGCCGGACGGCATCAGTCTCGTGGGGCATGGGTAGCGGTGCGTGGGGGAACGGCTTTCTTCGTACTGAGGAGTTCGGCGACATCGTGATCGCCGCACGGCACAGGTGCCGGTTCTGCCGGTCGCTTCCCCTGACCGAGAGAGACCCCCATGAACATCCCGACGTTGAACACCCCAGCGTTCGCCCGCCGTGTCCCTCGCGCCGTGTCCGCCTTGCTGATAGCAGGGGCGTTGACCCTGGTCCCGGCCCTGATCATCGGGGCGGTCCCGGCGGAGGAAGCCGTGGCCGCCACATCGCAGGACGTGACTGTGATGCCGACATCGGCTCCGGCTGGTTGGCACCGGCTGTACACGGAGGGCTTCTCCACCCCAGCCGACACGGGCAGCTTCGTCAACCAGTCGCCCGATGACTGGTATCTGAAGAGCTCGCACCCGTACGCCCGGTCGCTGCGTTCCTACCCGGATGGTTGGGCTACCACCTGGGATCTGTCGCTGAACTACGCCTCGAAGACGGCAGGAGTCTCGTCGGAGACCTGGGGCACGCCGGGGGTCTTCGAACTGAACGGGCACACCGCGTCGGTCTCGGGTAAGCAGCGTTCGCTGGGGGGCTCTTTCTTTCCGGTGATCCGCCCCGACGCGAGCTCGACCCAGGAGCAGACCGCTCAGACCTACGGCCGCTACAGCGTCCGGTTCCGCACCACGGGTGGCGAGTCGACGGGCTCGGCGTCGGGTGCGGGCTACGGAACGGCCTTCCTGCTGTGGCCGGCCAACGACAACTGGAGCGAGGGTGAGATCGACTACCCCGAGATGGCGTGGGGCGGGAAGATCTCCGGCTACGTCCACGAGATCAACAACCCGTCGAACAACGCCCACGTCATCGACACCACGACCCCGACCGACGACGCTTGGCACACCGCGACCATCGAGTGGTATCCGAACGCCTTGGCCTTCTACCTCGACGCTGTGATGATCAAGAAGGTGACCGACAACGTGCCGACGACCCCGTTCCGGTGGGGCTTCCAGTCGGGTGCACACACCGAGGCGCCGGCACCCGAGGTCCAGGGCAAGCTGATGGTCGACTGGATCACCATCGACGCGTACGACGGGGCGACACCGCCCGAGTAACCGCACGTCGCACCACCCCAAAACACCCCCCAGGGCCGCGCCGAACACGGCGACGGCCCTGGGTCCGTCCCAACCCCGGCGACCGCCCTCCTAGTCACGATCGGTATCGGAGCGGGCAACCCCGTAACGAACACCCCACCCCGCACCGATGAGACAGGTGAAGTCGGTGACTACCTGAACCCCCGAGCAGGCAGTCACCGACTTTCTTCATGCCCAACGGCGAGACCGTAGTGTGAGGCTCGCAGCTCGCACACTGGTTGAAGGGCGACGGGGCGATGAACGCAGACACCTGGCGGGGGACGCTTGCTGGAGCAGGGAAGGCGGCAACGCTAGCTCCGAGCCTGACCCCGGGTGGGATGCCCGCATCGCCGGGCCCAGGTTGGGAGCGGCTGTATTCGGAGGACTTCGCCGCCCCGGCCAACCGGAGCAGCTTCGTCAACGAGCGGCCCGATGACTGGTGCTTGGCGAGCTCGCACCCGTACGCCCGGTCGTTGCGTTCCTATCCGGACGGCTGGGGAACCACGGGTGACCTGTCGTTGAACTACGCCTCGAAGACGGCGGGAGTCTCGCCCACGGCCTACGGCGCGCCTGGGGTCTTCGAGGTCAACGCACACACCGCGTCGGTCTCGGGTCAGCAGCGTTCGCTGGCCGGTTCTTTCTTCCCCGTCATCCGCCCCGACGCGAGCTCGACCCAGGAGCAGACCGCTCAGACGTACGGCCGCTACAGCGTCCGGTTCCGCACCGAGGGTGGTTACCCGGCCGGCTCGGAAACCGGCGCCGGTTACGGAACGGCCTTCCTGCTGTGGCCGGCCAACGACAACTGGAGCGAGGGTGAGATCGACTACCCCGAGATGGCGTGGGGCGGGAAGATCTCCGGCTACGTCCACGAGATCAACAACCCGTCGAACAACGCCCACGTCATCGACACCACGACTCCGACCGATGACGCTTGGCACACCGCGACCATCGAGTGGTATCCGAACGCCTTGGCCTTCCATCTCGACGCTGTGATGATCAAGAAGGTGACCGACAACGTGCCGACGACCCCGTTGCGGTGGGGCTTCCAGTCCGGTGGTCACAGCGCCACGCCGGCACCCGAGGTCCAGGGCAAGCTGCTCATCGACTGGATCACCATCGACGCATACGACGGGGCCACCCCGCCCAGGTAGCCGCGAGCTCAGGACCCTTGCCGGCCGCCCCTACCCGGGTCTTCACGACCCGAGTATCTCCCGACACCCGTTGATCGGAAGGGAAGTCCTTGACAATGCTTGCCCGGGGTTGTCTGCTGCAACTGACGACCGCTTAGCAAGGAGGCTAACTCGTGGCGACTGCAGTACAGATGAACGAGAATTCCGGCGGGGTGCCTACCGGGCAGCTGGCATTCAAGGCCGTAGGGGTGAAGAAGCACTATCCCGGCGTGAAGGCGTTGGACGGGGTCGACCTCGAGGGCTACGCCGGCAGCGTGATGGGGATCTGTGGCGCGAACGGCGCCGGGAAATCGACCTTTGCCAAGCTGTTGGCCGGAGTGGAGTCCCTGACCGAGGGCGAGATCACGATCGCCGGTTATCCCCATCCCGTGCGCAATGCGGCCGAGGCCGAGCAGGCGGGTGTGCTGATGATGCACCAAGAGCCACTCATCATCGACGACTTCACCGTCGGGGAAAATGTCTGGCTCTACAAACTTCGTGAGGGTCGCGACATCCGTCCCTGGGCCCAGAAGGTCGACACCAATAGCCCGGAGACCCGCAAGGTTCTGCAGGGGGTGGGTTTGGGTCATCTCCCGACCCGAGGGCTGGCGGGTGACCTCGGTCCGGGGCAGCGACAGATGCTCTCGCTGAGCCGGGCGGCCGTCTCCACGCACAAGATCATGATCTTGGACGAGACCACGGCCTCGACCAGCGAGGAGCACTTCAAGGACATCCTTGATCTGGTTGATCGCGAGAAGAAGGCGGGGACGTCGATCCTGTTCGTCTCACACCGGCTCAATGAGGTGTTCGCGATGTGCGACCGGATCGCGGTGCTGCGCAACGGCAAGCTGGTCAAGGTCCTTGATGCGGCCGACTCCAATCCCGACGAGGTCACAGCTCTGATGATCGGGCAGGCCCTGAAAGCCCTGGCCCGCCCGACACCGGTCGAGGTGAAACCCGGCCAGAGCCCGGTGATGTCGGTGCGCGACCTGTACGGCGGCACCGCACACGGCGTCTCCTTCGACGTCAACCCGGGCGAGATCGTCGGCCTCTACGGACTGGTCGGCAGTGGCCGATCCTCGGTCGCCCGCACCATCACCGGGCAGCGCCCGGCCGCCAGCGGCTCCATCAAGCTGCACGGCGAGGAGATCAGCCTGCCCAACCCCGGGTCGGGGGTGTCCAAGCGAATCGCCTACCTGACCGAGGACCGGCGCCTGGAAGGCTTCGTCAAGGACTTCAACAACGGCGAGAACATGAGCCTGGTCGTGCTACCCAAGTTGGCCAAAGGGGGGGTCGTCCAGTCGGCCGTGGAGAAGAAGCGGGTGCGAGAGCTGATCGGGGAGTACCAGGTCAAGGGGGGCACCGAGACGTACACCCGCACGCTGAGTGGTGGGAACCAGCAGAAGGTCGTGGTGGCCAAGTGGATGGAGACCGACCCGGATTTCGTCGTCCTGGACGAGCCCACCAAGGGCATCGACGTCGGTGCTCGAGCCAATATCTACGAGATCATCCACGGAGTCGCCGCCCGCGGTAGAGGCGTCCTGGTCGTCTCCAGTGAAGCCGAGGAACTGCTGTCGCTCTGCCACCGCATCCTGGTGATGCGCAACGGCAAGATCGCCGGCGAGTTCGACCCGGAACACGCCGACACCGATGACCTGATCCGGACGGCCCTGACCAATGAAGACTGATTTCTTGTCCCTCCGAACGACCAGCAAGGAGCTGCACCCATGACCGCGACCACGACTCAGCCTCCCGTGCACCATCACGAGGAGCAGGACTATTCCACCGGCCAGGCCATCGGCAACTGGCTCAAAGGTCAGTACGCGCTCTACATCCTGGTGGCTCTGCTGCTGGTCGCCACGCTCACCCGGGGCTCGATCTTCTGGAGCGGGACCAATATCACCAACCTGCTGTTGCAGATGTCGATCATCGGTGTCGTCGTGCTGGCCGAGCTGATCGTCGTTTTGACCGGCGGTATCGACATCAGCGTGGGCGCCGCCCTGGGCCTTGCCGCGGTGGTCTCCGCCGGTCTGTTCGGCGGTCCTTCGGTCCTGCTCGCCCTCGTCGTGGCGGTGGTCATCGGTGGCATCGTCGGCGCGGTCAACGGCTGGCTGGTCGCGTTCCGCGGCTTGGAGCCGTTCATCGTGACCCTGGGCATGCTCGCCCTGGCCCGCGGCCTGGTGTACGCTTACGGCAACGGCATCCCGATCAATCCTGGGGCGGCGTCGTCCTTCGCCGCACTGGGTCAGGCCACGGTCATCGGCATCCCCGTTCTGGCCATCATCTGGCTGGTGATGGTGGTGCTGATTGCCTTCCTCCTCAACCGCACCGTCTGGGGACGCCGGGTCTACGCCATCGGCTCCAACAAGGAAGCCGCTCGTAGTTCGGGTATCCCCGTCCAGGCCACGTTGTGGTCGGTCTACATCTTGGCCGGTCTGCTCGTCGGCCTGGGTGGCTGGATGTTCCTCGCCCGCTTCGCCAGCGGCACCTCGACCGCCGGTAACCTGCTGGAGCTCGAAGCCATCGCCGCGGTCGTCATCGGCGGCGCCCGTCTTGCGGGTGGGTACGGCAAGGTCTTCGGGGCTGTCGTCGGCACCATCATCTTCGCGGTGATCGCCAACCTGCTGTCCCTGCTCAACGTCTCCACCTTCCTGCAGGACGCCTTCCGCGGCGCGCTGATCCTGGTGGCGGTGACGCTGGCCACCGTACAGTTCACTCGTCGTAAGAAGGTCGACTCCACCCAGCCCGCGGCCAAGTAGTTCGGAACGATCTTCAATGGAGAAGCAGATGAGAACCAGGAATCGCCGCCTGCGCGTGCTCGGAGTGGTCGCTGCGGCGACCGCCATCTCGACGCTGACGGCCTGTGGGCAGATCTACCCCTCCCAAGCAGCGGCGCAGGGGCCGGCCAACGGCGTCAAGTCCAACGTGAAGGAGGTGGTCGTGGGCTTTGCCCAGCAGCAGTTGCAGGCCCCCTATTTCGCCGCGATGCAGGTCCGATCCCAGCAGATCGCCAACGAGCAGGGCTTCAAGCTGCTCTTCCAGGCCGCCAACAAAGACCCGGTCATCCAGATGAACCAGATGCAGGCGATGATGGCTCAGGGCGCGGACGTGTTGGTGGTCAACGCGACCAGTGTGAAGGGTCAGAAGGAGATGATGACCCAGATCTCCTCGAAGATCCCGGTCATCTACATCGACACCAGCGTCCCGGGGACAGGGACCACCAGCGTCCAGTCCGACAACCTGACCATCGGTCGTGAGTCGGGCAAGATCACGGCGAAGCGCTTCCTGGACATGGGCAAGACGAGTATCAAGATGGTCATCTTGACCGGCCCGGCCACCGACGAGTTCGTGGGTCCCAACCGGAGGCAAGGCTTTCTGGATGGGCTCAAGGAGGGCGGCCTGCCGTACGAGATCAAGGCCGAGCAACCCGGCGACTACGCCCAGGACAAGGGTCAGGTGGCGGCCGAGAACATGCTGGCGGGTAACCCGGACGTCGATCTCATCCTCGGGCTGAACGACTCCATGGCTCTGGGCGCCTACAACGTGATCAACGGCAAGGACCGCTACAAGAACGTCTACGTCGCCGCATCAGCCGACGGGCAGAAGGAGGGTGAGGCGTTGATCAAGTCCGGTGGGTGTAAAGGCAAGTACATCTCCACCGGCCTCAACTCCCCGTCCCTGGCGGCCGAGGAGGCACTGAAGATCGCCGTTGACATCTCGACCGGCGCCAAGAAGCCGGCCGACTACCCGAAGGAGACCTTCACCAAGGCGGTCGGCATCGGGTGCGAGAACATCGACGAGTACTACGACCCGAACAGCGTCTTCTAGCAGGGCCGCTATGGGCGGCGGGGCTCGACGACCCGGGCGTCGCCGCCACCCCGGCGGACGGGTTCGGCCACGGCCTGGACCCGGCCGCGGGGGAAGAACTCCAGGGCAGCGACGGCGCCGATGTCGGAAGCGCTGGTCAGCCCGTCACCGGTCGGGACGAACCGATAGCCGTAGGCCGCCGTGGTCGGGCCGTACTGGCCGAGAAACCTGGGTTCGGCGCTGACCGTGGCCAGGTTCCGGTTCGACGCACGCGGTGCGGCCACCGCCTCCGGCAGGCTCAGACCAAGATCGATGCGGTTGACCAGGGTCTGCAGCACCGTGGTGATGATGGTGGAACCACCCGGGGAGCCGAGGGCGAGCAACGGCTCACCGTTCTTCAGCACGATGGTCGGTGACATCGAGCTCCGCGGCCGCTTCCCACCGGCCAGCCGGTTCGGGTCGGCCGGGTCGTAGACGGTGGTGAAGTCGGTCAGCTCGTTGTTCAGCAGGAAGCCGCGGCCGGGGACCACGATGCCGGCGCCGCCGGTCTGCTCGATGGTCAAGGTGTAGGACACCACATTGCCCCAGCGGTCCGACGTGACCAGGTGCGAGGTCGAGGTGCCCGGATCGTTCACGCCCACGGCGGTCGCCGTCCGGCACCCGGTGGCGGCGAGGTCGCCAGGCGCGGTCGGCGTCACCAGAGCCTTCGCGGGGTCGATCAGGCAGGCTCGGGAACGGGCGAACTGCTTCGAGAGCAGGATGTCCAGCGGTACGTCGGCAAACGCCGGGTCACCGACGTAGGCGTTGCGGTCCGCGAAGGCCAGGGCGGATGCATCCAGGTAGTAGTGCAGGGCCTGTTCCGTCGGCATGGCCGAGAGCCTGGTGGTGCTGAGGATGTTGAGCGCCTCACCCACCGTCGACCCGCCGCTGGAGGAGGGCGCCATGCCGTAGACATCCAAACCGCGGTAGCGCACCTGGGTGGGGGCACGGCGCAGGACGCGGTAGGAAGCCAGGTCCGACCTCTTCAGGTAGCCCGCCGGAACCGGCAGGGTGGCTCCGTCGGTCGTCGGGGGGTTCTGCACCGTACGGACGATGTCGCGACCGATCCGCCCGCGATAGATGACGTCACTCCCTTCCCGACCGAGGGCGTCGTACGTGGCGGCCAGGTCGGGGTTGCGGAAGACCGTTCCCACCACCGGTGCGTCGCCGTCGGGTAGATAGAGCTCGGCGGTGGTGTCGATCTGGGCGAACCGCAACTTGTTGTCGAGGGTCTGGCTGCGGAACGTGTCGTCGACCACGAAGCCGCGCCGGGCGATGCCAACGGCCGGCTTGAGGGCCTGACGCAGGCTGAGGGTGCCCCAACGGTCGAGGGCCGACTCCCAGGTGGCCGGGGTGCCAGGGACACCGACGGACACGCCGCTGGTCACCAGCTCCGGGAACGGGTAGGGCTGACCGGTGGCGGGGTTGACGAAGGCATCGGTCGGGATCGAGGCGGGGGCGGTCTCCCGCCCGTCGAGCGTGGACACCCTGCCCGTCCGTGCGTTGTAGTAGACGAGGTAACCTCCGCCACCGATCCCGGCCGAATAGGGCTCGGTCACACCCAGCGCCGCAGCTGTGGCGACCGCCGCGTCGACGGCGTTGCCGCCGCGCCGCAGCACCGAGAGCCCCGCCTCGGTAGCCTCGGGATCCACGCTGGAGACCGCCCCACCCGAGCCGTACGCCGTGGGGTTCTTGTCGGTGAATCGCTGCGTCGTCGATATGGTCCGGGCGGCGGGGACAGCCGACGTGGCCGGAGCGGCGCCGGCCGGGGCCGGGATCGTCACCAGGAGGGACAGGCCTAGCGCGGCGGCGCCGACCGAGCGAACATTGCGTGAACCCCGAACAGCCATACCCGACACCCTCTCGTCATCCTCAGATGGATGGAACCTACCCCGGCGGCGGCGGCGGCGGGCGGTCTACTGGCTGCAGCCCTCGACGGTCGAGGCCGATGCCGATGGATCTACGGTGGGTTTCGCCTTCTTCGCCGCCGTCTCCGACTAACCCGCGTTGGCCAGGGTTCGGCTGCGCTGTTCGAGACCCATCTCGCCGTACGGGTAGTCCGTGGCCGCGAGGTCGCTGGCTTCGTCGAGCGCGGCGACCTGCTCCGTGCTCAGGTGCAGGTCAGCCGCCTTGAGGTTGGCCTCCAGCTGCTCGAGGGTCCGGCAGCCCAGGATCGTGGACGTCACGCCCGGCCGGTCCGTCACCCAGGAGAGGGCGACCTCGGCCATGGACACACCGATCTGCTCCGCGACCTGCTGGACCGCCTCGACGATGTTCCAGGTGCGCTCGGTTCCCCGTCGGTCGTACGCCTCCATCCCGCGGTTCGGGTTGTCGCCCAACCGGGTGTCACCGGTGGGGCGCTCGCCGCGACGGTACTTACCCGACAGCCAACCGCCGCCCAGCGGGCTCCAGGGCAGCAGACCCAGCCCGGCATCGAGGGCGGCGGGCACGATCTCCCACTCGATCTCCCGCACGATCAGGCTGTACTGCGGCTGCAGGGTCACCGGCGGTGCGAGGTTCAGCGCCTTGGCCAGGTGAACGATCTTGGTCAGCTGCCAGCCGGTGAAGTTGGAGAGCCCGTAGTAGCGGATCTTGCCGGAGCGGACGAAGCCGTCGAGCGTACGCAGCGTCTCCTCCATCGGTGTCCACGGGTCGAAGGCGTGCACCTGGTAGAGGTCCACCGTCTCCAGACCGAGCCGGGTCAGCGACGCATCGAGGGCGCGGGTGAGGTGACGAGCCGACAGCCCGACGCCGTTCGGCTCCTTGGCCATCGGGAAGCGGCCCTTGGTGGCCAGTACGACGGCGTCGGTGACGTCGGCGGGCCGGTTGGCGAACCAGCGGCCGATGATCTCCTCGGAGACACCGGCGGAATACACGTCGGCGGTGTCGAGCAGGGTGCCGCCCGCCGCGACGAACCGGTCGAGCTGTTCGTGCGAGCCGGCCTCATCGGTCTCGCTCCCGAAGGTCATGGTGCCCAGACAGAGGTTGGAAACGGCGCAACCGGTGGCGCCAAGAGTTCGGTAGTCCATGCCTTTGTTGTACACCGTCGCGCCGACATCGCCGGCCAGTAGGGTTCGCGGATGACCGAGCCCCGGCTGATCCGCGACGCGACTCCCGCCGACGCGGAGGCCTGTGCGGGGATCTACCGGCCGTACGTGAGCGGCACGGCGATTACCTTCGAGACCGAGCCGCCCGCGACGGAGGTGATGGCGACCCGGATCAGCTCCGCACTCGCGGCGTACGCCTGGCTGGTGCTGGAGGAGGCCGGCGGGGTCGTGGGCTACGCCTACGGCGGTCAGTGGAAGGCGCGGGCGGCCTACCGCTGGACCTGCGAGGTCAGCGTCTATCTCGAGATCGGCCGACGGCGCAGCGGGGCCGGCCGGGCCCTCTACGAGGCGCTGCTGCTCCGGCTGAGCGAGCGGGGCTACCTGGTCGCGGTCGCCGGGATGTCCCTGCCGAACGAGGCCAGCGTCGGGTTGCACCGGGCGCTGGGATTCGAGGACGTGGGTGTCAACCGGCGGGTCGGCTGGAAGAACGGCGCCTGGCACGACGTGGCCTGGGCCCAGCGGTCACTGGGTCCGCAGACCGGCGAGCAGCCGCCCGAACCGGCGTAGCCGCACCGGCGAAGCCGCACCAGGGCCGAGTCCAGCCGGCCCGGCCGGAGTCATACGGTGAACCCGTGGACTATGTGAATCTGGGTTCGACCGGGCTGAAGGTCTCGCGGGTGGTTCTGGGCTGCATGAGCTTTGGCGAGCCCGACCGGGGCAACCATGCCTGGACCCTCGGCGAGCAGCAGAGTCGTCCGTTGATCCGCCAGGCGGTGGAGGCGGGGATCAACTTCTTCGACACGGCCAACGTCTACTCCGCCGGCAGCAGCGAGGAGATCCTCGGTCGGGGGCTGGCCGACTTCGGTCGCCGCGACGAGCTGGTGGTGGCCACCAAGGTGCACGGTCAGATGCACGACGGACCTAACGGCCGCGGTCTGTCCCGCAAGGCGATCATGACGCAGATCGACGCCAGTCTGACCCGGTTGGGGATGGACTACGTCGACCTCTACCAGATTCACCGTTGGGATTCGGAGACACCGATCGAGGAGACCCTCGAGGCACTGCACGACGTGGTTGCGGCGGGCAAGGCTCGCTATGTCGGGGCCTCGTCGATGTGGGCCTGGCAGTTGGCGCAGGCGGTGTACACGGCCCGGGCAGAGGGTTGGACGCCTTTCGTCTCGATGCAGAACCACTACAACCTGCTCAACCGTGAGGAGGAGCGGGAGATGCTGCCGCTCTGCGCCGACCTGGGGATCGGTGTCATCCCCTGGAGCCCGCTGGCCCGCGGCAAGCTGACCCGCGACTGGGATGCGGAGACCACCCGGAGCGAGACCGACGAGTTCGGTCGGACGCTCTATCTGGAGAGCGACCGGAGCATCGCCGACGCGGTGGCTGCGGTCGCGGCGGACCGGGGAGTCCCCAGGGCTCAGGTCGCGCTGGCCTGGGTCGCGCAGAACCCGGTGATCACCGCACCCATCGTCGGGGCGACCAAGCCCGGCCACATCGTCGACGCGGTGGCCGGGGTGGAGCTACGGCTGAGTGAGGCGGAGCGGGCCCGGCTCGAGGCGGCGTACGACCCGCATGCCCCGGCCGGGTTCTGAGGACCCGGGTCGGCGGCCTCGATAGGCTGCCGACGTGTCTACCGCCGTCGGCAGCAACCCCTTGGTCGCGGCGTGGTCTCGGACGAGACGCCCGGCTCTGATCGGGGCCCTCGGCCTGGCCCTGCTGGCTGGGCTCGCCGTGACCGGGGTGCTCGACCGCAACCGTACGGCGGCCAGCCCGCCGCTGCTGGCCGAGGTCGTACGGGCGCCCGCCGCTGAGCAGGCGGCCTGGCTCGCCGCCGGCACCGTGCCGCAGGTTCTGGAGCTCGGTGAATCCACCATGTTCACCGACGCGCTGCGCGATCTGCACGCCCTGGGTCAGCCCGACGGCGTGACAGTCGCCGGCTGGGCGGGGCCGTGGCGCTACGTCTGGCCCCGGGACTCGGGTCTGGCCGCCGCTGCGCTGGCTCGGACCGGTCACCTGAGCGACGCCGTACGCATCCTCGACTTCCTGCAGCGCATGCAGCCGGAGTCCGGGGTCTTCCAGGCCCGCTACCGACCCGACGGCAGCGGCGTCCCGGATGACCGGGGAGAGCAGCTCGACGGCCTGGGTTGGGCGCTGTGGGCCACCTCCCGGGTCGCGGCCGGCGTACCGCCGGCAGACCGTGCCGGCTTCGTCCGTCGCTACCAGTCGATGATCGACCGCTCGACTGCGACCACCTTGGCTCTGATCGACAACCGCCGGTCCCTTCCGCCGGTGTCGGCGGACTATTGGGAGACCCGGGAGTGGCGGCTCACCCTGGCCACCGCGGCCATGCTGCACGCTGGTCTGCAGGCCGCAGCCGAGCTCTACGCGAGCGTGGGTGACGTCGAGGGCCAGCGGCGCGCTGGAGACGGGGCCGGCCGGCTGGCGTCCGCGATCGAACGTCGGTTCGGACCGGACGGCTATCCCCGGCACCTCGGTGGTCGGGCCGACAGCGTCGATCTGAGGGTGGACTTCCTGCTGCCGCCGTTCAGCTCCCACGTCGACCCCGGAGTCGTCCGCGCCTGGCGGCACGCGGGTGAGGTGATGGCCCGGCCGGCCGGTGGGCTGGCCCCCGGCGGGTCATGGCGCGATGACGGACTCAGCTGGACCACGTCGACCTCGATCCACGCCCTGACCGCCGCCGCCCTCGGGGACCGGGAGCAGGCCGTACGGTGGCTGCGCTGGCTGGACCAGCACCGGACGTCGACAGGCTCGCTGCCGGAGAAGGTGACCGCCGCCGGCGCACCGGCCGCCGTCGCCCCGCTGGCCTGGGCTGCGGCCGCCGTCATCCTCACCGCGTACGAGCTGGACCACTGAGGCCCGTTCCGGCTGCGCCCCGGCCGGCTGGGCGCTTGCACTCGCACGGTGGCCGACCCGCCGTTGCTGGCCGAGGCCGTACGGGCTCCCGCCGCTGAGCTGGCTCGGACCGGTCACCTGAGCGACGCCGTACGCGTTCGCAGACCGTGGCCCAGATCGGGTGGTCTTGTACGGTGGGCCCACGCGACACCACGAGCGCGGTGGGTGACCACTCGAGCACGGTCGCGCACGGATTGACCACCAACCCGGACGGAGCGCGTGATCGACCAGTACCAGTACCTCGCCCTGATGGGTGCGTGCCTGCTGGTCACGTTGCCCTTGGAGTTCGCCTTGGGTGCGCGGGTGTACCGCCGAGTTCGGGGTTTGATCTGGGCCCTGCTGCCGGTGGTCGTCATCTTCTCGATCTGGGACATCGCCGGCATCCTGCGCGACCACTGGTCCTACAACCCACGTTTCGTCTCCGGGCTGCAGCTGGGCCTGGGAATGCCGGTGGAAGAGCTGGTCTTCTTCGTGGTGGTGCCGATCTGCGGGTTGCTCAGCTACGAGGCCGTGGGGCAGGTGCTGCGGTTGGCGCGCCGGCGTACCCAGGTCTCGGAGGTTCGCCGTGGATGAGGTGGGCCTGCCCGAGTACACCCTGCTCACCGCGGTCGCCGTGCTGGCCGTGGTCGTGGTCGAGCTGGTCTGGTTCCGTACCGGCATCTTCCGGACCGCGCAGTACTGGATCACCATGGCGATCGTCTTCGCCTTCCAGGCCCTGGTGGACGGTTGGCTGACCAAGTTGTCGAACCCGATCGTCATCTACAATCCGGCCGAGTTCTCCGGGATCCGGGTGCCGTGGGACATTCCGGTCGAGGACTTCGGCTTCGGCTTCGCTATGGTCACCCTCGCGATCCTGCTCTGGCGCCGCTGGCTGGCGCGCCAACCCGACGTCGAACAAGGAGACTGAACCGCACCATGATCACGACCCAGGATGTGCCGGTGACCTTCGACGAGGCGGCGCCGCGCTACGACCTGATGGTGGCCCTCAACCCGGGCTATCACCGGCACCTCCGCTCCGCCGCCGAGGCCCTCGTGGACCAGCTGCCGGCCGAGACTACTCCGGGCTCGCCGGTGCGGGCGGCCGTACGGCTGATCGATCTGGGTTGCGGGTCAGGGGCTTCCACGAAGGCCTTGGTCAAGGCGGTGCAGGCCAGCGGGCGGCGTCCGGAGGTCCTCGGGGTGGACGCGTCCGCCGGCATGCTGGCGCAGGCCCGGACCAAGCAGTGGCCGGCCGGGACCCGGTTCGCCCACGGGTTCGCCCAGCAGCTGTCGGACTCCCGGCAGGCCTGGGGGCTCACCGAACCGGTGTCCGGGGTCCTCGCTGCGTACCTGTTCCGCAACGTCGACGAGCGCGCGGAGGTGCTGTCAGACGTCTACGCGCTGCTGGATGACGACGGGATCCTGGTCGTCCAGGAGTATTCGGTTGCCGGTCGTCTCGCTGCCGAGCTGATCTGGACCCTGGTGTGCTGGCTGGTGGTCATCCCGCTCGGCCTGATCACCTCCGGCCGTACGCTCCTCTACCGCTACCTCTGGCAGAGCGTCCGAGACTTCGACTCCGTGCAGGTCTTCACCGATCGGCTGTACGCCGCTGGTTTCACCGATGTCGAGGTGCGTACGGTGGCCGGTTGGCAGCACGGCATCCTGCACACCTTCCGGGCCCGCAAGGTGAGCAGGTGACCGGCGCCTGGAGACCGGGCCGTGACGTCCGCGCCGTCCGCCACCCGGGCGCCGCCGGGAGCAGTCGACTGGTCTCCGCGACCGCACCGGTTCTGGTGGCCGGCGGCGGTATCGCCGGGATCGCGGCGGCGGTCGGACTCGCGGAGCGCGGCGTACCGGTGGTGCTGGTCGAGCCGCAGCCGCAGCTGGGGGGCCGGGTGCGTGCCTGGCCCGTGACGCACGGCGACGACCAGGTGACCATGAGCCGCGGTTTCCACGCCTTCTTCCGGCAGTACTACAACCTGCGCTCGCTGCTGCGCCGTGCCGATCCGGCCTTGTCGGCCCTGACCCCGGTGCAGGACTACCCGCTGGTGCTGGCGGACGGTCACGCCGACTCGTTCGCCCGCATCCCGCGTACGCCGCCGCTCAACATGGCTGCCTTCGTCGCGCAGAGCCCGTCCTTCTCGGCCCGCGACCTGTCCCGGGTGGACATCCCCGCCGCCCTGGAGCTGCTCGACGTGCAGTTCCCGGAGACCTTCTGGGCCTACGACGGGGAGAGCGCGGCCCAGTTCCTGGACCGGCTCCGGTTCCCCACCGGCGCCCGGCATCTGGCGCTCGAGGTGTTCGCCCGAAGCTTCTTCGCCCGCCCCGACAACTTCTCCGCCGGCGAGCTTGTGGGGATGTTTCACACCTACTTCCTCGGCTCGTCGGAGGGGTTGCTCTTCGACGTGCCCGACGACGACTACGACACCGCGATCTGGGCGCCAATGGGTCGGTATCTGCAGGCCCTCGGGGTCGAGGTCCACACCGAGGCGTCGCTCGAGCGGATCGAGCTGCCGGCCTCCGGGGGGGTGCACGCCGTGCTGGCCGGTGCGGAGCTGGATGCGTCAGCGGTCGTGCTGGCCACCGACGTCGGCACCTCCCGTCGGCTGCTGCTGGACACCGACATCACCGACCCGGCCTGGCGTGAGCGGGTGTCCAACACCGTCCTGGCCCCGCCGTTCGGGGTGCTGCGGCTCTGGTTCGACCGGCTCGTGGCGACCGGTCGGGCCCCGTTCCTCGGCACCAGCAACTTCGGTCCCCTGGACAACATCACCGTCCTCGAACGCTTCGAGTCCGGCGCCGCCCGCTGGTCGGCCGAGCACGGCGGCTCGGTGGTGGAGCTGCACGCGTACGCCCTACCCGACCTGGTGGACGAGGCCGAGACCCGGACCCAGCTGATGGCCGAGCTCTACCGGGTCTATCCCGAGCTGGTCGGGGCCACCGTGCTGGCGAGCGAGTGGCTGCTCAACCAGGACTGTCCGCTGTCCAGCCCCGGACCGTGGCGGGACCGGCTGACCGTGACCACGCCGGACTCCCGGGTGCTGCTGGCCGGTGACGGGATCCGCTGCGACTATCCCGTGGCGTTGATGGAGCGGGCCGCGACCACCGGTTTCCTGGCGGCCAACGAGATCCTCGGCGGTCTCGGGCTGGCGGGGCACGATCTGTGGACCGTGCCGATGCAGAGCCGGCATCCCGTCGCCGGTCGGGCCCGGCGGGCCCTGCTGCGTCGCAAGGCGGCCTGACGTCGTTCTGGTTCTGACTCACCGGTAGCCACGACACACCCGTGAAACCGGCCTGTCGAATGGACTGGCGAGTCAAAACCAGAAGGCGACTGAGTTCCCCGCCCCGGGTCAGCCAGGGAACTCGCCGCGCTGGCGCAGATCGTAGCGTCGCTCGGCGTAGTCCAGGTCATCCACCCAGAGCTGACGGGCTGTACGCCGGATCCCCGGCTTTAGCACCGGCGACAACCAACGCGCCACCTGGAACCAGGGCCGGTCGGAGTAGGCGATGGTGGCCTCGGTGATCATGGTCAGCGGCCGGCCTTCGGCGTCGAGCCCGAGCGGGGTGGCGTGGGTCTCCACCACGCTGCCGGTGCCTTCGCCCTCGACGATCCGC
>JAABUN010003404.1_pt1 | contig 24730 bp, 21 predicted proteins | sample 5559311 | NCBI WGS metagenome assembly JAABUN01 (sample SAMN10711877, study PRJNA513370) | rock metagenome | isolation source: Antarctica rocks | place: Antarctica: Victoria Land, Siegfried Peak sud
GACGTTCAGTCAGTTGTAGCTAACGCCACATAGTCGCAAAGTTCTCCTTCTCCCGCTTGCGGGAGAGGGTGGCGCGAAGCGACGGGTGAGGGCCGCAGCGAAGCGAGGAAAAACCTTCCGAACATCCAAGCCAAATGAAAATTCCAATCCAACTTTTCGCGTCGCTCAAAGACGCCGCTAAAGCCTCCAAAATCAGCATTGAAATCCCCAAAAATGCGACCGTCGCCCAGCTTTTGGAAGCCGTCGCGCGCGATTTTCCATCGCTTGAAAAGTGGTTGCCGCACATTCGCGTCGCGGTGGGCGAGGAATACGCGCCAAACGACCAAATCCTGCGCGAAGGCGACGACATCGCGTTGATTCCGCCGGTTTCGGGCGGCTCGGATGCGCCGTTTGTGGCGATATTGGAGCGCGAATTGTCGCTCGATGAGGTTGTTCAAGCGGTTCAAGCGCAAAAAGGCGGCAAAGCGGGCGCGATTTGCACTTTTTTGGGTGTGGTGCGCGAAAATTCGGTCGATTTGGACGGCAAGCGGCACGACGATATTGAAAGGCTGGATTATGAGGCGTATGCGCCGATGGCGGCGCGCGAAATCTCCAAGATTTGCGCCGAAGCGAGCGAAAAATGGGACGCGGCCTGCGCTTGCACGCATCGCGTCGGAACTCTCAAAGTCGGCGAGGCGAGCGTGGCGATTGCGGTAGCAACCGCGCATCGCGGCGCGAGTTTCGAGGCTTGTCGCTACATCATCGAAGAACTCAAAAAGCGCGCGCCGATTTGGAAACGCGAAAACGCGCGGAGCGGCGAGTGGTGGAGCGAAGGAAGCGGCGGCTGAATCGGTTAGGGGAGTGTTTTAGACTGGGATTTTATGAACGGATTTCCGCCCAACTCGCCCGAAACCGAAAAGACGCCGGTCTGGGAAACCGCGACGATGATCGCGTCCTTTGCGCTGGTGTGGGCCTACTTCCTGGCGTTTCAAAGCGCGCGGCGCGAGAATCTGGCGCTGCATTTCGGGTGGAATGTCGCGCTTTTACTGGCGGTTGGACTGTTGATCTGGGTTTTCGTGCGGCGTTTGAAGCGGATTTTGGCGGCGCTGAATGGACAGAATAAGCGGCGCTGAATGGCGAAATTGGCCGACGCGAAAACAGCCAATGCAACAGCCAAATGCACAGGCTCGATCTGGGCGCAACGAATTTCTGGGAAGATTTCGACCTGAATTAATGCCCTGGAATAGTCGGTGGCAAGCTGGGGTTAATTCATCAGTCGTCACGAAATGGTCGCCTCTGTCTATAATTTGTCTAAAATTGCGCGCTCCGTCGCCACTCTCCTGGCGAATAGCCCGTCGCAGTTTTGACGTGGCGCGATAAATGGCTGGGAGAGTAGAAGCCAGTGGCGCTGGCGACTTGTTGAAGGGAAAGGTCGGAAGAACGCAAAAGCGCCAGGGCGTGTTGCAGTCGCACTCGCAGCAAACCTTCGCTGGGACTATAACCGCGAAAGCCGGCGAAATGAGCGCGCAAAGCCGACGGCGCGATGTTGAGTTTGACTGCGACCTCGCGCATTTCCAATGAAGTGGCAAAGCGCTCATCAAAAAGCTGCTCCGCCGCGCGCACCTGCATTTCTCCGGCGGGCGGTGCGGTTTCTTCGCGCCGCGAAAGCAAAAAATGGTCGAACTGCGCCAACAGCAAGGCGAGCATCGCGGGGTCAGAAGTGTTCTCCGGACTCCGCGAATGAGCGACCAGAGCGCGGCACAGGTAGCTGAGGGTTCCGATGGCGTCGTCGCTGACGGCGCGCGGCCAGGGCGTGTCGGCGGGAGCTTGAAAAGTGATGAAATCGTTGGCATAGGCGGTCAAAGCTCGCTCGCTGTGAACGACTCCAGGCGGAGTGCAAAGCAAAAGGCCAGGACGAGCTAAAAAGACCTCATCACCAATCGGCACTTCGATATTGCCTTTGCGGTAGAAAACCAATTCCCAGCAGGTATGACGGTGCGGCGGGAAGTCCTGGCCGCGCGGCGCGCGATAAGACCCTGCGTAAAGCAGTTCGAACGTTGTGGTCGGCACGCGAGGGAGTCTAAAGAGTTTTTTAGCGCTCTGTGCAAAAAATGTGGTGCCTTGTATATCGCCTTATCCACCCCTGAGGGGCGAACTTATAAGCATCCAAAAGCAGCTCGGAATAAGGTTGGATTGGGATTGGTCATCATGAAATTAGGATTTCTGGCGTCACAAGTCAGCGACGTGGAAAAAGCGGTTCGTTACGGGTTTCCCGCTTTGGAACTGGCAACAGGCGCTTTCGATTTAACGGGACAAGTGCCGGATCAGGCCGCAAAGCTGGCGGAAGTCAAAGCGCTCTATGTAACGCACGATGTCGAAATTACCGCCCTGGCGTTTTACGATTTAGCCTGGACGCCTGCGGTTCAAGCCGAGCCTCTGACCTTTTACCGGCGCGTTTTCGACATCGCCGAAGCCTTAGGCGTGTGCAACGTCGCTTCGATGAGCGGTTTCGATAGCAGCCTCGACTGGAAAGGCAACCTCGAACTCTTCGCGCGGCGTTTTCAACCGATTTGCGACGAGGCCGAAGCGCGCGGTTTACGCATCTGCCTCGAAAACTGGATGGCGGTTCATGGGCCGCCGCCCCAAAAACCGGCTAACCTCGGCGGCGGGCCGGCAATTTGGGATGCTTTATTTGAAGCCGTGCCTTCGCCCGCGCTGGGCCTGGAGTTCGATCCTTCTCATCTTTACGGGCAGGGCATCGACCACATTCGCGCGCTCAAACAATACGCCCCCAAAGTGTTTCACGTCCACGCCAAAGACACCGAGATGCTGCCCGAACAGCTTTATCAGTGGGGGCACTACGCCACGCCGTTTCGGTTTCGCATTCCAGGTTATGGCGAAATCAATTGGATGCGTTTTCTCACCGCGCTCGATGAAATCGGCTACAGCGGCGGCGTTGCCATCGAACACGAAGACCCAATCTACAGTGGCGACCGCTTTGACGAAGGTTTGAAACGGGGTCACGACGTCTTATTCCCACTTCTTCATCCCGAAGAAAAGTCCATTAATTGAGAGGCAAATTCATGATCGGTTACGAACAAGCGACTGCATACGACCGCGATGGTTATGTGTTGGTGGAAGACGTGTTTTCTTCCGCCGAAGTGGCCGCCATGCTGCGCGCCGTTGAAGAGGGCGGGCGCGTGGCGGCGACGGCTTACAACATGGCCGATGCGTCGGGTAAAAGCGCGCGTCTGGCGCTGTGGAACGAACTGGGCGACGACATCTGGGCGGCGGCTTCGACGCATTCCGGCATCGTCAACACCACGCGAATGCTGCTCCGCGAAGAAATCGCGTTTTTTCACGGCAAAGTGATTCTCAAGGAAGCCAAAAGCGGCGGCGCCTGGGAATGGCATCAGGATTACGGCTACTGGTATGGCGAGGGATTTTTGTTCCCCAATATGCTCTCGGCGTTTGTGGCACTCGATGAATCGACGGTGGAAAACGGCTGTTTGCAAGTGCTGCGCGGCTCTCATTTGTTGGGCCGCCTCGATCATGGGCAAACCGGCGGACAAACCGGCACGGATCCCAAGCGCATCGCGGCTGCCGAGGAGCGGCTGGAGCGCCTCCACGTCCCGATGAAACCAGGTTCGGTGCTGTTTTTCCATTCCAACACCCTGCACACTTCGGCTGCCAACGAAAGCGATTCGCATCGCCGCTCGTTCATCGTGTGCTACACCGGCACTCACAATCCGCAATATCGCGATGGCGATTGGGTGACGAGGCCCGTTTGTCCCACCGGCGAGGGGTTGAAAGCGTTTTTGCCGTAATTTTCGTCTCATTTTTCACTCAATTATGGCAACTCATCGCCCCGTTCGTTTCGCCTATGTGGGCTGTGGCTTCGTCGCCCAGAACATCCACATTCCCAATTTCGCCAGCCTGCCGGAATGCGACTTTCTGGCGTTAGCCGAGGTGCGCCCTGGTTTGGGTCAGCAAGTCGCGCAGCACTACGGCATTCCCCGCGTTTACGCCTCTCATTTGGAAATCGCTGCCGATCCCGACATCGAAGCCGTCGGCGTTTCCGGCCCTTATACGGTGCAGGCCGAAATCGCCACCGATTTGCTGAAGGCCGGCAAACACGTTTTCATGGAAAAACCGATGGCGGTTTCGACGCAACGAGCCGAGGAGATCGTCGGCGCCGAAAAAGAGAGTGGCAAACGCTTGATGGTCGGCTACATGAAGCGTTACGATCCAGGCAATTTGCTGCTCAAAGCGCGCGCCGATGCGTGGCGCAGTTCGGGCGAAGCGGGCGAAGTGGTTTTCGCGCGCAATCACGGTTTTGGCGGCCACTGGACTTACGCACAAGACCCCAATGTGAAGGTCTTCGTCGGCCCTGAAACCGCGCCGCCACCGCCCGCGCCGGACGAATGCCCCGATTGGCTGCCGGAAATCTGGAAAAATCCTTATCTGGGCTATTTGCAGCAGTGGACACACAACCTCAATCTGCTGCGCTTTTTTCTCGACGACCGCGAAGGAACAGCGCGTATCGAAGATGTTCATCTCGATGCCGACGGCATGACGGGTTTGGTGGTGTTCGACATCAAGGGAACGCGCGCCGTAGTGGAAAGCGCCTACACCCAGTTTCACGCCTGGGAAGAAAACACCCAGATTTACTTCAAAGGCGGCTGGCTCCAAACGGCGGCGCCCACTTTGATGCAAAAAAACGCTCCGGCGAGTGTGGAAATCTACCGCGCCACAAAAAATGGAGAGACCGCGCAACTCACTCAGGAATTTGCGTCTCCGCAATGGGCCTACCGCGAAGAGGCCAAACACTTTTTGCGGGGCGTCGCGTTGGACGAGCCGTTCTCGTCGTCGGCGAGCGATACGCTGGTCGATGTGCGCTTGTTCGAGGCAATCTACCATCGCTTTCTCACCAAAAGAGGGGAAATATGAAGCGTTCTCAACTGGCGATCAACACCGTTTCGCTGCGCGGCGAGTTCACCGAAATCCTGGATGGTGTCGCGGAAGCGGGCTTTTCTCAGATCGAGTTCCACCTCGGCCCGCTCAAAGATTTTCTGGCCGGTAGTGATGTGCAAACCGTGCGACGTTTGCTTCAGGAACGCGGTCTGACTTGCGTTGGCGGCTTTGAAGGCGCCATCGAAGCGTTTGCCGACGAGGAAACTCGGAGCGCCAATCACGCGATTCTCGCCGAAAACGCCCGACTGCTCAGTTCGCTCGGCGCTGGCACGACGCAGAACTTGATTGTCGGCACCAACAGTCAATCGATTTCTGAAGTGGAGAATCCCATCGAAGGTTTTGCCCAGGCGGTTGCCAAAGTTGCGGCGGAATTTCTTCCGCTCAATGCCCATCTGCTTTTAGAGTTCAACTGGGGCGTCGTCAAGACCTTGCCGCTCGCTGCAGAAATCGTGCGGTGTAGCGGGGCGGTCAACGCCGGCGTTTTGTTCGATCCGGCCCATTACCATTGCACGCCGACGAAAATGGCCGATCTGACGCCCGAAAACGTGGCGACGATCAAGCACGTTCATGTCAACAATATGCGCCGCAAACCGGCGGAACTGTCCAACTGCAACTCCGACCGTTTGCTGCCCAACGATCCCGATGGAATTCTCGATTTGCCCGCCCTTTTCGGCGTTTTGGCAAATGGCGGCTACGCGGGCCTTTACTCCATCGAAATGTTCTCGGACGAGTTATGGAGCCTGAAGCCGCGTCAAGCGGCCCAAAAGATGTTCGAGAGTTTGCTGGTTTTCTGCGAATAAGCCCTGGACACGAACGGGTTATCGAGAATTCAATGTCCGTCGCGCGGCTTCTCGTCGGGCGGACTCAGTTTTTCGACGGGGCGCGTGTTCCAGCGCGAACTTCCCTTCAGCAAGCGGGATTCTCGCCCATCCCACACCGCGCTCACGTCGTTGCGATGACATTGAACGGCGTAGGCGAGGCGTGGTTCGCCCGTGTTGTTGGGGCCACTGCCATGAATGGTCAGGCGCGTAAAAGCGATGCAGTCACCGGAGTTCATGCGGAGGGGCAGAAAGCGGGCGGGGTCTTGGGCTACGGCGCGGTGGCCATCGCCATCGGGCGAAACCGCATCGACCGTGCCGCCCAAATGACTGCGCGGCACGACTTGCAGACAGCCGTTTTCAGGAGACATGGGCGAAAGCGCCGTCCACAGATTGATGCCAGGCCCATCGAAGCGGGTGTATTGGTTATCTTGATGAAAATGAAAAGTCCCGCCCCCGCCGCCACTTTTGACCGCCGAAAATGGCATATAAATCGAGCTTTCGCCGCCCATTAATTGCGCGGCAATCGAGATCAAACCAGGCGAGTTGATGAACGCATCGAGCCTGCTGCCCGCCAGGTATTGTCCGCTTTGATAGAGCTTGCCTTTGACACCCGCAGCACTGCACAAATCCTGATAAGTTTTTCCCGCAGCAGCCATGACTTCCAGCACTTCTGCGCCCAGAGCGCGCGCGTTCTCGGTTGAGATCAAGCCTGGAATCAGAAGATAGCCTTCCTCCTGGTAAAAACGAATCTCGCCTTCGCTCAGTTGTAAGGCGGCCACCGGATCGGCAGTCATAATTTGAGACATGATTTCCTCCGCAACTCGTTTGAGTCTGTGTTTTTAACTGGAACACCCTTGCGTCAGCCAGCTTCGCAAACAGCGTTGAAAAGTATTGGCGAGGGTGTCGCCAGGCGCGATTAACACGCCCCAACCGCCGCGCGTCGGGTTGATGGGGATTTCGCGCGGAATCTGGTTTTCGCACATCTCGCGGTCTTCGTCCAGAACGCGCACCGCGAAATCGAGTTGGTTTTGAGGTGGTGGCCCATCGAAGTTGGGCGAAATCGCCAAGGCCCAGAACACGGTGCAGCTTTCGCGGGTGTTGGGAGTGGGAATGTGCAGCAGCAACCGTTCGTCGCCATCGGGCCAACTCTGGCGAATAATGGTGAAATTGGGCAGAAAAGTGCGATAATAGCGGGCGTGCGCGCTGCCCAGTTTGGCGGGTTCCACGCCAGGCGAACTCAGCGAGGGAAACTGCGTTTTCATCCAAAAATCGGGCGCCTTGGCTTCGTCTTGAGACGATTTGGTGCCGATTTCCATCGCGGGCAGACGCACATCGGCGGCTTGCCCCAGAGTCGCGGCATGGGCGAAGGCGAAATGTGTCATGTCGAGAAAATTTTCGACTTCGCGGCGCCAACCGGCCTGGAACGGCGTCGCGGGCGCGGCAAGATACGTCCAATCATGGGCTTCAAATTCGGGAATATCGGGAAGGCTTTGCTTTGGATCGGCTTCGAGCTGCACCCAGATAAAGCCGTATCGCTCCTGGACTCCGAAAGATTGCAGAGAAGCCGATTCCAACTTTTTTACGCCCGCGTCGGGCAGCGAGGGGATGCCGATACATTGCCCCGCCTCGTTGAAACGCCAGCCATGATAAGCACAGTGCCACTCGTTGCCGCAAATCGGACTGCGCGACAAGCGAAATCCTTTGTGGGGACAGGCGTCGGGCGCGGCCAGCAAACCGCCTGGCATTCGCGCGACGACGATCTCGGTTTCGAGCAAGCAAAACGGCAGCGAAGCGCCCTGCGCCAGTGCGCTCGAAAGCGCGACCGGCTGCCAGGTGCGCCGCATGACTTGCATCGGCGTGGCTTCAGAAAGGGAAATAGATGTAGACATCGGTAATTTTTGATTCAGGTTGCAGAAAAGGTGCTTCTTAGCCTGGAAGCAGAGCGTGGCCCATTCGCCCCTGCCAGCCGTCGATGATGACCCAGAACACGAGCAGAACGATATCTCCCAAAACCAAACCCAGAAAAAAGGGAATCAGCCTGCGATAAGACTCATTGCCGCCAAAGCGAGTGATGGTGATTTTGGCGAGCCAACCCAGGAAAATCGAAAGCCACATCGAGTGCATGGCAAAGGGTAAGCACATCAAAAGGCCCAGAGGATGAAGTGGAAACCAGGCAAAACGCGCTCGCACCAGCATCATGCCCCAGGTTGCTGCCGCTCCCGCGCCAACCCAGAGCCAGTTGGAAAGGAAATTGGTGTCGATGCCGCGCACGATGCCCGCAGTGTGAAGGGCGGGCTGCGAACCGGCGGCTGTGGCCCACCAGCCTTCCAATTGGAGTCCGCCCTGGCTGTAACCCAGACGCAGCACGTTCCATAAGCCGACGCCGAAGGAAAGCACGGTGACGGCCATGATCAAAGCCAAAAGCGGTTTGAGAGCGATTTTGCGGTCATGGGCCAGCTTGAAACTCTGCACGAACGAGGGGAGCAGAAAACCGCGCATATCAAGCATCAAACTGCTGCTGATCATGGAAGCGGGAGCGGCACTGGCGACATCGACGATTTGCCCTGGCCCGCCTCCCACTAAAAACGCCAGGGGGCCGAGCGGCATCCAACCGGTTTGGACGAACAACAGTCCCGCTTCGGCGACCAAACGGGTCAACGCCAGGGCGACGCATAAATAAAATCCCCACATCAAAAGCGCGACGGGCCAATGCACTCCGGCGGCTATCGTCCACGCCAGAATAAAGGAAAGCGAACCGAAAAACCCCCAGAAAGCCATCGGGTAGGACAGGGCTTCACTGCTTTCTTCTTTCGTCCTCGCGCCGCGCCCAACGGCGCGGCGCGCGATGTGCTTCCAATGCTCGCGCCCCGTCCACAACAGCAGGCTGACATAGGCCAGAAGCGCCCCGACCTGTTGATAACCGATCATGCCCGGCGCCCAACCCCGCGTCCAGAACGGCATATCCAGGGTTGCAGGCGGATATCCCAGCGTGTAAGCGATAATCAGTTGAAATTTGGCGAACACATGAAAGAACCACAGCGAAAAGGAAATTTCCGAGGTCAGCAGATAACTGATGCCCACCACAATCGGAAAAACCTGGATAAAGAGGTTGCCCACTTGATTCCAGGGCGCCTCAGTGAAAAATTGGGCTGAGTTGAGGGTCAGAGGAATGCTGGGAATGTCAGGAAAATAGAGATGCAGCCCATTGAAAGTTTCGATGAGGGCCGCAATCCCAAAGCCCAACCACATCGTGGGGTTGCGGAAAAACCTCGCCTTTTGGTTGCGGAGTCCTTCCATATCTTCGGTGAGTTCGAGGGGCAGCCTGAGCAGGGGAAAGGCGAGGGCTTCGCGCTCGGCCCACTGTGCGCGAAGCATCACCGCCAGACACGCCTGCATCCATTGCAGCGCCAGAATCAGCGTTCCCCACGCCAAAAGCGGCACCAGCCAGGCTCCCCACGGAATGGATTGGCCGGGAGAGAGTCCTATATACCAGCCATCGACGATGGCCGAATTGTAATGCCCGATGGGGGAGAACGCCGGAGAAAACCACGGTTTCAGATAGGGCTGAAAAAGTTCGAGCCAGTGGTTGTTCCGCGTGGAAAAATAAAGCGAGGAGAGCAGGTTGGGAACGAAAAAGTTCTCGCCGCCTCTGCCGGGCGCCAGTGCGGAAAAGAGGCAGGTGATGTAAATGGTCAGGATTTCGTTGCGATTGAAGGCCGCGCGCGCTCCCAGCATCCTGAGCAGGGGATTTACCACCAGCAACATCACCAGCAGCACCGCGACGGCTGCGGCGGGAAGGTGCGTGGCTCCCAAAAACGAGTTGTGAAACTTGTAGTCGATAATGGGGACGCAGTAACCAAAAAGCGCCGCGAGCGCCAGAGACACAAAGACGACGCGAGGCGTTACGCCGCGATGACCGGGTGCTTCCGCTTGGAGCGTGACTTTTGTATCGGGCGTAGGAAGCGCAGACATTTGCCTTTACTGGGAGTCGAAGTGCTGCAATGCCGTCTTGTCACTATTGACGCGCCGGTTTCGAGGTGAGACGGAGTGGCCCGATTCCATCGCCTAAAATGGCGCTGGCATTGCCTTGCGGCCCGCGCCGCACATAAATCGCTCGTCCCGTTCCTCGCGTCGTGCCAATTTGCAGAGGCGCCTTTCCGGTGGCGATGGCGACTTCATCCTGTTGCCCGTCGGCGAAAGTCAGGCGCAACCGCGTCACCTGGGAATTCGCGTCGGGAAGCGTTTCCACGCGCGGCAATTCCCTGATATTGCTATAAGGCGACAACACCGTGACCAAAGTCACCGGCAACTGGCTTTTGGTCACAAAAGCCGCGACCGGCGCTTCGTTGGCTGTGGCAGTTCCCTCGGCTATCCAACCCTGGCGTATTTCCGGAACGCTCCCATCGACGGCTTGCACTTGCAGGTTCATGCCCTGCGCGAAGCCGGTGCGGGCGTTATTTGCTATCACTTGCGCCGTCGTTACCGGGAAGTGGAACAAGCGCGTGATCTCATGTGGCGTCGCGGCGGCGGCTCCGCTCATTTCCACCCGATCCACGACGATCCAGTAGTTGGGCTTGAGAAACAGCACGCTCCGCTGGTGCGACAAGCCTTTAGCTTCGATGCGGCCCGACGCGAAATCGGCGTTTTGGGTGGTTTGCCACGCCTCCACGGTAGGATTGGCGTTGATTTGCTCTTGCCCGTCGATCATGATGATGTTGTGGGCGGCACTGCTGCGAAAATAAAGCGCCTTGGGCTGGTCGTAGGAGTATTGGCCGGGATCGACGAGCAAATCTCGCCCGGCATGCAGATGAAGTTGCAAGCGGTCTTGATGGCTGTGTCCGCCGCCCCAGGGCGCCATATCGAAGAGCAAATACTTGTCATTTTCCCCCCAGCCGGTGCGCATCACGGAATATTTGGAGTCCGGCAACAAAACGGAAGTGAAGCTCGGCGGCTGAGGCGTGATTTGGGCATAACGAGCAAAAGCGTCTGGCCCAAAACTCCAGACCCAGTTGGCTGGCCCTGTTTTGCCGCTCAAAAACCGCATGTCGGGCCGATTGTATAAAAGCGCGCCATCCGCCATGAAGCCTTCGATGCCAAGCAATCCCGCATCGGCAATAGGAGGCGAAACGCGGTCGGGCTTGCTCAGGGCCAGGAGAAACTCATACATCTTCTCGTGGCGATCCATCAGTCCGGGAACCTGATAACCGTTTTTTTGACTCAGCAGTGTCGCTTTGCGGAATTGGTCGGCGACGGTCATGTGATAACCGGGAGTTAGCTCGGACATGGCGCCATCGGGATAAACGCTCTTTTGCATCTGCATCACCAGGGTTTGAAAACCGTGCGCGCGCCACTGCGCCGATTCGCGAAATTCAGGAAACATGATCCCGATACCAGAAAGCCCTGTCATTTCGATGACCTGCCAGTTGCCGGGACGGTAGCCTTTTTTGATGGTGACGGCGCGCATATAACGCGCGTGTTCGACGAGCGAACGCGTCATCTGATATTTCGCTTCGGCATCGAACTGCGGGGCATCCATAAAGAGTTGCATCCCTTCGAGCCAGTTTTGCACTCGCAAGCCATCTTCCAGAGCGCGCCAGGGATTGCCAAAAACCCCGAAAGTTTCCACGTCGGCGGGAACCGGGTTTTTGGCAATCCAATCCTGGATAAGAAAAGTGAAATCCTCAGCATATTTCTTGTCGCCCGATGCCCAGTAAGCCCGCCCCAAATCGAGAGCATAGTAAAAACGGTTGAGGACACTCGTCCAGTCGTTAACACCCTGATTCCACTGCGGCGCTTTGTCCAGCGTCTTGGCAATTCCGACGAAATTGAACTGGCGCAGCAACACTTTGTCGGCAGCGGGGATGGTTTTAGTGAGGCTCTGCCCCTTTTCGTCCAAAATGCGTCGAATCGCCTCGCGGTCGCGGTGCGACCAGAGCCATTGCGGATTGGTGCGGTTTTCCAGATGTCTGGCCCACGCCACTTTTGCTTGAGGCCAATTTTTGGCCGTCACCGCCGCTTTTACCGCCGCCATATCGGGCGCTTCCAAATTGAGCAGACCAAAAAACTCCGCCTCATCCCGAACCCGAAACGCTCCCACGATCTCATCTGAGTCTTTGGCGAGAGTTGTCAGGGGCGCAGCCACATTTGTGGGAAGAGAAGTCATGGGAGCAGTGGGAACAGTCCCGTTTTGCGCGCGCACTATGCTTTGGTGCGAGATGGACAGGCACCAGAAGGCCACTGTTGCCCCCGAAATTTTGGCGATTCGTTGATGGTTCATAAAATTGTTTCCATTTGGTTCAAGGGCGCATGGCAATTTCCACTGTCGTGCCGTCGAGAGGCAGCATCACTTGCGCCGAACGAGCATTTCCGATTGTGACTTTGACCGTATTGCCCTTTTGGGTGGGATCGCTGGCCCGCACTTTCCCGTCCGTCCCAATGAAAATTAAGCACACCCCATCCACAGAAACGAGCGTTTTATCCCCATCTTGCAACCGTTCCGGCGCGTAAAAAGCGGCCATCAAAATGCCGTCGCTGAAGCGCACGGCCTGACAATTCGCGTCGTTCCGCAGCACCTGCCAAGACGGTCGCGCCGCCAAACCCGCCGCTTGTTGCGGCGAATCGCAGGCGAGAATCACGAATCCCGACGCCTGTCCCCGCGGGTTTTGACCGTGTTCGAGAACGGGCAGAAACACCGGTTGAGTCACCGGAGCAGCCGAACCCGACGTGTTGTTTAATTGCCACGAACCGGTCGCTGGCCCCAATTTCAAAGAAACGGGACGCTCGCCAAGCGGCAGATAAGCGAAACCGGAATGGTATATCCAGCGCACCGGAAGCGAATCGTATTGACCGTCCGCCAAAACCCGTGTTTGGCCCGCCGCGTCTGCAACCGTCACCGGGCCGCGCAAGTGGCACTGGTCGAGCGCTGTGCGCACCGGTTCATCCACATTGCCGGTGCGCAGGTCACCGATGAGTGAGACCACGACATCGCCGTGCATTGCCCAGAACTTGCGCGCGCCAAGCGTTTGTCCGGCTTTGCTCTTCCATCTTAAATCCATTACGGCGGCGCCACTGACGCCGTCACTTACGGCTCCCACGAAAGGCTGTTTCACTTCATCCGGCGCGGAGAACACGCGCGTCAGCCCCGGCAATAAGTTCCAATCCCACACCGGCATCATGCCGGCATATTCCTGTCCGTCACGAATTAGATAATGGTCACCATGACTGAGCACCTTGGTTCCCAGCACGTTTTCGCCATTAATCGACTCGCTGGAAAAGGTGCGGTCGGAAAGCGTTTTGACGAAAAAGCTGAACTTGGGGCGGTGATAAGTAGTGAAATCCGAGCGCGGGAAGGCGCGAAACCCCACCAGAGGCGCACCCGTTCCGTCTTGACGCGCGATGAGAGCATCGAACTCGGCGGCGCGGGCCGGAAGCGCCTCGCGCAGAAAACGAGCGGTAGCGCGCAAATCGCCGCTTGTCAGGTTGCCCGCACCTCCAGCGCGCGACACGGCGCGGTCGAGGGTTGCGGGCACGGTGTGAATGCCACGCGCCATCCACTGGCTGCCTTGCAAAACGCAGTCGGCAATGAACTGCATTTTTTGTGGCGGAAAAGCCCAGGGCGTGTCGTGAAGTTCCCAGGCGATGCGCGCGCTGTCTCCGATGAAAGCGCCGCCGTAGTGGAACTGCTGCAAGCGCGGGCCATGCGCGTGGTAAGAGTAGTCGCTTTGCACGCCCGCTAATGGATTGAAGTCGATTTCGTTGCTAATTGACCGGCTCTGGCGCGCCACTTCGTTGGCATCGCGGGTCAATGTGCCTTCCATTAGGCCGAGTTGCGCGATCCAAACCGAGTTGGCGGCGTTGCCCGGCTCCATTTCGCCGTGTTGATGCAGCACTTCGATAGCCTTTTTGAAGCGGTCGCCCTGCACGCGGTCGCCCAGGAGCACCAAAATGTCGCGCATCATCATCGGCACACCGATCTGGTTGTGCCACCAGTTCGGGCTTTGATAACGAGCCGTGAGCCAGTGATCGAGAGCTTTAAACACCGCCGCTTCGGTCGCAGCATCGTTATAGAGTGGATGTTGCGGATCCACGAGGGCACGACTCAAAACCAGAACGCGCTTCAGGTGATCCGAGGTGAGCCACGTCGCCATAGCTCTATCGGTGTAGTTGATGTCCGGCCAGCGACCGTCAGGAGCCAGCGATTGTGTCCAACCGCGCAAGGGTGCCGAAGCCCCCGCAGGAACATCGAGCAACAACTGGCGGTGGCGACCGATAAGAAGATTGAATCCATTGATCTCGTTCGTGCTATGGTCTCCAATTAACACCTTGGATTGAGCATTATTTGGTGTCATAACCTTAGGTTCATCGCTTCGGGCAGATGCGTTCGTTATCATGAGGCAAACCGCTCCGCTTATAACGCGCCTTTGGTAAAAATTGGAAATCATCATCGTGCCTGTGCCCCGTTTGCCGATTGGCAATTATGGGGTGCGCTGCAACTTGTAAACGCGCAGCATCGTGGCGGGGGGAAGAGTTCCGGTTCGGGCACGGTCTTGATTCGAGGGCAGCGTTTCCCAGCGCAACACATAGCGCACGTCCGCGTCGCCACTGGAGCCGGAATCGCTGCTCCAACGCACGCCCATTTCAGGCCACTTCGATTCAACAGCCAGAAGCGAAACTGGGTAAGCGGGAGCCGACACTTTGAGTCCCGTCGGTTTCAAGGTCTGCGGATCGAGAATCCAGGTTCCTGAACCGTCTTTTTTGTTGGAGTAGCTTTGCGTCAAGGTGCCGTCCGCCTGGCGTTGCACACCGCTCAACCCCACCTCGAACACCAGGGTGCCAAAACCGCCGAAGTTCCAACGATAATCCCAGTCGCTGGTCTGGTAAATCTTCCAGGCGCCGTTTTCCAGACGCGCGTTATAGATCTGGGTATTCCCTGTGGAGTCGTATTTGTGATAGCTCACGATGAGGCGTTGAAGACCATCGAAGCCAATTTTGACGTTGCCGTTGATGATGCCGCCCTTTTCGGGAATCGGGTCGATGATGTCGCCGGTTTTGAGTGTAATCGGCAGTTTGAGTGATTCTCCTCGGCTATTTTCCCAATGCACCAGGTCGCGGCTCCGTGCATAGGAGGGATCGTGATTGGTGGCAGCGTCACCGGTTTCACGCCACACCCACACCAGGTGGTAAAAACCATCGGGGCCAAGCGTTGGTAGCGACGGATAAGCGTTGCGCTCGCCTTCGCCGTCCATCAAAGGCTGGTCGAGCAAGCGGTGCCAGGTCTGAGACTTCGTGTCGTAGATGTTGTAAATCTGGTTGCCATTGCCGCTCCCGCCATCACGATAAGTGAAAAGGAACTCCTTTTTTGGCCCACGAAAAAAGCGCGGGTAAGTCACATGCTCTTCGAGCGCGCCGGTCATCTGCGGCACCCGTTCCAAACTCGACGCGTCCAAGGGGCGCTTGCTGCGAAAGTAAATGAGCGGCACACCGTGCATATTGCCCGACAGGTGCAAAAAGCCTTCGTCGTCGGCGTCGAGGGCGATGTAATTGTGACTGTCCCAACCGACCTGCGTCGGCAAACGCGTGAGTTGGAACGATTTTTCGCCCAATTTGCGTTGTCCAACCGTCAGATTGCGTTTCGCATCGTAGAACGCCGCGAACTGTTGTTGGCCTCGCGTCAAAAGCGCGAATCCAACGGAATGTCCGGCCCAAACCGGCGCGACATCGACACTTTCGGCAATGGTTTCGGGCATTTGAGATTTCCCTACTGCTCTCACAGGCTCCGCCGCTTGAACTAAAGGCGCGCACCTCGGACTTCCCATCAACCCTATCGCCAACATCAATGGAATTCTTTTCATTTTGTTTTTTTTAGGCATAAAGACGTGTTGGAACAATCGCAACAGAGAGAGCGAAGACCCGCCAATCTCTTTGAAATCGGTGGGCGTCGTTACAAATCGCAGGATTCGCAATCAGCTTTTACCATACGTTCCACAACTTGAAATAGACGCTGGGATTGATGCCAGCACCTGGAGGTGTGCCGGCGGGAGCCGTCAGCACATTGCCATTCTCCACGTCACCGGGCAATCGCTCAAACGCTTGTCCCGGCCCTAATGCTTTAGCATGACCGTCCAGAAAACCAAAGGTCGCGCGGCCATCGATCGGAAAATCGTAAGCTCCACCGGTATAAGTAACAGCTACCTTCTTGGATGTTTGGTGCCGGAACTTAACATAATAACCAGCATTTGACGTCAAGTTTGATCCCGCAGGAAGCACACGAGGATCTACGGACTGTAGCGCAAATGCTGCTTGGACGACGTTGTTAGCACTGATGAGACCGTTGTCACCAATGATAATGGTCTCGCTCGGCTGGAGAATAGCCGCTAAAGCGTAACCACTATTATTGACGCTATTTGCCAAGTTCCAGTTCCATCCATAAGCAGTATAATTACCACTAATTGTCCTATCAGCTGTATATTTAACATCACCAAGGCTGGGACAGCTATATATTTGCGTGCTTTTAACGTAAGGAAAAACTTGTAGCATCCACGGCCCACGCTTTTGAGAGTTGGTTCCTACAACTGGCAGAAGGTCGTCGTAATCCTGAGCATATTGCAGAATGCCCAAGCCCAATTGTTTGACATTGGAAAGGCACGAAGTCATGCGGGCGCGCTCACGCGCTTGACCAAATACCGGAAAAAGAATAGCCGCGAGGATCGCTATTATAGCTATTACGACCAAAAGCTCTATCAATGTGAAAGCTGTTCGCGTTGCGGTGTGACGATGTGAGGGGGAAAAAGGTGTGAGCATGAGAAATATCCTTGACAAAACGAAGTCGAACTCTGAAAATCACTACGAAATGGGAACGGAGGCAGCAAGTGAGGGTGGTTTGAAGGGAGGACAAGTCGAGTCTCGCTCCGTAAGTGATGGCGAGACGAGAACAGGTTGGGAGGAACAGATTTCGCCGCGAATTTGGCTTTGCAGCATCTCCACGGCGGCTTGGGAGAGGCCCATCAACGGGCTGCGAATTGTTGTCAGGCGGGGCCGCGCCGTCACCGCCAGAATGGTGTCGTCGAATCCCACAACCGAAAGCTCTTCGGGAACACGGATTTTTAGCTCGCGGCACAGGTCGAGCAACACCACAGCTAATTCTTCGTTGTAGCAAAAGATGGCCGTCGGTCGCACGCGGGCCGAAAGCACTTCGCGCAGCATTTCCGGGATGCGGGCGCTGATTTCCCAACTCGGCTTCATGCTCACTCCCGCGCGGCGTAGCGCGCGCCGATAGCCTTCGCGCCTCGAAATCCCGGCGTAAGACCCTTCGCCTGACCAAAAATAGCCGATGTCGCGATGCCCCAAGCCCAGCAAATGCTCGGTTGCCATCAGGCCGCCCTCAATGTGGTTGGTATGCACTTGACAAGCCCCATGTTCGCTTCCGATGGTGACACAGGGCACTTGGCTTTCCTGAGATTCCTGCACAAACCTTTGAACATCGACCTTGGCAAAGAGAATCACGCCATCTACACGCCGATCCGTCAGATCCGCTATCGAAATCCTGTGCAACGGATCTTCGCTAATAAACATAGGATTAAGGCCCGCTTCAAAAGCTGCTGCGGACAAAGCCAAAACCAAATCTTTGAAGTAGACCGCACCAGGAGTTCCAGGGGGTGAGGTCATCAGCTTGACGGGCGCGATGATACCGATGGTATTGATCCGACCCGTGCGTAAAGCCCCGCCCAAAGCGTTGCGGCGGTAGCCCAAGCGCTCCGCCGCATCGAGAATACGCTGACGAGTGCCTTCGGGAACCCGCACCCCGTCACGTCCCGAAAGCACATACGAGACCGTAGTGCGCGACACTTCAGCCGCTTTAGCCACATCCGTCACCGTCATGCGGTGCGCAGGCCCAATGGTCACCGCACTGGAAAGGGGAGAGAAGTCCGTTTTCATCGAAAGCCGAGTCTTTTTAACGATGGTGTATCGGTTCACCACTTTTTTAAATATACCCAAATCGAAGATTTTTCAAACCTCTTTATTTTCTTGAGTCACGCGCAACAGCGAAAAGCGCGCTCAAATCCGAAGTTATTGGAATTTATCTCAGCCGGAAAATTTTTTATGATGAGCCGTTTCACCAGCGACTCTCAGTGCGTTTTGGGTTGTCGCGTAAGGTCGTAGTAAAGGTGCCTTGCACCTCGACAGTGCGCGGCTCCGCGCCTGCCTCTTGGATGTGGAGGGTCAGAAGAATTGGTGTCTCCAAACAATAGGAGATGGATGGGGGTTCTCGTTTCCAACGGACGCTGATGACGTGGTCGGTTCCGCTGATTGGCACCAAACCGGAAGCGCCGTTTAGCGAGCCGGGCACAAGAGACAGCACATAATGCCCGATGCCAAGGTCTTGGCGGGCCTGGAGGCCGAGAAGGTAGCGTGAAATTTGCCAGGTAGGACAGCCCGCCCATTGGTGACAGTGGCTCCAGCGCGTATCGAAAACCTCAAGCCAAGTGGTGCGACCGTCGCCGAGTGCCCAACCCCAACACCTGCGATACTGGTCGAGAACGAAATCTATTTCTCCGCGTTCGATCAGCACGGGGAGCGCATAATGAGCGAAATAGGGCGTGATGAGACGCGGATGGTTCGCTCCAGGATCGCTGAGGCGGGGCGCGCTCGCATCGTTGGGAAAACAGCGCATCATGTGCGCTTTGAGGAAATCGACCGCCTGTTTTTCCCTTTCGGTGCCAAAAAATCCCAGGTGCAACCCAAGCGCCGTCCGGTGGTAGCCGATTTGTTCCCAAGCCTGGTCGCCGCGCCCAAATTCCGCTGCGTAATAAGTGCCGATCAGCGCGGTCATCCTTTCGGCCAACCGGGAATAATGAGCGCTGGCTTCGGGCTGTCCTATCGCGTCGCACCAACGCTGCATGGCGCGTAGCGCCGCGAGATAATGCAAGTTGACGCCCATATCGCTGGAACCGGGGTTGGGAACGTAACCCCAATCGACAAAACCCCAGCCCAGCGAAGCATCCAGACCTTGAGGCGTGAATTTGGCTTCAAAGGCGCCTAAATTACGCACCGCGCTCTCCAACATTTCTTCGAGTATCAGTATCTCTCCGGTCAGTTCCCAGTAATGGACGCAGGCCGAGACCCATTGCGCGGCATAAGTCGAAAGGTAAATGTTCTGTCCAGGGCACATCCCCGAAACCAGTCCGTCCGCGCGCGCCGATTGAGCGCACTGCACCAAACCCCGGCGGCACATCCGCAAATCGGAGAAAGCGGCCCCGGCGATGTCCATTCCCACCGTCACGACATCGCCCGCCCATTGGCCACGCTCGCGCGTCGGGTTGTCCACCAGAGCGTCTTCGGAACACGCTTTGTGGGTTTCCACGCCGACCAGCCAAATCCGGTTCAACAACTCGTCGTCACAGCCAAAGGCACCGTCCGCCCTGCCGTAATAACCCCGCTCGACGATTTCTTCCTTGAGAAACTGCACTTGGCCCGGCGGAGCGAGGACATGAATTTCTACGAAGCGCCCGCCTTTGGGAGTGAGCGGAAAAAAGGTTTGCGGCCCACCGCGAGCGATATAATGGTCGAAATTGCACGAATCGCTGGCTGAGAGCGGTATCCAGGGCGAAACACGTCCCTGCCGCAACGCTTCGCAATAAGCGAACTCCACAACGGCTCCCGACGGCAAATCGAGATCAAAACAGGGGCGCATCAAGCGGACGCGACCTAAATCGTAGCGTCGCCACACACCTTGAGGCGGCAAACTTTGGGGCGCAAGGTCACGCAGAAAAAAGCGGGCGGAGGGATCGTCCCTTTCATAACCGAAAATCTCTGTCAATTGCCCTTCGTTTATCGAGTTGACGGCCTGGGTGAAAGATTGGGTGTTGGCCGTAGACAATGGCTTGAGCGGAGCCAGATCCCGCATTACGAGATGTGGTTTGAGCCACGCCGAATCGTCGTAATCAACGGCTTGCCAGTGGGGAACTTTGCGGGTGTCGCACCACTCGATCCATCCTAACTGCGCGTTGATTCTTCGGCTTTGGGAATGATAGCCATCGAGAAGTTGCACCTTCCACTCCACAGCGATTTCCCCGGCGTCGGTGCGAGCCAAGCACCAGAAAAAAGGCGGCACGTTGTCGAGAATACGCATCGGCACGCCCAGATGATGCACTTGCACCGCTAAAACGTGACGCCCGGCAGGGAGATGAGCGCGGCAAATCTGGTATTCCGGGTTGTCTTTTGCGAAGCGGGCCGGCCCTTCGGTGAAAAAGGTGCCGTCAAGCGACACGACATACCAGGAAGCGCCCAGCAAGGTGAATTCAATTTCTGCGGCGTCTTCCAAATCGAAAGTGCCGCGAAAAGCGACATAAGTGTCGGGTTCGGTCTCCGATTCGGTATGCCAAAAGCAATCGAGACCTTTTTGAGGCAGCGATGGAAGGATCGTTTGGTCGGTTGACATCAAAGTGAAGACCTCCGAACACTCTCCGTAACTAATATCGCGGGTTTTGCAAATATCTCGTTGAGTTGCGAAACATCGGCTTGGAGCGCCTCCAAAGTTGTCGAAGTCAGCCGCTCGCTTTGCGGCTTATCCGCGTCGCCAAGCAACCGGGCCAAGCAACCGGTTCGTCCCCAGACTGGCGCAAAATTACGGGCGATAACGCGGGTTTTTCCAATTCCAGCCCAATTATTCGGGGCTGAAATGGTCGGCGATGGCGATTTTGGCGATCCCGGCGAGGATAACGGCGAGGAAGCCGGTGAAAAACCACAGCGGCGACGCTTTTTCGGGTGCGGCGGGAAGAGAATTGGGGTTCATGGGAAGTTGGAAGCGCCGCAGCGGGGAAAGTTTGGTCAATTATCGCGGCGCTGCGATAAGCGCGGCGCACTTCGATGCCAAATCAGGGCCAGCGCGTGTCGGCGTCCCAGCGCACATCTTTCAAGTCGGCGACCACAATGCCGCGCGCGCCGCTGAGATCGGCGCCGCGCAGGTCGGCGCCATCGAGATTGACGCGTTTCAAATTGGCGCGCGCCAGCCACGCGCCGCGCAAATTGGCGCCTAATAAAAGCGCGCCTTCGAGGTCGCACTCGTAGAGAAAGGCGCGCTGGAAACGGCAAAACGGCAAATACGCCTCGCGCAGCGCGATGCCGTGCAAATCGAGGGGCCGCTCGGCGCCAAAACTGGTTTGCGGGGCGCGTCCCAGCGCGGTGAGCGCCGCCAAAACGTCGCGCGGCGTGGTCGAGGGCGGCGCGAAACCGATCTCCCAACGCGCGCGGCGGCGCACGAAGGCCGAGAGAACTTCGCTGATGGCATCGTGCAGCGCTTCCTGCCCCGATTGGTGCCACAAGCCGTCAAGCGCGTAAATTCCCGACAGGCGCGCCGTCAAACCGGCCTCGCCGAGCAGTTCGAGCGCGCGGGTGAAGCGCTCCGAAGCGTCGCGGGACTCGGCGCGCTCGGCCAAAACGAAATCCATGAAGCGGGAGTTTCGCGGTTGTTGCCTTTTGACAATAGAAATGAGGATTTGTCTGCGTGAAGACCGCCAAATTTCAGGAAGCGAAATTGCCCCACGCCCCAACCATGTTCAAACTCCTCTTTTTCTGGAAATTGCTGCACCCCTTTTTCAAAAACGACGCGCTCGATGGCGTGCTACTCAAATCGCAAATCGCTGGAGCCGCGACGACGGGCGCGGTCGCGTTTTGCGGCCAGTTTGAAGACGGCGATCCGATTTCGCCGGTCAATGACATCTCCCACATCCTGTGGGGCGACGAAGCATTTGACGAGGGCGAATTGTCGCTCAAATATACCGGAACGGCGATTTTGCTCAATCAAAGCGCGATTTTCAGTTGGGCGTTTTTGCACCAAGTTCTGTTTGGTCGCGCCCAGAAGCGCGGCGAGGTCGAAAAATCGGTTTTGGGCGGCGTTTTGGTGGCGGGAATCGCTTATCTGGTCGATTATCACCTGGTTCCCAAGCGACTCAAACCGGGTTTCGAACATCATTTGACGCCGCGTTCACTGCTGGTGATTTACGCGGTTTTGGCGCTGGCACTGGGCTTGGGTGGAAAACGCCGCTCGTGAGATTTCCGGCTTTCGCGCATCGCAATTTTCGCTTGTTCTGGACGGGAAACGTGGTTTCTCTGGTCGGCACGCTCGCTCAGGAAGCCGGGCGCGGCTGGCTGGTTCGCACCCTCACGCCCGACGCTTTCACGGTTGCGGCGGTCGCGGCGTGCGGCTCGGTGCCGATCCTGTTTCTGACGCTTTTCGCGGGCGCTTTAGCGGATCGCGTCGATAAAAAGCGCGGGCTATTGCTGACCAACTTTATTTCGATGATTTTGGCGGCGATTCTGGCGTTTTTGACCTGGAAAGCGTGGATTTCGGTCGTCGGACTGGCGACCATTTCGCTGTTGGTGGGCGTCGTCAACGCGTTCGACATCCCGATGCGCCAATCGATGAACGTGGAGATGGTAGGTAGGGAAGATTTGCCCAACGCGATTGCGCTCAATTCGACGGCCTTCAACGGTGCGCGCGTCGCCGGGCCAGCCGTCGGCGGCTTTTTGATTCACACACTTGGCATGGCGGGCTGTTTCGCGCTCAACGCGCTGTCGTTTCTGGCGCTGATTTTCAATCTGGGGCGCATGGATTTGCCTCCGGCAGAGAAGAACAAACGCGCGGCGGGTCTGACCGAAATCCGCGAAGGTTTCGCGTTCGTGCGCGACCATCCGACGCTGTGGCCGACCACGCTTTTGGTGGCGGTTTGCTCGCTTTTCGCGCTTTCGTTTTCGACTTTGATGCCGGTTTTCGCCCAGGACGTTTTCAAGACCGACGCGCGCGGCTATTCGATTTTGCTGGCGAGTTCGGGCGCGGGCGCGTTGTTTTCGGCGGCATCGCTGGCGGTTGCGAACGCGATGAAACACAAAGGCAAACGGCTTCTCGGTGGCGCGCTCGCGTTTTGCGCGTGCGTGGGCGGTTTCGCTTTCGCGCCGACTTTGATTCTGGCCTGCGTCTGGCTTTTCGCGTCAGGATTTTGTCTGCTGACATTTTTGACGACCGCCAACACGCTGGTGCAGACAACAGCGCCCGACGCGTTGCGCGGGCGGGTTTTTTCGCTGTATTCGCTCGCATTGATTGGCGCCGGGCCAATCGGCGCGCTGTGGACGGGCGCCGCGGCCAAAATCTGCGGCCCGCGTCTGGGAGTTGCGCTGAGTGCCATGCTCGCGGCGGCGTGGACAATCGGCACGTTTTGGAAATGCCGCGCGCTGTGGAAAGAGCGATAAGAAAAGGGCGACAACTTGCGTTGTCGCCCTTCGATTTTTGGATAGGCCGTGTAGGATTCGAACCTACGACCCACGGATTAAAAGTCCGTTGCTCTACCAACTGAGCTAACGACCCAAATTTCTCAGCCAGAGAAGCGCCTTCGGGAAAGCCTCAAATATATTAGCGCCTTCGCCGCGCCTTGTAAACCCCACGCGGGCGTTCTGGCGCGGTTTGACTCGCTTCGCGGGCGGGCGCTAAAATCAATTGGTTTTTCCTCGAACGGGGTTTTTCCATAAAAACAAGGAATTCAATGGGTTCATTAGTTGTTGTGGGAGCGCAGTGGGGCGACGAAGGCAAAGGCCGCGTCGTGGATCTGCTCTCCGAAGGCGCCGATGTCGTGGCGCGCTTTCAAGGCGGCGCCAACGCTGGCCACACCATCATCACCGGTGGCATCGAATATATTCTGCACCTGATTCCATCGGGCATCGTGCGCGGCAAAACCTGCTTGATCGGCAACGGCGTGGTTCTCGAACTCGGCACTTTGTTCGAGGAAATCGAGACGATGGAAGCCAAAGGGCTGCAATTAAGCGGAAAACTGTTAATTTCCGACCGCGCACACATCACTTTGCCCTATCACCGCTTGCTCGACGCGGCGCGGGAAGCCGACAATCGCGCCCGCAAAATCGGCACCACCCAGCGCGGCATTGGGCCAACTTATGTCGATAAAATGCAGCGCATCGGCGTGCGGGTTTGCGACCTTTTCGATGCGGAACTGTTGGGAGAGAAAATCGCCGCCAACTGGGAAGACAAAACCCACGGTCTGCGTCATTTGACGGAAGAGCAGCGCCCGCATCCCGACGCGGTTTTGGCGCAGTATCTCGCTTACGCCGAGCGCCTCAAGCCGTATGTCGTGGACGGCTCGATTGTTCTCGACAAGGCCAAACGCGCGGGCCAAAACGTCTTGTTTGAAGGCGCACAGGGCACCGGACTCGACATCGATTTCGGCACTTATCCCTATGTGACGAGTTCCAACGCCACAGCGGGCGGCGCCTGCACTGGAACCGGCGTTGGGCCGACGTTTATCGACCATGTGGCCGGTATCGCCAAAGCCTACACCACGCGCGTCGGCGAAGGCCCGTTTCCCACGCTGATGGAGCCAGAAACCGAAGAGCGTTGCCGTCAATTAGGTCACGAATTCGGCGCCACAACGGGCCGCAAACGCCTTTGCGGTTGGTTTGACGCGATGCTTTTGCGTCACGCCGCGCGCGTGAACGGTTTGACCTCGATGATCATCACCAAACTCGATGTTCTCGATACTTTCGAGGAAATCCAACTTTGCACCGGATATGAATTGAACGGCGAAAAAATCGAGCATTTTCCGTCGAGTTTGAGCCAACTTTCGGCGTGTCAGCCGGTTTATGAAACGCTTCCGGGTTGGAAAACTTCGACCGAAGGCGCGCGTAAGCTGGAAGATTTGCCGCTCGAAGCGCGAAATTACCTGACGCGGCTCGAAGAAGTGTCAGGCGTGCCGATTTCTCTGGTTTCGGTCAGCCCCTCGCGCGAAGGCTACATCGCCATCGACGATTCGCTGCTCCGATACGAGTTTTAGCTGCAATTTGGCGAAAAGCCCGGCGAAAATCGCCGGGCTTTTCGCCGAATTTCGGTAGTGGTCAAATGCGGAGGGACAACGAACCGCGAGCGTGAGCGACCGGCTCTTGTTATGAACGTCCAA
>JAABUN010003405.1_pt1 | contig 24728 bp, 24 predicted proteins | sample 5559311 | NCBI WGS metagenome assembly JAABUN01 (sample SAMN10711877, study PRJNA513370) | rock metagenome | isolation source: Antarctica rocks | place: Antarctica: Victoria Land, Siegfried Peak sud
GTTGCCACGACGGCTGCTACCGGCACCCCCGGCCCCGCCATTCGTGGTCGACAGGGGCCGGGCTACCAGTGTTACACTCCAGCCACCGTGTGTGACCGCCGCAAGAAAGAGTTGGTGGGGGATGGTGACCGCCGAGCCGAGCCGTCGCCCGGTCGGGCAATTGCTGCGTGGCTGGCGCGAGCAGCGCCGCCTGAGCCAGCTCGACCTGGCACTCCAGGCCGACATCTCCACCCGGCACCTCAGTTTCGTGGAGAACGGGCGCGCGGCACCGAGTCGGGAGATGTTGCTCCACCTCGCGGAGCGGCTCGAACTGCCGCTGCGTGAGCGGAATCACCTGTTGCTCGCGGCGGGGTACGCCCCGGTCTATAGCGAGAGCCCGTTCGATTCGCCGCGCCTCGTGGCGGCGCGCGCGGCGGTGCGGCAGATCCTGGCCGGGCACGAGCCGTATCCGGCGGTGGTGATCGACCGCCACTGGCACCTCGTAGAAATGAACGCCAGCCTCGGCCTCTTCCTCGCCGGGGTGGCCCCGGCCCTCCTCGCGCCGCCCGCGAACGTGCTACGCGTCAGCCTGCACCCGGACGGCATGGCCCCGCACATCGCCAACCTGGGCGAGTGGCGCGGGCACCTGCTCGGGCGTCTGCGCCGCCAGATCGCCCTCACCGCCGATGTGGTCCTCGGGCGTCTCTATGACGAACTACGGGCGTATCCGTGCGACCAGCCGACCCCGGACGTCGATCTGCCCGGCCCGGAGGAGATCGTCGTGCCGTTGCGCCTGCGCCACGAAGGGGGCGAACTCGCCTTCATCAGCACCGTCGCCACCTTCGGCACGCCGCTCGACATCACCGTCGCCGAACTCGCCATCGAGTCCTTCTTCCCGGCGGATGCGCGCACTGCGGCGGTGCTGCGCGAGTCGGCAGTCGGCAGTCGGCAGTCGGCAGAAGGGTAAAGTCGGCTCAGTGCTCGTGATCCAGTGCTGCGCTGCTATCGATCTACTCTGCCGACTGCCGACTGCCGACTGCCGACTCGACCGTCACCCACCGCCCCGCGCGCGCGGCGATGAGGCTCGCTTCGATGACGACCTGGGCGGCGAGGCCGGCGGCGAAGGTGGGGGCGGAGGCGGTGTCGTTCGCGCGGACGGCGTCGATGAATCGCTGCGCGATCGCGACGCGATCCTGGGTCGCGTCGGCGGGGAGGGGGATGTCGGCGAGATCGCGGTCGTGGTCGGTCGCGCCGCGCAGCTTGCCGCGCTCGATCACGAGGCTGCCGCGCGTGCCGTGCAACTCCAGCGAGAAGCCGCCGCCGTGATAGGCGACCGGCACCCCGCGGATCGTCGCCATGCCGCCCCCCGCGAAGCGCGCCAGGACCACGAATGCATCCTCGCCGCTGATGTCGCGGACGACGGTGCCATCGGCCAGTGTCACCTCCGGGCGGGTCACGGCGGTGCGCGTGGCGACCTCGGCGATCACGCCGCCGAACCAGAGGAGGAAATCGACCAGGTGCGGCCCCGCCGACCCGGCCAGGATGCCGCCACCCTGCGCGGCATCGGTGAACCACCCCGATTTGCTGTCGCTCCAGTTCGGGGAGCGGAGGTAATCGATCGGGTTCATCGTGATCCGCGCGTCGGCGAGGGCCAGGTCGCCCAGATACCCCTCGTCGATCAGCGCGCGGGCGTGCGCGTAGGGCGCGGCGAAGCGCATGTTGTAGTTGACCATCTGCACTCGCCCGGCGGCGCGCGCGGCTTCGCACAGGGCGCGGGCCTCGTCCAGGCTCGCGGCGAGCGGCTTCTCGCAGAAGACGTGCTTCCCGGCGGCGAAGGCGTCGCGCCCCATCGTCAGGTGCAGGGCGGGCGGGGTGGCGATGATTATTGCGTCGATGTCCTCGCCGAGGAGGTCGCGATACTCGGTCGTGGCCTGGGGGATACCGAAGCGCCTGGCGACCGCCGCTGCGCGCGCTTCCTGCGCCGAGCAGACCGCCGCGACGCGGACGCCCGCCACCTGTTGCAGCGCCTCGATGTGCGCCACCCCGATCCCCGTGCCGATGACCCCGACGCGCACTTCCCCAACCATCCCCGCTCCTTTCGGCGTTGGTTTAGCCCCGGCGCACCGCGATCGGCACCGGCAAGGCGGCGTTCATGCTGCCGCTGCGGAAGCCTTCGAGGTCGAGCGAGACGAATTTGTAGCCGATCGCCTTGAAGTGCGCGACGAGCGCCGCGCGCGTCTCCGGCTCCACGAGGCGCGGCAGGCTGTCGAGCGGCACCTCGATCCGGGCGGTGTCGCCGTGGTGGCGCACGCGCAGCTGCGTCAGCCCGAGATCGCGCAGGAAGCGCTCGCCGGACCAGACCTGATTCAGCACCCCCGCATCGATCGCCGTGCCGTAGGCGACGCGCGAGGAGAGACAGGCCATCGCGGGCTTGTTCCAGTTCGGCACGCCAAGGGCGAGCGCCGCCGCGCGAATGTCGTCCTTGTGCATGTCCGCCTCTTGCAGCGGGGCGCGCACCCCGCGCTCGCGTGCCGCGACCGCGCCGGGGCGATGATCGCCGAGGTCGTCCATGTTCGCGCCGTAGACGATGTAGGGGATGTTCTGCTCCTTGGCGATCGCCTCCAACTCGTCGAAGAGGGCGGTCTTGCAGAAGTAGCAGCGATTGCTGGGATTGCTGGCGTAGTTGGGGTCGGCGAGCTCGGTGGTGTAGGTCGTCCGCACCGGGATACCGAGCCCCTCCGCCACCGCCAGCGCATCCTTCACCTCGTCGCTGGCGATGCTCTCCGATGCCGACAGGACGCCGAGCGCGCGGTCGCCGAGGGTGTCGTGCGCCACTTTCAGCAGCAGGGTGCTGTCGATGCCGCCCGAATAGGCGACGAGAACCGAGCCGAGTTCGCGCAGGATCGCGCGCATCCGTTCCAGCTTCGCCTCGTAGGCCGTGTTCGTCGTCAGTGCCGCTTCAGCTACCATGGGAGCCTCCTGGGTGAGTCGGCAGTCGGCAGCCGGCGGAAGGGACCGTTCCGATCCCGCGAGTCGGCGGTCGAGCCTTCGCCGCTATGAATTCTCGCTGCCGACCGCCGGCTGCCGACTGCCGACTTGCCGCGCGATCATCGCGGCGCTCGCACCGGCGCCGATGCCATTGTCGATGTTGACGACCGTGAGGCCGGGCGCGCAGGTCTGGAGCATCGACAGGAGCGCCGCGACCCCGCCGCCCCCCGCGCCGTAGCCGACCGAGGTCGGCAGCCCGATCGTCGGGACCGTCGCCAGCCCGGCGACGACCGAGGGCAGCGCCCCATCCATCCCCGCCGCGACGATGATCGCGCCCGCCTCATCATCGAGCAGGGCGCGCAGCGGCGCGAAGAGGCGGTGCAGCCCCGCCACGCCGACATCGGCGATCAGGGTAGCGCGACAGCCCATTGCCTCGACCATCAGCCGCGCCTCATCCGCGACCGGCAGATCGGAGGTGCCGGCGGTCAGGATGCCGACATGCCCGACCGACGGCGCGGGGACATAGTCGGCCCGGCGTAGTCGCACCGTAGGATAGCCGTCGTGCCGCTCGATCGCGAAGTCAGGCGCGGGGAAGGCGGCGACGAGCGCGGCGTGTTGTTCCGCGTTGACGCGACTCGCCAGCACCTCGCCTCGCCCCGCCAGTAAGCGCCCCGCGATCGCCACGACCTGCGCGGCGCTCTTCCCGGCGGCGTAGATGACTTCCGGTCGCCCGGTCCGCCCCTGGCGCCCCGGGTCGAGGCGGGCGAAATCGTCCACCGTCAGGACCGCCGCGCCGGTAGTTGTGGCGATCGGCGTACTCGCCCCGAAGGTGGCAAAGGCGGTCAGCGTCGCCTGGAGATCGTTGGATTGGTCCGACACACGCACTCCGCATCATCGTTGATGGTTCAGTCGTCGCGCTCGGGCGCTGCACGCGCTCGCGGCCCGGTTTCCTCACCGGATGCACAACAGCCTGTATGGTACCACGGAGGGGCGTGATAGGAGAACGCGCCGCCTCCGCACGTTGTATCTGAAGTCGGTCTTCGCGGATCGCTCGGCATGATTACTCCATGCGGCGTTGTATTGGGCGAGTCTGCGGAATAAACATTTTCATGTCATTCCAGACATCGCCAGCGCGACCGCGCAACGCCGGTTCGATGGTCAGTTATCTCGTTGTCCGCCTCCGTGATAACGAGCGGAAATACTCTGCAACAGTGGTGAGCATCCAGCATGTAGCAGCGGCGCTGCGCCCCTAATAGTCCCGGAATGATGGCGTATTCCACGAGAGGTGGTACGGTCATCGGCTATACTTGGGGCGTAATTAACCGATGGTGAGGGGATTCGGCGGGGTGACCAACCTCGCCCTACCGATAATGATGATGAGGAGGGCCGCGACGATGGCGCACCCGGATGGCTTCGTCGATCTGCGTAGCGATACGGTGACCCACCCCACGATGGCGATGCGCCGCGCGATGGCCGAGGCCGAGGTCGGCGACGATCAGTACGGCGAGGATCCGACGGTGCGGCGTCTCGAAGAGGCCGCCGCCGCCGCGCTCGGCAAGGAATCGGCGTGCTATGTTCCCTCCGGCACGATGGGCAACCTGATCGCGATCCTCTCGCACTGCGGGCGCGGCGACGAAGTGTTGCTCGGCGACGAGTGCCACGTCCTCTGGTACGAGAGTGGCGGCGCGGCGGCGCTCGGCGGTCTGCCGTTCAACCAGCTCCGCACCGATCGCTTCGGGCGCTTCGAGCCGCAGCAGGTCAACGATCTGATCCGCATCCCGCGTGCCGGATATCCGCGCACCGGCGTCCTCTGCCTGGAGAACACGCACAATCGCTGCGGCGGCACGGTCCTCACCCCGGAGTACCTGACGGAGATCGCGGCGATCGCGCACGGGCGCGGGGTGCCGGTCCACCTGGATGGCGCGCGGATCTTCAACGCCGCCGCCGCGCTCGGTGTCCCGGCGAGCACCATCGCTGCCCCGCTCGATTCGATCCAATTCTGCTTCTCCAAGGCGCTCGCCGCGCCGGTTGGCTCGATCGTCGTCGGCACGCGCGAGTTCATCGCGCGAGTGCGGGGCAACCGCAAACTCGTCGGCGGTGCGATGCGGCAGGCGGGAACCATCGCCGCCGCCGCGCTCGTCGGGCTGACGGAGATGATCGAGCGTCTGCCGGAAGATCACGCCCGCGCCCGGCACCTCGCGGAGGGATTGGCGCAAATCCCCGGCATCACGGTCGACCTGGAGACGGTGCAGAGCAATATCGTGATCTTCAAACCCGATCCGGCGCGCCTCGCGTCCGAGGAGTTCATCGCGGGGATGGCCGAGGGGGGCGTGCGCGTCTCCAACTATGGCCTGCGCGGACTACGACTGGTCACCCACTATCAGATCGCCGACGAGGATGTGGAGCGGACGCTGCGGGTGGCGTCCGGCCTGCTCGAAGGGCGTCGCGTCGCGGTCGCATAGTCGGTGGTCCGTAGTCCGTAGTAGATGGCTGCGTGCGCGGTGATTGACGCGGTTGCGGGGGCGCTGCACGTATCTACTGCGGACCACGGACCACGGACCACGGACCACGGACCACACGGAGAGAGTTATGGACAAGGGACAGCGGGCCGACGAAGTATCAACGAGCATCGGCACCGCGTCGGCCACTGTCGCGCCGGGCTGGGCGGAGCTGCCGGAGGAGGTGCGGGCGCGCCTCGCGCCGCAACTCGGCGAGGGGCGGCAAGCCGTGTCCGCGACGACCCGTCCGCCGGTTTCGCCCCGGACGCGCGCGTTCATCCTGCGCGTCGATCGCGCGGTCCTCGCGGTGGTGCGGCACTGGGTTCTAGCGATCAACCTGATCGGCGGCCTCTACGCCGGGCTGCCGCTCCTCGCCCCCTGGTTGCTGTCGCGCGGGATCACCTTCCCGGCCAACGCGATCTATTTCTTCTACGGTCTGACCTGCCATCAGTTGCCGGAGCGCTCGTTCTACATCTTCGGCAACAAGATGTGCTACTGCCAGCGTTGCTGCGCGATCTACAGCGGCGTCTTTGTCTTCGGGTTGTTCTTCCCGCTCGTGGCGCGGCGGGTCCGCCCGCTGCGGTGGCGCTGGATGTTCCTCCTCTGGGTGCCGATGGCGCTCGACGGCTTCACGCAACTCTTCGGGCTGCGCGAGAGCAATTGGGAACTGCGCGTGATCACCGGCACCCTCTTCGCGCTTTCCTGCGTCTGGGTCGCTTTCCCGCACCTCGCGCGCGCCTTCGCCGATATGCGCCGCGACCTGGAGGATCGCTTCCAGCGGATCGCGCTGGAGACGACCCCGGCCAGCTGACGATTCGTGGCGACGGACGCCGGTGTCGGCGCTATCCCCTGCGGGCCGTGCGCCGTGTGTAAGGGTATGATCGAGCTGATAGGCTGGAAAAGGGGGGGCGGCGGGATGGTGCTTTTAGAGCGTCATGGCACAGTAAATGCAACCTCGGTCGGTGCGACAGAAGGGCTTGTATTTCTCGCTGCAGCGGTTGAGACGATACTACTGTCCGGTCTGGCGCTCGCGCTCGCTAACGTCGGTGTCGGCAGCCCGGCAATGGCGAATTTTATGCGACTGCACGACATCGTGTTCGGTCCGTTCGTGCTCTTACCGTTGCCGGGTGAGGAGCACCTCGTCGCCATCGGGCAACAGTTCGCCGCGGTTCTGGGCTATGGGCTCTTCTTCGTGGTGCTTATCGGCGGGGTGTCCTGGTTCGATCGCCGTCGGCTTCGCTCCTGACCAGCGCCCCTCCGCCGCTGTGCGAGGTGCCGGTCCGGTGGCCGGACGCGGCACTCCCATCAGATACGGGACGGGGGAACATTCGTGCATAAGAATGAATTCATCCGACAGGTCGCCAAGGAGAGCGGCATCCCGCAGACCGTCGTCGCGCAAGTGCTCGGCGGCGCTATCCGTGTGATCGCGCGCTCCCTGGTCGCCGGGCAGAAGGTCGTCTGGACCGGCTTCGGTACCTTCGAGATGCGTCATCGCAGCCAGCGTCACGGCATCAATCCGCAGACACGGCAGCGCATCACCATCGGCTCGACGCTGACCCCCGGCTTCACCGCCTCGTCCACTTTTAAGGGGCGGGTGATCGGCCAACTGAACGGCGTTGCTGACGCGCTGGACGATGATGAGCCCGAACGGGATGAGAAAACGGCGACCCCAGACCAGATCAGCGCGTGAGTCCGACGAGCCGTCGTGTTATCCTGTGCGTGCACCAGCCGTGCCGGGGTGTGGCACCGGACATTGGGCGTCGAGTAATCAGGGATGAGAGTAGGAGATGAACAGTTTGGTACGCAATACCACACGCGCCATCCTCGGTATCGTGATGGCCGCAGCAGCGAATTGGCTGGTCAATTACATCGTGGATCGTGTCTTCGGCCCCGAAGAGGAATATTCATAGCGAACGTGCGGGGTGCGAGCCGATGGTCGAGGGAGTGATCCGCGATCATGCTTGACCATCGGCCCAGCGAACCGCTGCCGCTGCTTGTCGTCGTCGTTAACCCGAGTACGCGCCGCTACGCGGTCGGCGACTTGGCACGACTCTTCGCACGCGAGTTGGGCGACCACTACACGATCCAATTTCTGGAAACACGACCGACCGAGTCGATCGCACTCGCGGTGGCCGCCGTCGCCACTGAGGCGGCGGCGGTTGTCGCGTGTGGCGGCGATGGCACCGTGAATGCGGTCGCCGCCGCGTTGGTCGGCCAGGCGACGCCGTTGGCGATCCTGCCCGGTGGTACCACGAATATCATCGCGCAGGGGCTCGGCATCCCCGCCGATCCCATACGGTTGTGCCAGATGTTGCGCGGCGATGCCCTGACCGTCGCGATCGATGTGGCGCGGATCGGCGAACAGTATCTGCTGCACATGGGCGGCGCGGGGTACGACGCGCACCTGATGGCGATGACGAGCCGCGCCTCGAAGCGTGGCTTCGGGTTAGGGGCGTATCTCCTCTTCGGCGCGCGCGGGTTGCTCGATCAGCCGAGCGTCGATTTCACCGTCATCGTCGATGGGCAGACGAGCCACGAGCGCGGCTGGATGGCGCTCGTCGCCAACGGCGGCGACGTGATCGTGCGTGGCGTGCGGATCGGGCCGAACATCAGCTCCACCGACGGTCTGCTCGACCTGGTCCTTTTCACGGCACCACGCCCGCGCGACGCGGCGGCCTCGTTCCTCTCGATCCTCACGCGGCACTACCACTCACCCTACCTGCGCTATTTCCGGGGTCGGCAGATCGAGATCCATGCCGACCCGCCCCTGCCGGTCGAGTTCGACGGCGATCCGTTCGGCGAGACGCCATTCATCGCGGAGGTACTCCCCGGCGCGTTAAACGTGCTGGTGCCGTCGCTGAGCGATGGCGGGCGATTAGGACCCTGGCTACGGCGCGGGCTCGCCACCTTCCTGCCGCCCCAACTGCCCCGGCGGCGGCGGCCCGACTAGGCCCGCGCGACCACCTTCCCGCCCGACGCCGCCCAGAGCGCCTGCCCGACGGTATGGGCGGTCCAATCTGGACGCTGTTCATTGAGCGTCTCGGCGCGGGCGCGCAATTGCTCGGCGTAGCGCGCATAGTAGCCTGCGGTGAAGACGACCGCTCCGAGGCCGGGGATCTGTTCGGCGATCAGTTCGTCGAAGAAGGGGAAGATCTCGGGGCGGATGGCGGCGAGGACCGCCGAGGCGGTGGCGGGGCCGACCCCGGCCAGTTGGGTCAGGCGGGCGATCGGGCGGCGCGCGTCGGGGAAGGCAGCGAACGCCTCCGCGCCGCGCGCCGCCACCTCCGCCGGATCGTTGCCACGCACCAGCGCGAGATTGCGCGCGCGCCAGACGCCGCGCTTCATCTTCCACTCGGTCACGGCGATCAGCGCGGCGTGTTCGAGACGCATGGGCGTACGCGCGGCGAGGGCGGTGGGGAACTCCTCGCGATACCATTTGTCCAGTTCGACGAGCCGGGAAACCTCCTGCGCCGCGACGACTGCGGGATAGCGCGCCAGTGCGTCCGCCCACGCCGTCGGATCGGCGTTCGTCCAGAGTTCGGCCATCGTACCCTCCCGCTTCGGTGTCATGCGTGCGGTGCCGCGCGGGAGCCTCGGCCACGAGCGAGGCCCGCAGTATGGCCGTGGTGGTGTACGCGCGGGTGCAACGTGCCCATTGTCCCATACGGCACGGCATCGGGGCGACCGCGCCGCCACCAGTGTCGTTACGACATATCCCGATCGGTTGAGGGCGACACGAGCGAAACAATCGGAGCGATGCGGTGTTGCTAGCCCGGCCCCCGGTGCCCGCCGCTGGTCGCTGAGTTGGTGATGGGCCTCGTACGCGGGTCGCCCGCGTGCACAAGCAAGCGGGCGACCGACTGGATAGGCCGTGCCGGGTGCCGCCTCATTCGTCGAGTTGTGCCAGCAGCAGCAGTGCCTCGTCGGTGGTGATCTCGCCGCGCCGCAACGCCTCCAAAATGTTCAGGCGGAGCTCGTCGCGCCCGGCGGCGGGTAGTGCGTTGCCCTCGGCGGCGATCGCGGGCGTTGTTTCAACCGCCGCTGGCGGATCGGACGCCCCGACTTCTCCAATAGGGTCCATGCTGGGCGGGGCAGCTTCGCTCGCCCCAAGGGCAGCGAGTGCCGGGGACGCGGCTTCCGGTTCGAGCGGTAAAGCCGGTGGAAGGGGCGGGGTCGGCGGGGTTGGTGGCGGCGGGGCGAGCGACGGGGAGACGGCGATGTCTGCCGCGTCATCCGGCCAGAGTTCGGCGTCGGGCCACTCGCGCGGGGCGGGGGTGGGAGTGGGCGTGGGATGGGGCGGCGTGGTGCGTGGCGTTGCCTCGGCGGCTGCCCCGGACTGGATGTGCAGCGCGCCGCTGACCGTGCGGATGCGAAGGCGGGTCTGCCCGCTCGTCGCCAGGGCCGGATCGCCGAGCAGATATTCCCAGCGGTTGCGCCCGCGCCGTCGCTCACGTTTGCCCTTGATCTTGATCCGCATCCCCGGCAGCTCGACCGATTCATCGTCGATATGCAGCAGCCCGCCGATGTCGATCCCACGCTTGCCGATCGTCAGCCCCGGCAAGGCGATGTCCGGGCCGTCATCGTCCAGCTCGCGCTCGTCGCGCTCGTCATCCTCGCCGCCCTGCCAGCCCTCGTCGGCGTAACGATGGGGGAGCTGGCAGCGAAAGGCCCCGCTGACCGTGCGCCCGCTGAGGATCGCGTTCAGGTTCGCCTGGGGGCGCAGGGTAATCGCGCCGCTGACCGTCCGCATCTCGTACTCGCCCGGATCGAGAACCCCTTCGATCGAGCAGCTGCCGCTCGTGTTGTTGAAGTAGAAGCCACTGAAGCGGCTATCGCGCACGACCAGGCCGCCGCTCAGGCTCTTGAAGCCGAGTTGCCCGCTGAGCTTTTCGCCCCTCGCCGTGCCGCTCGTCGTCTGGATGACCAGATTGCCCGCGATGTTCCGCGTCTCGACCCTCCCGCTCGCCGTCTGCACCGAGACGTTGCCGGTGATGTCGCCGAGTCGCAGCGCGCCATTAACGGTGCGCGCGGAGAGTGTGCCCTCGATCCGGGCGCAGTCGAGCGGGCCGTTCGTCGTGTGTACCGCCACCCGCCCTTCGAGGCGACCGACCTGGATCGGGCCGTTGACCGTGCCGAGGGTCACATCGCAGCGGAGCGGGACGATCGCGACGATCTGGAGCTGGTCCACCTTCCCGGCGATCCCCTTCAGCAGAGTCAGCGCTTCGAGGCGTTCACCGATATTGCCGAAGGCGTCGCCGTGGCGCGGGTCGGCCTCGCGGATGCGGCGCTCGATCTCGCGCCGGATCTCGCCGGTCGAGCGCAGCTTGACCCGCAGCGCCCCATCCTTCCGCACCTGCACCTCGGCGACCAGATCGAGCGGCAGCGCGTCCCCGCGCCGCGTCGTGGCACGCAGACTCAGCGCGGTCGCGCCCTCCTCGCCCAACACGCGCAACGCCGCGTCGGTCCCCTCGATCGTGAGGTGCGGCGTCTCGTCCCCCATGACCGGGATGCTCCACGCCCCTGCTTGCGCGTCCGGGGTCTCGTAGAAGCTGTCGGTCCCTTCCATCGTGGTCCTCCTTATGTGCGAACAGCGTATCGAACAGAAAGTGTTTGTCGCGCGGCGTGGCGTCAGGTCGGTTGTGCAGCGGTCGCGGTGGCGGGGGCATCCAGGGCGCGGAAGGCCGGGTTGAGGAACATCGCCAGCGTGCAGACGAGGAACAGGCTCGCCACGAGGGTGTAGACCGGGCGCAGGCCGAGCGCATCGAGCAGCACGCCGCCGAGCAGCACGCCGAGCGGCGTGGCACAGTTCGCCCCCGCGCTGATCGCGCCGAGCACCCGCCCGCGCAGCGCCGCCGGGATCCGCTCGTACTGCACCGCGCCGAGGAGGGGATTGATCGGCCCGGCGAAGAGGCCGAGCAGGGCCAGCGCGGCGATCGTCACCGGGAGAGGAGGGAGGAAGGCCAGCGGCCAGTAGCCGAGCGCGAGGAGCAGGAAGCTGATGAGGAAGGTGGGGCGACGCGGCAGTCGGTGCCCGAACGCGCCGTAGAGGATCGCGCTGACCATCGCGCCGCCGCCGGAGGCCGCCGCCATCAGGCCGAGGGCGACCGCGCTGCCGTAGAGTCGCTCCGCGTAGACCGGTGCGCTGACCCAGGCGATCGACTCGATCAGATTCGTGACCATGACCGTCAGCACGATGCTGCGGATCAAATAGTCGTCGCGGATGAAGGCGAGCCCCTCGCGCAGCTCCGCGAGGTAGCGGCGGCTCCCCGTCGCATTCACCGCACTCGCCGCCGTCGCCGCGCGCCGGACGAACGGCACCAGCAGGCCCACCAGGACGGCGGAGATGAGGAAGGTGGCGGCGTCGAACCAGAGGGGGAGGGTCGGGCCGAGCGTCGCGATCAGCAACCCGGCCAGCGGCGCGCCGAGGAGGCGTGAGCCGCGCTGGATTGCCTGTGTCGCCGAGGTGGCGCGCTCGATCGGCATCCCGGCCAGGGCGACGAGATCGGGGAGGAGGGCGGCGCGCGCCGTGGACCCGGCCACGGTACAGAGCGAGCCGCAGAAGACAAGGGCGAGGAGCTGCCAGAAGGCGAGTCCGACCGTCGCGTGCAGGAGCGGGATCGCCCCTACCGCGAGGGCGCTGATCAGGTCGGCGCTGATACTCGACCGCCGGTGGCCGATCCGATCGACGATCGCGCCGCCGAAGAAGGAGGCGAGGATCGCGGGGACCAGTTCGCAGAAGGCGACGATCCCGGTGCGGGCGGCGCTGCCGGTGGTGAGCAGCACGAACCAGGGGATCGCCACCGCCGTGAGCTGGGTGCCACCCTGCGAGATCGCATAGGCCCCGAGCAGGGCCAGGACCGGTCGTCGTTGCGGCGGCACCCCCGCCGCGATCGCTGCGCTCATCGTCGTCCTTCCTTCCTGCCCGCCATCTTGGTGGTCCATTTCACAATGGCGTATGGGGAGGCGGTACTCACCCCTGCCGCCTGGGGGCGGCACCCGCCCATTCGCGGAGCGGGGAAGAATGCCCCGACACCTATCGGTGAAACAAGGCATTTAGCGTTCATCCGCGCCGATATGCAGGGCGAGCGTGACCACGCCGCCCGCGATTCGGATGCGCACCGGCGACGCCTCCGCCGCGTAACGCGCGTTGGTATAGGCGTTTCTCGCGCGGCTCAGCCCCTCGGCGCGTACCGTGGCGACCGGGGCGTCGACGGCGACGCGCGCGCCGTAGTCGGTGGGAAGGCGGATCGCGGCGTCGATCACCCCGCCGCGTACGGTCGCGTCGAGCGCCGCCCGCGCCGTCGTGAGGTCGAGGGTCAGTGTCCCGGCCCCGGTCTCGATCGTGAGGTTGCTGAGGGCCAGCGCGCCGAGGACCAGCGTGCCGACCGTCGCGCCGACCGTGATCTGGAGATCCAGCGGCACCGCGTCCGGGAAGGCGAGCGACCAGCGCTGGCGGGCGTCCCGCACCTTGGGCCGTGGTGTTTCCTCCGGCTGCCGGATCGTCAGGTGCCCGACCTCTCCCTCGACCGTGTACCCGATCTCCGGTCGCCACGCCGGGGTGTTCGTCGCGAACTCTCCGTGCAGCGCCCCCGTCCCGCCCCCCGCGATCCGCAGCTCGCCCGCGCCCAGCACGACCGTCGCCCGCACCCGCGTGGCCCCCTCCCGTCCGATCGTCCGTGTCTCTGTCAATAGCTCTGTGCTCATGTGGCTCTCCGGGTTAGTAGTCAGTAGTCAGAGAAGTGGGCCAGTGGTCGTAATGAGTGAGAAGAGGAGGATCGATCGTTCTTTCTTTTTCTCCCGCTCCCCTCTGTGCCTCCTGTTTCGTCCCTCGTTTACTTCGCCCACTCGCCCACTGGCTCACTCCGCCCACTAATAGAGGTCGAGTTCGCCCCGCACCCGCACCGCACGCTCGACCCAGCGAAAGGCGAGCCCGCCCAGTAATGGCAGGGTGACGGCGAAGGCGGCGAGCGGGAGTATTTGCGGGAGCAGCGTCGCCGGGGTCGCGCCGTAGAGGGTCGCGTTCGCGATCGCGCCCAGGCCGTAGCCGTTCGGCAAGGCCCGCGCGACCATGTGCAGCGGCTCCGGAAGTTGCGACACCGGATAGTAGGCCCCGCCGAGCAGCGTCATGAACGGCGCGACGATGTTGGAGAGGGGGTTTGCCTTCTTGACCCAGAGGCCGAGCGCCGAGAAGGCGAAGCCGAGCCCCGACAGGGCCGCGATGAAGAGGGGCAGGACGATCGCGAGCGAGAGCCAGTTCGGCGCGTAGTCCACCCCCAGGCCGAAGTGCCCGAAGAGGAGGACCGCGCCACCGGCCAGCGCCACATCGAAGAGCCCCACGAGGGCGAAGCCGCCGAGCCAGGCCGAGCGTGGGGCCGGGGCGAGGAACAGGCCGGCGAGGGTGCCGCGAATCCGCTCGTTGTCCAAAATCTCCCCGACGAAGAAGTTGACGTTGAAGACGAAGGCGTTGGCCGCCAGTGCCACGACGACGTAGCTGAGCAGTTCCGGGCGGGCGCGGTAGACGAGCGCCGCGATCGCGACCTCGAAGATCGGGCGAAGGGCGACGAGGGCGATGTAGCCGGTCAGGCCGCGCCAGCGCAGGCGCTCGGTGAGGAGGACACGCGCGGAGCCGAACACGATCGCCAGGATCGCGCGCAGCGTCGCCGGGTCGTGTCGCCTAATAGAGATCGAGGTCGCCGGTACGCTTGGCAGCATATTCCACCCTCCGCAGTGTCAGGAAGCCGATCAGGGCGTAGATGGCCGCGACGCCGAGCGCCGTCAGCAGGGCCGGGGCGATCTCCCCGATGGCCGCGCCGCGCAAAGTGCTGGCACGCAGCGCTTCGACGGCGTGCCCGGCGGGGATCGCGTTGGAGATGGCATGGAGCCAGCCCGGCAATTCGTCGCGCGGGACGAAGAAGCCCGCCAGCAGATAGATCGGGGGCTGGAGGAAGTTCGCCAGCGCGTTCGCCCGCCGCGAGAGGATGAAGACTCCGGCGAAGGCGAAGCCGGTCGCCAGGGAGACGAGGATCGTCGTCGCCAGGGCCAGGGCTGGGGCCAGCGGGTCGTGGATGGCGAAGCGCGCGCCGGTCAGCAGGCCGAGAAGCAGCACCCCGATGAATGAGGGCGCGAGCCAGAGGAGCGAGCCGAGCCCGTACCCGGCGATGACCGCCGCGCGACTCGCGGGGGCGAGGAAGAGCGCGCCGATCGTCCCTTCGCTCCGCTCGTATTCCAGCGTGTAGCCGCTCGACCAGATGGTCGAGGTCCAGGTGCTGAGGCCGATCAGCCCGATCATCAGGTAGGCCGACGCGGAGGTGCCATCGACCGCATCGCGCCCGGAGGCGGCGTAGGTGATCCGCCAGATCGCGAATGAGACGAACGCACTGAGCGCCCAGGGCAGGAGTTCGATCGGGTAGGCGTAGCGCGTCTTGACGTAACGCCAGGCGGTCGCCCGAATCGTCGCCCCGAGGTGAGCGAGCGGGCCGAGCGTCGTAAGGGTGGCGCGCGGCTGTGAACCATTCATCGCTGCTCCTCTCGTGTCGCGGAGCATGCGCCCCGTTCGTCGCTCACCCGAAGGTCCGCCCTGCGATCGCCAGGAAGGCGTCTTCCAGCGTCGGCTCGACGACCCGCACGCCGTCGATCGGCGCGCCGATCCGGCGCAATGCCGCCAGGGTGGCGTCCAGCGTAGCGGCGGTGTCGGCGCAGCGGAGCGTCAGCGCCGTGCCCCCCTCGGCGGTCGCGGCGTGCGTCACGTCACGCACCCCCGGCAAGCTCGCCAGCCCGATGTCGGCGACCGTCGTGGCGGCGAGCGGTCCTGGCAGGGTGACGACGATCCGCCGCTCCCCCGCGACCCGCCCCTTGAGTGCAGCGGGCGAGCCCTGGGCCACGATGCGCCCGCCATCGACGATCGCGATATCGCGGCAGAGGTCGTCGGCCTCGTGCATGTCGTGCGTCGTCAGCAGGATCGTGTGCTCGGGGACGAGCGCGCCGATCGCGCGGCGCAGATCGAGCGCCGAGGCGGGGTCGAGGCCGATCGTCGGCTCGTCGAGGATCAGGATCGGCGGGTCGTGCAGGATCGCCTTCGCCAGGTGGAGCCGCTGTTTCATCCCGCGCGAATACCCTTCCGTCCGCTCGTCCGCCCGTCCGCGCAGGTTGACGAGTTCCAAAACCTCCTCGATCCGCCGCGCGATGACGACGGGGGACAGCCCGTAGAGCGCGCCGAAGTAGCGCAGATTGTCGCGGGCGGAGAGCTTGGCGTAGAGGCCGCGATCGCCGCCGAGGACGACGCCGAGCTGGCGCCGGACCCGGCCCTCGTCGCGGACCACATCGAAACCGCCGATCGTCGCGGTGCCACCGGTCGGGATCAGGAGCGTGGAGAGCATCTTGATCGTCGTCGTCTTCCCCGCCCCGTTCGGGCCGAGCAGCCCGAAGATCGTCCCGCCTGGGACCACGAAACTCACATCCTCCACGGCGACGGTCCGTCGTCGCGGGGCGAACGGTCGGCGGCCAGTCTCGTAGACGCGGTGGAGGTGCGCGGCCACGATCGCGCCATCGGTGGGTGTGCATCGGATCTGCCTTTCCGGTTGCTGTGTGCTCATCGAACGTCGTCCTTCCGCTGTCGTCGTCATCAGCCGCGCGCCAGGGCGCGGGCGTGTTCCTTGGTTTCACCAGCGGGGGCGACCCAGATCGCGAGGCCGAAGAGGAGCTCGGCCAGCGCGACGCGTAGCGTCGACTCGGCAGGGCGATCGCCGGTCAGATACCAGCGGTCGGCGGTGCGGAGGTGTTCTTCCTGGCGGATCTGCTGCTCGTGCTCAACCATGAAGATACGTTGGTTGGTGTCCATGATGCCTCCTGGTTCTTGGTCCATGGGCGTGCGTGCTTGGGCCTTGCACGCCATTGGGGCGTGCCTCGTGGCCCGACTAATGGGCGGGAGTGCGGCTGAACAACCGGCCCGCGAGGTCGACCCCCACGACCGCGCCGCTCTCGTCGCGGGTGAAGAAGCCGCGCTGCCCGTTGAACGCGCCGCTGGTGAGGATATACCCGTCTCCGTTGCCGGGCAGCAGGCCGAGATCGAACGGCGCATGGTCCGGGGGCAATTCGGTATCCGCCGCCGCACGGATCTCCGTTCTGATCAGCACCTCGAGCCTCAGCCCCGCCCCAGCCGTGCCGATGCTGAGTGTCATGACGTCGTTCTCGTAGGCTCCGACGACCTCCCGTGCCCGCGCCTCGTCGAAGGGGAGCGGCACGGGGTCGTGATCGGTCACCCCCAGGTAAGTCTGGAGCGCCCGCCGGACGATCGCCTGATTGCAGGGGATGCCGTCCGGGCCGGCGTTGGACAGTGAGACGACAGCGAAGCCCCGCTCGGGCACGGTGAGGAACTCGGCGAACTGGCCGTTCGCCGACCCACCGTGCCCGACGGTGCGAACGCCGTCCACGTCGCGCAGGAACCAGCCGATGCCGATGGCGTCGCCGAGCGAGCTGCCCCGCAACGCGACCGTCGGCTCCTGCCTCCGCCGTAGCACCTCGGTGGGCAAGACACGCTCACCGCTTTCCGCGCGACCGTCACCGAAATGGAACCGGGCCCAGCGCAGCTGGTCCGCTACTGAGGACGCAAGGCCCCCGCCGGGGTTGTCGCCGCGCGAACGCCGCCACAGCCGCGCGATGGAGAGCGTTCCGTCCTCGCCGAGGTTGTGTCCCACGGCGAACCGCCGGGTCATGACATCATCGCGGGCGAAGAAACTGTGCGACAGCCCCAGTGGCTCCAAGACGAGCGAGGCGACGGCCCGCTCGTAGGTCAGGCCCGTGACTTTCTCCACGATCCGCCCGGTCAGGTTGTACCCCGCCTGGCTGTAGGAGGTTCGGGCACCGGGCGGCGCGATCAGCGGTAACTCGGCCATTTTCGTCGCATAGGCGGCGAGGGCATCGTCCCCCTCGCCGGTGTCGACGATGAGCCCCCAGTCCAGCCCCGCCGTATGGTTGAGCAGGTGCAACACGGTGATCCCCGCCACGGTCCGCTCATCCTTGAGTCGAAGCTCGGGGATATACCGACCCACCGGCGCGTCCAGCTCGACCCGCCCCTCCGCCACCAGGCGCATCAGCGCCGTCGCCGTATAGGTCTTCGTGACCGAGCCCAGCACGAACAATGTCTGCGGGTCAACGGGCAGGGGGTTATCGATGCTCGTCACGCCGTGGCACGCGTAGACCTCCTGACCGTCCGCCCACACCCCGACCGCAACGCCGGGGATGCCGAACTTCGTGGCCGTCGCTTCGACGAAATCGGACAATGTCTCCTGTGACATTCCATCTCCCTTTCTGCTTCTCGTAGCGCACGATGCCGAGGTGGTTGCGGCGACCTTCTACACAGACTTTGCCTCCTGATTTGGTGTGGTGGAGGCGATGGGGGGCCAGGGGTGGGCCGCACGGCCACCCGGTAGCGATCTGCTGTTGCGCAATGTAGGTCTGTTTAGCGGCGTTGGCGCAGCCGGGCCAGGCTCTCGGGGGTGAGGTCGAGCTGGTCGAGGTCGCCCAGCCCCTCGATGAAGTCGCCGTCGATACCGGCGTCGCGCAGGTCGATCAACTGAGGGACGGTGAAGCCAGTCAGCCCGGCGTCCTGCAATCCTTCGATGTAGTCGGCGCGGATCCCGGCGTTCTTCAGGGTGATCACGTCGGTGACCGTGAGGTGTTTGATGTCCGTCGCGCAGAGGGCCTCGGCCTCGTCCGGCTGTACCCCGGCATTGTGGAGGGCGATCAGCTGCGCGACCGTGACCTCGTGGTCGAAGCCCGCCGCATGGTAGCCCTCTGCCGTATCCGCACGAACCCCGGCGTTGTGCAAATCGATGATCTGGTCGTAGGTGATCGCGGACAATCCGCCGTCGAGCAGGCCTTCCACGTAGTCCGGCTTCACGCCGGCTTTCCTGAGCGCGATGAGTTGCGGGACGGTGACTTCCGGCAGGCCGTTCTCGCGTATCTCCTCCACATAATCGGCCTTGATCCCGGCCTCGCGCAGGTTCATCAGTTCGTCGAAGGCGAGCGAACGCCCGCATGCCTCGCGCAGCTCGCCGATGTACTCGCCGTTGATCCCGAAATCGCGGAGCGCGGCCACCTGATCGAGCGTGAGACGCCCCGGCAGCTGCGGGGCCGCATCCCTGATCGGGGTGCTCGGCGCGGCCTCGGTGAAGGGGGCGGGCCATTCCGCCGTATCATCGGCGCGGGCGGCGGGCGATACCGGATCGCCCGCGGTGTCGAGCGCGGCCAGCAGGGCATCGGCCTCTTCGATCGTCAGCTTGCCTGTGGAGAGCATCTCCAGGACGTGCAACTTCTCGACGCTCATGCTTCCTCCTGCCTGTTTTTCTGTTTTCCTATTCGTGGGTCGGGTGGGCGGTTGGCTGCGGTCGCTCTACTCGCCTGTGCCGGAACCTTCGAGCAGGCGCACCGCCTCTTTCGGGCCGATCTCGTTCCGTTCGAGGCGTTCCAGGATCTTGCGGCGGCGATCGTCGGTCGCTGTGCCGCGCCGCCCCTCGCCCGGCTCATCGCCCGAATCGAAGCCGAGCGCGCGGACGGCCTCGTTGAGGCGGGTGACGACGGTGGGGTAGGAGATGTCCAGGGCGACCTCGACGTCCTTGATCTTGCCCTTGCAGCGAATGAAGGTCTCGATGAAGTGCCATTGCTGCGGATTGAGGTTGGCGAAACGTCCCTGAGTAAAGTGCCCCTCTAACGTCGTCTCGCAATTCGTGCAACGGGCGCGCGTGACTTCGAGTTCGCCGCTACAGATCGGGCACTGTGTCGGGAGGGGATAGTGCTGCGTAGTCATACGCGCTCCTTGGTCGGCTTTACTTTATCAAGGTTGGCCTCTGGAAAGAGAATACCACAATAAACTTCGATGTCAAGCGATAAGTCCAAAAAATCAATATCGATGTTTATTTTGTTGAATCGGGAGTACTCACTATGATTGGCATAGCGTCTATGGGAGCGGATCCGGGGGGGGGAGGGGGCGATGCCCCAGAGGGGTATCTTGTCGCTATGATGGGCACATTTGTCCGCCTGCGCGGACTGGATAACGGCAGGCCCACCCTCATGCGCCGCGCTATAGCATATACAGCGTAGGCAGGCCGGTCATTACCGGCCCGCCCCCCGCTGCGACTTCTGGCTCGAGTGCTGAAGCGGCAACTCAGCGCGCCGAGGCGGCATCGCGGGTACCGCGCGTCACGGCTGTTGTGTCGAGTTGCGGCGTCGTAGCGCGCTCCCCGGCGCTGGCGAGGAGGCGCGGCTCGAACGCGGCCAACGCCAGGGTCGCGCCGCCGAGAATCGCGGCGAGCGCGTTGAGGATCATCGCACGACCGTGCAGCGCGCCGTAGGCGACGCGCGCCGGGTCGTCCTTCGCTGTGGTGACGAACGAGACGACCCGCGCTTGCGCCGCCGCCAGCTCCGGTAGCAGGGCGAAGGTGTTGTAGAGGCCGATGATCAACGCCACGCCCAGCAGCGCGACCGCCGCGAGCGCCAGACGACGCGGCGGCGCAGCCAGCACCAGCCGCCCGATCACGATCGCCAGCGCCACGACGATGCAGACGAGCTGAATCTGGAAGAAGCGCGGGAAGAGTGCGCCGAGCAGCCGGGCGGCGGCGTCGCGATCGAGTTCGGCGAAGATGATCGGCGTGGTGAAGAAGGTGAAGAAGACGACCATCCCGCCCCACACCGTTAGGGCGAAGAGGAAGGCGAAGTTCGTCAGGGTCCGACCGAGCGCGCGCATGGGTCCTCCGTGGGTGAGTCGGCAGTCGGCAGTCGGCAGAGAAGAAGAGTCCGTAGTCGGTGGTCCGTAGTCCGTAGAAGGTTTGTTGAGCGGCGTTGCCTGCTATCAGCACTGCGCCACTACTGCCGACTGCCGACTCGCTACAGGGCCGTCCGCGCCCCCGCCGCCGGTTCGCCGCGCCCCTTGTCCTCGATCGCGGCGTCGTGCGGGGCCGGTGCGCGGCGTACGGCGCGCGGCAGTCGCCCGTCGGCGCGGACGCGACGGCGGACGTGCGGGCCTTCGGCGCGGCGGTAGGACTCGTCCAGCAATTCGACGACGTGGCGCACCTTCACGTCGGGCGCACCCGCCCGCGCCAGTCCGGTGGCGAGTTGGATCATGCAGCCCGGATTGCCGGAGACGACGATCTCCGGCGCGGTCGCCAGCGCATGGCCCGCCTTGCGCCGCATCAGCCGCCCGGACATCTCCGGCTGAGTGAGGTTGTAGATCCCGGCGCTGCCGCAGCAGAGACTCGACTCCTGCATCTCCACGAGGGTCAGGCCGGGGATCGCCTTCAGGAGCGCGCGCGGCTGGCTGGTGATCCGCTGCGCGTGCGCGAGGTGGCAGGCATCCTGATAGGTAACGCGCGCCCGAATCTCCCCGAGTTCGCCGACAAGGCCCAGTTCGACCAGGAATTCGCTGATGTCGCGCACCTTGGCGGCGAAGGCGGCGGCGCGATCGGCCCATTCCGGGTCGTCGTGCAGCAGATGGCCGTATTCCTTCAAGGCGGAGCCGCACCCCGCCGCGTTGATGATGATCGCGTCCACGTCGAGCTCCTCGAAGGCGGCGATGTTGCGGCGCATCAGCGCGCGCCCCGAGTCGAGATCGCCGGAGTGGACATTTAAGGCACCGCAGCACCCCTGCGCGGGCGGCACCACGACCTCGCAGCCGTTGCGCGCCAGGACGCGCGCGGTGGCGCGGTCCACGCGCGCGAACGCGGTCCCCATGATGCAGCCGCCGAAGAGGGCCACACGCGCGCGCCGCGCCCCGGTCGGGTTGTAGACCTGCCCTTCCGGCACGAAGAAGCGCCCGGACATCTGTGGCAGGAACTCCTCCATCTCGTGCAGGCCGAACGGCTTGAGGACGCCGCTGCGCCGGATCGCCCACTGGAGTCCGCTGCGCTGATAGAGCTTGAAGACGGTGGAGGCGGCGCGGAAGACGCGCGGATCGCCGAAGAGCCCCTTGAACGTGGCCGTGCGGACCGCGCGCTGCCAGAGGGGACGCGGGTTGGCACGCTCCACCTGCACGCGGGCCGGTTCGACCAGCTTGCCGTATTGCACCCCGGACGGGCAGACCGCCTCGCAGGCGCGGCAGTCGAGGCACTCGTACATCTGGTGGACGAAGCCGGGGCTGGTGATGTCCAGCCGTCCCTCGCTGACTGCTTTCATCAGGTAGATGCGCCCGCGCGGCGAGGAGGTCTCGCGGCGGGTCTCCACGTAGGTCGGGCAGGAGGTGAGGCAGAAGCCGCAACGGACGCAGGCGTCGATCAGTTCGTTCTGCGGCTGATCGGTCCCGCTGAAGCCCTGCACGCCGCCGCGCAGATCCTGCAATGCGATCGCTCGTGTCGCCACTCGCCCCCACCCCCTGTGCGTTGCCCGCGCGGTCATGTGCTCGTTGGTCCGCGCCGCTGCCCTACCTGGAGTATACCAAGCCGTGCAGCCGCGCGGGATACCAGGTGGGATCACGCCGGGCGAACGTGATCTATACGCGGTGACTACGCGCGTGTCGTGCGATAATCGCGGCGCATCGGGAAGGGGGTATCCGTATGACCGCGACGGTAATGGGTGTGCGGATGGACGGACAATCGACGTCGGCAAGCCGCCGCGACACCCCCGCTACACCGGAGTTGCTGATCCGCCTCCTCGGCGGCTTCACGATCAGCGTTGGCGAGCGCCCGATCCCGGATGATGTCTGGCGCGGGCAGAAGGTGCGGGCACTCCTGAAGTTACTCGCCCTCGCCCCGGCACAGCGCCTGGCGCGCGATCAGTTGCTCGACACGCTCTGGCCCGACTTCACGCCCGATGCGGCGGCCAGCAATCTCTACAGTACCCTCACCGTCGCGCGCAAGGCGCTCGTCGGCGTCGCCACCCTGCGCCTGCGGGCGGGGATGGTCGCGTTGCACGCGCCGGACGGCGTGCGGATCGATGTGGCCGACTTCTTGCTGGCGGCGGCGCGCGCGCGCGATTCGCCCGATCCGGCGGACTATCGGGCGGCGCTCGCCTGGTATGGCGGCGAACTGCTGCCCGATGATCGCTACGAGGATTGGGCCGCCGCCCCGCGCGAGACGCTGCGCGGCGTCTACTGCGGCCTGCTCCGCGCCGTGGCGACCCTCTACAAGGAGCGGGGCGTGCACGGTGCCGCGATCGACGCCCTGGGTCGCCTCGTCGCGGACGAGGCGACCGACGAGGCGGCCCACCTGGCGTTGATGCGGCTGTACGCGCGGGCGGGCAACGGCGCGGCGGCCCTGCGCCAGTACACCGTGCTGCGCGAGACGCTCGTCCGCGAACTCGATGCCGAGCCGGGGCCGGCCGCCCGCACCCTCTATGCCGAGTTGGTGATCGGTCACGCCGCCGCCGAGACGCCCCACGAGAGGGGCTGGCCCGCCGCCCGCGACGCCATGCCGCCCGCGCTCGGAACGTTGCCCGCGACCCTCACCAGCTTCGTGGGGCGCGAGGCGGAACTGGCCGAGTTGCGGGCGCTCCTCGTCGAGGATGATGTCCGGCTGCTGACGCTCACCGGGGTCGGCGGCGGCGGCAAGACCCGGCTGGCGGCGGTCGCCGCCGAGGCGGTGGGCGCCCACTATCCCGGCGGGGTGTGGTTCGTCAATCTGGCCGCGTTGCCCGCCCGGGTGACGGCGCAGGCGGCGGTAGCCGAGGTCGCGCTGGCGGCCCTCGGGGCGCACGCCCCCCAGGGGCACGAGCCACTCACCGCGCTGGAACGCTTTTTCCGCGACCGCCGAGCACTGCTGCTGCTCGACAACTGCGAGCATGTGATCGCGGCGGCGACCCAACTCGCGGCGGCGCTGCTGGCTGCTTGCCCGCAGTTGCACATCCTGGCGACCAGCCGCGAGACGCTCCGCCTCCCGGGCAAGTTCGTCTGGCAGGTGCCGCCGCTGGCGCTCCCCGCGTTCGGGCAGCAGACGCGCACCCCGGCACAATTGGCGGCGCTGGCCGCCTGCCCCGCCGTGGCCCTTTTCCTCGATCGCGCGCGGCGGCGGGCACCGATGGTCCTTACCGCCGAGAATGCCGGGGCCATCGTTGCCATCTGTCGCCGACTCGATGGGTTGCCGCTGGCGCTCGAACTCGCCGCCTCGCGCATCGGTATCCTGACGATCGGGCAGCTGGCCGAGCGCCTCGGCGATGCGCTCGGCACCCTCACCTCGCGCGAGCGCGGCCTGTCACCCCGCCAGCAGACGCTGCGCGCGACGCTCGATTGGGGCTACGCCCTCCTGACCGAGGCGGAGCAACGCTGCTTCCGCGCCCTCGCCGTCTTCGCGGGAAGTTGGTCGCTCGCCGCCGCCGAGGCGATCATCGGCGGCGGCGAGGGGGAGGCGCAGACGCTGGCCGCGCTGGAAGGGTTGGTCGAGAAGTCGCTGGTCACGCCGGTCGCGCGCGATGAGGAGATGCGCTACCGCTTCCTGGAGCCGGTGCGCCAGTACGCCGCGTTGCGGCTGGCCGAGGCGGGCGAGGCGCTGGTCTTCGGCGCGCGCCACACGATCTACTATCTCGCGCTCGTCGCCGGGGCGGAGGACGGCATGGTCAGGCCCGAGCGCGCGCGCTGGGTGGCCCTCCTCGGCGAGGAGATCGAGAATATCCGCGCCGTGCTCGATCGCTGCCACACGCAGGGGGATGTTCGCAGCGGCTTCATCCTCGCCTCGGAGTTGTGGCGCTTCTGGATGGCGCGCAGCTGGCACAGCGAGGGCCGCCGCTGGCTCGGACTCGCCCTCGCGGGGGTCGCGCTGGACGATCCGCTGCTCCCCCTGCTCCGCCGACTCGCCGTGCCCTTCGGGGCCGCCGTGCTCGCCTTCCAGCAAGCGGACATCGCGACCGCCGCCCGGCTGATGGAACGGGTGCTCGCCCTCGCGCGGGCCAATGATGAGCAGTTCTACGTGGCCGGGGCGCTGATGCAATCGGGCCATATCGCCCTCCGCTCCGGTGATATCGAGCGAGCACGCGGGTGCTACGCCGAATCATTGGCGCTCCGCCGCACGCTCGGCGATCGCTGGGGCGAGGGTATCTCGCTGCAAGGGCTGGGGAGCGTACTGCTGATCGCGGGGGAGGTGGACGAGGCGCTGCCGCTGCTCCGACAGGCGCTCGCGATCCAGCGCGAACTCTCCGAGTGGTGGCAGATCGCCACGACGCTCTAGAGCGTGTTAAGCACCTTGAGCTAACAACCGTGCGAGCCGGGCCGCCATCAGGATGGCGAAAGCGATGAGGTGGAACCCGGCGAGCGATTGGGCGAGGCGCTCGTAGTCGCGGGCCAGTCGC